>Ga0193716_1000799_pt1 | contig 18805 bp, 18 predicted proteins | sample U2c1metaG_FD_145901 | JGI IMG/M metagenome (GOLD analysis project Ga0193716, IMG submission 145901) | Soil microbial communities from a riparian zone of the East river system, Colorado, United States - U2c1 | ecosystem: Environmental > Terrestrial > Soil > Riparian zone | place: USA: East River...
GCGTCGACGCGGAGCCGGTCGAGGTTGGGGCCGCCGTTGACCGTGGTGGAGGTCGCGCGGACGGTGTTCGCGCCGGCCACCAGATTGGCGGTGATCGTGTTGTCCTGCCAGGTCGTCCAGGCGCCGGTGCCGGCGAAACCCAGCTCGTCGGACACGAGCGTGCCGTTGACCGTGATGTCCATGGGTCGGTTGACGGCCGTGCCGTTGGCGAAGCGGAAGGTCAGCGGTGCCGGGCCGGCGGCGGCCGCCGAGACGCTGAACTGGACGTAGCTGCCGACGATGTTGTCGACGTTGACGAAGCCGGTGCCCGTGTACCCGGTGTGGTTGGACTCCACCACGCCCTGGGAGATGGTGGCGCTCTCGGCCTGGTAGTCGACGATCGCGAGGATCGTCGGTGTCGCGCTTGCCAGGCCGGTGGGCACCAGCACAGCTGCGGCGAACATCGCGGTAAGCGCTTTCCTAGCGTGCCGATGTCTCTTCATCGGGCGCTCCCTCGGCGTTGGGGGACGAGCGCGGATGCCAGTTGTGGCTACGCTCTGATCATGTGATGTTACTCGCGGACATCGGCGAAGGACAGGTCTAGACCAAATCGGATCGACCGTGTTGGATGTCCGACCAGCACCCGATGATCGCCCTGGCCGCAGTCTCGATGTCGTCGCCCGTCGTGGCCTGGTCGCGGACGCTGATCCGCATGGCAGGCAGGCCGTGCCAGGTGGTCCCGCCGGCCCAGCAGGTGCGGTCCGCCTGGACTGCGGCGATCACCGCGTCGGTCGTCGCGTCGTCGTCGAACCGAACGAGGACCTGGTTGAGCGCGGTCGGCACGAGCACCTCCGCGCCGGCCGCGGCGAGGAGGTCGGACATGCGGGACGCGTGCGCACACAGCTGGTCGACCAGTGCGGCGATCCCGGTGCGGCTGCGGCTCGCCAGCAGTGCCCACATCTCGACGCCGCGGGCGCGTTGGGACATCTGCAGCCCGAGGTGCGCGGCAGGGCGTTCGGCGTCGGTGGTGAAGGACGCGGCGTCGAAGGCCGTGGCCCGCCGCAGATCGGCCTGGTCACGACAGATCGCGAGGCCCGAGTCGTAGGGCGCGTTGAGCAGCTTGTGGGCGTCGGTCGCACCGGGAGTCGGCCAGCTCCACTCCGGACACCAGGTGCCGCTGCCGCTCGGATGCGTTGGCCCACAAGCCGAACGCACCGTCCACATGCACCCAGCCGCCGCGCTCGTACACCCGGGGATCAGCTCGGCGAACGGGTCGCTGTGCCCGGTGTTGACGTTGCCCAATCGACACCTCTCAGGTTGAGGTCATGGCAAAGCGCGGAAAGCTTCCTCCCGCGGGGACAAGCCACACGATCCTGGAATCTAGCGTCGGTGCCCGATGCGCTGTCTCGGTTCGTCTTCGCCGGACGGTTCAGGGGCGGACCGGGGCTTTCGGGGGTCGAGGTGCCGTGTTCTGGTCGGGCGGGTCTGTGCCCAGGATGGCTCGCCGAATCGCTGCCCAATCTGCGGTTCGCCACCAGTCGAACAATTCATGGACGGCCAGCACCGGCGTGGTGAGGGATCGGACGAACTCCATTCGCCGGTACACCTCGCGATCACGGTCTGCCGGTAGCAACCGGTGTTGGTGGTTGACCACCAGGACGCCACCGCCAACTGGCAGTTCAGCACGGAGATCCGGCCAGATGCGCAGGTGCCTGAGGAGGTCCGCTACCAGTGCCTCACGCGCGTTGCGTCCCTCGGACTTCACCTCTATCAGTCGGCGATGGCCTTCGAACGTCACGAGGAGGTCGGCAGAAGCAGTCCGGCCGAGTTCTGTGTCCAGGTCGACGACGTTGAAACCAGCCGCCCGCAGCACGGTTTCGACGGCACGGACCAATTCGTTCCCAGTGCCGTAGAACAGGCCGTCGCGGAGCGGCTCGGCCGCTGCCTGGGCCTTGGTGAATTCGGCTTCGAGTCGAGCGCGTTCTTCGGCGTGCCGACTCTCCATGACGGCAAGCGCCTGTCGGGCGTGGCTCTCGGCCGGGGTGAGGAGGCCGGTGTCCACGAACGACGAGGCTCGATGCCGTTGCGCGGCCGTGGGGACGTAAGTGGGGATGGCCTGGTGGATGAGCCAGTCGAGGACAACGTTCCAGTTGATGTCGTCGGGGACGATATACCAGCGAATCCGATCATCGGGTGAGAGCCAGACACCGACCACCGGGTCACCCAGTGGGTCGACGAGGATGGGTTGTAGTTGGCCGACGGGCTGGCGAACCGGCTGTGGTCCTGGGATGCGTTCGGTGGCGAGCTTGAGGTTCCACCATGGCGCGGTGGCGGGTCGGTCCGCCTCGGTGTGCAACCGGAGCAGTAGCGCGTCGAGGATGGTGTCGTTGCCGATGACCGACATCGTGCACCGTCAGCTCGTCGCCGACGTGCGGAGGTGTGTGCTGCTCTCCGGCGGCCTCGACTCCAGTGCCGTGACCGGGCTGGCCGCGGCGCGCACCTCGCCGAACAGGGGAAGCGGCTGTGCACGTTCTCGGTGGACTTTGTCGACCGGGTGCTCGACCTCTACCGGCCGGAGGTCAGGTTTGACTGATCATCGGCGCGAGAGATCGCGCCGGGGGAGGTAGGCGGCTCGGCGGGGCCCGATCCGGCGGTCAGCAAGGCAATGGCCCCACGCTCAGAGCAGCGCCGACAGGAAGCCGGCGGCGCGCGCGGCGCCGTTGGTCTCGACCGGGCGGTACGCGACCGTCCGGCCCACCTCCTTCGCGATGGTCGCCGTGAGCACGTCTGGATCGGCCGCCTCCTCGTACGACAGGCAGTGGCCCGCGCCGTACCGTTCCAGCCGGTGCCGGACATGGTAGTTCTGCTCGAAGTGGTGACGCAGCGGCACGTACACGAACGGCCGACTCGCCGCGGTGAGCTCCATGCACGTCGTCAGTCCACCTTGGACGACCGCGAGGTCACAAGCGGCGAGCACGCGGTGCAGGTCCGGCACGTACCCGCGCAACGTGACGCCGCGGCGCGGCGGCAGCGTTCCCGGGTCGATGCGCGGCCCCGTGACGACGAGGAACCTGAGCTCCGGCACCTGCCGCCGCGCGAGCGGTACCGCGTCGAGCACGCGGCGCAGCAGGGGTTCCCCGACCCCCGAGCCGCCGACCGTGACCACGCACAGCAGGTCGTCCGCGCCGCAGCCGAGCCGATGCCGCACCGCCGCGCGCTCTGCCTCGGTCGGCGGCGTGAAACCCGTTACGTAGCCGGTGAAGTCGAAGTTGTTGACCGTCCACTCGCGAATATCGGGCAGCCCGGGGCCGAACGACATCGGCACCACGTCGTCCGCGTCGCCGACGAAGATCGACCGGTCCCGCACCCTCCGAAGCCGCGCCCGTTGCTCGAGCATCTCCGCGTTGTAGTCGGCCGTGAGCGCGGCCTCGCGCTCGCCGCCGTCGGGCATCGGCAGCCAGCCGACGAAGTCGGTCAGCCACGCGAACGCGAACCGCTTCAGGCGCGGGTTCTCGTGCAGGAAGTAGTCGACGTCCCATGCCTCGTCGCCGATCACCAGGTCGTACCGCTCGGACTCCATCACCTCGTGGAACACCATGAAGTTGCGCACGAGGATCGCGTCCATCCGCCGGATCGCCTGGAACGCGTGCAGATCGTGCTCGCCTGCCTCGTGCTCCACATGGGACGACTCGTTCGCGAGCCAGGCCGACGCCGGGTGCACCCGTGCTGGGTCCAGCAGCGTGGTGACCGGATGCTGGGCCAACCAGTCGATCTCCAGGTCCGGGTGCAGCCGGTGCAGCTCGGTGGCGATGGCGAGATCGCGCCGGGCGTGCCCGAGGCCGATCGGCGAACTGAGGTACAGCGCGCGCGGCCGCCGGGACAGCGGGCGGGGCACCCGCCGGGACACCACCGGCGGGTACACCCGGTCGGCGAACTCCTTGATCAGCAGGTTCACCTCGACCGGCGAGCGGGCGAGCGGCGCGTGGCCGGAGTCCTCCAGCAGTACCAGCGAACCGCCGGTCAGCTCGGCCAGTCGTGCGCCGACGGCGTGCGACCGGATCCGGTCGTCGGTCCCGTGGATCACGAGCACGGGGCAGCGCACGAGCGGGCACAGCTCCTCGAGTGGCTGGGGGACCGCGCCGTCGCAGCCGAGCCGGCCCGCGGTCGTGTCCGCGAGCGTCTCCGGCGTGATCTCATGCGCCCACGCGACGCAGTCCTCGATCTGCTTGGTGGAGTGCGGTTCCGGGAACATGCTCGCCATGAAGAAGTCGACGAAGTCGTCGTAGCCGCCCTCGAGCCAGTGGTGGCGGTTGTACTTCGCCCAGCCCTCGGTGGTGTCCAGCCGCGCGTCCCAGACGTACTGCTCCCGGCCCGGCTGCGCGACGCCAAGCCCACACGACGGCCCGATGGCCACGACGCCGTCCACACGGTCCGGATGCCGCGCGGCCACGTGCACCGACCAGGTCGCGCCGCACGACAGCCCGACGAGCACGGCCCGGTCCGTGCCGGTGGCGTCCAGCACGGCGTCCGCGTCCGCCGCGTACTCGCTGTCCAGATAGGACGTCGCGCCGACGGGCCGGTCCGACTCGCCGCTGCCCCGGCCGTCGAACGTCACCACCCGGTAGTGGCGCGCGAGGTAGGGCACCTGCAGTCGCCAGAAGCGGGACGGGATGATCGACCAGGTCGGCATCAGCAGGATCGTCGGCCGGCCCGGGTTGTCGAACACCTTGTAGGCGATGCGCACTCCGGCGCGCGACACCGCGCCGGTTTCGCTCGGCTCGTAGTCCATCTCGCTCACCCGTCCCGCCTCATTGTGCGCCTACGGGCGCACTTCCAGCACCTGGTTGAACGGCGTCTCGGCGACTCGCGCGAAGCGGGTGAACCCGCCGGCCACGGTCACGTCGCGCAGCCGGGCGGGCCCGGCCTGCGTGCCCAGCGCGAGCCCGACGTCCTGCGAGAGCGAGGCGGGCGTGCACAGCAGCGTGGAGAAGCCGTAGTAGGCCCGGCCCACCGGGTTGAGGTTGTCCTCGACGCGGTCGCCTGCCATCGGCTCGACGACCATCCACGTGCCGTCGGCGGCGAGCGTGCCCCGTACGTGCCGGGCGGCGCCGACCGGGTCGCCCATGTCGTGCAGGCAGTCGAACATCGTCACGAGGTCGTACCCGTCGCCGGTGAACGCATCGGCGGGAGCCACCTCGAACCGCACCCGGTCGGCCACGCCCGCGTCGGCGGCCCGTGACCGTGCGGTCTCGATCGACGCCGGGTGGTAGTCCGAGCCGATGAAGGTCGAGCGCGGGAACGCCTGTGCCATCAGGATCGTGGAGGCGCCGTGTCCACATCCGACGTCCGCCACCCGCGCGCCCGCCTCGAGCTTGGCGACGACGCCGTCGAGCGCCGGCAGCCACGCCCCGACCAGGTTCGCGTGGTAGCTCGGCCGGAAGAAGCGTTCGCAGCCGACGTGCACGTCGGTGTTGTGCTCGTGCCAGCCGATGCCGGAGCCGCTCCGCGCGGCATCGACCACCGCGGCAGTGTCGGTGACCGTGCCCAGCGCGATCTGGAACAGGCCGGGCAGGAACGCCGGGCTGTCCTCGACCGTCAGGGCCACCGCGTGCTCTGGCGGTAGCGTGTAGCGGCCGGTGTCCGGGTCGTACGTCACGTAACCGCCCGCTGCCTGAGCGTTGAGCCATTCCCGTGCGTACGGCTCGGCGGTGCCGCTGCGCTCGGCGAGCTCCGCGGCCGTGGCCGCCCCCTCGGCGGCCAGGTCGCGGTAGTAGCCGAGTTTGTCGCCGAGCACGACGAGGGCGGCGTTGAGGGTGGCACCCGCTTCCTCGACCGCGCGGAACACGAACTGCATGACCTTGTCGGGGTCTACTTCGGCCGCGGGTTCGGTGATCGTCATCTGTCGTCCTTTCTCCGTCAGTGACAGGAAAGCTACGAGCGGCGAAGTCCCTTGCGGTATCAGGTGACCCACCTAGTCTTTTCTCGTGCTGGTCGGCCGCGACACCGAGCGAGGCGCGATCGAGCGCCTGGTCGCGGGCGCCCGGATCGGGCAGAGCGGCGTGCTCGTCGTGACCGGTGAGCCCGGTGTCGGCAAGACGGCGCTGCTGGAGGACGCGGCCCGGCACACCGCCGGCATGGGTGTGCTGCGCGGCGCGGGCAGCGAGTCCGAGCAGGGCATCCCGTTCGGCGCGCTGCACCAGGTGCTGCGTCCGGCGCTTCGCCACCTCGCCGCCATCCCCGTGCCGCAGGCCGACGCGCTCGCCGCGGCGCTCATGCTGCGACCCGGTGACCCGGGCGACCGGTTTGCCATCGGCGCGGCGACCTTGAGCCTGCTGTGCCGCTACGCCGAGGAGCGGCCGGTGGCGGTCCTGCTCGACGACGTGCACCTGTTCGACCGGCCGTCTGCCGACGCGCTCGCCTTCGCCGCCCGACGGCTGATGGCCGACCCGATCGTCGTACTCGCCGCGTCCCGCACGGCCGAGGCGGACAGCACCCGCCACCTGCCGCAGCTGCCGCTGTCAGGCATCGGACTCGCGGCCGCCACGGAGCTCGTGGGCAGGCACGCCGACGCATCGCCCGAGTCGGTGATGCGGCTGCACCGGGCCACGGCGGGCAACCCGCTCGCACTGATCGAGCTGGCGGGCGAGGGCGAGGCACCTATGTTCTCCGCCGCGCCGCTGCCCGTGCCGGCGACGCTGGTGACCGCGTTCGCCTCGCGCGCGGACTCGCTCGGGAAGGCCGGCAGGGTGGCGCTGACCGTCGCCGCGGTCGCGGGCGGGGACCTGCGCGTGGTGGCGGCTGCCTGCGAGCGCCTTGGCGTGGACGTCGGTGCGCTGGCCGAGGCGGAGGAGGCGGGCCTGGTCTGTCTCGAGGGCGATGGCGGTGGCGGTGGCTTCCGGTTCCGACACCCTCTGGTGCGCGCCGCGGTGTACGGCGGTGCACGGCCTGAGCACCGCCGCGCCGTGCACCGGGCGGTCGCCGAGTCGGTCGGCCCCGGCGACCCGGACCGGTATGCCTGGCACCTCGCGGAGGCCACCCTCGGCCCCGACGAGCAGGTCGCCGGGCTCGTCGCCGAGGCGGCCGGGCGCGCGCACCGGCGCAGCGCGCACGACGTCGCCGCGGCCGCGTTCGAGCGGGCCGCGCGGCTGAGCCCGGACGCCGACCGGTACAGCCGCTTCTGTGTCGCCGCCGCGGAGTCGGCCTGGCTGGGCGGATCCGGGGCGCGGGCACTCGCGCTGCTGACCGAAGCGCGTGATCCGGTGTCGCCGGGCGTTCGGCTGCGTGCGCTGGAGCTGCGCGGCGCGATCGCGCTGCGGACCGGGTCGCTGTCGGAGTCGCGGGACATCCTGCGCGCGGCGGCGGCCGCCGCGCCCGACGCGGACTACCGTGTGGTGCTGCTCGCCGACGCGGTCGGCGTCTGCTTCTATCTCGCGGACGCGGTCACCGGGCTGGAGCTGGCCCGCGAGATCGAGACGGAGCTGGACCGGGTCACCTCGCCGCGGTCGCGCGGGCTCGGACAGATCGCCGCCGGTGTGGCCCGCATCCTCGCGAACGAAGGCGGCGCCGACCAGATCCGCACCGCCGTGGAGCTGCTGACCGAGTCGGGCCAGCTGCGCGACGACCAGCGGCGCCTGCCGTGGCTGATGCTCGGGCCGATGTTCCTGCGGGAGAGCGACACCGGCGACGAACTGCGCCGCGTCGTCCAGGACGCCCGCGCGGACGCGGCGGTCGGCGCACTGCCGTCGCTGCTGTTCCACCTCGCCCGCGACTACGCGACCACGAACCGGTGGGTGCGCGCGGAGGCGACCTACGACGAAGCGGTCCGGCTCGCGCGGGAGACCGGCCAGGCAACGGAGTTCGCGATGTGCCTTTCCGGGCTCGCATGGCTGCGGGCACGCCTTGGCCACGAAGAGCAGTGTCGCGCGCTCGTCGCCGAGTCGCTGCCGCTGTGCCGCGACCGGGACATCCATGTTGCCCGGATCTGGTCGCTGTTCGCGCTGGCCGAGCTGGAGCTCGGGCTAGGCGAGCCCGGCCGCGCGCTCGTCCACCTCGAGGAGATCGACGCGCTGCGGGACACGCTGCGACTGTCCGACCCGGACCTCTCGCCCGCGCCGGAGCGGGTCGAGGCGCTGCTGCGGCTGGGCCGTCCCGAGGACGCCGGGCAGGCCGCGCGCCGATTCACCGACGCCGCTGCCGCGAAGGGGCAGCCATGGGCGCTGGCGCGGGCGCAGCGCACAATGGGCCTGCTCGGCGACGACGCGGAGCTGGACACGTACTTCCCGGCCGCGCTGGCGCACCACGCGCACACCCTGGACGACTTCGAAACCGCCCGCACCCAGCTCGCATACGGGGCCCGGCTGCGGCGAGCCCGCAGGCGTTCCGACGCGCGGGCGCCGCTACGGGCCGCGCTGGCGGTGTTCGATGAGCTGGGTGCGGTGCGCTGGGCCGACCTCGCCGTCGGCGAGCTGGCGGCGACGGGGGAGCCGATCCGCCGCCGCGAGCCGAGCGGGTTGCAGACGTTGACGCCCCAGGAGCTGCAGGTTTCGCTGCTGCTGGGCGAAGGGCGGACCACCCGCGAGGTCGCCGCTGCGCTGTTCCTGAGCCCGAAGACGGTCGAGTACCACCTGCGGAAGGTCTATACGAAGCTTGGCATCCGGTCCCGGACCGAGCTGGCCGAGCAGCTGGCCGGGCGAACCGCCCGCGTCGCCGACACGCGGTCATAGCTCCGCATCCCTGATCGCTCTGATGCGTTGTGACGGCTCCGCTGCCTATGCCGAAGTAGCGCGGCCTCGCCACCCTCGTGGTCGAGAAGGCCCCCACCTTCGGCGGCTCTGCCGCCGAGCTCCCCGGCGGCATGCCGAACGGCCGCTCCATCGAACCCGACTACCTCGACGGCAACATCCTCGGCGCCGAGCTGGCGCCTCAACAAGCCCTACATGGCCGTCCCCGCCGGCATGGTCGTCTTCAGCGCCGACTACAAGTGGCTCAACCTCTCCGTCAACGCCAAGGCCGCCGCCGCCGAGTGCCTCGTCGGAGGTGCGGCTGCCGCCCTGCGTGGCGAGGCGCCGCTGACCATGGGACAGTCGCTCGCCGCCGGGCTGCGCGCCGGATTGCTCGCGGCCAACGTCCCGTCTGGCTCAACACGCCCTGCGGGACCTCGTCGTCGAGAACGGCCGGGTCACCGGCGTCCTCGTGTCCCGCAACGGTTCGACCGGCCTGGTCAAGGCCTGCCGTGGCGTGATCGTCGGCTCCGGCGGGGTTCGAGCACAACGCCGCCATGCGCACCCAGTACCAGCGGCAGCCGACCAGTTGGTCCGTCGGCGCCAAGGAGAACACCGGCGACGGCATCCTCGCGGGCCAGCGAGCTGGTGCCGCGCTCGACCTCATGGACGACGCCTGGTGGGGGCCGGCCATCCCGCTGCCCGGCCAGCCGTACCTGTAACGGGCGCCGCCAGGCCCGGCGACTGACCCCACCCGCGGAACTGGTAGTACATCAGGTAGCCGTTGGGCATCGACTTCACCAGGTCGTCCTTGCCGTCCCCGTTGAGATCGATCATCAGTGCGCACAGCGTGGTCGATCTCGTGAACTGTCCAGTAGCGACTGTCCACTCAGCATCCACGTCCCAGGTGTCGATACCGCTGAACTTGTTGGTGTGCGGGAAGGCGATCACGTCACCGCCTTCGAACTCGACGAAAACCAAATCGGCGTTCTCGCGCCGCCACTCCGTGGAGAACAACCAGGGATCCTGCCCATAGCCCAATGCGAGTGCGGGCCGGAAAGTCCGCGTACCGTCGAACGTGCCCGAATGCAGGTAGATCCACGACTTCTCCTGGTCGTTGTCCCAGGCGATGATGTCGTCGAAGCCGTCGGTGTTGATGTCCGCGACCGACATTCCCTCGAATATGTGCCACCCGGTCCCCACGACGATCGCGGTCAACCAGGTGGTGGTGCCGTTGAACGTGCCGCTGTGCGGGTAGACCATCAGCGCGCCGTCGGACGCGCGTCGGGCGATCAGGTCGCCGTGCCCTGGACCTTGCGTGCGTGTACGCCCACAACGCGCCGCCGCTGAGGTCCGGCTGTCGGGCGATGACGTCCGGCCACCCGTCCCCGGTGACGTCTCGCGACCGGGCAGTCGAGCGCTGAAGCCGGTCTCCGACCGCCGCGGGGCCGACCGACGAGTCACCACCGAGCAATGGAGGCGCCGACACCCGGGGCGGCACGGCGTCCGCCGCGCCGGGCAGCAACACCGAGGCCACCAACGTCAAGACCACCGGCCCCACCGGACAGCGATGCTCGACCGTACAGCACTCAGCGTTCTGAGTCTCGTCACATCGTCTCCTCGATCGTCGCGGAAAGGTGAGCAGCGCACGACTCTGCCCGCGTCGACATCGCGGAGCCACTACTCTGGACCTGAGCTGGAGTTCGCATTCCCGAGTGTTTCCACGGCGGCTTCCTTGACGGTACAGTTGATGGTTGGTCGGGTGTGAAGTCATGGGGGCTGGGGAGTGCGGGCCAGAATTGACACGCGGCGTGAGTTCGCCTGGCAGCTGAACGCGCTGCTGGACCGGTGCGGTGCCAGCGCGAGGGTGGTTCGACAGCTGGCAAAAGCGAACGGGATCGGCTATTCGACGCTGCAGAGTTGGCGCACCGGCCGGCACCTGCTCCGGGTTCCCGACGACAATCCGTGTTTCCGTGGGTTCGTCGAGGCGATCGCGTCGAGCCCCGCCGATACGGCCGCCACTATGGCCGTGGCGACTGCGGCATGGCGCGAGTACGTCTCGGGGAAGCGGGCAAACGTGAGGAGGCGAGCGGCGGCCACGTGACCGTGCGGGCCCGAACGGCCACCCCGGCCGCCGAACTCCGCAACCTCGATGACGCCGAACGCGCCGTGTTCCACGGTGTCGCCGACAGCCCGTGCGACGACGTCACCGCGTCGGCTGTCGCCGCGCTGACAGGTCGGCGAAGTGGCGACCACCTGTTGCGGAGGCTCGTCGCGTCCCACTGGCTACGGGAGGACGACGCGGGACGGTACTCAGTGCCGGCCCACCTCCAGACTGTCGCGGGAGCGGGGAGCAACGACCAGGAACGCGCCGCAGCGGCTCGCCGCCTGGTGGCCTTCTACGCCACGCACACTGCGGCTGCGGCGGCCGCCATCTACCCAGAACTTCCGCTGTTGGTCGACACGCCAACCGATCGCATGATCTGGGTTGTCACCGCCTCCCGCGCGATGACGGCGCCAGATTCGGGAAGCGTCCCGTAGTTGCCCGAACATATCAACGGTTGTTAGATTGTTCCTATGGGTGACGACCAGTGCGAGCTGCTGTGCATCGACTTCGACCACGCCGAGAACCTGCGCACCGCACTGCCGGCGCCGGAAGAGCTCATGCTGCGGGCAGAGCGGTTGCGGGCGCTGGGCGACCCGACCCGGTTGCGGATCGCGCACGCCCTGCACGTCGGGGACGAGCTGTGCGTGTGTGACCTGGCGTGGATCGTCGGTTCCTCCCAGGGGCTGGTGTCGCATCACCTGCGGCACTTGCGCGCGGCCGGGCTGGTCGGCTCGCGCCGGGACGGCAAGCTGGTGATGTACCGGCTCAGCCCTACCGGCCACCAGGTCCTGGACACGGTTACCGCCAGTACCACGGCGCAGGTGGATCCGGTATGAGCGACGCGTGCTGCGGCCCCGGCGAACCCGGCAACGACGACCACCAGGAGAAGGCGGCCCAACGGCTGTGGCAGGTGCGGGAGATCCAGTTCGCCGCGGTCGCCGGGCTCCTCGTCGTCGCGGGCTTACTCGCCGGGTGGCTCGGCTCCACGGTGACCGCCGTCGTGGCGTATCTGCTCGCGGCCGGGATCGGCGGCTACACCTTCGTGCCGGGCACGCTGCGGTCGTTGTGGCGGCGCCGGATCGGCGTCGGGACCCTGATGACCATCGCCCTGGCCGGTGCACTGGTACTCGGCCAGTTCGCCGAGGCCGCCATGCTGGCGTTCCTGTTCTCGATCAGCGAGGCGCTGGAGGACTACTCGCTGGCCCGTACCCGCCGCGGCCTGCGTGCCCTGCTGGCTCTGGTGCCCGAGCGGGTCACCGTCCTGAGCGAGGCCGGCGAGACCTCGATCGCGCCGGAGCAACTGCGGGTCGGGGACCGGATGCTGGTGCGCGCCGGGGACCGGGTTGCCAGCGACGGCATCGTCCGGAGTGGACGGTCCAGTGTGGACACCTCGGCGATCACGGGTGAGTCGGTGCCGGTGGAGATCGGGCCGGGGGACGAGGTGTTCGCCGGGTCGATCAACGGCACCGGAGTGCTCACCGTCGAGGCCACCGCTACCACCGAGGACAACTCGCTGGCCAAGGTCGTGCGCGTGGTCGAGGACGCCCAGCAACGCAAGGGCGTCCGTCAACGCCTCGCTGACCGCGTCGCCCGGCCTCTCGTGCCCGCTGTCATGGTTCTCGCCGCGCTGGTCGCCGGTCTCGGCGCGGTGTTCGGTGACCCGGCGGTGTGGATCGAGCGGGCGCTGGTGGTGCTGGTCGCCGCGGCCCCGTGCGCGCTGGCGATCTCCGTACCGGTCACGGTGATCTCCGCCGTCGGCGCCGCCAGCCGGCTCGGTGTTCTGGTCAAGGGTGGCGCGGCGCTGGAAGCCCTCGGCGCGGTGCGCACCATTGCGTTGGACAAGACCGGAACCCTGACCCGCAACCAGCCCGTGGTCACCGAGATCGTGCCCGCGGGCGACATCAGCCCGGAGCGGGTGCTGGCGGTGGCCGCCGCGCTGGAGGCCCGCAGTGAACACCCGCTCGCCGCCGCGATCCTCGCCGCAGCCCCGAACCCGGCCGCCGCGGACGACGTGACGGCGGTTCCTGGCGCTGGGCTCGAAGGCAGCCTGGACGGTGTCCCGGCGCGCTTGGGGAAACCTGGCTGGATCGACCCCGGACCGTTGTCCGGCGAGGTGGCCCGGTTGCAGGAGAACGGCACCACCGTGGCCGTGATCGAACACGACGGCACCGTGCTCGGGCTGATCGGCATCCGCGACGAACTCCGCCCCGAAGCCCCCGACACCGTCCGCGCCCTGCACGAGGCCGGGCTGCGGGTGGCGATGCTGACCGGCGACAACGTCCGTACCGCCGCCGCCCTGGCCGGGCAGGCAGGCATCATCGACGTGCACGCCGAACTCCGGCCGACCGACAAGGCCGCCCTCATCGAGCAGTTGCGCGAGGAGCACCGCGGCGCGGTCGCGATGGTCGGCGACGGCGTCAACGACGCCCCCGCCCTGGCTACCGCCGACGTCGGCATCGCCATGGGCGCGATGGGCAGCGACGTCGCCATCGATACCGCCGACGTCGCCCTCATGGGTACCGACTTGCGCCACCTGCCCCAGGCGCTGGCGCACGCCCGCCGAGCGCGGGTGATCATGCTGCAGAACATCGGGCTGTCGGCGGCGATCGTGCTCACGCTCGTGCCACTCGCGGCGCTGGGCGTCCTCGGGCTGGCCACCGTGGTGTTCATCCACGAACTCGCCGAAGTCTTCGTCATCGGCAACGGTGTCCGCGCCGGACGGCTCCGCCCACTCCACGGCGCCAGTGCACCCGAATCTGTTGTCCCGCAACAGATTCCAACTCTATCGGGAGCGGCGCAAGACGACGGTTGCGCCTGCTGTGCACCCGAGTCCAAGCCCGCTGGGCAGAAAAGCGCACTGCAGCTCTCGCCGACTCGAAAGCCGTGACATGAGGATCCAGGTATTGCACGTCTCCGACTGTCCTGGCGCGGCCGTGCTGACCGAGCGACTCTCCTCATTGCTGGCCGGGCGGCCCGACGTGCACCTCGATCGGCAGGTCGTCACGGATGACGCTCAGGCCGTGGCGCTGGGGATGTCGGGCTCGCCGACGCTACTTGTCGACGGTGTGGATCCGTTCGCTGAGCCGGGCCGGTCGCCCAGCATGTCGTGCCGGTTGTATCGGGACGCCGACGGGCGCGTCAGCGGCTCACCCTCCGCGGCGCAGCTCCGCCGTGCCCTCGCGGCAGCGGAGAACTGAGTCAGCCCGGCGGGCGTAGCCCGGCCAGGGTGACCGTGACGAGCCGGCGGACCGCGGCCTTGGACGGCAGGCTCCCGGCCGCGGTCAGGGCGTAGAGGCAGTAGCCGGCAAGCTCGTCGGGCGCGACGTCATTCCGGATGCCGCCGGTCTTCGCGCCCTCGGCGAGCAGGTCTCGGACGAAGCCCTGGAGGTGCTGTTGTGCATGGGCGGTATGCCCACCGCCGTGCAGGAGCGCGCCGAGGTCCGCGCTGTGGTGCCGGCGCTCGTGGGCGATGAACGCGTACGCCTCCAGGACCTCTTCGAGCCGCTGACCGGCGTCGCTGGCGTCGTCACGGATGTCGACGAGTTGCTGAAGGTGCGCGGCGATCTGGCGCTCGTGCCAGGCGAGCAGGATTGCTTCGACGTCGGGGAAGTACTTGTAGAGCGTGGCCCGTCCGATGCCGGTCTTCTCGGCGATCTGCGACATCGTGACCGACGTCAGGCCGTGTTCGGTCGCCAGTGCCCAGGTGGTGTCCAGGATCGCCTCGCGCACCGCGTGGCGGTGCGCGTCGATCGTCTCGTTCCACAGCTTCGGCACCACCGCAGTATACGCAACGACACTGTGAATACAGTCTGGATTGACATAGACACAGTGTCTCGATAAATTGACGCTCGCCCTGATGACCAGCCCGCGCCGGGAAGGACACGCCATGGCCGGCCCACCCCCACATCCCCACACCTGTGCCACGAGCCCGAAGGGTCCCGAGGACCTGTACCTCACGCCGCCGCCGTGGGATATCGGCCGGCCGCAACCGGCGTTCCTCGCCCTGGCCGCCGCCGGAGCCATCCGGGGCCAGGTGCTGGACGTCGGCTGTGGAACCGGCGAGCACGCGCTGATGGCCGCCGGCCTCGGCCTTGACGCCACCGGTGTCGACCTCGCATCTCTGGCGCTGGAAACCGCCGAGCGGAAGGCCCGCGACCGACGCCGACCAGCACGGTTTCTTCACCAGGACGCCCGGCACCTCGCCGAACTCGACGAGTCCTTCGACACCGTCCTCGACTGCGGGCTGTTCCACATCTTCACTGACGACGACCGCGCCGCCTTCGTCGACAGCCTGCGATCCGTCCTCACACCCGGCGGGCGCTACTTCATGCTCTGCTTCAGTGACCGGCAGCCCGGCGACAACTGGCCACGGGTACACCGGGTGAAGCGGGAGGAGATCACCGCGACCTTCGCCGATGGCTGGCGGATCGACTCGATCGAAGCCTCCACGATCGACATCACCACCGACCCGGACGGAATTCGGGCCTGGTTGGTCGCCCTCACCCGGATCTGAGCTCCCGGAAGGAACACCGATGCTGACCGCCGAAGCCCACGTCCAGACCGACCGCCCCAACCGCTACCTCGTCCAACTCTGCAGGCACGCCAGCCAAATGGGCCAACACCGCGGCCATCGGCCCCGCACCCACGACGGAGCGGACACGCACACACCCCCCGAGATACAGCACACCGAATGGTCCGACACGCACGGGACCGTCAGGATGAACTGGGGCCAATGGACGGTTCACGCCACGCCCGGCGCCCTGATGCTGCGCGCCGAAGCCAGCGACGAGAAAAACCTGCAGCAGATCGAAGATCTCCTCGGCGGTCGCCTCGAAAAGATCGGCAGGCGCGACCACCTGACCGTGACCTGGCAACGACCCGATGCGCCGACGACTCAGCCTGGCCACACCCATAAGCCGAACGACAGCCCACGCTTGGCGGATGAGTCGCAGGACGCCGGGAAGACGGGCAAGCGACGATCCCGTGCCGGACGATGGCTCCTGATAGCGGTCGTCGCCGTGGTCGTCGCCGCGCACCTGGGGCTGGGCGGAGCCGCGCTCGCGGCCTCGCGATGGACGGACTGGACCGTCATTGCCGTGGTGGCCGTCTTCCTCCTGAAGGTCGTCGGCCTGCGTCTGCTCGTCACCCGGCGTGGCAAGGTTTCGCAGGCCTCTCGAAATATCTTGGGCAGCATGTTCGGCAACCACGTGGGCCGCAAGAACCAGAGCGACGTCGCCGCATCCACGGAAGGGCCACACAACAGCTCGCGTCCATGATCGGCGACTTGATTGCGAAGCCCCGCTCGGGTGGCGCCACCGGATCTGGACAGGCCAGACGCCACCCCAGTCGATCGTTGTCCACGACTAGATCTCTGTCGCACCGCATTGACGGCTCTCCAGCGACCAGCGTTCGCGGATCGCTGGATCGCCGACTTCCTGGCTGCTGTTGCTAGGCCGGGTCGTTCGCGGCGGTTGTGTGATCCGTGGCGAGTCCGGCCTCGGCGAAGGCTCGACGGTGCAGCGGGCGCAGTCCGGCCGGGATCTCCAGGTACGCGAATGCGTCGGCAGCCGACACGAGCCGGCGGTGCGTGATCTCGAACCGCGGTTGCCATGCGTGGACAACGACTTCCGCGCGCCACATCGACCGGACGAGAACCAGCCCCCGCTCGTGCCCGCGCACGCAGGTCCCTCTGCTGAACCCCAGAAGCCGGCAGGTCGTCACCGTGGCGCAGGCTTCCTCCTGCACCTCACGTCGCAACGTGTCGATCATCCTTTCGCCCGGCTCGGGACGTCCACCAGGCAGGCCCCATGGTTCGCCGTCGTTGCCGATCAAGACGACCTGGTCGCCGGCAACGCAGATCGCCGCCGCGCCATGTGGTGTTCCCGGCGGCGGATCGGGCGCCGGGTACCAGGCCACACGCCAATCCTGGCCGTCCATGGAGAAGGCCATGTCGACGCCGTCCACGGCGATGTCGTCCATGTGTGGCCGCTCCGATCGTGGTTTGGTGAGCGAGCGGGTGGGGCGGGCCGTTAGGGCAGGCGACGGTCGATCCAGCGGAGCACGCCACCGAGCATGCCACGCTCGTGCCAGCCTTTCCTGATCACCGCGCTCTGGACGGCACGGATTCCGGCGTGCAGTCGGGCAGTCGGCGAGGGATGGTGTTCGTCGTGGCGCTGGACCGCGCGGCGTTGCAGCCACCGCGCGCATCGCAGGCACACGCCGACTTCGGGATGCTGGCCCAGGCGGACCAGTTCCGCCTCCGGATACTTGGTGCCGCAACACCAGCACCCCGTCTCCGAGGCCCTTTCCTGCTCAGGTTGGACGGTCACCTGGTTACCTCCAGCCAACGACTGATAATGCGCTCTGCCCACTATGCGGCGGTATCTCCTGGTCCCGCCGTCGTGTCACCTCAGCGCGCACCCGACCCCCAGTCAACCCCCGGCCGGCGGCAGCGATTGTCGTCAGCGTTCCCTGCCCCAGGCTCCCCGCCATTCGCCGACCGTCCACGAGATTCCCTTTCGGTGACTGCTGCTCGCATCCGTGTCGCATGACGAGTGGTCGCTAGTTGTCCCCGCGCTGTGGCGCGCGGGCTCCCGCCGCGGCCAGCCCGGCGACGGCCAGCAGTGCGGCCAGGCCGAGGAATCCCGCGCCGAGTGTCGCCGCCGCGGCGATAGCACCGACCAGCAGCGGGCCGCCGGCGTCACCGAGTTCGCGGCCGACTTCTGCGGCGCCCATGGTTTGCCCGAGCCGTTCCGGTGGTGTGCCGGCGGCGAGGTGGGCGAAGACGAGCGGAGTGGCCAGGCCCACCCCGACCCCGATGGCCAGCGCGGCGGCCAGGATCCCGCCGATGCCGGGCACGAGTGCGGCCAGTGCCATCCCGATGGCCGTCAGGGCGAGCCCGCCAGCCACGCCGCTGCCGTCGCGCAGGCGTCCGGCGTCGCGGGCGCGTCCGGCCCATGGCTGCACCAGCGCGGAACAGATCGCCAGCAGTGACACGGCCGCTCCAGTGGCCAGCGGGTCGAGTCCGGTTGCAGCGCCGATCACGGGCAGGAATCCGACGCCGACCGCCAACGCCGCGGTGGTTGCGGCCAGGGCGGTGGTGGGGCGCAGGAAGTTGGGGTGGCTCAGGCGGCGGGCCAGATCGAGCACGGTCTGGCGGGCGCGCGGCAGCGGTGGCGCGGCGGGTACAACCAGCATCGCCCACCCGGTCACCGCCAACGCGAGCACCGCGAGCGTGCCGAACAACAGCGAGAATCCGCCGACAGTGATCAGGATCCCGCCCAGCAACGGGCCGAGGGTATAGCCGACGCTCTTCCACGCCCCGTAGCCGCCGAAGACACGGCCGTGCCGATTCTTCGCAGACAGCCGGGCCACGAGGGCTCCGGCGGCTGGGGAGAACGCCGCCGCCGCGGCACCCTGGCCGAGCCGGGCCAACCCGACCGCGGCCGGGTTGCCGGCGACGACGAACGCGGCGGACGCGACGGCGAACGCGAGGAGCCCGCCCAGCAGGACGGGGCGGGGGCCGATGCGGTCGGCCAGCGACCCGAACACCGGTTTGAGGATGACTTCGGCGCCGTCGTAGACGGCGAGCAGCAGACCCAAGGTGAGCAGGGAGGCGTGTTCGCCGTGGGTGTAGGCGCCGAGGCTGGCGGCGATGCTGTGCGCGCCGAACGCCGTGACGAACCCAGCCGCGTACAACGGCCGCAACTGCGCGGTCGGCGTCGTCGAGATCTGCTCGGGGGACGCGGCGCTCATCGGCGTGCGCTCTTCGGTGTCCGTTGGCGCCATAGCGGGTGCCGGATGATCAGCGCGGCGAATGCCAGTCCGGTGACGAAGAGGGCGTAGAGCTGGTAGCGGTGGACCTGTTCGTAGATGGCGGTGATGTGGTTACCGCCGAGATAGCCGTAGTGATCCAGCAGCAGCGGCGTCAGGCTTCCCAGCAAGCCCGTTGGCAGCTCCGGCGCGGCGGTCATGACCTCAGTCCGCCATCGACTCGGCT
>Ga0193716_1000800_pt1 | contig 18774 bp, 18 predicted proteins | sample U2c1metaG_FD_145901 | JGI IMG/M metagenome (GOLD analysis project Ga0193716, IMG submission 145901) | Soil microbial communities from a riparian zone of the East river system, Colorado, United States - U2c1 | ecosystem: Environmental > Terrestrial > Soil > Riparian zone | place: USA: East River...
AAAGTTCTTCTCGGAGATGTTCGCGTTGAACAGAAATCCGTCGCCGCTGCTATAACCCGCACCGACTTGAAACGTGCCCGTGGGCCCTTCTTTAACATCGACCAGGACGTCCAGCGTATCCGGTTGATCCGTCTTCTTAGTCGTGAGCTGCACGTCTTCAAAGTAACCGGTCCTTTGCAGCGCGTTTCGACTCTGAGTGATTTTGGTACTCGAATAGAGCTCCTGCTCGTTGGACAGCAGTTCCCGACGGACGACTTTGTCGCGGGTCTTAGTATTGCCCGCGACGAGAATTCGGTTGAAGTAGACCGGCGGTCCTTTGGTGAGAACTAGAGCCACATCGACGTTTTTTTCCGTTTGATTGACTTTAGTTACCGGGTCCACCTGAACAAAGGCGAAGCCCTTGTTCGCATACATTTCCGTCAACAATGTAATATCGTCGCGCAGGCGGTTGCCGCGGAATATCTGGCCCGAGGTGAGTTTCATCGATTTGAGGATCTGCTGCCCGTCTTGAATCAACTCGCCACCGATTTCCACCTTGCCGACACGGTACTGAGATCCTTCATTGATACGGAAAACGACTTCCAAGCCATCCCGGGCTCGCAAAATCACCGGCTCATCGATCTTATGATCGACATAACCATTGTCGTTATAGTAGTTGGAGAGGATCGCCACATCGTTGGTCAACATGTCACGATCGAGCACGCCTCGGTTAGTGAAAAATGAGAAAATCCACTCTTCCTTGGTCGCGATTAGACCTTTTAATTCGCTTTCAGAGAAAGTCTTATTGCCTTCGAATGCCACTCGCTTGATCAGCAGTCGATTGCCTTCGATAATATCGAGGGTGACCACCGCCTGATTGTTCGCCTCCACCGACACGGCTGAGTCAATCGCGGCATTAACATACCCCTGTTCGGTGTAGAGCTTGCGAACCTTATCGACTCCCTCTGCCACTTTTACCCGATCCAGTATCGAACGCGGGCTGATACCGAGGGCGGTCTCGATTTTTTCTCGGGTAACCTGTGCGGCTCCTTGAATCTTGACTTCGCGCACGTAGGGTTTTTCTTTGACCGCGTAAGTCAAGATGCCATCTGGCGAAAGTTCGGCTTGAACGTCTTCGAAGAAGCCCATGCGATAAATAGCTTTGACATCCTGTTCGACCGTCTTGGAGTCAAAGCTTTCCCCTGCCCGGCTTTTGAGATGAAGCCGAATACCGTCATCTTCGACGCGCGCATTACCGGTGATCTTGACATCCTTAAGCGTAACTTTTTGTTGCCCGTGTGCGGTGGAATAGCAGACAGTCAAAAAGGTCGCGAGTGCGATCCAAGCGAAAACACTTGCGGATCTTAGCTTAACGGTAAATTGCATAGATGCTATCCGGAGAGAGTCTCACCGAGCGACCGAAACTTCTAATTTTGTAACAAAAACCGATACTTTTGTAAAGGAGAAAAATGGCACGGGCCGACCCTAATCCTCGAACAGCAGGCCTTCGCGGAGCTCAACCTGACGGCCAATCTTCTTGGCAAAGTCCCGATTGTGGGTCGCCACGACCAGGGCTATATTGTGCTCCTCGTTCAAGCGAAAGAGTAATTCCTGAACCTCTTCGCCAATCTTCAAGTCCAGTGAACCCGTCGGCTCGTCAGCCAGAACCAGCTTCGGCCTTAAAATTACCGCCCGTGCCACCGCTACCCGTTGCTGCTCGCCGCCGGAAAGTTTACCTGGGCGATGGTGCAGACGATCCTTCAAGCCGACCAGTTCAAGCAGCTGCTCAGCGTCGGATTTGGCTCGTTCCTCCGGTACCCCTTGAATTAAAGCCGGGAACATCACATTCTCCAAAGCCGAGAAATCCGGCAATAGATAGTGAAACTGGAAAACAAAGCCGATTTGTTGATTGCGAAATTGGCTCAGTGCCGCTTCGTCATCGAGCGGAAGCGCGTCACCTTCAAACAAAATCGCCCCTTTAGTCGGCCGGTCGAGAGTCCCAAGAATATGCAGCAGAGTGCTTTTGCCGACGCCCGATTGGCCGACGACTGCCAAGCGTTCACCCGGGGCCAAATCCAAATTGAGACCCCGTAAGATATGAATTTCGCTCGCCCCCTCAACGAAAGACTTGTGCAGATCGCGCACCGACAGGAGGCTATTCATAGCGAATGATTTCGACCGGATCGAGCTTGGCGGCTTGGCGCGCTGGATAGATGCTGGCGAGCAGGCACACGACAAAGGATGCCAGAGCGACCAAAATGAAATTGCCGAAATAGATCCGTACCGGCACCGTGGAAATCAAGAACACGTCCTTTGGCAATTCAAATTTGTACTGCGCCAAAAGGAAACAGACCGCCAGTCCAAGCACCACGCCCAAAACCGTGCCGACAACCCCGATAACGCACCCTTTCAGCAAAAATATTTTACGGATGCTCTGTTGGGTCGCGCCCATGGAACGCAAAATCGCGATGTCTTTTTTCTTCTCCATCACGACCATCACCAAGGTGGAGACGATGTTGAAGGCGCCGATCAGAACCATCAGGAGCAGCACCAAAAAATAGACGGTTTTTTCCAATTGCAGCGCCGAGAATAGATTCGGCCACAAGCGGGTCCAATCTTCAGCAAAATAAGGAAAGCCGAAATGCCGCTGAATCTGGTCGGCGATCTCCCGTGAACGGTTGACGTTTTGAACGCGAATCTCGATATTCGTCACGGCATCGCCAAGCTCGAAAAATTTTTGCGCCTCAGCCAAACCCATGAACACCAAAGTTGAATCGATCTCGCTCATCCCGGTTCTAAGCACACCGATGACAACGAAGCGCCGCACCTTGGGAATGACGCCGATGGCGGTGGGGCTGCCGAGGGGCGACACCACCTGAACCGGACTACCGGGAAATACCCCTAGTTGATTGGCCAATCGTTCGCCGAGAATGATCCCTGGCAAAAGGACGGTTCGGTCCTCGACTTGAATGGGATGTTGGGATTTTAGCCCGGCGAGATTTCCTTCTTTAAGAAAACTCTGAAGGTTGACGACGGCGTTGACCCGGTCGGGATCGACCCCTCGAACAACCACACCGGACACCCGCGATCCAGAGGTGAGCATCACTTGGCCATAAATCGTCGGCGATGCCGCAACCACGCCGTTTTCCTTGACCACTTGACGCAGAATATTTTCGTAGTCGCGCAACTGATCACCCGACTTGACCAGCGCGATATGGGCGTTGATACCGAGTAGCCGATCGCGCAAGGTTTCTTCAAAACCGCTCATCACCGACATGACCACATTGAGCGTCATGACACCGATCATAACCCCGAGCACGGAAATTACCGTGATCAAGGAAATAAAGGTCTCGCGCCGGCGCGCCTGCAAATATCGAAGACCGATAAAAAGCTCGTATTTCATGGGAGAAAAAAACTGCGCCTAGTGCTGCGGCCGCAGCAACGGAAAGAGAATCACGTCACGAATTGACGGCGAGTTGGTAAAAAACATCACCAGACGATCGATGCCGATGCCCTCGCCCGCTGCCGGCGGCATGCCGTATTCCAGCGCCCGGACATAGTCGTCATCGATGGGATTGGCGGTATCGTCGCCGGCGTTGCGCGCTTCCATTTGCGTCAAGAAACGTTGACGCTGGTCCGCCGGATCGTTCAATTCCGAAAAAGCGTTAGCCAGTTCGCGGCCTGCGATATATAGCTCGAACCGATCAACCAACGCCGGATTCTGCTCGTTCTTCCGTGCCAGCGGCGAGACTTCGATCGGATAATCGGTCATAAAAGTTGGTTGAATCAATTGCGTCTCCACCACTTCTTCGAAAACTTGGATCAAAGCATTGCCATAGGGCGCGCTCAAGTCCATGGCCAATCCGCTTCGCTTGGCATACCGATGCAAGCCATCCAAACTATCGACTTCATTTTCCTCCGCACCGCCGTATTTCATGACTGCTTCGCGAATCGTCAATCGGCGCCAGGGCGGCGAGAGATCGATAACGTGTTCGCCATAGGGCACCTGCAAACCGCCGTGCACCTGTCGAGCAATAGTGACGAAGAGCTCTTCGGTGAGGTGAATCAAATCTTCGAAGGTCGCGTACGCCTGGTAGAACTCCAACATGGTGAATTCCGGATTATGCCGAACCGAGATGCCTTCATTGCGGAAGTTGCGATTGAGCTCAAAAACTCTGTCAAATCCACCCACGAGTAGCCGCTTCAGAAATAGTTCCGGGGCGACTCGTAAGTAAAGTTCCATGTCGAGGGTATTGTGGTGCGTAATAAAAGGCCGCGCTGCGGCGCCGCCGGGTATCGGCTGCATCATCGGCGTCTCGACTTCAAGAAAATCACGCTCTTCAAAAAACCGGCGCAGCAGCCGAATGATCCTTGAGCGCTTTTCGAAAACCTCGCGCGCTTCGCCGTTGACCATGAGATCGACATAGCGTTGCCGGTAACGCGCTTCGACATCAGCAAGCCCATGCCATTTTTCCGGCAGTGGCCGTAAACACTTGGTCAACAAGCGCACATCCTCGGCGTCGAGGGTCAACTCTTTAGTTCGAGTGCGAAATAGGTGCCCCGAGACAGCAACGATGTCGCCAACATCCAAGGTGCGAAATAAACCGTAAGCGTCCTCGCCTACGGTATTCTGTTGGACATAGACTTGCAGCCGGCCGCGCCGGTCCTGCATATGAAAAAACGATGCCTTACCCATCCGGCGGAGCGTCATAATCCGCCCGGCGACACGAATATCCTGCGGTGCGGTCGCCAAAGCGGCATCGTCGGCGTCGGTAAAGTTCGCCACGATCTCCGACGCGGTGTGGCTCGGTCTAAAATCGTTGGGATAAACCACCGAGCCGGTTTCTTTAAGCTTCGCCAGCTTTTGCCGGCGGACTTCGATCTGTTCGTTGCTCTCTTCCAGTAAATTATTACTACCGTCAGCCATTACGGTCTCACATTCAGGCCCGGGACAGAGCGGGCATACCTGCTCACCAAAAAAAACTATGGGAAAATCACAGACCGAGATTCTTACAAACCGCCAGGAAGGAGTATGACTTGTTCAAGGTGTAAAAATGCAAGCCGGGCACGCCGTATTTGATCAACTCTTCACATTGGCGGCTCGCGTATTCAGCGCCCATCTCTACGGCCGCGTTGTCGTCCTTTTCGACCTTGCCCAGTTCGCGTGCGAGCTTGGGCGGGATTTTCGCGCCACACAACTCGGTAAAACGGCGTATCTGCGACGCCGAAAGAATCGGCAAAACCCCGGGAACCACAGGCACGGTCACGCCCATCTTTCTAAGGTCATCGACGAAGCGAAAATAATCGTCGTTATCAAAAAACAGTTGAGTGATGATCGCGTCTGCGCCGGCATCGACCTTCGCTTTGAGAAACTTAAGATCCGCATCGCGGCTCACGGCGCGCGGATGGATTTCAGGAAAACCCGCCACGGCAATCGAGAATCCCCCGAGCACAACCGCTTCTTGAACCAGTTCGATGGCGTAATGAAATCCATCGGGATGAGGCTGCCAATCGGAAACCCCTTGGGGCGGATCGCCGCCGAGCGCAAGCAGATTCTCGATGCCCTTTTCTTTGAGCATTTTCAAAACCGCGCGTGCTTCATCCTTCGACTGGCTCACGACGGTCAAATGACACATCGCTTCGAGTCCTAAACGTTTACGAATGATCTCGATAAGATCGACGGTTTTTTCGCGCGTGCTTCCGCCCGCCCCGTACGTAACAGAACAAAAGCCAGGATTGAGCCTCTTGATAACCGCGATTTCGCTTAAGAGGGTTTCCTCGCCCTTTTCTGTCTTTGGAGTAAAGAACTCGACCGAGAGGGTCAACCCAGACCGGGCATAGAGGTCGGCTAACTTCACACTAATCCTTGATGACTACCTTCGGCGTGACACTATTAGTAGCACAATGTTCTGCCCTGGACAATTGCTAAATGATGAGAAAAAGAGATTATTTATAGAGTTATCGGTGCGGAATCCGGTCGCGAACCGCCATTGGATCACAACCGGAGCCAGTTTCGGGAGTGATCTGAGAGCGCAGCGTGTCCGTATGATTCAATAGCGCCGCTACGATCCCTTGCGGAACCTGATGGGACTCTAAGGTTTCCTTAAGAATCTGCCGCCGGCGCGCGAAGTGGCCTCCCATGATCGGATGGTTTGCATGGGCTCTTGCCAATGGCCGACCTTGATACTCGACGGGGGCGCCAAGAAATCTCGCAGCAAGCTGATACTCCAACTCTTTGATCCGCCCGCGGTCGGCATTGCGAAAAAAAAAGCCGATCATCCGATCCGCGAACACGCGATCGATAAAGTCGTCGACAATTGCCCGCAGTTTTGCCTCTCCACCCAGTTGTTCAAACAGAGTGCCAGGAGCCGAAGCAGCGAAATTCGGAGGGCCGTTTGCCATTGCCAGAGGGAATGTTTTACATCATACCGAGCTGCAAACGGGCCGCTTCGGACATTTTACTTTGATCCCAAGGCGGATCCCAGACCAGATCGATTTTAGCCTCAGTAACTCCCGGTACGGCTTTGATTTTGCCTTCTATCTCAGCCGGTAACGACTGTACCGCCGGACAGTGTGGCGAGGTGAGGGTCATCTGAACATCGACAGCTCCCTCCGGGGTGACTTTGACGTCGTAAATCAACCCCAGGTCGTAAATATTCACCGGAATCTCGGGGTCGAAACACGACCGAAGAGCTTCGATGACCTCCGCTTCGATAATCGTTCCGTTGAGACTTTCCATGATAGACCCCTAGTCCGCTATTTCCCGACTAAACAATGCCCAATTGCTGCTTTGCGGTCGGCGATAGCCGACTCTGATTCCAGGGTGGATCCCAGACCAAATCGACTGCCGCTTCATGTACGGCTGGTAGTGCCAACAATTTTTTACGGATATCCGCTTGCAAAAACGCTCCCATGCCGCATCCCTGAGCAGTCAAGGTAAAGCGCACGACAACAGAGTATCCGCCATCGCCACGATCGATAATTTTGCAATCGTAAATCAGACCGAGATCAACGATATTCAGCGGAATCTCCGGGTCGAAGCAGGAACGCAGTTGGCGCCAGACTAAATCCTCGACTGATCCGTCTGTTGAAACACCGTCCTGGCGCATCAATTCTTCCTGCTCGGAAACTTCTAATCCTAGGACGTCCCCATCGCGGCCATCGATCCGCACCGTGTGGCCGCGGTCGGTCATGATCGTATAACTCCCGCCCAAAGCTTGCGTCAGCCAAACCTGGCTGCCCGCGGTTAATAAAACGGGCTCGCCGCTCGGCACTAACGCCGCCTGACAATCCCGCTTCAGAACGATCGGTTTATCGGTGGTCATTCTGTTCTACCTCTTCACGACCGCTTTGCCTTGTCACTCCGTTGAGGCCGGTTGAGCCTCGCCCTTTAATGCAGAATTCACCGTGTGCCAGGCCAAGCTAGCGCACTTGACGCGCGCAGGGAATTTACACACTCCCGACAAGATCGCCAGCTTACCGAGCTTCTCTGGAGCGGACTCGGCATCGACGTCTCCGGTAAGCATTTTGTGAACTTTCTCGAAAAGGTGCTGAGCGTCTTCTTCCTTTTTGCCCTTCAGTTCGGTCGTCATCATCGATGCCGATGCTTTAGAAATCGCGCAACCCGATCCCTCGAAGCTGATATCAGTGATCACACCATCGTCGACATGAAGGAAAACGGTCACATGATCACCGCACAACGGATTATAGCCTTCCGCCTTGCGGTTTGCGTTCGTCATTCCCCGGAAGTTGCGCGGACTCTTGTTATGATCAAGTATGACTTCTTGATAAAGTTCGTCTAGCTCGGACATTAGCCAAATACCTTCAGGACCCGATGGATGGCTTGCACCATCACGTCGATCTCCGCTGTAGTGTTGTAAAACGCGAACGACGCGCGCGCGGTGGCCGGTACGCCGAAGCGTTGCATCACCGGCATCGCGCAATGATGCCCGGCGCGAATCGCCACGCCCTCTTGATCGAGAATCGTGCCGACGTCGTGCGCATGTACATGATCAATAACAAAAGAGACGACGCCGGCTTTCTCTTCAGCCGTTCCAATGATTCTCACCGCGTCGATCTTAGAAAGCTGGTCGGTCGCATAGGATAGTAACTGGCGCTCATGCGCTTCGACCTGCTGCCAATCCAACCCGTCCAAATAATCGATCGCCGCGCCCAACCCGATGCCGCCGGCGATATTCGGAGTGCCGGCTTCGAATTTGTACGGCAGCACGTTGTAGTGAGTTTTCTCGAACGTTACCAGGCTGATCATGTCGCCGCCGCTTTGATAGGGTGGCATTTTTTCCAACATCTCGGCGCGCCCATATAACACGCCTACGCCGGTGGGCCCAAAGACCTTGTGGCCGGAAAAGGCGTAGAAATCGCAACCTAAATCTTGCACGTCGACTTTCAAATGCGGTACCGCCTGGGCTCCGTCGAGCAGGACCGGCACGCCGCGCTGATGCGCCAAAGCGACAATCTCCTTCACCGGCACAACCGTCCCGAGCGCGTTCGACACATGGGTCACCGATACCAACTTGGTTCTCTCGTTCAAAAGACGGCGATATTCGTCCATCAAAATCTCGCCATCGTGATTGATCGGAATTACCCGGAGGTACGCTCCAACTTGCTCGCACAAAATCTGCCACGGCACGATGTTGGAATGGTGCTCCATTGCCGACACAATGATTTCGTCGCCGGTCTTCAAAAAACTCCGGCCATAGCTCTGCGCGACCAGATTGATCGCTTCCGTGGTGCCGCGCACAAAAATAATTTCCTTGTCGGTCGGCGCATTGATAAAAGCACGAATCTTTTCGCGCGCCGTCTCATAGGCCGCGGTGGCCCGCTCGCTGAGATCGTGCACACCGCGATGGATGTTCGAGTTCTCCGCGCTGTAGTAGCGACTGAGCGCATCGATCACCTGCTGGGGTTTTTGACTGGTCGCGCCATTGTCAAAATACACCAGCGGTTTTCCATGAACTTTCTGTTTGAGTATCGGAAAGTCCTTGCGGATTTCGGCCACATCAAAATCCTGATGTCTAAGCGAACCAGCGATGTTAGAAGTCGCTTTCATGAAGCTCCAATAGCAATTTTATCGCGTCTAAACTTCACCGCAAGATAGCCATCCAGACGAAGGCGCAGAGCGTCGATTTTGATCTTGCCCACGACATCGCTGGCAAAGGCAAAACTCAGCAGACTGCGCGCTTCGTCGACGCCCAGCCCGCGCGAGCGCAGATAGAACATCGCGTCGGGATCGAGCTGCCCGATGGTCGAACCATGGCTGCATTTGACGTCGTCCGCGTAGATTTCGAGCTGCGGTTTGGTGTTGACTACGGCGTCCGGCGACAGCAACAAGTTTTTGTTGGTTTGCCTAGCATCGGTCTTTTGCGCATCCTTGTGAACCACGATCTTGCCGTTGAACACGCCATGCGCATTGCCGCTCAGAATCCCTTTGTAAAGTTCCAGGCTCGTGCCGTGCGGCTTGGCATGCTCGATCTCGGTAAAATTATCGACGTGCTGCTTACCGTCGGCGATATAAAGGCCGTTGAGCACGCATTCAGCGCCTTCGCCATCGAGCACGATATGAACGTTATTCCGCAACAGCGCCCCACTCAAAGAAACAGAATGGGCGGTCAGATGACAGCCTCGCGCTAATTTGGCTGCCAAAGTGCCGACGTGAAAGCCGGCTAGCCCTTCTTGTTGTAAACGGTAGTGCTCCAACAACGAATCCGCCCCGCCGACGAGCTCAGTCACGGCGTTGCAGAAATAATTGCCGCTTTCACTGCCGATGTAACTTTCAACGATCCGTGCTTCGCTGCCGGCGCCACCGATAATTAGAATCCGCGGGTGCGAAACCATCGGTTGCGATCCTGCCATCGAAACGAAAACCAGCTGAATCGGCTCCACCAGCCGGCAGCCGGACGCAATTTCTACCGCTGCGCCGTCGATCATGAATGCCGTGTTGAGCGCCGTGAACGCATGACGCCGATGTTCGGCATAGTGCCCCAAATCGGCGGCGACGGCTGGATCGTCATCACGAACCGCTTCTGCTAAACTTCGAACTCTTATGCCGTTCGGCAATGATTCAACATGGGAATGCTTCGGTGCATACACTCCGTTGATGAAGGTCAGATAAAGGGAATCCTTATCGACAAAGGATCGAGCCAATAAATCTCCGGGATCGGCGTTGGCCGCGTCGCCGCCGACTTGAATAAAACTCTGCGAAGTGACCGGCTCGATGTTGGTATATTTCCATTCTTCGTTGCGCGTGGTCGGGAAACCGAGGGCCTGGAAACTGCTAATCCCCTCTTCGCGAAGATTCTCGAACCAACCAGGTGCACGACCATTCGGCCGCGCCTGCTCGAAGGCCTTAAGATATCGTTCTTTGCTTTCCGTACCTAGCATCAGAGAACTCTACGTAATTTCCGCGAACTCGCTAATGAACGGCGGCCGGCTCGCCCTTGAGCCAATCGTAACCTTTGCTCTCCAATTCCAAAGCCAACTCTTTCGGCCCCGATCTGACGATCCGTCCTTCGTGCAGGACATGAATAAAATCGGGCACGATGTAGTCGAGCAAACGCTGGTAATGGGTAATGACGATCATGGCGCGATCCGGTCCGCGCAATGCATTGACACCGTTCGCTACGATTCGCAACGAGTCGATATCCAATCCCGAATCGGTTTCGTCCAGCAACGCCAACGTCGGCTCGAGCACCGCCATCTGCAATATCTCGTTGCGCTTTTTCTCGCCGCCCGAGAAACCTTCATTAAGTGGTCGGTTGAGCAGGGTCTGATCCATTTTCACGAGTTTCATCCTGTCTTTGATCAGACTCAAAAATTCCATCGCGTCAAGCTCTTCGAGACCGCGGTGCTTGCGCACGGCATTGAGCGCGGCCTTCAAAAAATAGGTCGTACTTACTCCGGGGATTTCGACCGGGTATTGGAACGCCAGAAAGATCCCTTCCCGCGCCCGTACTTCAGGACTCATCGCCAACAGATCTTTGCCCTGATAATTCACCGAGCCGCCGGTGACTAAATAATTTTCTCGGCCGGCCAAAACATGCGCCAAGGTGCTTTTTCCTGACCCATTAGGTCCCATAATGGCATGCACCTCTCCAGTGCCGACATGGAGGTCGATGCCGCGCAAGATTTCCTTATTGGCAACCTTGGCGCGCAGCCCTTTGATATCCAGCATTCCGTTTCCTTTCACTGCCATGACTAAACGGCCTTTTGCAGCGGCGCCTTGATTAAACGGCCTTTTAAGCCCTGGCGATCGGCGATATGCGCGATCGTGATACCGGTCAAAAACTTAGCCAGCACTTGCTGGGCTTCTTCCCAAATCGATTTCTGGGAGCAGACCGAACAGTATGAACAATAGTTAGCGCCCGCTTCCAGACATTCCATCAACACCAGCGGCCGTTCGACGGTTTCGTAGACATCTTTAATCGTGATGGCGCTCGCCGGTTTTGCCAGGGTAAAACCGCCTTTCGAGCCGATATGCGACTCGACCAACCCGCCGGCAACTAGGTCCTTCATGATCTTCGACAAATAAAATGACGGGATGTCCTGGCTTTTCTCGATCTCCACGCGGCTGATAATTCGTCCTGTTGCCTGCCCGGCCAGAAAGGACAGCGCCCGCACAGCATAATCGACGCGACGGCCGACGTTCATCAGAGAGCTTCGTTCGTTTCTGACCTTGCTCCGCTTCACAAATTCCTCGTATTTAAATAATAGACTCCTTAGGTCTTTAATGTCAAGATTACCACCTTGCGGTTTTGCTCCAGTTTTTCAGCTGTGCTAAGAAAAATTCATGGCGATTTTGAAAGTTACCCGTTTAGGTCATCCGGTTTTGCGAAAGGTTACCGCAATCATTCCCGCTGAAGAACTTCAATTTCCTGGCATGCAAGACTTTATCGACGACATGATCGAAACGATGAAAGATTACGACGGCGTTGGTTTGGCGGCCGACCAGGTTTTTGAATCTAAACAAATCGCAGTTCTGGAAGTCAGCGAAAACCCGCGCTATCCGCAGAAGCCAAAGGTACCGCTTACGGTCTTGGTCAATCCTAGGATCACGCCGCTGTCCGAAGACATGGAAGATGATTGGGAGGGTTGCCTGAGCATTCCGGATCTGCGTGGCAGAGTGCCGCGCTACAAGACTATCCGCGTGCAAGCTCTCGATCGCGATGGTAACGAGCTCGACTTTGTTGCCGAAGATTTTCATGCCCGTGTCATCCAACATGAATTCGATCATCTCAACGGCAAAGTTTACCTCGATCGCATGCGCGATTTTTCCACCCTCACCTTCTTGCAGGAATTTGCCCGTTATTGGTTGCGAACGTGACGCCACCATTCCGCAACCGTGATTGAGTTTCGCCATTTGAAACGCTAGAGTCGCGCATGCCTCTCGATCATCTCGCAGCTTCACTCGATCGACTTCTCGCCAACGTGTCACGCGCCACCGGCGAAATCCTCGACCGCGCTTTGTCCGATCAAGACATTACCATCGACGAAGCCACGCACCTGTTCGACGCGGGAGGATCCGATCTGATGGCGATGATTGCCGCCGCCGATTGTCTGCGCGCGCGGACCGTCGGAGACGTCGTCACGTATGTCATCAACCGCAACATCAACTTCACCAACGTTTGCGTTAAAGCTTGTGGTTTCTGTGCTTTCAGTCGCGGCCATTTGGCCGAAGAAGGTTATTTTTTGCCATTCGAAGAAATTCTTCGGCGCGCCCACGAGGCGCGCGAGCTCGGCGCTACCGAGGTTTGCGTTCAAGCGGGCTTAGCACCAGGCATGGACGGTTTGCATTACGTCAATCTCTGCCGCACCCTCAAAGAGAACTTTCCCGATCTCCACATCCATGGCTTTTCCCCTGAGGAAGTTCTTTACGGCTCGACGCTTACCGGCGTGAGCGTCCGAGAATATTTGACCGCGTTGAAGGAAGCTGGAGTGGGCAGTCTGCCCGGTACTTCGGCAGAAATTTTGGTGGATGAGATTCGTCAGCAAATCTCACCGGGACGCATCGCCACGGCGCAATGGATCGATTTGATCCAAACCGCGCACGAGGTCGGCATTCCGACAACTTCGACGATCATGTACGGCCACATCGAGACGGGACGTCATAAGGCAACTCATTTGGCAATTCTCCGCGATATCCAGAAACAAACGGGCGGGATCACCGAGTTTGTGCCGCTGAGCTTTGTCTATGAAGAGGCGCCGATGTTTCATCGCCAGCCATTGCCGGGGCTGCGTCACGGCGCCAGCGGCGCCGAAGTCATGAAAATGTACGCGGTCTCACGCCTGATGTTGAATCGCCATATTCCCAATCTCCAAGTTTCCTGGGTGAAGGAAGGGCCGAAGCTGTCACAGATCGCACTCTTGGCCGGCGCCAATGACTTCGGCGGTACCCTGATCAACGAAAGTATTTCCACCGCCGCCGGCGCGGGTTACGGCCAATTGATGAAGCCCTCGCAGTTTCGCGACATGGTGCGGGAGATGGGACGCATCCCAGCCGAGCGCTCGACCACCTATCAGAAGATCCGCGTGTTCGAGACCGAACTTCAGCATCGGGATCTACTCGACGAAGTAAACGACCCGGCGCAGCGCTTCGGCTCCTATCAAAACTTGATCCACCTTAAAGACTACCGCTTCAGGGATTTCTACCGCGAACAAAAAGCCGAAAAGCACTAACTTCCATCTGTCGCGACCACGAACCATCCTGCGCCATGATCGGTGATCCGGCCCAGTTCGAAGCGCTCGGCAATCGCCTGGGTTTCCGCATCGTCGAACAAACTTCGGACATTCTCCGTTTGCATTGGCAAGGCGCCCGGTTCCCAGCTTTTCTCTGTCTCGGCATTGCATTGTTGCTGTTGTTTGTGTCCGTGCCGATTGCTCAAGCACTAATCTTGCGTGGTTTTGTCGGTCCGGCGAGCTCGCTTTGGTATTTCCCCCTGATGAATCTCGTGCTATTCGGAATTTCGATTTTTTTGGTGACCCAGCGACGATTCATCGAAATCGACAACCACACGCGAACGATCACGTTGACGCGTCGGAGCCTTTACCGATCGGTCATTTTCAGCACGAGCTACGACGAGGTCGATGAAATTCGCCTCACTATCGACGAAATCCAAAGCGGTTTTGCGGTGGGCGGTTCGACCGCGGCGCAGAAATTTCCCGTGCCGGCACTGCGTCTGGCGTTGGCAAACGGAGATTCGGTACTGCTGGACCGCGGTAGTTTTAGGAAGCTCTCTGAGTTCGGTAAGTTGATAAGCGAGCGGCTGGGAAAATCCCTGGCGATCGATCCGCAATTGACGACTTGACCGATGGGTTGTGCTTCTTAGAACGGCCCGTGCCGTTAGGTTTTACCGAACCGAGGTTCGCGCGATGATTTCGTGCAGTTGACCAATGGCTTTTTTGACACCCTCTTCGGCCAATTGATCGGCCGTCAACCAGCGAATACCGCGTTGGCCTATATCCACAATGGCAAAAATATTCTCGCTCAGCGATTTTTGCGTCTCATCAAAGCGGGCCGTCCAGATCACGTCGCCGCGCCGCGCGTCGACCAATTCCAGTACGAAGGCCACGGACGCCGGACTCTTCGCGCCCCACTCATCGCCGATCCGCTCGCGGTAACGCTGGATTCGGCCGGCGATGACCGCGTCCGCATAAACCATTTCGCCAAGTCGACGAAGACGCATCGCCTCTGCCGTTGGCCCCAGCGGTTGTTCGACTTCGCGAATTTCACTGTCTGAGACAATCTGCCAATTGGGCAAAGACGACATCGCCGAGTAAATAGACTTCGCCAAGTGCTCGGCAGCGTTGCGCTCATCAGCCTGCGGATCCGGGGCAGCACCCAAGGGAGTTTTCACTGCCGGCACGCTGGGCGCCGCGATCGGCGGCAAAACCGCAATGCGGCGAATTTTCCGCGCTTCGAGATCGGTCGAGTGCTTGCTTTGCAGATTGCTCGGAGCGAAGCTACAGCCCACAGTCAACAAGGCGATAACCGGTAGCACTTTCAACATGTCGTTGGCCTCAGTAATTTTCGCTCACGGTTTGAATAGTTGCCCTGTGCAGTCCAGTAAATGACAGAAAACTGCAGGCTGGATCCTAAACCCCAGTCGGCTATTTCTCCATTCCCGCAACGCGAATGCCCAGCTCGCGCAGCTGACGCGGATCGACCGGGGAAGGCGCATCCGTAAGCATGCAAACCGCGCGCTGGCTTTTGGGAAACGCAATGACGTCGCGCAACGATTTGGCGCCGCTCAAAAGCATCGCTAGGCGGTCGATGCCGAAGGCGATGCCGCCGTGGGGCGGAGCGCCAAAACTCAGCGCCTCGAGGAAAAAACCGAACTTCGCGTCGGCTTCCTCCGCGCCGATGCCCATGAGAGCGAGGATTTTCTTCTGCAGCTCGACTTGATGAATGCGGATACTGCCGCCGCCGATCTCGATGCCATTCAATGCCAGATCGTAAGCTTTCGAGCGCGCCTTTGCCGGCTCGCTGTCGAGCAGCAATAAATCTTCGTCTAGCGGCGAGGTAAATGGATGATGCAGCGCAACATAGCGCTTTTCTTCCGGGTCGAACTCCATCAAGGGAAAATCGACCACCCAAACCAAGGCGAATTCTCTCTCAGGTATTAAATTGAGTTTGTCTCCCAAATAAAGCCGCAAATTGGCGAGCGCATCATGAACGATTTTCGCCGTATCCGCGGAAAAAACAATTACGTCGCCGATCTGGGCTTCAGCGAGCCGTTCGACTTCCTTCTGTTCCGCCTCGGAAAGAAATTTCGCCATAGGCGACTGCCATCCATCCGCGGTGATCTTAGTCCAAGCAATCCCTTTGGCGCCAAAGGTTGCCACAAACGGTGTCATGTCGTCCAAATCCTTGCGCGACATCTCACCGCCTTTGGGAATGCAAATCCCTTTCACCACTCCGCCCTTTTGAATCGCACCGGTAAAAACCTTGGCCTGGCAGTTGCGCAACGCCTCGGTAAAATTCTTGATCTCCAGGCCGAAGCGTAGATCTGGTTTGTCGGATCCGAAACGGTTGATCGCGTCTTCGTAGGTAAGGCGCGCAAACGGGCGCTGCAGCTCAATGCCTTTCAATTCTTTGAAGAGCAACGAGATCATCCCTTCCACAACCAGCATCACATCTTCCGGTTGGACAAAAGACATTTCCACGTCGAGCTGGGTGAACTCCGGCTGGCGGTCGGCGCGTAGGTCCTCGTCGCGAAAACATTTGACGATTTGGAAATAGCGGTCGAGACCGCCGACCATCAGAATTTGCTTGAACAGCTGCGGCGACTGCGGCAGGGCATAAAATTTACCGGGATAGATCCGGCTCGGCACCAAATAGTCGCGCGCGCCTTCGGGAGTGCTCTTAGTCAACACCGGCGTCTCGACATCGATAAAACCTTGGCCATCGAGATAATCGCGGATCAGCTTGGTCATGCGGTAGCGCAACAGCAAAGGATTTAAGCTCTGCGGACGGCGTAGGTCGAGATAGCGGTATTTCAGCCGGGTGTTTTCATTGGCATCTGTATCGTCTTCGATTAGAAACGGCGGCACTGCGGACGCGTTCAACAAGCGGAGGTCCTGACACACCAACTCGACTTCGCCGGTGGCAAGATCGGGATTGATCGTTTCCGGCGACCTTTTCGCCAGCGTTCCCTGGACCGCGATCACGTCTTCGGAGCGAATCTGCTTGGCCTTCTCATGTGAAACCGGGTCGACCTCCGGACGGAACACCACCTGGCAAATGCCGCTGCGATCGCGCAGGTCAACGAAAATCACGCCGCCGTGGTCGCGTCGGCTGTGCACCCAACCGGCCAAAATCATGTTTTGGCCCACCGATGCCGCCCGCGCTTCACCGCAATAGCTGCTGCGTTTCCAATCGCCGAGTGGGTCGTTAAACACACGCTCCGTCGCCATTACCCCGCCTTCCTCGCCGTCAACTCGCTTTCGAGATTGGCCAGACTGATTTCCTCTTGCTGCTTGGTCGCCATGTCACGCAGGATCACTCGCTCTTTGGCCAACTCGTTATCACCGACGATGAGCACAGCTGTCGCCTTAAGTTTGTCGGCGCGGCGCATTTGGCTTTTCAAGCTGCGCGCATCGCCTTCCATCTCCACGCTCATGCCGCGCCGCCGCAAACGATGCACCAAGGGAAACATGGCGGCGTGCGCCTTCTCGCCGATCCATATGACGAATAACGCCGGGCCTTGAACCGCTAGACCTTCTTGCTCGCGCAGCAACATAATCAATCGCTCAACCCCCATGGCAAAGCCAACACCCGGAATTGCCGGACCGCCGAGTTGCTCCACCAAGCCATCGTAACGCCCGCCTGCGGCTACCGCGCTCTGCGAACCAAGCAACTTGGTCGTCCATTCAAAGGTCGTGCGGCAATAATAATCAAGACCGCGCACCATGCGCGGGTTGAGCGTGAACGGCACCGCGGTGTCGCGCAATAAGCTCTGAACCATGTCGAAATGGGCGCGGCAGTCGGCGCAGAGATAGTCCAAGATCGACGGCGCCTCCTTGGTCGCCTCAATGCAGCCAGGCTCCTTGCAATCCAGGGCACGGAGCGGATTGCTTTCTATACGCCGCTGGCAGTTGGCGCACAAAGAATCTCGGCGTTCGCGCAGAAATTCCAGCAGAATCTGACGATATTTCGGCCTGCACTCGGAGCAGCCCAACGAGTTGATCTGCAACGAAGGTTCCGTCAAACCCACGGCGCTAAGAAAGTCGTTCAACAACAGCAATATCTCTGCGTCGATGAACGGATCGCCGCGCCCGAGCGCTTCGGCGCCGATCTGATGGAACTGGCGCATTCTCCCCTTCTGCGGCCGCTCGCGGCGAAACATCGGCCCCATATAGTACAGCTTACGCAACGGCTCGACCTTGTAAAGTTCCGCTTCCACATAGGCGCGTACGACGCCAGCGGTTCCCTCCGGCCTAAGGGTTAGCTTCGTAGCCTCGGTCGTTTCGGTGTTGCGGCTGTCGCGGTCATCGAAGGTGTACATTTCCTTCTCGACGATGTCAGTCGCTTCGCCGATGGACCGGTTGAAAAGCTCGGTTTTCTCCAAGATAGGAATGCGAATTTCGGCAAAGTTATAGACGCGGAAAATCTCGCGCGCTTTAGCCTCGACCGATTGCCAAAGCTCCACCTCGCCGGGAAGGATATCGGCGAATCCCTTAATGCTGGTAATCTTCATTTACGTATTTATGGGGGTCTAATAAAGACACCATAAGAACCGCTAGAGGTCAAGTTTGCCGGCCGTCTGCGCCGACGCTTAACTGCTAATTGCGCGCTTTGTAGCGATACAAACGACTGCGCCGAGTCGAGCCGTGCAGCTCGGTGAAAAGGAAGCCGCGGAAGGTCATGATGTAAGTCAGGCATAGACCGAGCGCGAAGGAATGGAGAAAAAACTGCAGGAATGCCGGCAAGTCATCAAGCCACGATCCCACCATGGTCAACAGCCAATAACCGGCAATGCCAAGGATAATGTTCGGCAACAGCCACTCAATCCAATTATCGACGATAAAATTGTAGCTGGCGCTCAATAACTCGAGTCCCGTGGTTCGCGTCTGGTAGATAAATTCGGGCACCGGATTGAGCAGAATATACAGCGCAATCTGAATGCAAAAATAAATCACTCCGCCATTGGGCACTCCGGCGAGCGCCATACCCGCCACTCTCATGGGAATCCACAGAATGAAAGAAATGGTGATCAGCTCCCAAATATAAGCCGTGAAACCCTTGAGAAAATCCTGCACGTCGGTCTTGCCGCTCTCGAC
>Ga0193716_1000802_pt1 | contig 18737 bp, 15 predicted proteins | sample U2c1metaG_FD_145901 | JGI IMG/M metagenome (GOLD analysis project Ga0193716, IMG submission 145901) | Soil microbial communities from a riparian zone of the East river system, Colorado, United States - U2c1 | ecosystem: Environmental > Terrestrial > Soil > Riparian zone | place: USA: East River...
TGTGCTGGTACATTGCCAACCTCCTTGATTGTAAATTGGGGAGCACAAGAGTAGTCATTGTTTGGGACATGTAAATATATTTTGTCATTCTTTCATTTCTCACTTAAATGGTCATACTCACATGAATTTCAATAAAATTGCAATCCAAACTCTTATCAACTCTAAGGAGGACTGAATAATTATATCGGCTGTTGGTGTTGTATGAGAACTGCATAGGAGGATGCTAAATGACAGGTTTGCGAAGGTTTTGATGTACTTTTGATGCCATCAAAAGGTTAAAGAAGCAGATGCGGGACTTGCCTAATTGAGCCAGTCCTCCCGCCGCGCGTCGATTCTGCTTGTACCTACCAAATGCGTCTACTACGCCTCAGAAATGTGCACTGGACTATTTTGGAATCCATTCCGGATGAATTTGAGGCAAGTGAAGCCATGTGCCAACCGTGTGCTGTAATAAAAGGCACCAGGTGGCTGAAAAGTGATGTAACCCTGATTGGGAAATTTTATTTTATGTGCCGGAGCATCCCCCAAATGGCCCAAGCCCCGTATAACATCCTAGGATACATCACATTACAATACATACCCCTCTCTATAGAGGGGGAAATTGCAATGTGCCCAGTGTTTATAAAGGTATGGCATTGTAATGTAAGTACAGGGAAGCCTCGACCAACTGTTCACGGGGTGTGACGCGTGATGCTCGTGAACACTTCCTTCCTGCTACTGTTCACAAGTGACAGTGACCCGTGACGCCGTTAAAAAGTGTTCACGGTGTTCATACCCGCCGAACTCCACAAACGATAGGCCAACTTGGGTGGACGGATCCAAGGGGAAGCAGTCGGCTGACTTAATTTCCCTGTCGGATTGCTTGCAAAATTTTAGCACCGGTCGGCTTTGTTGTCTACCGAGTTAAATTACAATACCCAGGTCACGAAACTTTATATTTAAATTGAAAATAACATCAAAGGCCAACAAGAGCACAAGGGATGACGAGCCAACCTTTTCTCCTGAGGCTGAAGATGGGAGTGATATTCCGATCGATGTTGTGCGATCGGTTGTCATAGCAGAAGGGGATGTCATCGACAGATACAAGACTGATGAAGAAGGTAGTATAGTCAGAACTGGAGTGGCAGAGGATTAAGCATAGATTGACGAGGCCAACACAGACACAGGTGTTATCATGCTAGCAGCAAACCTCGGCTGTGGCCATCGTTCAAAGGTTGGGTCCAAAAGGTATGGCACTGATTGGGAGGAACACTAGAGAGTTGATGATATGGCACGATGGCTGAACGATATTATTGTGTAGCACATGCCAAACAGGTTGTTGACTCGGCGCTCAAAATGAGTGAACGCGAAAAATCGCGGTTATTGATGCATGATGACTTGCACCGGAATTGTTCAGTTCACAGTCGCAGTGATGCGTGACTGAACAGTCGGTCGAAATGGTACAGTATGCTCGTTGTTCGGTGTCAGATCAAGACATTAGACGATATGAGATGTTCTTGTTGGACAAGGAGAGGATAGATTATGTAATATGTACTGTCTCGAGCATGCTCTTGCTGTAAAATCTATTCTAATAGCATATCTTCGTGCCTACTGCCTTCATAGGCATTTTGACATGTTTGCTCCAAACGCCCGACCTTTTGCCCGTCCGACTCAGGCTCGACTCACTTTTTGGGCCTGAGTCGGGCTTGAGATCTCACCAGACTCACAATCACTAAGGCCCGGCTCAGGCGCGGGCTTCTTGGCCCGACCAGACTCAGCACATCACGGTGAAAGAGCTAGCCGCAAATTCAAAATCCAATCATATAAGATAATCCACATCTTATTATATTCGCCGTGATTGATTAGAGCAATGTTACATTCGCTGTCCAACATTGACCTCGAGTTGTTTCCACAGCTCCGAATCACGTAATTTGTTTTGAACCAATTTTGTGACAATGCGACTCCCAATGCACTCCAGGTGGACGATAAATTCACTGTTAGGCCGAGACAAGTCAATGAAGCTACCCGTACTCCATTCGTAGAGAGCCTTCATCAACTGAATGCAATATTCGTTAAGAGTTAATCACGGAATTGAACGATACGAGTATTTATGCGCACTAATGTTACAGCTTCAGAAAAGGTTTTCTCGGTGATCGCGACCGCCTGAATGCCATTGGGCAGGGATGAGCCAAAAATCAACGCCCGGAGCACCAAACGAAGGGCTTCATCTCCTATTGCTGATTCTATGCTAATTGACTGGGAAACCCGGCTGTGAGGATCAATCGAATTGGGCTAACGCTTCGTTGACACACTCACATTGGTACCTTTCAGAAATGGCTTGTCCAAAAAGATATCTCCTATAACACTTTCTCTCTCCGGCGACGATGGGATGTTACCGATACCATAGTGGTTCAAGACTAGATTTCTTGCCATCCGAAAGGCGAAATCGGGGAAGTGTTGTGCTTCAAAAAGCACGGAACCCTTTGTCAAGTCCTTCCACATGTTATTGATGGGCCCACATTTGGTCATTGCGTGCCAAATTTCGCAGTAAGTCAGGTTACGGATGGGTTTGTCGCCAGTCAAATGTTTGAAGGACGGAAACATCGACAATTTACCATATGAACGAAGACCTGTTTCATAAAGGTGCTGGGCCAAATCATCGACAGGTGACCGGAGGTGCATGGTATTGCTTAACAGCAGCGGAAACTCTGCAGCAAAGAGTTGTTGTATCATTTTACAAATGATTTTTCCGTTCAAGGGGACACCGAATACGTCCTCAGTTAACGGAGTGAGCGTAGAATTTGCGCTATTAGAGTCATATCGCCATTTACATTTCCCAGTCGTGCGCCGACGAGGTAAAACCCAGAGATGAGTAGAATGAAATGGATTAACTTGCCCTTTCAAACGTCTCAAGCCATTGGCGATAGGAAGGAGGATTATGATGAGCATGAGAAATATGTGTGATAATTCGGGTGGAATAGTTGCCAAGTCAATGCGCCGGCTTGATTTTCGGTTAGAGGAGAGTGGATTTGCGAAGGATACGGTGCCGTTTTTGAGTAGAAACACCGTCCTTTCTCCAGCATAGCACTGGTGCCTGAATGATGAATCATCGATACCGCCGGAAGTCAGCATAATAGCTGAGGCTGCTCGAGGATAGCAGTCTTCATATTTTGCTAACCACTTGTCGACCTCCGTACGCATCAAGCCATTTCCATCCACCAGTGGTGAGCCACTAGGCTTTCCAGCTAGGATTCGATTCCAGAAGTCCGACAGAAGTGGTTGGATAACCTCTGCATTGTTTTGTTGACCATGGAGGGGACACGCTGAGAAGTCGTCTGTGAGAAGATGAACCGGTAATTCTTTGATTGAAGAGCCTAGTGGCAGAGCTGCTTCGACATGTGATTTGAAGTTATTTATCGCTCGATGGACCACAATAAGAACTTTGCTCATTGGCAAACTAAGCGGCGCATCGACATAGTTGGTTAGAATGATGTTTCCATTCTGAAACGTCGTTTGAAAGACGGGCTTATGTGCCGAGTCCTTGTATAATGTCGAGGACACATTCACCGCACGCTGAAAAGGCGTAATGTGGGTGGATGTTTCGGGAACATCGATATATTTCAACTTTTCTTGAAGAACGCTACAATATTTGTCAGGCACGCGTCTAATGTGGAATGAATTGCTGAAACCTACTCCATGATTGTGAGAGAGCCTTGTGATCCTGTAATATCCGACTTCGCGAATTGGGCATTAAACGGTGTTTCCAAAATTTCGGCAAGGCGGTTGAGTGCAGACTTGATATCCCAGTGTGCAACAAGACATGGATCAAAGTCATTGTAGTCGCAATCTTCGTCATCTTCAATATCATCATCACCTTCCTCATCGTCATTCTCAACCTCAAAAGTATCACTGTACCGAACGTCATGACGTGTGTCCAGAGGAGTAGGCGCTATGCAGCCTTCGCCTGCAGGGAAGCCCTCCGAATCAGCGAGAGAGACATAGTTCGTATCACCCTGTACAGAAAGACGACACCAATTGGCGGTGATTGCACGAAAGCACCACAGATCCAGTGTAGTTTCGCCTCTTGTTAGAGACCCTTTACGCCATTCGCCCGAAGGCAAAAGGCAGCGTGCGATCAGAGCCTGGTCAGTAGGACATGCTACCTTGTCTTCTGAGTCCTCCCCTGCTTGAAGAATGGAGATGAATAGGCGGTGTTTTTTTGACATGAGCTCGGTGGGATCTGGGCAGCCTCCCGATTCCAATATGAGCTGCGTCAGATCCATGGCAGCCTTGGCCGTTTCCTTGGAATGTTTGACAGGAATGGAGGCGGGGCTTTCCATGAGCTGATCAAGGAGAGAACGAACAATGAAGCTTTCTGTGGCTATGAGTGATCGTCGATATTTGTATAGTTCATCATTGTCAGAAAATGGTTGAAACGGCTTTGTTCTGTGGTGAGATCAGAATTTATTCACTTCTAGAGAAGCCAGGAACCTACGCTTTATGGGAAAACCGAGCACGGATCATTGAATGCATGCCGTTCACCCACATAACACCATCCTGCATATACGTCAAGTTAAGAGCGTTGGATAACAAGAGACCCCGCTCTGCAGCCATCGTAACTGCGTCACCGCATTTTTCCACCCTTGCTTTACTTGGAAGAGCAACTAAATCACGGAGCTTCTCCACTATCTTCGCGCGGCTGCTTGATCCTCGCGCGAGCGTAGATATGTAATCTTCCCATCCGAGCGCCGTAGGCCAAGTCTGTGTAGAGGGAGCCGCGAGATCAACCACTGCGAATGGTGACGCCCGAGGAATCCCGGCAGCCATTGAAGGTTTGAAGGTGGAAGGGAAAGTGAAGTAATGTTTGTCGCCACGTGTGTCGTGAGATTTCCCTTTTCCGGATCCTATTTCAACCATTTGGGTCCACTGAGCAACGACAGTGACAGAGCTGCAAGAGGCTCGCTCTTGAGCTGTGTGAGTCTTGAAATGTCGAATATGTTCAGCGTCGAAAGACCCTCTCGAGTTATTCTGATGTGTCCACGTTGGGCAGCCTATCAACGGGCATTTGTAGCGCATGAGCAGGTCGCGCGGACGATGCGGTAAGGGTGCCTCGAGTTGGACCGGCAGGCGACTCTTGACATCTGATGTCGATTGATCCTTAATCGCCGGGTGGCAGCGGACTGCATGGTGGAGGACGGCTTTCAAAAATATGGCTTTGGTCATGCCTCCGTGTGTGAAAGTGTGCGAACGGCCAACATGCTTCCAAATATAATTACCCGGGACCAAGCGAAAATGTTCTTCGCAGTACATAGAGCCGAGTACTTCGCACCAGCTGAGGGCGATTAGCTGGAGGCATGGGCAAGACTCAGAAGCCGGACGCGTATTTTTTGTTTCCTCGCAGACTTTCAATAAACCTTCAAGTGCCGAGGGAAGATTTGGGCTAGTTTCTGAGCCCCATGCAAGTATTTCCTCCCATGAGAGCGTTTCGTCGAGTTTTCGCAATTTTTTGGGGCGTGAATTCACATGTTCTTGGACAGTACGTCGAGGGCCTGTACCTCCATATGACCTAGCAAGTGAGTCGATCGATCGGTAACTAACGGCCTTGTACTGGGAAAGCTCGCTTTCGGGCCGCTTTTTCAGGCTGATATACGGCCTTCCAATTGTAGCGGATGTCTTGGCACGTTTGCGAGCCAGTAGGTCTGAACCGGCGGGTGAGGTACGTGAAGCGATCTCCGTTTCAATGTTGGAGGCGCCAAGGCTTTCTGAGCGAGCCCGTTTATGAGGAGTACCCTCAGATCCAGGTTTCCGAAACGTATCAGAAGCCAGAAAATTCCGTGCCCCATTCCAAGAGACATCGATGTCCTCTAACCCCGCATCCATATTTATGTCACAACGCGCAAACTCCAAGTCTTCCCCTGCGGGTGCCGCAGTAAGTGCCTCTTGGGAAAATGACTGAACTGCTTCTGACATGTGTCTGAGTCCCTCGCTAATAGCCCTTCGCCCAAGTGAACCTGTCAAACTATGTCCTGTGCAATCTTCCTCCACATTATGCTCATCGCCAGAATCTCCGTCCATTTCTATATCGGAGTCCTTGAAATCACTATCGGACTCCACCATCATTGTGGAGTCTTGTGAGAGCAGGCCTGTAGAGGAGTCCGCCGAGGACAATGTGTGGTTACGCTCCAGCGTACCATTCGGAGAGGCTGTTGTCCACCGAGCAGCGGCGGTGGGTGGTACTACATGTGGCGCTTTGGGTCGATTATGCAGGATTTGCGGCGGAATGTTTTCTTTATCTTTCGAAAGATTTGATCAGCCATTGCTTAATTTATATTTCTCGGCAGGAAAGTGCCAACCAGTGGTACGCTCTACAGTGGACAATAAGCTCGACTCGACTGTTATTATTGACCTACTCACCTGGGCTCTTGTATGTTTTGGAGAACATGTTTTTGGAGTGATAATGTTAGCAAGCCAGAGTATTGTGGTCTTTTGAAGGAGCGTACTGGTGGAGAGTAAATTTTTTTTTGGTCCTAACGCAGGATAAGTGATCGATGACATAATTAGGACTACTAATTTTCAAGTCCTACGTTGCTAAGTATCCCCCACCCTCAGTATTCTTCCCAAATTCAAAATAATTATAGTGCTCTACCCTATGGGCGTCAACCAATATCAAATTACGTAGGCCTGATCTTCTGTTCCGGTGTCGGGACAGGTTGCGGATGCATTGCACCTATTATTAAAACGCCCGTTCATTGCTCCCGATTTCAAGTCATATTGTGGGCTGGTATATATTGTCTGGTAATGCATATAGATCTGCTCGATGAAATTATGTTGGCTGTTTTTACCTTGTAAAAATTAGTACATCATCCGTCTGATTTTTTCACACGCATCGGTACACAACACATCAGCAATCACAAAATATCAAGACCCTTTATAGAAAATATTATAAGTAATCTCAATATATTTTATATAAAGATGCCTATAAAGAGATTATATCGAGAGAGCTATAGCAACTCTTTACAGATAATGTATAAATTGTCTATTGTGACCATTTATAGAATTACTATAAATTACTTTTATAGCGGTTTTTATATATTATCTATAATTGTTTCTATTTGGACAATTTATACATTTTCTGTAAAGAGTTGCTATAGCTATCTCAATATATTTTCTATATTGCCACCTATCTCTCTTTATTGGCATCTTTATATTTTGCTATTCCTGATGACTGGCAACACAACCTTACCGATGGGTGTGCATACATCATATCATGTACTGTACCATTTCGACCATAGGTTCAGTCACATGTCACAGGCGACCATGAACTGAACATCCGCAGTATTTTGTAGCGGGTCACAGCCAGCTGTGAACTTCATTTCAAACCAGGATACAGTATTTTCAGTGCCTTTTAGGCCATTTTGAGGACAAAACTGAGCCTATTTTGCATTCTGTCACACTAATTTTTGCCCATGAACTTGGTCCGATAGTGTTCACGACCATCACAGGTCACACCCTGTGAACCTACAGTCAAAATGGTACAGTACATCTTATTGTGACAAAATTTCCTTCATCCAAACCCTTTGAAATAACAAGAGCGCATGTCAACACCATATATACAGCTGTTGCTGTCAGAATACTTAAATAAATGCCGGGTATTGCGAAACTCATATTACAATATCCTTAGGCTGGGGGCCCACAGGCATTATTATATTATGCGCTGGAGGGTATTATAATATAGTTGGGGCTCACTATAATACAGTTGAGGTTATTATAACATGGGTTCCAAATGCAGTCCATTAGTGTTGCCGCATTTTTAAGCTGATTTTTTGTAGCGTGAGAACTAAAATATATAAAACCACTATAATATTTGACTAGATATAATATCCCAAAAGCCGGGGGGTTACTCATTGGGCTGAAAGGCCGCTAGTTGTCCATATAATTGATTAAACAAAATGGTCAACCGTTTAGAAAAATTCAAGCCGGTTGATGGTATTCCTTAATTATTTCAAGATTGGCTGCATGCATTTGAGTAAATATTTTTTTATTTAAAAGGTATATACTGAGGCTTTATTTTGGGTGCTTAACCGTGTCGTTATATTAACTGCAATATGTGCTAAAACAGCCTAGAACGAAAAAAAGTCGAAAACAAGTCACAAGCCGGTCAAGGCAACACTACAGTCCATAGCCATTGAATTACCTTCATAGATACATCTAATCTAGTCTAATTGGCTCTCAGATACGGCTTTCTCCCCTGGGATTCTGCACTGTGCCTGAAAATTGATCCTGTCAATTCTTGTATTGGCCTCTTCCCTATTTGGGCCAGTTTTGTGGCCCAGTTTTATGGCCTTACCAGCAATCAAGCAATTACATATTGTTTGCCTGATGTTACCGTGGAGCTCTGAATAGGCTCCATAGCCAGGTGATAATCTGTGCTCACTATAATATATTGCTATTAAGCTAATGCTAAGTCCAAATCCTAGAGTAAAGGAGTATAAGTGATCATTGGTGCAACTTGACATTGTACACAGTGGAAAGTAATACATTTTCAAGTTCATATTAAACTACCTGGTGGAGTTGAGAGAGGAGTTAAAATTGGTGCTACATGGTAGTGGTATTGATGTCATAGTGGGCATGACAAAGTGAAGCCAATAAAGAAAATCCCTTATTTGAACCTATGAGAAATGACTCTAGCCATTTTGCAGTGGCCTTGAGTGACATTGGACGTGGAAACTCCAAGTTGCCTATAACAACATCCAGCATCAGCAGGGATAAATATGGTGAAAGGAAAACTTACCTTTTGGCACCAATTGGCACCTTAGCTCTCAGATTGTAATAGATTGAGTTGCATAGCTGAATGGTCACTCAATGCACATCTGCAACAGCTGTGTCCCAGTCACCCATATTTCTGTCACCAAGCCATTCCCTCCAAATAAGCAAGGAAACAAGAACAGACAGCCATCTGTTCTTCCCAGGAGCACATAGATGATCCATTTGGATACTTTCACCCTGAGCTATGGGGGAAGATGACCAGTAGGCAAACATGTCTGAGCGTGTTTGTTGAGGGAGATCCACCACTGCCAGAACTCATTGGCAAATAGGTTGGGTTGCACATGTTCAGGCCATTCAAGAAGGCAGCTATGTTTGATCCAGGAGACAATGGAAGTGGGTGGGTTAAGTAAGCCCTTGGCCTGGAAAAGAAATGGTTAGTCAAAGTTCAAGATGTTATGAAGTAGATACATATGGGTGATTTGCACCCATATCCTTGCTCCAGCACCCTTCATCTCCAAATCAGGTCAATCCAGTTATTGCCAAACAATGACAATGAGAGGCTTTTGTTATGGATCCATAGAATAATTATAAGTACAATATTTATAAACTAAATTGGTGTTCTAAGAAATACTTACCAATTTGTGAGAGAAGAACTAATATTCAAGATAATATGTAATTTGATCTCAGGAGAAGTTAATCTTAGTTTACTTAAGTGAATATGTCTAACTAAGATATGTAAATTCAAGGGAATACAGAAGGTTTTACCTTGAATATATTCTAAGTGGCATGAAGGTTGGTGGCACTCAGAATTTAGAGATGATAAGAGCTAAGTTGAGAATTGATTGAGAGATTTGTTACCAGAGTGTCAACTAATCTGCTACATTTGAAGAACTTATTTGAGAGAGTGCTAAACAATCTAGCTCAATATAGAGATTATAAAAGATATAGAGTGAGTTGATATATCTTTTTAATGATGCAAATTGGAACATATAATTTCAAGGCAATTCTCAGTTTGAGAGTGATGTAAGATGGGTAAAAGGTTATTTATTTGCAGAGGCAGAGCCTCGTATTTATACACAATAATACAGAATTGAAGGGAATGTGAGGGATGTTCTCAAGTCATTGGCAAGGCCTTTGGGCAACTTTCTGAGCATTCCTAGAACTTCAAGTGGCTTCCAATGAGTTGTCCTTACTCATTGAAGTCATTTCTGGGTGACTGAAGGCCTCAGTCTCAGGCTAGAGGTTGGGTGGTCATGAGAACTGTGTTTCAAACAAAGCACTTCCATATCCAGAAGGTGAGTTGAAACTCAATGTGTTCCTTTCTGAATTAGGAAGGTAAGTTGAAATAGCTAGTTTTGGTGCCTTGCTCAAATGTAGACTAGAATTTAGAATGAAATGAGTAGTTGTATTGTATCATAACTAGACATAGAAGGATTTTAAAAGGAATAGAGAAAATTTGGAAAAGGATTTAACTATTATTCTATAAAAGGAAAGTATATCCTAACAGCTTCATACCAAGTACATAGCCAATCAGGCCACAATTTGGTATTGACTTCAATGGGAATGTCAGTCAGGGCCTTTGTTTTGGAGTTGATAGCAAGTTTGATAGAGGCAGGTTGCCTGTTGCCAGTAGATGGAAATGTAAATTGAGTTGAAGTGGGGATAGAATTGGATAGCAAGGTATCAGCTGCTGCCACAGAGAGATTGGAAGGAGAGGAATGTGGTGGAGTTTTCTCTGCATTTAGAAGATCTTGAGAGGTTGTGCTAGATTGCATCAACAGACAGTGAGGAAGGCCAGCATCACCAGCTTTATGAGACATACACAAAGAAAGTACCCTGCTTGGAGCATCCGCAGAGTCAAGGTCCAAACCAGAATTGGAGAGGTCAGGCTCAAAGTCATTGTTCAGGTTCAAACACTTCTGCTGCCTCATATCCTCCTCATTTTGTTTCTTTTGCACCTCCTGTAGTTCTGTGGTTGTAAACAGCAGCAGGATGTGTGCAGCCGCAAGGAGCTCCTTGTTGCAGCAGATGTTGTTTTCTCTCTCTGGCATTCATAGACCAAGATTTTAGCAACTGGTTGATCTGGATTGTGCATGGCACTGGTGTGAGTGAGTTGAGATGACTTGCAAAATATGGGTAGATCACAAGGGCAGTGGGAAGTTGCACTTGAGGAGCAAGAGATGGTTCCAGAGGTGGATTTGCGGAAATAGATTGAGGTGGTGGCGTGAGAGGCAGAGTTGTAGATGTAGATGTAGATTGAGGTGGTGAAATTGGTTGCAGGTGTCATTTAGCCTGTGGTGGAGATGTAGACTGAGGTGGATGTAGGGGCTTTAGGTCACTCTTTTGATATTTGTGTGGTCTTTTGTTAAGTTGGAGGTTGGCAGGGCAGTGCTGGAGAAAGTGGGGTCTTCAGAGAGGATGGTGGGGGTGGAGTACAATTACACACAATTCCGGGTTGATGGGTGAGGAGGGTATGACATCAGTGAATTTGATATTGCTGTCAGTTAATCTGACCAGGGATCAAGCAATGTTTTTTTTGACCTAACTACATGTTGATAAAAGGTAAGTATATCAATGTCATGTCAGACAAGGAAAAGACTTACGCAAGGACTTGGAACTTGGTTGAATCCTTTCTGGGTGGCCAATCATTCACAAGAGTGAATTTGAGACCAGTGTAGGCCTCCAGTCCATTGAGGAATGGCTGTGCAATAGCATTGAACAGTTCAATAGTGTTGATTATGCTGAGGTCAGCATTATGATATTTCAGAGACAAAAAAAATACTTGCATGTCTTGACCTTCCTGATCAACAGGTGGTGCACCTTTCAACACAGCATTATATGTAGTGGTGAGCTCATCATGAGAGTCCTAGTTTTCACAATGAAGGGATTCCTGGACCATTTTGGACTTTTTATCAGAGAGCTCTTCAGTGACCTTGTTTCATAGGTCAAGTTGGAGCGCAGTAGGCATCTTGTTATGAATCGCAAATAATTATCTACATAGTTCTGAAGTAGATAAGTATTTGTATATTCGAGGAATAATGTTGGTGTATTCCTTTGAATATATTTTTAAGTGTCACTGGGTCAGGTGCCACTTAAATGGAAGAATATTGCTGCACTGGAATATTATTAAATATAATCTGTTAAACCGTAGCGCAAACTAGTCCTCTATGTTTGAAAGAACTTAGTCCAACTGAGCGCGAAGCAATCAGCGTGGATTATAGGAACTATGAGTATTACAGAGCGAGTCGATATGTAATAATCTAATAGTGCGTAGGTAGAATGTTTAAGTCCTTAAGGGGGGTTTCTCGGGTAGAGAAGGTGACTAGTGTCAAGTGGGTAGATGAGATGATTTTTTTGGGATGCAGAGCCTCGTATTTATACAGGAATGAATATTGTAAACTAGTCATACTGTAGAACATCTAAGAAGCTGAAGGACTCCTCAGGCAGTTGCTGAAATGTCAGCAGACGTTCCCCAACCTCGGTTACCCTTCAGGGTCCTCGGGGATCCTATTTTTGAGATGTTCTGTGAGGTTTTGTGGCCACACCTTTCAGTCAAATATACCGGACTAAGCCCATGATATTATAGGTGACAAAAGCCCGAAGTAGTCCATCCAGCGGATTTTTGGCGGATTGTAATAGACTCTCAAGGATGTCTGGAAGGTTTGTATATGTATCAACCAGTCTAATATTAGACTCATGGAACATCTCCAGTCAGCTGTTGATCAGTTAGTTATCCTTGTATATAGAATTGGTGTATGGTGTGAGTATCAGGCTATGGATTAATATTGAACTGCAGAGGTGATCCGGTCAGTTCATGGGACTTCTTTACAATTGGGTGGGGGATTGTATGGGAGTTGAATATTGAACTGCGGAGGTGATCCGGTCAGCTCACGGGAATTGTTTACCATTGGGTGGGGGATTGTATGGGAGTTGCATATTAAACTGAGGAGGCGGTCCGATGGGTTAAGGGGGATGTTATACCTGTGTGGGGTATTTTACGGGAGGTGAGTATTGAACTATGGAGGTGCTCCGGTGGGCTCATGAGGTGGTCCAAAAAGGTCATGGGCATTTCACACCATAAGGGGTTGCACTGTATTGGTGTTGATAGTTGAGCTCCAGAGGGGTTCTGGTTGGCCACCGGGATTTTTGGCTTTAAATTAACTTCTGGAGTTTGGCGCCTGAAGGGAATTACATGTAATGAAGTCTGGACTATTTCCAAAATTTACATTAGAAATTATTATTATGTTCCTGACTTCTTAATTGTCATCCATCAGTCATGATTGCAACAGGGGCAAGTGATTTATTTGTGAGGGGAGGGGAGGGATACACATATGCTATTTTTTTTAAAATGGAAAATGTCCATTGGACCATGTCAGGCAAGGGAGGAGTGGACCATGACCTGCTTTTTGCTATTGGCACTGGCTGCAAAAGCGGCCATGGTCTCCCAGATCTTGGCCATACTATGGTCAATGACCTCCAGCTCCATGATGACGGTTCCAAGGAGCTCCACTGCTTTGGGCCTGGACAGGACATCATCCTCAATGTTGGTCTGGGCCTTCTTGCGTGTGCCACCACTTCCGGAAGCATCCTGGCCACTATCCTCGAGTTTGAAGACCTTGCGCTTTGATGAGGTTGATGAGGCTGATGTGGCGGGGGCCGGCATAGCACAATGGCCTTTGGGCTTTGTGGATTCATCGGTCATCAACCCACGAGCTTTCCAGTGTGAATTTGATAAACTGTTTTGACAAACAGCTTAACACAGGCTAGACTGGTCCAGGAAGAATGGTTGAGTTTTGCCTGGTGTTCGTGGGGTTCCAAACAATATCTTGACTACTGTCTGAATCACTGAACTACTATGGTGCTACTACTGATGTATGTATGTAGACTGAAGCTACTATCAGTATAATATGCTTCACTTGAGACAGAAATAGACTAGTGTATACTGACACTAGACTGGTGACTGATGGTGCTAGACTTGAGACTAGACTTGAACTTGACTTGACTTGAGGCTGAATAAATCCTGATGATTTATTCCTTGAGAACCTATTGGGGGTGAGTGAATCCAGATGATTGACTCCTTAGACTTACTGGTCTTGAGTGAATCCAAATGACTGACTGAATTATGGGTACTTCTGCCCTTCCTATATACATTTCATGAGTCCAAGTTTCTCGTGAGTCCATATCCAAGATCAAAGAGCTTAGAAATCAAAATACCAAAGTACTGTTCCTTCCAACACTTCTGTGAGACATTCCATCCACAATAAGACAATGCACAGTCACTTGTGCCTGAGATGACTAAACATCTCCTCCTTGTTCCTGGAAATTCTACACTTCTCCCCTGACTGGAAAGATCCCGTAACCATATGCACAGTCAATCTCACAAATGCACAGTCAAGTGCACAGTCAAGGTACTGTCATCTGACCAAATGCACAGTCAGGAACAGAGTCAGGAACACAGATGCTCAGTCAGGAACAGATCCAGGAACACAGCATGTCTTGTTCCTGATGACTGATCACGTGCCTGGATGTGCTGTTCACATGACCTCTCAAGTCCAGAATGCACTTCAAATCCCCTGCATAACTTGGGGGAGTGGGCCATTGCTTCGCATGGCATGTACGAGTCAACCTTGGTTTTTATTTTATAAACCCCCAAGCATTACAGAGCCTTGCAAGTGTCTTGAGGGCATCTTATACCAGGATTGGATGAGTCTAGCCTCTGGAGCTGAAATCTTGTAAGGCAAAAATACTTATGTAGGTTTATAAACCCCTTACAGCCGGCAGAAACCCCTTATGAGAAGAGCTCTTTCCGGCTAATGCACTTATAAGGCCTTATTTGGTCTCTGGAAGATTGATCCAAGACAGATCCAAGGCGATCTAAACCAGTCTAAGCCACCTTGTCTTATAAACCCCCCGCTGTCTTGCGACCTTATAAACTGTTATTTCCACTTATGGGAACAATTTGATTTTTCCGACAAACCTGCCATGCAAAGCAATGGCCCACTCCCACAAGTTTTATTTGGCATGGTTGAGATATGCAAACCGATGATTCTTGAACCATTGGTATACAGGGTATATGCTCGGAGTGCAGTATTATTTTATTTGGCATGTTTCACTGAGAGACCAAGCCAGGTCAAATTTTACTATAAAATTCAACCTATATACTGGCAAAATTATGACTGTACAAGGGGCAAAATAGTCAGTTGGATGTCAAATTTCACCTGGGTGATATTGGTAAAAAATTGCCCTGTGTAGTTCCAATTTGCCATGTATTTTGTGCAGGAAATATAGCAAAAATAATTACTTTCCATGTTAAATTTTGACCTCAGCCAAGATTATGGGTCAGGCCCTATATGACCTTACACCTTGTCCAATTCAGAGAAGCCTGACAAAGGTCAAAATCATGTACAGATATAGTGGAATGGATCCAAGACACCAAAATGATACTGCCTGGTCCTACAATTGCAAGCAGATGATCATTGAGCAGTTGAGCAAGGATCATATAAACTGGCCAGCAGCATCTGGCAGATAGTTGTAGCATGACACACCAAATATTCCAGTTGTTGTGAGATGTCAATTCTGAACAGCTGCACAAGAGTGGCATAGATTGAAGGATTGGTAATGGAGTCAGACATTGAGCAAATGAATCAAGATGGTAAAAAAGTAAGAACTGGTCAACAACATCTGGAAAATAACTCTGGTATGGCACACCAAATATTTCTGTGATTGTGAGATGTCAATTCAGAACAGCTGTACAAGAGTAGGGCAGATGGTAGGATTGGTAATCAAGGTCAGACCAGTGGCCAGTTAAGCAGATGAATCAAAATTGTAACAATTGCCACTGCAGTGTCTGGCAGATAGCTCTGGCATGATACACTATATATGAAAGAAATATTTTGGGTGGTTGAGATGATAAATCCAAACAGCTTTACAAGACTGAAGATGGGTTGCAAGGTTGGTAATAGGTTGAGCAGATATGTCACCTGGTATTCATTACAGGAGGCCACTATGCTGATAGAATCTGATCAGGAATCTTACAATTGGATAAATGCACAATGTATGGTACTTATTATTACAAACACCCTCTGAGTATGAAGAATACTTATCAAATCCACTTTGTGCACAGCTGCCCTTCATCAAGCCACCCTCACAACACAGTCATCCCATACAAGTCCCTCCCTGAATGAATCTACACACCTACCATGCAGCAATCAGCTCTCACCACACCACCATGGTTCACCTTGTGGTCATTCGTCAGAGAGGTCTCCTGGAACAAACTTGCCACCACCTGAAACATCATTACAGTCCAATAGCAGTTGGGACTCGACCAGAGCTTGAGTCCGAGAGGTCCACCACAGGGAGCCGAGTCCAAGAACATTCCTGTAGAATCACGAACTCAGCCGTCGCACTCGTACATAGCACAACGTCTGAGGGTTGTAAGTGAGAAATACGAGCTGATAAGTGATAGCGCCTGGCTGCAGAAGTATGCAAACGCAAAGGGATAAAAATAGAGATGGTTGACTTTATTGGGATAGTCACGAGATTCGTAATCGGGCTGACACATGTAAATAATTTCGCCAGGGACCATTGAGGTCAGCACCCTTGATGTCGACTTGGTGAAGTTCCATGTCATCGCGAGCAGCTAACGCAAGTACAGTACGAATGGATGCGAGTCGGGCAACAGGTGCAAAGGTGTCGAAATAGTCGATTCCAGGAACCTGCGAGAACCCTTGGGCAACAAGTCGAGCCTTCTTGCGAGCTATATTGCCATCAGCATCCTTCTTCACGCGGAAAACCCATTTTGAGCCAACAATATTTGCGCCAGGTGGAGCATCAACAAGAATCCAAGTGCCAGCTTCCTTCAGTGTGGTAAGTTCTTCCTGAATCGCCTTCTCCCAATCCAGCCAATCCGGTCGGCGTCTGGCATCAGCCAGAGAAGTGGGATCAAGCCCCTCAGCTTCTGCGATCTCAGATACCATAGAACGTATCACGATAGGGAGAGATATGGCGTATAGTACCCGAGTCATATAACTCGGTACGGGGTATTGAGGAACGAACCGCAGTCACTCTCAATCCCAGATAACTCCTCGGTATCCCACCCATCACCCCACGGACTGTCGTAGTCCTCGCCAACATCTGAAAATCAATCTTCCCCGTTGTCCTCCATATCAAGTGAAGCACCCATGGAGTCAGAATCAGATGACCTCGACACTGTCTGTAAGTCAGGCATTGAGTCGGGATCAGTCCTGACATCCTCTGATGATACAGACAAGTCAGAGACAGACTCAAGATCAGGCATTGAGTCAGTGTCACTAACACCAAATGCCTCGTCATCGGATTCCTGCGCAACGTGAGCAGAATCAGATCCAGCCGGCTTGGCGTCCTTTTTGGGTTTGGGGCAATTGCGCTGAAAATGCCCCTCTTCCCCGCAATTCCAGCATGAACGAGTCTTCTTGTGACTGTCGCGTCGGGAATTACCAGCTTTACGCTTCTGTGGTGGGTTTACAGCCATAGCTTCATCATTCTCGCGTGGCCTGGATGACAAAGGTGGATTACGACGAGCACGAGAAGTGCGCTGCCTCTCATACTCCTCAGAAACGAGTGAAATGAGAATATCCCGGTCAATAGTTTTCGTGGGACTATAGACGTGCAGCGGCCAGTTGACTAGATGCAAAGCCAGACAGATAAACCGGAAGAGATGAGATGACAGTGGAACGGAAGTCCTTCTCATCTATATCCACACCGACCTGTGCAAGTTCCTCTTTGCGAACACGAAGAGAGTCCAGCCATTCTCGTACATCACCCTTATCGGGACACTTCGACTCTAAGAATTTGGTGCGAAGGTCAGTCTGCGCCAAAGCACCCTTCTCTGTATACTCGCGAATAATTTCTGCCCACATGGCCGCAGCCGTCAGCTGGCTTGCAGTTCGGATTACGGTGGAATCAGGAATTCGCTGAGTCAGCAGATCAAGAGCCAGAGCCTCGTCCTTTTGCCACCTTGTGAGCTTGTCAGAGTCAGTTGTGGCAGTCTGGTTCCCTTCGGCAGCCACAGGAGTTGTGGGGCGGGGTACAGTACCATCGAGGTGACCCCACACTCCTTTGGACTGGACAGCACGGGTAAATCAGATTCGGTAGATGGCCCAGTTTTTCCCGGAAACATTGAGTTTCGGAACATTGTTGGGGAGAGTATTTGTCGAGACAGTGGTGGTAAACATATTGACAGAGTACAAAAATGCAAAGATATAAATATAGCAGCAGGTTTCAGCACAGGGAGGCGGTGCTCATAACCTGTGCCAAGCGAGACAATATTCGAGTGCGGAGTTAATTCCTGTAGAATCATGAACTCAGCCGTCGCACTCGTACGTAGCACAACGTCTGAGGGTTGTAAGTGAGAAATACAAGCTGATAAGTGATAGCGCCTGGCTGCGGAAGTATGCAAACGCGAAGGGATAAAAATAAAGAATGTATCCGTCTGTACATCCATCGGGTAACTAAAAGGAGTAGTGGCGGCGCGCCAACGGAAACATCGACGTGTTGAGGTATATTTGCGTGTGGCTGTGTATGTGTGGCACTTGCATTTCCAACACCCTCCATTTGCTAACTGGTCTCTTCAGCTCGGAATTGTCACATGCGTGCCAAAAGTCCACAGTACCAAACAAAGAAGGACAATTACAAGGTTACAATACATTGGAGTCGCACCCTGGTCACTTGTAAAGATGAGTACAGTACATGAAAGGGAATTTATTTTTTTGGGAAGAGAGCGACAATAAGTAATAGACGTCGATGGCGCCGTTTGGGTCGTGACAACAGAACATTTAGAATGGCAGTTCCGCCGGTCTGAAATTTGAAAATTCAGTATCGGTGACCAGAATTTAAAGGATTACATACAGTTCATAGTCCACCTCAGCAGGTGGATTTGTGCAGGTTGCAGCATACAAATTCATTCTATGAGCGATCCAATCCGGCCCAACAAGGTGCTTCTCGGCGGCATGGCA
>Ga0193716_1000803_pt1 | contig 18718 bp, 14 predicted proteins | sample U2c1metaG_FD_145901 | JGI IMG/M metagenome (GOLD analysis project Ga0193716, IMG submission 145901) | Soil microbial communities from a riparian zone of the East river system, Colorado, United States - U2c1 | ecosystem: Environmental > Terrestrial > Soil > Riparian zone | place: USA: East River...
TCTGGACAGCGTGTACGCGATCAAGTACGCGGCCTTCGAGCGCCGGCGAGCCGCTGCGGCCGAGCTGCGCTCGTCGCGCAATCGAGCGAGGCGCGTGAGGGATTCGCTCGCGGAACACAAGCACTAACAAGTTGACGCGGACAAAAACGGATTAGACGGACAGGAGCGGATACAAGCGATTCAAAGCTCTCTCCGCTTAATCCGTTCACTCCGCTGAATCCGTATTAAAATTTTTGATGCTCGAGTTCCGGGATAGCGGACAGCGACTAGTGAACTGCCGCTCGGGCTGGCTCTAACTATGTGAGATACGGAGTGAGCGGAGTGAGCGGAGTAAACGGAGAAAACAGCACATCGCAGTCCGTCAGTGTCCGTTCGATCCGTTTGTGTCCGTATCTCAATCGTTAGTGCTCGTCACGCGCGACAGTCGTTCTAAGCCCTATCGGCTAAACGAGAACGAGAACGCGTACGTCCCGCCGCCGTGCTCGGAGCTCGGGAACTTCCACCCCGAGATGCGCTGCTTGATGCACGACTCCGCCTCCGCCGCGCCCGGACCCGACCACGTGCGCTTCGTGATGTCGACGTTCGTCACCGCGCCATCGCTCGTGAGCGTCACCGCGACCGCCACCGAACCTGCGAGCTGCGGATTCGTCTTGAGGCCGTACTCCGAGTAGCAGAACTGGAGCTGCGAGTTGCGCCCGCGCACGTAGTCGCCCAGGTCAGACACGTTGCGCCCCGGACCACCCACGTTCTCGGCGTGGATCACACTCGGCGGCGCGACGCGCACGGTCGCGAAGCCGACGCCGCCACCGCCACCGACGCCACCGAGCCCACTCCCCGCGCCAGTGCCGCCTAGTCCCTCGCCGAGTCCACCGCGGCCAGGGGTGCGAGAGCTCTGGCCGCCGGCGCCGTAGCCGATCACCGCCTTCCCCTGCGCGCCGGGCGCGGAGCCCGTACCCGTGGCGACTTCGGTCCCGCGCAACGCGTTGGACACGTCACCCACCATGCCGCCCGTGTTGTTCGCCGGACCGCCGCCGAATGCATCGTTGATCGCGCGCGTGTCGTTCTTGGGCGGGCCGCCCTTGCCACCGCCCGGATTCTTCGAGGGCGCGGCCGCTGTCTTGGGCGCGCCACCCGCAGACGCGACGGCGACGGGCGCCGGCGTCGGAATCGGAACGTCCTCGGGCTTCACCTCGATCGTGACCGGCTCCTCTTCCTTGAGCAGGTTGATCGAGTTCGGCGGCGCGGGGAGAAAGAGCACGAGCAGAATCCAGAGGATCCCGAGCGCCCCGGACATGAGGTACGAATACAGAATCGCGCGCCCTTCGGCGTCCGCGAACTCGTAGCGCAGCTGCCGAGTGAACGACGCATCGTCGATCGCCTTGCGCACCGGGCGCGGCGCTTTCGTCTCGCCGGCCATCAGGGCGCTCCTGGTGCGGCGGGCGTGGTCGTCACCGTGGTGGCGTTCCCCGTCTTGTTCACCTGCAGCGAGATGTTCTTGAATCCCGCCATGCGCGCCGTTTGCATCACGCGCGCGAGCAGGTCGTAGTGCATACTGCTGTCGCCCTGAATCGCGAGCGGCGTGTCGAGCGACGAGTCGCGCGGGGTCGCCTTGATCCTGCGAATCGAGTCCGAGCTCGCCTTGAGTGCGATCAAGAGCGGCGGAATCACGAGCGGCTGTCCGGGATCGTTCGACTTGGCGCGCGCCGCGTCGAGTGTGCTCATGAGCGGATGCCCGCTGAGCGTCACCTGCGCGCCAATGCCGAGCGTGAGCTGCGAAAGCGCGACGACGCCGACGCCGGCGGTCGGAAGGCGGACGCCGGGCACCACGGGCGACAGCTCGCCGACGGTGGCGGTGGTGAGCGCGAAGAACACGATCGACACGAAGGTGTCGACGAGCGGAATCAAATTCAGCTCGACGAGCCTGAACTTCGAGAACTGTGCGGCGCGGCGCGCCATGCGCGCATCTTTTCCACGACTCATGAGCTAGGCCCCCGCCGCGCCGCGGGCTTTCGTGGTGAGCGAAATGCCGGTGAAGTGCGCGAGCTTGAGCCGCTCCAGCACGTGCACGATGTTCGCGTAGCTCACCTCATCCGCGGGGATGACGGTGACATCGGCGTTCTGCGGATACTTGGTGCGGATGCTCGACATGAGCGATTCGAGTTGATCGAGCGATGTCTTGTCGAGCCCCGGGATCACTTGATGGAAGCCGCCCGCCTCCGAGTGCTCGACGGTGAGCTTGTCGTTGTCCACGCGAACAGCGAGCAGCAGGTTGAGCACGTCCTTCTCGGACTTGATGCGCGAGAGTTGTTCCGGCGTGTTCACGATCACGGGCGGCAGCGTGAGGTCGAAGGACGTGAGCGCGGCCATCGTCGCCCCCTGATAGGTCAGGAGGCTGAAGAACACGATGGACGTGAGGATGTCCACCAGCGGCACGAGATTGATGCTCCCGCCGTGGGTGACCGGCGCCCGTTCTGCGCGCCGCTGCTTTGCCCGGTGAAAAATTGAAGCCATTCGATCAGCTCACGCGTGGATGTCCGATGAGACGCCGCCCGGCCCTCCGCATGCACATCATGCGGATCGGAAGCCGGGAGAGCGTCCTACCGGTGACCGAGTCGGACGTCGGGACGATCGATGAGCGCGTTGATGAGACGCACCTGGAATTCATCGACCTGCTCGATGATGCCTTCCGCCTGGCTGACGAGATACGCGTGCGCCACCGTCAGCGGGATCGCCGTGAACAGACCGAATCCCGTCGCATTCAGCGCGACCGCGATGCCCGCCGCGAGTGCCGCCGATCGCTCGGCTGCCGCCGCCGTGCCGACTGCTGCGAAGGCGCCGCGCAGACCGTAGATCGTTCCGAGCAGACCGATGAGGGTCGCGACGTTCGCGAGCATCGGCAGGTAGTGCAGTCGTCGCGTGAGTCGCGGCAACACGCTGAGCGCCGCGGCATCGGCCACGTTCTGCAGATCGGCCTCGTCTCGGCTGCGGCTGCGCAGAATGAGGAGCCCCATGTCCGGGAGCACCGCGTTCGACTGGCCGCAGAGCTTGATCGCGTCCTCGATTCGTCCGGCGCGCACGAGCTGGATCACGCGCTCGATGAACGTCCGTCCGTTGATCTTCGAGCGGATGACGATCATGTAGAAGCGCTCGACGAACACGGCAAGTCCGATCAGGGCCACGAGAAGAATGGGCCACATGATGGGACCGCCACTACGGAAATACTCGATCAGATTGCTCATCGACCTGTGTCCTCAGCGAAAGTTCTAACGGGCATCATTTCTTGCGACCAGGCGGCGTCGGTGGCGCCGCGGCGGTTGAATCCGTCGTCGTCTTCTTTGGTGGTGCTGGCCTTCTCGTGCGTCCCATGCTCCTGACTTCGCGCTGGAGCGAATCCAGACGCTGCTTGCGGTACTCGAGCTCCCGGCGAATCGATTCGATCTCCTGCACTCGCGCCGCGGAATCGGCGGCGCTCATTCTCCTCACCTGCACCGGCGGCTTGCCGAGTTCCACCGGCGTCTGCGCCTGCGCGTTCAACATCCGTTGCAGCGAGTCGAGCCGCGCGCGCCGCACCGCCAGCTCGTGGCGCATCGCCTCGATCTCCGCGGTACTCGCACCCGCGCGCGTGACCGCTGTGTCGCGCGCGTTGCGCAGCGAGTCGCGGTGCACCGCCAACGGACCGACGGTCGGAACGCCGCCCTCGTGCGCCATCCCCGCAGGAATGGTGTCGAGCGCCGTCGTTCCCCTCACCTGACTCTCCGGCACCAGCTGCACGCCGCCCGAAGACGCCGTGCTTCCGGTTCCGTTGTAGAACGCCGGCGCGAGCAATTGCCGGTCGTACGTCGGAACTTCGCGCGGACGCACCGTCACCACCTGCGGCGTCGGCACTTGCCCGCGGATCTCGATCGCCTGTCCCTTCTTCGGCGGAGGACCCTTCTGCTGCGCATCCGCACGCGACGCGACAACCAGCAACGCGCCACCGATAAGGACGCTGCATCCCAGCCGCACGAAACGACTCATGACGCACCTCCCGCGCGGTGCGCGTCATCGCCCATCGTGCCCGTCGATGCCGCCGGCGGCGACGCATCCACCTTGCCGCCGATCGCGTCCTTCGCGCGCTGCACCCACGCGTTGTCGAACTTGTCGGCAGTCGCCTTGTCGACGAGCGTCTGCCAGAGCTTGTTCGCCGCCTGGTAGTACTGCTCCGCCTGACGCGCCGATCCCGCCTGCGCGGCCGTGCGCTGCTCTTCCGACAGATCTTTCGGCAGCGTGAGATTGGCCAAATAATTTCCGTACTCCCACTGCGCGAGGCCGACGTAGTACGACGACGCCGAGAGCCAGTTCGGATCGCCGCTCGCGATCGCCTTCGTGAAGTGCACGGACATGTCGGCGAGCATTTTCCGCTTGGGCGCGGAAAGCCGTTCGACACCGGCGCGCGTAAGGTTCACGCGCAACGGGATGTTGAGCTTGAGCGCCTGGTAGCGGGGGAAGAGCGCGCGCCCCTGCGCGAACTCATTCTCGCCCACGCGCGCCGCGCACTGCGTCTTGATCTCTTCCGTCGGACGCACGCACAACCGCGCCAGCTCGACATTGGCCGCCGCGACATTTCCGCCCGCCTTGATCAGCGCCACGCGCGTCGCCTGCGCGCCACCCGTGCGCGCATCGCGAGGGTGCGCGGCCGCAAATACTCCGTACACGCGAATCGCGCTCGAAGTGTCCGCCGCCTGCAGGTAGGTCACGGCCGCGTTGTACTGCGCATCGGCCGCGCGCGCATCCTTCGGGTACGCCGCTGCGAAGCGCTCATACGCCATGGCCTCTTCCCTCGGCTTGGCGAGCGAGTCGTAGTCCACGGCAAGACGCACCATCGCGTCCGCGCGGCCCGGCCACGTCGGATTTTCCTTGATCAACGTTTCGAGTGCGGCCGCCGCCTCGTCGCGCTTGCCGAGGTCCCCGAGCAGCTGCGTCTCGAGTGCCTGGTACTGCACGCGATACTTGTACGTCGGATACGTCGACACGAGTCGCTGCGACAGCTCGTATGCGCGCTGCTTCGCCGCGGTCGATGCGTCCTTGTCGCCCTTCTTGAGCGCGACGCTGTCCGCGAGCACATACGTCTCGATCGCATTGCGCAGCGCGTCCGGCGCGCGATCCGACGTCGGATTGCGATCCGCGAACGCCACGTACACGGCCTCCGCCGCCTCGCGATAGTTCCCCGCCTTCACGAGCGAGTCTCCGTACGTCACCGCGGCAGCGTTGCGCGTGAGGTTGATCGAGTCGGCGAGCGCCTTCTTCCCCGACTTGACCGCGATCGTCTGCGCATTCTCCCACTGGCCCTGCGCCTCGGTGTACAGCCCCTGCTTGTAGAGTGCATCACCGATCAGCTTCTGCGCCGTCGGCGTGTATGGATCGTTCGGATAGTTATCCGCGTACGTCTTGAACGTCGCGGCCATCACATCCCACCGCTTCGCCTCGGAGGCACGCTTGCCCTTCTCGATGAGCGCGTGGTGCGCCACGTCCGTTGTCGGGAATGCCGCGACGTACTTGTCGACGACGGCGAACAAGGAGTCCTGGCTCGCGCGATCGTCCTTCGAGCGGACGACCGCCGAATCGAAGGCGACGATGGCGTCCTGTCCGGCCTGCGCCGAGAGCTTGGGATCCTTCGTGTACGAATACGCCGCGCGCGAGTACTCCGTACCGGCCTTGAAGTACTCACCCTCGGCGAACAACGCTTCGCCGTAGAGCAGATCGACGGCCTGCGCGCTGTCGCTCTTCGAGAACTCGCTCATGTAGCGCCCGTAAAGCTCGGCCGCCTCGGCGAACTTCGTCTTGTCTTTCTTGTCCTTGACGTCCTGCGCTCGCGAGAGGCTGTACTGCGCGCTCTGGCGCAGCGCGTTCTCACGCGCCGCCTGCGCGCTGTCGCGCAGCGGAGCGTTGGCATTCCACCACACCGAGTTCGGTGCGAACCGATCGACGAGCTCGAGTCGCGCGCCTTGCGCCTTGTCGGGCTCCAGCACGCGATTCTGATAGATGTCGACGATCTCGCGCTGCTCGCTGAGCGCGCCCGAATCCGCCGGCGAATCGAGAAGCACGGCGCGATAGGCGTCGACCGCGCGCACGAAGTCGCCCTGATCGCGAAGCCCCGAGGCCACGCGACGGAGCACGGGAAGCCTGAAGCTGGTGGTCGGGTGCGTGCCGAAGTAGCGGCGCGCGGCCTCCGCGCCACCGGTCTGCGTGAGCGCGACCGCCATGTACTCGATCGCTTCGCTGCGCAGTCCGAGTCGCGCCTGCTGATCGGGCGAGAGCTTGTCGTATTCCTCGACCAACCGTCCGAACACCTCGACCGCCTGCTGATACTCGGGCTGATTCGTCTGCGTCGCCTGATTGTAGTACGACCAACCGAGCTTGTAGAGCGAGAGGAAATAGATGTCGCCGTTCGGAGGCGCGATCTTGGTGGCGCTCGCGTACGCCGACGCCGCGCGCACGAACATCGCCTTGCGCGGCTCGCCGCGCAGCTTGGCCGCGAGCTCGAAGTCGGCATCGCCGAGGCGGAAATACCCTTCGGGGCGGAAGTGCGACTGATCCTTCAGCGTGACGAGCTCGAACATCCGCGCCGCATCGGTGTTGCGCTGCTGCGCGAAGTAGAGCGTGCCGAGCGTGTAGGCGGCGGCATCCACGCGAGGGAACGCCGGGTGCTTCGTGATCAGCTCCTCGTAGCGCGCGATCGCCGGCGCGTAGTCGGGACGCTCGGGCACATCGCCGCCGGCGCGCTGCGCGGTCGCGAAGTTCTCGTCCGCACGACGCACGAGCAGCTCGCCGAGCTGGAAGAGCGCGCCGGGGCGCAGCGTGCTCGTTGGATACTTGCCGAGAAACGAGGAGAGCTTCTCGATCGCGTCATCGCGCGCATCGTCGCTCGCGGCGGGACGCGCAGACGCGACCAGCTGCGTCGCCGGCGCGGCCTGCGCGCGCGCCGACGCGGTAGCGCCGAGCGTCAGCGCGAACAACGTAGTGAGGTAGCGACGCGAATGCATTTTCATTGCCGCGGAGGTGTGGAAGCGCCGCCGGGCGCCGTGCTCGGACCCGCCGCGGTCGCGCCGCCGGGTGCCGTCGTCGATGCATCCATCGCCTTGAAGAACGCCGCGCTCGCCGTCGCGTAGTCCGCCGCCTCGCGGTCGTGCGACAGCTGCGCCACCAGCCCCGTGGCACGCGCACGCAGCTCCTCATCCACGAGCGCCACCAGCGCGCCCTCGGCCACCGCACGCTGCGTCGTCGCGCCCGCGACCTCCGTGCGCATCGCGATCACCGCGTTCGATTCCTTCCCTCGCTGCGTCGCCAGCTCGTTCGCAACGAGCATCGAGTCGTCACTCAGCACCGCGGCCGTGGTGTCGTGCAGCGCGTGCGCGCGCTCGATGCGCGCCACGAGCGAGTCGCGCAACAGGAACGCCGGATGGTGGTCGAGCGCCGCCTCGAGGCCGCGTTCGATGTCGTCCGCGATCGCGCTGTACACCCCCGCCGTGCGCTGCTCCATCGTCAACGCGTCGATCTCCGGCCCCTTCGCATTCGTGCCGAGCGACGCTTTCGTGCTGTCGAGCAGGCGAACGTTCTCGGCCGCGACCTGGCGCGTGGCGGTGATCTGCATACGTAGCGCGTTGCGCACCTTCTCGCGCGTGTTCTGGAGCACGCCCTTCATCTGCTCGAGCGAATCCTGCGTCTGCGCGATCTGCTTCGCGTTGTCGGCGAGGCCGCTGTCGCCCTCGACGATGAGGCGCTGGAGATTCTCGAGTGCCGCGATCTTCGTCTTCTGCGCGTCGATCTGCTCATTCAGCCGGTACGACGCGAGCGCGAGGCGAATGTCCGTCGCGAGCACGGCCTGCGTGCGATCCGCGTACAAGCCCGGCGTCTGGGCATCGAGGCGCGGCGCGAACACGACGCGCGTCGGGAAGCCGGCGCCGCCGGCCGAATCCACGCGCGCCGCGATGCCGAGGTTGTAGAGAATTTGCGGTGGCGATGTAGAGAGCGCCGAGTCGGACGAGCCGGCGAAGACGCCCGCGATGCGCGCCTTCTCGGCGCCCGCGTCATCGGGAAGCGAAATCACTTTTCCCGGTGCGGCGTTCGCGATGAAGACACTCCCCGCCACACGAGCACTCACGAGTGCGCGGCTCGCATCCGTCATCGCGCCGTTCGCGCGCGACTGCAACGCCGCGAGCTCTCCTCCGATCGAATCCGCCACGCCCTGAAAATACTTCTCGGCCGAATCGCTCTTCCCGCTCTCGAGCAGGATCTGGCCCGCCATGAGACGTGCTTCGTCGCGCGCGGGAAGGTACGGATAGCGCGTCGCGAACTCGCGGAACGCGGCCGCGGCACCGGATGCGTTGCCGCCGCGATACAGCGCCCACGCCTTCGTGAGCAGCGCCTGTGCGCCCGCGCCACTCGTTGCCGGCACGCCATCCGCAAGCGATGCAGCTGCGGCGTACTGCCCCACGCCGAGCGCTGTCTGCGCCGCACTCAAGCGAACCTGCTCGGCGAACGTGCCGCTGTTTCCCTCGCTCAACGCCTGGAGGCGCGAGAGTGCGGCCGCGCCCGTCGAGCTGTCGCCGGCAACCATCGCGAGGGCGTCCATGTATTGCGCGTACAGCGAAAACTGTCCGCCCGCGGCCTGCGCCTGTGCGAACGCCGCGTGTGCCGCGGTGAAGTCCCTGCTCTGCACGGCCGCGAGGCCGGCGACGAGCGAGATCAGACCGCGATCGCCAGTGCTCTTTCCTCCAGCGAGCGTGCGCACGCGCGCGTAGTCGCCGCGTGAATACGCATCGAGCATGCGCTGCGCCGCGATCACGCCGGCGTAGCGCCCGCCCGGCGCCGCCGAGTCCAGCGAAGCGGCCGCCTTGCGAAACGATTCACGCATGCCGAGGCGGTAGTACGACTCGGCGAGCAGAAAGAGCAGATCTTCCTGCGCGCGCATCCCGGGCGCGGCCGCGCCCGAGCCCCCGGCCGGCGTCGTGCGCAGCCACTCGAGGCGGTCGAGAGCGCTCAGTGGATGATCCATCGTGATGTCGAACAGCGCCATGCGAAGCTCGGCATCGAGCCCGCGCGCCTGATCGGGCGGCGGCTGGACGATCATCGGCGGCACGGTCGTCGGAACGGTGGTCACTCCACCCCTTGTCACCGGTACGGCGACGGGTGCGGAGACGGCCGGCTTCGCGGACGTGTCCACTGGCTGCTGCGCCGAAAGCGACGACACCAGAACCACTGCGGCCATGGCCGGCAGTGCGCGCATCATCTTCACGAGGTTCAGAACGGCGTGGTCCCGCGGCTCGTCCACGTCGTCGGGACGAGCTGCCCATTGCGTACGGTGAACTGCACGTAGGTGACCGTCTCCGTGAGCGCATTCACGTTGAGCCCCTGCGTCACCGGCTTCCCGCCGAGCATGAGCATGAGCTCCACCGTGTGCGTGCTCGGAAGCACCTCGGAGCGGTAGAGCGGATCGACGGCGCCGGTCAGCAGTGCCTGTGCGGCCACCTGCGAGTAGGTGCGCGTGGTCGCGATGACGTTGTCGATCTGCAGCGTCGCGTTGCCGAGTGCGTCGGGGCCCGCCGAGTCGGCGCGCAGCGTGACGACGAGCACCGCGCCGGCGCGGCGCCGCACGGCGTCGCCGAGCGCGCGCATGCGATCGCGCTGCGCGACCATGTTGTCCTGCGCGTTCGCGAGCACGCCGTCGAGCTGCAGGAGCGCCGTCTCTTCCTTGCTCACCAGCAGCTGCTGCGTGCGTTTCTGCATCGTCTCGGCCAACACGTTCTCGATGCGCGCTTCCAACCGCACGCGCTGGCTGCGGAGATCGCCCAGCTTGTCCTGCGTGTCCTGCAGCTCCTTCACCAGTGCACCGCGCCGCGACTCATACGCCTGCTGCTGCGCCGCACTGTCGGCCTTCATCGAATCGGTCTGTTGTGCCTTCACGACCGCCGGGAGAAGAAACCCGACCGTCATCACCAGCAAGTGGTAGCGTACTCGCTTTGCTCGCATCAGGATGGTCTCGGTCGTGGGCTATTTCGGCGTCGTGCTGGGCGGCGCGTCCTGCTCGAGGCGGTGGAGTCGATCTTCCAACCGCTGCAGCGCCTCTCGCTCTGAACGTAGCTCTTGTTCCGCCTGCGCGCGCCGCTGTTCGAGCTCGAGAAGATTCTGCGCCTGGTACCGGTTGATCTCCAGCTCGAGCGACGAGATGCGCTGCTGGCGCGCCGCGATCTCGCCGGTGAGCAACTGTCGCTGACGCTCGAGCTGCGCCACGCGCCGATCGAGCGTGTGCCCGCGCAGCAGCGCCATGACGTTGTTCTGCCAGCCGAGCGTGAAGGAGAACTTGCTGTAGCCGAACTCCTTCTCCGCAGCCGTGATCGTGTCGGGGCGCGAGGCACCGAGCTCGGTCCAGTAGGCGCCGGCGCGCAGACCGTGCCACTCGTACGACGCACCGAGGTTGTAGTCCCACGAATTGTTCTCTGCCATGAACGAGAGCGTGCTGCTCTTGGAGGGGTACAGATCGACCTTCACGCCGCCGAATGCGCCGCTCCACGAGTTCGACGCGTACGCAGCGCCGAGTCCACCGTCATTCTTGAACAACCCGTTGCCGTACCCGAAGGTGAGGCTCACGGTGGTCTTTCCCCATCCGGGATTGAGCTCGCTCAGTGCGAACGACTTCGTCGCCACGCCGTAGACCGTGTTCCCCGTGCTGAAGTTCTGGTGGAGCGAGTCGGCCTCGTGCTGCTTGCCGGGATTCGCTTCAGTGCCGGGGAAGAGGTTGTAGCCGACCGTGAAGCGATCGATGTGATCGTACGGTCCGATGTTCCGCATGCCCACCGCGACGCTCGGCACCCAACGAATGAGTCCCGACTTCACACGGAAGTTCTCTTCGTTGACGAGGAGTCCCTGCGCGAACAGTCCCCACTCCGGATTGTCGGAGTAGATCGACAGGCCGGTCTCGAGACGTCCGAAGAAGGAGAACGACAGCGCGCCATTCGTGTTGAGTCCATTCAGCACGGCGAAGCCTGGCGAGGCTTTCGCACCGTGAAAGGTCTTTCCCGAGAAGTTGACGCTGAAGTCGCCGGTCACCGGCGACACCCACGCCACGGGAATGTCGATCAACCCGGCGCCCCAGTACGTCGTTTGGGGATAGGTCTGCTGAGCGTTCGCGATTCCGGGAAGCACGACGGCTGCCGAGGTGGCGAGCAACGCAATGCGCACGGATCGGGGGACGGAGAAAATCATTGTTGACCTGGGTCTCGAATTAGCGCGGGGGCGTGGTCGTGCTTGGCGGAGGCGTGGTCGGTGGTGGTGGCGACCCGCCCTGCAGCTGATTCAGACGATCTTCGGCGCGCTTGATGGCCGCCTGCTCTTCCTGGATCTGTGCGTCGAGCTGTTCGCGGCGCTTCGCGACTTCGGCGAGCTCGCCACCCTGCGCCTTCTGCAGCGAGGCCTGGAGATCTTCGATCTTGTGCTGGCGCTGTGAGATCTGCGCGCGCAGGCGAAGCTGCTCCTGCTCGAGCTCTCCGATGCGTGCGCGCAGAATGGTGCCGTGCGCGATGTCGTGGAGATTGCCGCTGTAGCCCAGCGAGACGTTGAACTTCGTGTAGTTGTAGACGGTGTAGAGCGAGCCCTTGCTCGGATCTTTGCCGCCTTCTTCGAGCTCGGTGCCGTAAAGGCCAAGCGAGATGCCGCGCCAGTTGCCGACGACGCCGGCGTTCCAGTCCCAACCATTGTTCTCGCCGAGAATCGTCACCGTGGAGTTCTCCGATGTGCGCAGTGCGTAGCGCGCCCCAAGAAAGAGCCCTTTGACGATCGTGCCCTTGTCGTTGTAGTTGTCGCCGAGCTTTCCGTCGTCGTGGAAGATTCCGCTGCCGTAGCCGAGGCTGAAGCTCGCGGCGCCGTTCGTGCCGGCCTTCACATCCTTGGTGGCGACGGCGTACACGGTCGGCACCGAGTGGAAGTGCTTGGCGTAGGATGGGACGGTGTCGGAGATGCCACCGGTGGGCGATACGTAGATATCGTTGCCGACGAGGAAGCGATCCTCGTGCGAGTCTGGTCCGAGATTTCTGAAGCCGACAGCGATCGCAGGCCACGCCTTGTCCGGCTGCTGCTTCAGCACGAGTGCCTGACCGTAGAATCCGTAGTTGGGATTCTGACTGTAGATGGACAGACCGATCGAGAAGCGCTGTTTCCAGTGCGTGTCGATCGAGAGATTCGTGTTGAGCTTGTCCTGGAAATTGATCGTGCAGACCGTGGCGCAGTAGTTCACGATCTTTCCCGATGCCGTGACCCAAATGTCGCCAGAGTTCGGCGAGATCCACGCGACGGGAATGTCGATGAGGCCCGTGCCGAAGTTCAGCGTGGCGGGATACAGGATCGCGTCGGCCGGAGTGGTCGGCGAGGTGTAGGACGTCGTGTCCTGCGCCGCGAGAGCGGGCGCGCTCGCGTGCGCACCGATCAGCGCGCTGGATACGAGAGCGATCTTCCACCGCGTCGTGCGCATAAACCTCCGAACATGTAATTGGATACTTGCTGCGTACTCGCGCAGTATCACGAAACGCGACGAAAGTGACACATTAGCGGGTGCATCCATAGACGCGCGTACCACTTAAGACGTTACAGCGGTGGCAAGCGGGCGGGGCCTGGGACGTAATATTACACCCGGAGGTCCGCAAACTGTATCACCTAACGGTCACGGTGTGAAGGAGTCGGTTGGCGGCAAATGGAGTGGGACTCCATTAAGGTGTCTTGACGTACCTCGGACCGCGCGCGTGATTAGGCGCATCGAACGAACGCTGAGTGTCCGGAGGAGAGGAGAGCATGCGAACACTTGTCACCCTGCTGCTGATCGTGTGTGTCGCCACGGCTTGCTCGCACAACAAGCACAACTCCGGCGAGATCGAGCTTGGTACCGACGCAACGCTCCACGTCGAAAACCGTCACTACGGTGACGTAGACATATTCGTGATTCACAACGGGAGCCGGCTGCGGGTGGGGTCGGTGACGGCGAGCTCCGATCAGACCTTCACCCTCAGCTCGCGCGTGATCGGTACGGTGGGCACGCTGCAGATTCTGGCGCACGGCGTGGGCGAGAATGGCAGCCTCAGCAGCGAACAGTTCAATATCCGCCCCGGCATGCAGATCAACTGGACGCTCGACTCGAACCTCTCGCGGGCAACGCTGTCGATTTACTAGGCCACGAGGTCGAGGCAGAAACGAAAACGGGGGCGCAACTGCGCCCCCGTTTCTACTTGGGATTGCCGCCGCCCGGCGGCTGCCTGCCAGAGTTGCTGCCCCCGACTCCCGACAGCTTGATCGTGAAGGCCGCGGCCACGATCGCCGCACCGAGCAGAATGGTGCGCGGCTTCGAAAGTTTGTGCTCTTGCACGGTGCTGATCGAGTACTTCGGAAGAGCCACTGTTTCTCCCTTCCAGAACTGCTCGGCTCCCGATCGCATGGTGACCTGGGAGACTGCGAGCGAGATCCCGTTGTCGCCGTTCTGCAGCAGCCTGCCGCTGACGGTTTCGACTCCCGGACCAAGGTAACGCGCAAGACTGTCCGAGCCCGCATCGGTAAGGGCCACCTCCAGCTTCGTGTTCGCCGGCGCCGCAGATAGCTGGATCGGGACATTGCCGTAGCAACCGCTCGCCACAATGGCGACGGAGCAGAGCGAAAACCTGACGCGCATGAAATCCTCGAGCCGTAGGTTGTGACAATATACCGCTTTGCGCTGCGGCGGCGTCAAGAGTAAAGCACGAGAAGAAAAACGACCCGGGAGCCGAGAGGCCTCCGGGTCGTTCCTATTACACCACAGCGTGAGAAACGTGGATGGCTGGGATCTGGAACGATCCCAGCCACCCGGCGCCAGTTACGGCGTCTGTCCCGTACAAGCCACGCCGAAATCGTCGAATGCATTCGCCGGATCGTTCGCGTTCCGTGTCGGCTGTGCATCTGGCGACGGAATGTTCGTGTCCGTCTGACGCTCCGATGTGTCGTAGAAGAAGCGAGCCGGGATAATCAGCCCCTCGACGGTCGGAGTGAGATTCGGGAAGCACGTGCGCTTGTAGTCGTTGTACGCCTCGATGTTCTGGAACATGGCGATGTACTTCTCCTGCAGAATCGCGTGGAGAAGCGCAGAACCACTTGCCGAGACAGCGGGAGCACCCGCAATCGCGCGCTCTGCGTTCAGCTGCGTGAGCGCCGGGCCGGTGGCTCCCGTGCGATAGGCCGCTTCGGACCAGATCAAGAGATTTTCCTCGGCGGTGACCAGCGGCTGAGGGAACGAGGGGTCGAGCCGCTCGTCGCTCAAATCCGACTCGTCCGCGTTGAAGTACACGTGGAGTCGCGGATCGCTCGTCGTCTGCAACAGCGTGACGAAGTTCGGTCCTGGAACGATGTAGCCAGCGCGCTGATTGACGAAAAACTGGTACCAGAAGTTCTGCTCGTTGATCGAGCCGGACCAAATGGCCTTGTAGTCATCGTCAGAACTCACGATACCCAGCTGCGCCTGCGTCAGCGCATCCGCATACGCGCCCGGACGAACTTCAGCGGTGTGCAGAAAGAAGCGCGCCTTGAGGGTGTGTGCGAGCCTGGTCCACTGTCCGGCATCGCCATTGTACACGAGGTCCGAGCCTCCGGCACCGAAGTTGGTCGGTCCCGTCGCGCCAAGATTCGTGATGGCGTTATCGAGCAGGGTCTGGATCGCATCGTACACGTCCAACTGATTGTCGAGCGTCGGATTTGGCGTGTTCGTGAGCGCTTGGGAATAGACCAGATCTCCGAAGAGATCCGCACCCGTGCCGATCATGAACGCTTCCATCACCTGCGCCTGGCCAAGCATGAGCGAGTCACCATCAGCGACCGACTCGGACTCGACCTGACGAAGATCCGTCAGTCCGCCACCCGTGTACAGCCCGGCCTGGAATCCGCCGGTGGTGGTTTCATCGTGCACGTAAATGTTCACGGACGTGTACTGGAAGTTGATCCCCTCCAGTTGCTGCATCCATACGCTCGTCACGCGAGCGAGATCGCTCGACAGCAGCGCCCAGAGCGACGGCTGCGTCGCTTCGAAGCGTGACTGCGGCGTTCCGGACGTCGGGCGATTCGGATCGTTACTGAGCTCGCCGCCCGTCAAAAAGCTGTTGCAGGCTCCTGTCGCGCCGACAATCGCAAGCGCGCCGAGGAGCGCAAATTTCCTGGCAGTATGCACCTTAGGTCTCCTCGATTATTTGTTGAGGCCGATCGAAAACACGAACGACCGGGTCTGTGGGCTGTTGAAGTAGTCGATACCCTGCGTCAGGAACTCGGAACCGCCGAGATTCGACTCAGGATCGAGACCCTTGTAGTCGCTCCACGTGTGGAGATTGCGCCCAGCCACGCGGAAATCGATCGTCGAGAATCCAAGGCTGGAAACCCACTTCTGATCCGCCGTGTACGCAACGCTGATTTCGCGGAGCTTCACGAAGCTGGCGTCTTCCACGAACTGGGTCTGCACTTCGCCGGCGCTACCACCGGGACCCGTGAACCAGTTCTGCCAATCGGCCTCGGACGTGAATGCCACCACGCCCTTGCCCGGACCGCCGACTACAGGATTGATGTCGGTCTGGAAGTTCACACCGAACTCTCCGTCCGTCACCGTGCGGAGCTCGCCCGTATCCTTGTGCGTGCCGAAGGCATAGAGCGCACCACGCGTTCCGTTCCAAATGCTTCCGCCATGACGGATATCGAGCAAGCCGCCAATCTGGAACTTCTTAAAGATCCGGAAGTTCGTGCGAACACTTCCGCTCCAATCCGGCGTCGCGTCCGCGATCACGCGCTGCGTCGGATCAGTGACGGGGAGTCCGTCCTCGTCCAGGTAGAGCGCACCCTTCGGCGCGTCACCGCACTGGGCGTCGAAATCGACGACGCTACCCGTGCCCGGGTCGAACTTGAGGCCACGACCGCAACGGACGAAATCCTCACCGAGGACTACGCCAACGCCGTTTCCGGCAACCGCCGCGCCGATCGCGCCCGTGAAGCCTTCGGTGTTGTACGAAACGAAGTCCGCACCTTCGAGGCTCACGACGTGGTTGTCGTTCTTCGCCCACTGAAGACCGAAGTCCCAGGAGAAGTTCTTCCCAGTCACCGGGCGGGCGTTCAACGTCGCTTCAAATCCCTTGTTCGTGATGACAGCGCCGTTCGCCAACTGCGCGGAGAAGCCCGTGGAGGCGCCGTTCACCGGAATCTGCAGAATGACGTCGGTGGACTTCGAGTTGTAGTACGTCAACCCGAGATCGACCTTCTGATCGAGGAAGCCGAAATCGGCACCGACTTCCGTTTCCTTCGTGCGCTCCGGCTTCAGGTTGTCGTTACCGGCAGCGGCCGACGTGATGATGCCCGGCAAGCCACTCTGCGACTCGTTGACGACATCGCCGAATCCCGAGCCGAACTGCGACGTGAGGGAGAGCGCCGTGATCGTCTGGTAGACGCCCGGCTCCTTACCCGTTTCGCCGAAGGCAGCGCGCAGCTTACCATAGCTGAGGAAACCCTTCTGATCCTTGTTGCCGAGCGCGTTCGTGAACGTCCACGCCGCGCTGACCTTCGGGAACCAGGCCCGCCGATCACTCACACCGAACGTCGAATACCCGTCGTTGCGAATGGCGCCGGTGAGGTACAGCTGGTCGAAGAGGTCCGCCGTTCCCTGCGCAAAGTACGACTCCGTGTGCTCGAGCGACTTCGCTTCGCTCGGTGAGTAGCTCACGGTGTTCTGGATCGCCAGCGGCGCCGCGGTCTTGAGCGTGAGGCCCTGGATGAACGTGTCACGACGACGGCGCGAGTTCAGGTTCTGACCGAGCGTCAACGTACCCGCAAAGTTCGGGTTGAACGTGTGCGACGCCGTTGCCGTCAGGTTGTGATCGAGCTGGAGATTGTTGATGTCCTCGCGCGTCACGAGACCATCCGCTTCACCGGAGGAGGTCCACGGAAGCGCTTCGAGGCGCCAATCATTGTAATAATCGGCTCCGAGGTTTTCGTTCACCTTGAGCCAGTCCAACGGCGACCACTCGCCGGTGATGTTACCCATGAAGCGACCAAGCTCGCTCTTGTTGCCGTCGCTGTTCGCGACGAAGAACGGGTTGTCGTATCCGCGGCTCTGCTGGACGCTGTTCGGCGTCGGATTGCGGAAACGATAGGACTGCTGAAGCCCTGACACCGGGTTCAGATACGGATCGTTGTTGAAATCGGGCGGCGTACGAAGTGATCCGAGGAGCAGACCATCCACGTTCGAGCCCTTCTGGACGTAATTGCCGCGCGTATCGACGTACGCCAGGTTGCCGCCCAGCTTCAGTGAGCTGATGAGCTGCTGATCAGCCTTGAGGCGAACCGTCGTACGATCGTAGCGGTTGTTCGGACCGACGATCACACCGCTCTGGTTCGTGGAACCGGCAGAGAGGAAGAAGGTCGTACGGTCGTTTCCACCGGACAGCGACAACACGTTGTCGAACGTCATGCCCGTGTCGAAGATGTCGGTCGCGTGATCGAATACGGGCGTGCCCGCATCGATCGCCGCGCCCCACGAACGCGTCGAGGCGCCGTTTCCGGTTCCGGCTGGACTCGTCGGAGCGGTCGGCGTGCAATCGGGCGCCGTGTTGTCCGGCACACCGCCAACCTTGCAGCTCGCGTTGAAGCCGTAGGAGCCCTGGCCGTATTGCGTCTGCAGTGGATAGTCCTTCGAGATGTCATCGAACGAAGTCGTCGAGTGCAGCGAGTAGCGCGTCGCGCCCGGATGTCCCGACTTCGTGGTGATGAGAATGACGCCGTTCGCCGCACGTGCGCCGTAGATCGCGCCCGCCGCCGAACCCTTCAGGATCTGCACCGACTCGACGTCATTCGGATTGATGTCGGCCGCACGGTTCTGAGTCACCGTGCTTCCATCGCCGCCCATCGTCGACTCGGTCGTGTTGTCGATCGGGGTGCCATCGACGACGAACAGCGGCTGGTTCGTTCCCTGGAGCGACTTCGCTCCACGAATGAGAATGAACGCGGAGCTGCCCGGATCGCCACCCTGCGTGTTGACCGTCACGTTCGGGGCCTGCGCAGAGAGAGCGGACACGATGTTCTGTGACTCACCCGACTTGCGGATGGCCGACGAATCGACGGAGTTGATGACTGCGCCGAGCTTCTCGACGGAGCTCGTCGTGCCGGCACCAGTAACGATGACGACGCCGAGCTGCAGCGGATTGGACTCGAGAACGAAGTCCTGCGTGATCGTGCCCGCGAGCGTGATCGTCGCGGTCTTGAGCTTGTAGCCGATCAACTTCGCTGTGAGTTGCGCCTGCTGCCCATGCGCGCGGGCGGCCGGCACGATGAAGGTGTAACGGCCATCGTCACGCGTAATGGTGCCGACGCCCATTCCCTCCACGAGCACACTTGCCGATGCAAGCGGAGCACCAGCATCACTGGTTACGCGTCCGCTGATCGTGACTCCTTCTTGCGCTGCTGCCAATGCTGGCAACGCAAATAAGGCCGCCACGATGGCGATAACTGACTTAACAGAACGTCCCATGCTTCCTCCTTGCCACCTCTTCCAAAAGGTGGGTGGACGACGATACTGCATGTCTGGTTTGCTGTTGAGCGCGCGCGGAGATCGCGTCGCACCCGTTCTCATGCCGCTTTTTAGATACCTCCAGTCAGCGGTTGCTCGACATGCGGCGGCACGCACGCATGGGGCGACGATAGAGCG
>Ga0193716_1000804_pt1 | contig 18716 bp, 18 predicted proteins | sample U2c1metaG_FD_145901 | JGI IMG/M metagenome (GOLD analysis project Ga0193716, IMG submission 145901) | Soil microbial communities from a riparian zone of the East river system, Colorado, United States - U2c1 | ecosystem: Environmental > Terrestrial > Soil > Riparian zone | place: USA: East River...
AGGGTTGCCACTGTTACCGCACGCTGCCGTCAACGTGCCGAGGGCAAGGAGCCCCACACCTCCAGCGACGGCCATCCAGTCGCGGGGGCGACGTAATTGCAACATGAGAGTCCTATCGGTTCGTTGGTCGTGTATCACTTGCGGTGCACGCCAGGCGGTTCCGTCGGCGCAGGCTCCGCCTTCACCGGTGGCGTGAACAGGTTGCCTCCGGTGGGACTGAGGTCCTTCTCGGTCGGGGACACCGGTGCACTCGACGGCACCGTCGTCGACGTCGTTGGTGTGGTGGTCGTCGTGGTCGTGGTGCTGGACGGCGCCGGGCTTTCGTTGTTGCCGCATGCTGCGATCAACGTGCCGAGCCCGATCAGCATCGCGGCTGGGGCCACGGCCACTAGGCGGCGAATACTGCGGCGTGAATTTCTCATGCATCTACCTTTTCTGTCGAATTCGGTTGGGCATCACGGCGGGGTTCGAGCAGGCGTAGCCATACCTCGCTGATGGTCGGGAAACACGGCACGGCATGCCAAAGACGTTGAATCGGAACCCGTCCCGCGATGGCGACGGTCGCCGACTGCAGCAGCTCGGCAACGCCTGCCCCGACGAAGGTGACCCCGAGTAGGTGTCCGTGGTCGACGTCGACGACCATGCGGCCTCGCCCGACGTAACCGTCGGCGTAGAGGAAGGCGCGAGTCCCATCGCGATCCCTCCCGACCCCGTCATCCCACTGGGTCATCCCACCCATAATTGTGGGCTGTTCCACCCATAATGCCCAGTAGGTGGAGCCGCTGACAAGTGGGAATGTGCTGAGAGTTCGCTGTAAGACTGCTCTTTGGGGCGAGCGAAGCGACGGGGAAAAGGACTAGCAGTCAGGATTTGGCGCCTCGGCGCGGCATTCTCGGCATTCGTCGCGTCGTGGGACCCGGCACGAACGAGCACACGTAGTCTGCGGCGGCCATCACGGCCACCTGCATCGGCTCTGCGTCGTCCGATGCGTGGCTGACCATGGCGCCGCCCTGGTGGGCGACCACCAGCGCGACCGCGAGGTGACGCGGATCGGCGTCAGACCGCAGCTCACCGCGCTCGCGCATGGCCACGAACCCCGTGCGAAACAACTCGAGCCACTGGTCGTAACCGGCGGTCAAGACGTCCAGCACGTCGTCATCGGCTTCCAGCAGTTCGCCTACCAGTGACCCATAGCTGCATCCACCTCGGCGATACACGGCTTCCGCGTCGGCCGCGCAGGCATGTGCCCAGGCCTGCACCGACTGGAGGTTGTCGAGTGCGCCCATCTCCGGTCGGGTGTGAAAGGCGATGAGGCCGTCGCGGCGCCGATCGATGACCCGACGCGTCAGGTCCCGCTTGTCCTGGAAGTAGTGCGAGATCTGCGATCCACTGACCGAGGCCGCGCTCCGCAGATCGTCCATGCTGGTCCCGGCGACGCCGTGCTGAAACATCAACTCGGCGGCGGCCTCGACGATGCGCGACCGAGTCTCGAGCCCCTTGCGCGTGAAATGCACGGTGTCGTCGTCCATCTGGGTGACCGCGGAGACGCGGCGGCGGCGGGCCGGGCGTGGCCCGCGTTCGGCGGGATCGGTGGCGAACGTACGCAGATGGTTCACCGCGAATCGCACGGCGTCGGCGTGCGCCCATTCCTGGCGATAGGCGTAGGCCACGGTGCCGCCGCCCTGGTGGATGCTGACGATGATCATTGCAAGCCGTCGGGAATCGACGCCGGCAACGAGAACACCGTGCTCCTTCATCTGCTGCAGCGCATGCTCGAGTAGCGCGACCCATTGCCAGTAGGCCTCGCCGAGTGTCCGCCGCGTGGCACCGTCGGACTTGACCAGCCTGCCGACGAGGGCGTGGAAGGTGGGAGTGCCCTCGTAACCGATGCGGCGCAGGTAGCGCATGTTGTTGTCGATCCAGCATTCGAAGTCGTCGAACGACTCCAGCCCGTGCAGCTGCGGGTTCCGATGAAAGTCCAGCACCACGTCGAGCTGACGGACCAGGACCGCGCGAATGAGTGCCTGCTTGTCGGCGAAGTAGTGGGCCAGTTGAGAGCCACTTACTGACGCGGCCCTGCGCACCCCGTCCATGTTGAACGACGAATAGCCGTCGTTCAGGATCAGCTCGGCGGCCGCTTCCACGATCCGCTCGCGGGTGGCGCGTCCCTTGGGCGTCAACCGCTGCTCATCGGATGTGTCGATGGCGGCCATTGTTCGAGGCTATCGACTTCGTTTCCATATTATGGGACATTCAACCCAGTGTGTCGGTCAGAGGTTGACGGGCAGGCAAGCCGTTGACGTAGGTGGTGTCGTCGGAAGGAACCGCAGGTGGCGAGACTGGTTTCGGTGAACGTCGGCAGACCGAAAAACGTGCCCTGGCAAGATAAGAAGGTCTTCACTGGAGCATGGAAGACGCCTGTCGAGGGTCCGGTGGTGGTGCGCAGGCTCAACGTCGACGGCGACGGGCAGGGCGACCTCGCCGGGCACGGTGGCGAACAGCGTGCCGTGCTGGTCTATCAGACCGACTCCTATGACTACTGGCGCAGCTACCTCGGGCGTGACGACCTAGTGCCGGGCCACTTCGGGGAGAACTTCACCGTAAGCGGACTCGGCGACGACGAGGTGTGCATCGGGGACCGCTACCGCATCGGTGAGGCCGAATTCGAGGTGACCCAACCGCGCGTCACCTGCTTTCGCGTCGGCATGCGCCTCGGCGAGCCCGAGATGCCCAACCTGTTGGTCGCCCATCACCGGCCCGGCTTCTACATGCGGGTCATCCACGAGGGGCCCGTCGAGGCAGGCGACCCCATCGAACTGACCCGCCGAGGCCGACACGAACTGTCGGTCGCCGACGTCGACGCGCTGCTCTATCTGCCCGATCGGGACACGAGTCGACTCACGCAGGCCGTCGACCTGCCCGCGCTCAGCCCGGGATGGCAGCAGTCCTTTCGCGACATGCTTGGCGCGCAAGCCGATTCGGCCGTGTCGGTCGAGCCGGCGTGGGCTGGATTTCGCCGGCTCCGAGTCGATGCCATTGTGCGGGAGAGTTCGACGATCACGTCCATCGATCTAGTGCCAACCGACGGTGGTCCCCTGCCGAGACCACGGCCTGGCCAGTATTTGACCGTCAAGATCCAAGACGCGGGCGACCCAGCGCCGTTGCGCAGCTACTCGTTGTCGGGTGACCCCGACGCCGGGACCTACCGCATCAGCGTGAAGCGCGAGGAGCACGGCCAGGTGAGCCAATGGCTGCACGCCCACATCCGTGCCGGATCGACCCTGGACGCCGCTGCGCCCCGCGGAGACTTCTTCCTCACCGAGGACACCGGCCCCGTCGTGCTGGTGTCGGCGGGCGTCGGCACCACGCCCGTGCTGGCCATGCTGCACGCACTCGCCGACGGTGGTAGCCAACGCCAAATCCGTTGGGTGCACACGACGCACGACCGGGAGTCGCACGCCTTCGCCACCGAAGTCACCCGGTTGATCGAAGCCCTCCCCCATGCGCAGCAACGCATCTTCTACACCGCCGAGCCCGAGCCGGGTCGGCCGGCCGAGCGCCTCAACGCGTCATCGATCGCGATGTTGAACCTGCCCACCGATGCCGCCGTATACCTTTGCGGCCCAAACGCATTCATGGACGACATGCGAGCCGCCCTGACCGCCGTCGGGATCGACCAGGGCCGGATCCACACCGAATCCTTCGGCGCGTTGTCTGCCATCAACCCCGGCGTCGTCGACGCACCTGCCCCCTCGCGCCCGCACCGGCCGCCGGGCATGCCCACGACGGGACCACAGGTCACGTTCTCCCGCAGCGGACTCACCGCCAACTGGTCACCGGACTACCACAGCCTGCTCGAACTGGCCGAAGCCTGCGACGTTCCCACCAGGTACTCGTGCAGGAGCGGCGTCTGCCACATCTGCCTGACCGGGATCGTGGCCGGCGCTGCGACGTATGTCCAGGCGCCACTGGATCGACCGCCGAGCGACTCAGTGCTGATCTGCTGCGCGGCCCCAGACGGCGACCTCGTCCTCGACCTCTAAGAAGCCGGCCTCTCGGCGATCAGTTGGATGAGATTGCCGCACGTGTCGTCGAACACGGCCGTGGTGTAGTCGCCACCATCAGTGGGCTTCTGCGTGAAGACGACGCCGAGTTTCGTCAATCGTTCGTGCTCGGCCTCGACGTCGTCGACGGCGAACTGAGCCAACGGGATTCCGTCTTCGGCGAGGGCATCCCTGAACGGCTTGACCGCGGGGTGACCGCACGGTTCCAGCAGTAGTTCGGGCCCTTCGGGGTCGTCGGAGGAAACCACGGTCAGCCAGGAGTCCTCCCCGATCGGCACGTCGCGGCGTTTCGTGAAGCCGAGCACGTCGGTGTAGAACGCCAGCGCTGCTCGCTGGTCGTCGACGAAGAGGCTGGTCAGACGGATCTTCATGGGTCTTCCTTCCCGACGACGGACGGCCATCGTCGTGTGATCTCGGCGAGAGGCTCGCCGTTGAAGTAGTGGAACTTGGACCGGCCGCGACGCTCGGTCACGACCAGCCCGGCCGACTCGAGCACGGCGAGATGCTGCGATATCGCCTGCCGAGTCGAGCTGAGCCGATACCGCGTGGTGAGCAGCGTGCAGATCTCGAACAAGGTCTGTCCGTCGCTCGCGGCGAGTTCGTCGAGGATGAGACGTCGGGTCTCGTCGTCGAGTGCTCTGAACACGTCCGCCACATGGTCATGATAGGCAAGTGGATGCTTGCATATCAACACGCGCCGATCATGACGACAGGTGTCGAGAAGCCCGGGCGGCTCCTCAGAGTCCTTGGTCGATCACCCGAGCGTTGTCGTTGCGGAGCCGCCGATGGTCGATTCGCACGCCGGCTGCCGCCAGCGCAGCGACTTCGCCGCGGGAGATGAAGGTGCGGCGAACGGCTCGAATCGGGCGAAGCTCTGCAACCGGTTCGCCGTTTCGGGTGACGACGAAGGTTTCACCCGCGGTGACCGCGTCGATCACCCGCGCGATCTCGTTGCGCAGGTCGCACTGCGCAACGGTCTTGCTCATCATCCGCCTCTACCTCTACCTCTACCTCTACCTCTACCTCTACCTCCAAGCTAAGCCGGGTCGGCGAAGACCGGTGGCTCCCCCGACATTCCTGCCATCACGGCGGCGATCTGGTTGGGCGATCCGATGAGTCCCACCTGCAGGTCGGTCTCGAGCACCAGAGCCGCGGCACTGTCGTTACTGGTCCAGGTCTCGTCGTAGAGGCGCTTCGCGGCGCGGACGGCGTTGGGCGACTTCTGCGCGATCTCGGCTGCGAGTTCCTGGGCCGCAGCGAGCGGATCGTCGGCAACGCGTGTGACCAACCCCAGCGCGAAGGCCTCCGTGCCGGAGACGGTGCGACCGGTGAACGTCAGCTCCTTCGCGACGTCGATCGGTACCAGCCGCGGCAGCGTCTGGGTGATACCCATGTCGGGCACAAGGCCCCACTTGACCTCCATGACGCTCAGCTTCGCGTCGGGTGCGGCGATCCGAATGTCAGCACCGAGCGCGATCTGCAGACCGCCGCCGAAGCAGTTGCCGTGAACCGCAGCGATCACCGGTGCCGGCACCAGCGACCAGTCGTAGGCCACGCGTTGCGCGACGTTCGCCAGCCGATCGTCGTCGCGAACCAGCAGCACGCCCGTGCCACCTTGTCCGCTCATGAAGCTCGCGATGTCCAGGCCGGAGCAGAAACTCTTGCCTGCCCCATGCAGCACGACGGCGCGGATGGACGCGTTGGCGGCCACCTGCTCGGCAGCGTCGATCAGCCCTTCGAACATCGCTTGATCGAGCGCGTTGTGTTTTTCGGCGCGAACCATCGTCACGGTCGCCACGCCCGCGGTATCGATTGTGACCCGAACCCTGTCTTCGCTCATGCGTGGCAACGATACTGCCGCGCGAAGCGACGAAGACGAGCCGTCAACGTTTGATGCTCGACCGATCGGGATCCCCATCGACACGCGTTCAAATAGCACTGACGGTCAGAGCTACTCGCACTTCTCCGCCGCCACCACTATCGCAACGGAGGGCGGGGCTGTGCTAAACATAAATCAAGCCACCAGGCACCCTCCCCGAGCAGTGCCAGGTGGTGCTGGTGGTGCTCGACGAGCGAGCTGAGGTGACTGACGCTGACCACGACGGTGCCCGGCAACTCGGTGCGCAGCAGTTCGTACATCGCAAGCGCCAAGCCCTCATCCAGTGCGGAGGTCGCTTCGTCGAGGAACACCGCCTTGGGTTTGGTCAGCAACACGCGTGCGATCGCAACGCGCTGCTGCTCCCCTGGTGACAGGACCTTCGCCCAATCCTGCTCTTCGTCGAGTCGCCCACGCAGGTGGGCCAATGACACCCGAGTGAGCGCGTCGTCCAGCTCGTCGTCAGGGACATCACCCGATCTCTGCGGATACGACACCACCGTACGTAGATCGCCCAGCGGCAGGTACGGCAGTTGAGACAAGAACATCGTCGCGTGATCGTCGGCGGGTCGGCGCCACACACCGGTCGAGGCAGGCCACAACTCGGCGAGGCTGCGCAACAGCGAGGTCTTGCCGCTACCCGACGAACCGGTAACGACCATGGACTCGCCGCGCTCCAGCCGTAAATCGAGCGGATCGATCAGCGGGTCGCCTGCGGGTGTCCGCACCTCGACGCCGTTCAGCTCGACGGAGCCATCGGAGCTCGATTCAGTTGTCAGCACGGGTAATTCGCGGGCGTGTTCGTTGGCTTCCGTCAACCCGTGCAGTCGGATGATCGCGGCGTTGTAGCTCGCGAATTGGCTGTACGCGTTGCGGAAGAACGACATCCCCGATTCGATCCTGCCGAATGCCCCCGCCGACTGTGTGACGTCGCCCAACTTGATGGTGCCGGCGAACAATCGCGGCGCCTGAAGCACGAACGGCAGCGGAAGGATGGTTTCGGTGACGGTGTAGTTCCACCCGATCAAGCCCAGTGTGCGGTAGAAGGCGACGGCCTCCGCAGCATCACGCAGCCGCACCAGCGCGTACCGGAACGCGGCGTTGGTCTGCTCGTTGCGAAAACTCAGCCGTATCAACGGATGACCGATCCGAAATGCGATCAGCGACGCCGTGAGCACATAGGCGATGACGATCCAGAACAGTGCCTTGGGGATCTCGACGCCGAACAATGTCAGTGACCCCGAAAGCCGCCACAGGATCACGGTGAACGACGCCACCGAGGCCACCGCGTTGACCGCGCCGAACAGCAACATGCTCTGCGAGTAGTAGGTCGGGACGTTGGGTCCGGTACCCACGCCGGTGGTGAACACGTCGATGTCCTGTTGGATGCGCTGGTCTGGGTTGTCGATGAGGGGCTCGGTGAATCGGCTTCGGTAGTAGGCGCGGCCGGTCAGCCAGTCCCCGGTGAGCCGGTCGGTCAACCACACCCGCCAGCGGATGATGAAGCGTTGCGTCAGGTAGGTGTCCAACAGGATCCGGCCGATGTGGACGACTGCCAGGATGCAAAAGATTGCGATCGCTACCCAAAAGCCGTGCACTCCAGAATTCCGCTGCGCGGAATTGTGCGCGCCCACCCCCTGAAAAGCGATCTGCAGCGCAGAGAATAGGTCGTTGTTGTAATAGCTGAGCAGCACGGCGATGCGGACTTCCAGGATCACCGACAACAGCAGAACCGCCAGCACCGTCCACACGGGCCGGCTGTCCCTGCCGGTGAAGTAGTCGCCGGTGACGCTCCAGAACCGTTTCGCCCATGTCGTGTAACGGATCAGCAGGATGCCAATCACCAACACGCACGCCGCGCTGATGGCCCAGGCTTCGAGGATCCACCACGCGGACACGACGATCTGATTGCCCCAGTCGATTGAAGGCTTGAACTTCTCCAACGGACCACCCTCCGGTGCAGTGGCGCCTGAAGGGCACCGTTGCGTGGTGAGTATCAACCCTCTAGCTGAACTCTGACTGAAATGGCGAGCGTGCGTGGGCATCCACCGCTACGGTTCGGCTGAACACCCGTGGGAATAGGAGATGCCCGCCGTGCCGCCGCTGCTTCGTGATCTGCTGCGCCCCTACCGCGGATCCCTCGCCGTCATCATGATGGCGACGCTGGTGCAGATAGTGATGGGTCTCGCCCTGCCGTGGCCGCTGAAGATCATCCTCGACAACGTCGTTGCCAGCCATCGACCTCCGGCCTGGATCACCTTCTGGTTCCCGATGGTGGGCGGCTCGACCAAGACACACATCGCCGCTGCAGCGGGGATCATGGTGGTTCTGATCGCCGTGGTGAGCGGCGTGGCGTTCTACGTCGCCAGCTATACGACGGAACGGGTCGGGCAGTCCATCGGAAACGACCTGCGGGTGCGGCTCTATCACCACTTGCAGGAACTGTCGCTCGCCTTCTACGACACGAACCGGGTCGGCACGATCCTCTCCACCCTCACCACGGACGTTCAGACGATCCAGAGTTTTGCGTCGACCTCGGTCCTCAACATCTTCACCGACGCTCTGACGCTCGTTTCGATGGTCGTCGTGATGTTGTTGCTGCGTTGGGATTTCGCTCTCATCGCGCTCGCGGTAGCCCCGTTCCTGATCTATTTCCTGGTCCGCGTCAACAAGGTGATAAAGACGGCGACACAAGAGGTGCGTACCAAACAATCCGACCTGCTCGCCACGCTGCAAGAGGGTCTGCAGTCGATCGAGGTGGTGCAGGCCTACTCGCGCGAGGACTACGAAGACAAGCAGTTAGAGGAGGTCAGCAAGCAAACCGTCACTGCGTGGCTCAAGACGCGACGGGTGTCGGCGCTGCTGTCGCCGATCATCAGCCTGATCGTCGCGGTATGCACGGGTTTGGTGCTCTGGCGGGGCGCCCTTCTCATCATTGCCGGCACGATGACTGCCGGCGCGCTCACCGTGTTCCTGTCGTACATGGCGCGGTTCTTCCAACCAGTGCGCGCGCTCTCCCAGATGACCAACACCCTCGCCCAGGTGTCGGTGGGGTTCCAAAGAGTGACGGCGGTGTGCGACGCCGACAACGTGATCCCCGAACGTGCGGCGCCGACCGAACCCCCACCGTTCAAGGGTCAGGTCACTTTTGAGAACGTCTCCTTCGGCTACGACCCGGACGTGCCCGTGTTGCGTGACATCTCGTTCACGATCGGTGCGGGTGAGATGGTCGGCGTCGTCGGCCCCACTGGCAGTGGCAAATCCACCCTCGTCAGCCTCATCCCACGGTTCAGGGGCCTCGGGGGCGGCCGGATTCTGATCGACGGCGTCGACATCGAGGACTACACGCTGCACGGACTGCGCACCCAGATCGGCTTCGTGCTGCAGAATACGGTGCTCCTGCGGGGAACGATCCGGGACAACATCGCCTTCGGCCGTCCCGACGCCACCGACGAGCAGATCGTCGAGGCGGCCAAACTGGCCAACGCCGACGAGTTCATCGACCGGATGCCCAACGGGTACCACAGCCTGGTCGGCGACCGTGGCTCGACGCTCTCCGGCGGACAGCGCCAACGGATTGGCATTGCCCGCGCGCTGATTCGGGACAACCCGATCCTGATCCTCGACGAGCCGACGGCGGCGCTGGATGCCGAATCGGAGCACCTGGTGATCCAGGCACTGGAACGGCTGATGGCCGGCCGCACGGTCATCACCATCGCCCATCGGCTGAGCACCTTGCGCGACGCGCACAAGATCATCGTCGTCAAGGACGGCGTGGTGGTGGAGGACGGCACCCAGGAGGAACTCTTGACACTCGACGGTGTCTACGCCGAGCTGCACCACCTGCAGTTCGACCAACCTGCCTGACGTCCGCACCAACAGCCGGTGAACTGTTTGATTCGCAAGGACTGACGAGCGTTGCGTTCTCGTCAAATCTTTCGTTCGGCGCAGTTCCCCTTGTTAGCATCCGGATTGTCCACTGCTGCTGGGAAATCTCTTCAGCGAATTGACAGTTTAAGGAGACCGGCGATGCTGACGATGCGCGATCACGATGTCGAGGATTACGAGTCGCTGCGGGACATGGATACCACCGACGTCGGGGAGTTGCGCGAGGACGACCGCGCCTGCCTCGAAGAGCTGGGCCAGTATCTCGTCGCCACCGATGCTTCGAATCGCTTCGGCATTTGGTTGCTGCACAAGCACTTCGAGCCGGTGCCCGGAGAGGTCTTCGTCGAGCGCTCGGTGCGTGCGCCGCGAGGAACCGAGACCGCCCCGATGATGCGCTCGGGCTTTGCCGTGCAGGGGCTGAGCACTACCGCAATTCGGTTCGACGACTCCGCTGGCGATGGAGTCGGTGTCGTCGGCTTGGAGTTCGCCGAGCCGGACGACTTCGGTGACACCGAGCCGCTGAGCGATGACGACGAGGCGATCTTGGCCGGGATCTGCGAGCGGCTCCAGGCACACGACAAGGTGGAGCGCTTCGGAGTTCGGTTGATTCGCAACCCACTGGAACTCTCCGAGAGCGAGTTGCTTCACGAAACGAGTGACGGCGCCAACCGGACGCTGCACTGCACCGTCGGTGAGCGCGACGCCGTCCTCACCGAGCTGAACATCATTCAGACCGCCTGGAAGTGGCGTGTGACGCAGGGCGGTTCCGAACCCATCGTGATGCAGGACTGCACCGCAGGCTGTGTACGGGTGGGTGAGGGGCACGACATTGCCCACACCGCCTCTGGAACAGATGACCACGACAACCCCACCGAAGGCGAGCCGAATCAGCCGTTCTGATTCGGTAGCTGGCGGCCATTAGCCTCAGGGCGGGCAATCGATTCCTTCAACCAGAATCGTTGTCCGCCCTGATCTTTCGTTCCGCCTCACTGCCACGGGGGGTAGGTTCCCTCGATCGAGGGGCCCGACCGGGCAAGCAGCGTCCCCTGCCGCAGCAAGGACGGCTGGGCACGTTCCGCACACCGTGAATCGACGCGCTCGCCGCCGTCGGCTCGGGGCAACACCGCGCTGTCATCGACGTCTTCACGTCCAGCAGCGCCACCGCGCTGCGGATCGCCAGCCTCGTAGTGCTAGTCACATGCGCACTGGTCACTGCGCAGATTCTCTGGTCGGACCGCACAGCCAAGGATTGCGGCTAGCAGGTACGTCGATTGCAGGGCAGCCGTAGCGACATCACCCAAAGTGGCTGTGACGATGAAACACGAACAACAGCCGGATCCGATGTCCAAATCTGTGGAGTATCTGTCGCTCGCCGTGCGACCGCTACCTCCCGCTCAGAGCAATATTGGAATCAGTCCAATCTAGACCTGACCAACAGCCCACCGCCAAGGAGAAAATCATGGCATTCGAGGAGAACACCGAGCCCTTGACTACCGCGGCGGGAGCGCCGGTCGTCGACAACCAGAACAGCATGAGTGCCGGACCACGCGGCCCGCTGCTCCTGCAGGATCTGTGGCTAATCGAGAAGCTCGCCCACTTCGCCCGCGAGGTCATCCCCGAGCGGCGCATGCACGCCAAGGGTTCCGGTGCCTTCGGCACGTTCCGCGTCACCCACGACATCTCCCGCTACACGAAGGCGGCGATCTTCAGCCAGGTCGGCAACAGCTGCGAGATGTTCGCCAGGTTCTCCACCGTGGCCGGCGAGCGCGGAGCCGCCGACGCCGAGCGCGACATCCGCGGATACGCGCTGCGCTTCTACACCACTGAAGGCAACTGGGACGTCGTCGGCAACAACACCCCGGTGTTCTTTCACCGCGACCCGCTGAAGTTCCCCGACCTCAACCGCGCGGTCAAGCGCGACCCGCGCACCAATATGCGTGACCCCGAGAACAATTGGGGCTTTTGGACCGGCCTGCCCGAATCGCTGCACCAGGTGACCATCACCATGAGCGACCGCGGCATCCCGAAGTCGTTCCGGCACATGCACGGCTACGGCTCGCACGCCTACAGCATGATCAACGCCGAAGGGCAGCGGCACTGGGTCAAGTTCCACTTCCGCACCCAGCAGGGCATCGAGAACCTCACCGACGCCGAAGCAGGAGAACTGATCGGACGCGACCGCGAGTCGCACGGCCGCGACCTCTTCGAGGCCATCGAACGCGGCGACTACCCGAAGTGGACCGTCTACATCCAGGTGATGCCCGAAGCAGACGCCGCCACCTACCGCTTCCACCCCTTCGACCTGACCAAGGTGTGGAGCCAGAAGGACTACCCGTTGGTCGAGGTCGGCGAATACGAGCTGAACCGCAACCCGGACAACTACTTCGCCGACGTCGAGCAGGCCGCGTTCACGCCGTCCAACCTCGTCCCGGGAATCTCGTTCAGCCCCGACAAGATGTTGCAGGGCAGGCTGTTCTCCTACGGCGACGCCGCCCGGTACCGGGTGGGCGTCAACCACCACCAGATCCCGGTCAACTACCCACGCGGAGCCACGCTGGTGAACACCTACCACCGCGACGGGGCCATGCGCGTCGACGGCAATCAGGGTGGCGTCGCGGGTGTCGAGCCGAACAGCTTCGGCCGGTGGACCGAGCAGCCCGCCTACGCCGATCCCGCCGAGTCGATCGGGTCCACCGCGGATCACTTCGACTTCCGCGAGGACGACGACAACTACTTCGAGCAGCCCGGTGACCTGTTCCGGCTCATGACCGGCGACGAGCAGCAGAGGCTCTTCGACAACACCGCGCGCGCCATCAAGGGCGCCCGACACCAGACCGTCGAGGCGCACATCGCGAACTGCACCAAGGCCGATCCCGCCTACGGCGAAGGGGTTCGCAAGTCCTGCGAGGCCTTCGGCGCGCTGTAACGCAGTTTGGAGTTGACATGACAGACAACGTGATTGACGACCAGAGTGTCACGCTAGATGCCGAGCTCATGGACCTGGCGGCACGCTTGTTCGACGCGGCCCGCAGCGGCGACGCCGCAATGCTGGCCGCCTACGTCGACGCGGGTGTGCCCGTGGACCTCACCAACACCAACGGGGACACCATGGTGATGCTCGCGGCCTACTACGGAAGCGATTCCGCCGTCGCGGCACTGATCGCACGCGGGGCCGACGTGGATCGACACAACAATCGAGGACAAACTCCGTTGGCGGGCGCCGTCTTCAAGAACGACTCGACGGTCATCGAACTGCTGCTGTCGGCCGATGCCGATCCGCTGGCAGGCTCGCCTTCCGCACTCGAGACCGCGAGGTACTTCGAAAGGGACGAACTCGCAGGGCAATTGGTGAGACTCGTGGAACGGCGCAGCGCGAACTAGTGCCCCGGTGGGTCGTCATTGCCCGTGAAGACCTCGCTGGCGGCGGCGCCGAACCCTTCGGGCTGTCCTACCGCGGCGAAGGTCCTGCCTACCTCGGCGAGCTCATATGCCCAACGCCAGCCCTTCTCTTGGGTCTGCTCTCGGGCGCGCAGCCACGCATCAGCGAGGTGGGGTTGGCTTCTCGCCCATTCGGTTGCCAGGTCGTCGTCGACGCCGTAGGCGGCAGCGGTATCTCGGATCGAGACCAACAACGCTGCGGTGGTCTTGGTCCACGCGGCGTACGTCATCTTCAACGCCGATGCCGCAGGCGCCGCGCCCGTCAGACTGACCGCATCGAGCGCGGACCCTGCGAACAGGTTCGCGACCTCGCCGTCGTCGCCCGCCAGATAGAGGCGGGTCGTGCCCGCCGAAAGCGGGGGCGGTCCGATGATGCCGCCGTCGACGTAACGGGCACCCCCGGCGGTGACGGTGTCACTGATGAGCATCGCCGTCTCGGGGCTAATGGCGTTGGCGTCCACCACGATTCCCTCGAAGCCCGCCAGCTCCCTGGCCACGTCGAGCGCGCCATGCGGCGGACAGATCGAGAACACGATGTCGGCATGCGCCAGCAGCTCTGCGAAGTCGTCGAACGGCGTCAAGCCGGCCTCTGCGGCCCGCCGTACCGTCGCGTCACTGCGGCCGACGCGCAACCAGCCGACCTGGTGGCCGCGCCCCACCAAGCAGGTGGCCACGGCCGCGCCCATGGCACCGGGATGGAGGACGGCAAGTGCAGGCATCGATCCCATCACGACAGCCTATGAGCGGGTGGCAAGGATCAGCAGCGCATCGCCATCCACCGACACGCCCGCTGAACCGATCCGCTCAGCCAGCCTGGCTCGTAGCTCCGAAGCCTTCTCAGCGGCCAGAGTGAGGTGGCTCGAATACGTGAACGCGAGGTCAAGCCACTGCTCGGCGGAGTAGTGGGTGTCGCGCGGGTATGTGCGCTCCTCAACGGTGAAGCCATGGGTCGTGATCGAGGTGATCATGCGCTCGATGTCGACGTGATTGTTCGGCGCGTTGCCGAACAGGGATTTAGCTGGATCGATGTAGTCCGCGTATATCTCGGCGAGGTCGCTGTGGGTGGGACGCGTTGGGAAAAGCCGGTTCCACATCAATGCAAGACGTCCGCCGCTGGTCAGCAGCCGATGAGCCTTCGGCAATCCAATATCGGGATTCACCCAATGAAAGGACTGCCCGAACATCACGACATCGAAGCGGCGCCCCGCGGGATCCCAACTCTCGAACGTGCCGATCTCGACACGGATTCCCTTGTTCCTCGCGACGCCGGCCATTCGGGGATCTGGCTCAACTGCAAGAACATTGACTCCCCTCACGAGGAGTTGCCCGGAAGCGATCCCGGTACCTGCGCCAACGTCGAGCACCGTTCTAGGGCTCTGCATCAGAAGGTCATCGATGAGTTGGTCGGGGTAACGCGGCCTGTGCGCATCGTAAAGTTGCGCCGCGGCACCAAAGGAGTCCGCGCGTACGGTCACGGTACAGATCTGCTTGTGGCATACCCGAAAGCCTACGCGCGGCGGAACTCACGCTCCTCAATCTGGTTGGGCGGTAGATGATTTCCCCACTAACGGGTATGACGGGGTAATGCTGGCGCCAACGACAACCACCCCCGCCTACTTAGTAAAGGCCTTGCGCCCGAAGGTCGGCGAGCATGGCGGTGACTGCAGCGATGATCTCGGCGTCTGGGCTGTGGAAGCGGCTTCCCAGTCGCTGGATGGCAGTGTCGATGCGCTGCACGAACGCGCGATAGGCGTCGGTCGCGGCCATCGCGTAGCCAGCGGCAGCCTCCGCTTGGGACGGGTCGACGTACCGCGAGGACAGATTGGCCAATTCGCTGGTTAGGTCCTTGGCCTGCTGCTGCACCTTCCACACGAGGTTGCGCGTGAACTCGAGATCGGGCGCGAACTGCGACTCCACGTCCTCGGCCAGTCCGACCTCCAGCACGTAGTCGATCTGGTACAGCGCGTCGACCGTACTTTCGACAGCTCCGATTCGGGCACGCACGTCCAACGGCGGGATGGGAATCGTCAGCAGTTGGGTCGATACTTCGGCGCGCGCCCATCGCTCCATGTCGTCGGCATGGGCCCGCCAGTGGGCGACATCGGCCTCTGCGGCTTCCTGCGCGGCGGTTACCGCGGCGTCTGCAGCTGCTCGCGCAGCGGTGACGTCGGCCTCTGCGGTTTCCCGCGCAGCAGTGACGTCGGCCTCTGCAGCTGCCCGCGCAGCAGAAACGTCACCGCTGGCCTGCCCGCGCGCCGCTGCCACCTCGGCGGCCGCGTCGGAGCGCACCTTTTCCAGCTCGCCGCGCACCCGCTGTACGGATTCCTCCCCCGTCGCCCGCTCGGCCGTCCGTTCAGCACTCCGCTGTTCGGCGCGTGCCTCGGCGGCCCGCGCCTTCTCCTCGGCTGCCGCCACCTCAGCCGCCGCACCGGCGCGGGTCCGTTCGATCTCGGCCTGCAGCTGCTGCACGGTCTTCTCCCCGGCCGCCCGCTCGGTCGTCCGTTCGGTGCCCCGCTCGACGGCGCGTGCCTCCGCGGCCCGAACCGTCTCCTCGGCTGCTGCCAGCTCGGCTGCCGCAGCGGCGCGGACCCGTTCGGTCTCGGCTTGCGCCTGCTGCACCGCCTTCTGATCGGCCGCCCGCTCCGCTACGCGTTCAGCGTCTTTGCGCGCGGCCTCGGCCTCCACCGCGCGGATCCGCTCGCCCGCCGCCGTGGCAACGCGCGCGGCTTCCCCGGCTTCCGCCCGAGCCAGCGACGCGGCCGCCTCGGCGTCCAACCTGCCCTGGTGCGCCTCGCGGGCCTGCTCCTCGGCCACGCGGCGCAGATGGTCGGCCTCGACGAGCTGCATCGCCAGGGACCGGCGTGGCACGGGTGGCCCATTGCGTTGGCGGTGTTCGACGAGTTCGCGCTCAGTCATCCCGGCCAATGCCACCGATTCAGCCCGTGGCTGTATCCCCAACCGCTCGGCGGCCGCGACTGAGTCCGCCGCCGCGCGTCGGGTCAACGTCGCCCACTTGTCGACGTCGAGGTCCTCGATGTGTTGCCGCGTGGTCGTCATCGGCGCCGCCGCCCTCCGCCGCTCTCGGTCACCGCGGCGGGAGCCGTTTCACCGGGTGTCGTCGGCGTCGGCGGCGTCGCGGTGTCGGGCTTCCGGTGCGCCGACGACGCTGGTTTGGTGGCTGGCTTGCCATCTGGCGACTGCGCCCTCGCGGGCGCCCCGAGGTCGGCAACGGTACCGGCCTGCTGTGCCAGCACCAGCAAGAGCTGCTCCTGGTACACCGCCACGGCCTTGGCAAGGGTCTCATCGCCGAGCCGCTCGGCATCACGGAGCAGCCCACCCAGCAGCTCCAGAGTCACCGCAGGCCCAAGACCCAGGGTGGCGCCCTCGCTGACGGCAGGCTCTATCCCTGCGGTGTCGACCACCCACTGCCACCGCTCCCACGCCAGGGCGTTCGCCGCGTCGTCACGAGTCTGTTCTTGACGGCGTTCCTGCTGCTCACGCCGCTGCTCGAACCGTTGACGGGCTCGCCGCGCCCAGTAGAGCACGGCACACGACACGATCACCGCCGCTAGCAGCGCCAGGACGCCGGCAAAGCCAGGCGAGACGACGAAGTCCCGCACCGGTAGATCTCCCAGAAGGCCTGTTCGCAGTACATGGTGCACCTTGTCAGTCTCGCATTACCGCAACGCCCGTGACGACGGTAATCCGATCCTCAACCTGGCCACCCTTCCCCCGTTTGTGCATCCTGCGACGGATCGCTGGCGTGTCGCGTCGTCAGATTCACGCACCAGCTCGGGCGTGACGCGGGTCAGGCGAACGCTGCGAACAACCCCGCAGCCACGGCGAAACTCACCACCGACAGCACCGTTTCCAGCACCGTCCAGGTCTGTAACGTCTGCTTCACCGACAGGTTGAAGAACTTCGAGATGATCCAGAAGCCACCGTCATTGACGTGGCTGAGGATGATGGAACCCGCGGCGATCGCCATCGCGATCAGCGCCACCGCCATCTGGGAGTAGCCACCCGCGTGGACCAGCGGAGCCACGATGCCACCGGTGGTGACGATGGCGACGGTCGCCGAGCCTTGCGCGATGCGCAGCCCACAGCTGATGACGTAGGCCAACACGATCACCGGCAGCCCCGCCGCGGACATCGTTTCGGCCAGTGCGGTACCAATTCCGGTGGCGGAGATGACCTTGCCGAAGAAGGCGCCGGCACCGACGACGAGCAACAGCATGCCGACGGGTCGCAGCGACTCGCCGGTGAGGACGCTGAGTTCCTGCACGCTTGAGCCTCGCCGGACACCGAGCACGTAGAAGGCGACCAGCACGGCGATGAGCAGGGCGACCGCCGGCGTACCGAGGAAGGTGAGCACCGACAGCAGCGGCCCTGGGTCGAGCAACTGAGTGCCGAACGTCGCCCCGAGGATCAGAACCAGGGGTATGGCGATGATCGCGGCGATGAGGCCAACCGACGGTGGATTGGTCTTGACGACGTTGTCGACTTTGGCCGCCGTCTCCTTCACGGTGCCGACTCCCCCGCCGGTGGGCGATCCGCCCCCACCGTCTGAATCCTTGGGCTCCTCGACGATGAAGTCGGGTGGAACCTCCACCATCATCCGCTTGCCGATGTAGGTGCCCCACAGAAGTCCTGCGGCAATGAAACCCGGGATGCCGCAAACGAATCCCATCAGAATCAGCCACCCCAAGCTGATCTCCAGCAGGCCACCGAGGGCGACCGGCCCCGGGTGTGGTGGCAGGAACGCGTGGGTCATCGACAGGCCGGCGAGCATCGGCATCGCGTACAGCACCAGCGACTTGCCGCCGCGCTTGGCGGCCACGTAGACCAGCGGCGCCAGCACGAAGATGCCGATGTCGAAGAAGACCGGGATGCCGAAGATCAGACCGAGCAGGCCCATCGCGACGGGCGCGCCGCGTTCGCCGAATATCCCGAGCAGCTTGGTCATCAAAACGTCGGCGCCGCCCGACCGTTCGAGGATGGCGCCCAAGACGGTGCCGAGCCCGATGATCACCGCGATGTGTCCGAGGATGGACCCGAAACCCGTCTCGAGGATCGAATCGCTGCCCTTGATCGCAGTGCCGACGATGTCCTTGACCGGTAGGCCGGCAGCCAGCGCAAGTCCGAGGCCGGTGAGGAGCAGCGCGATGAATGGCTCCAGTTTGACCTTGATGATGGCGAACAGCAGGATCGCGATCGCGAGTCCGCAGAGGACCAGCAGTCCTGGTGTCGATGTTCTGAGCCAGTCGATCATGGAAGAGCCTTTCGGTGACGGTGGTATGGGCTAGTTCAGTGCTTGCACGAACGCGGCAGCGCGAGAGGCGATGTCGGACCAATCGCCAGATGCGACGGCCTGAGGTGAAACGACGTCGGTTCCCGCGGTGACCGCGACGGCACCGTAGGCGAGGAACTCGGCGGCGTTGCCTGCGTTG
>Ga0193716_1000806_pt1 | contig 18685 bp, 13 predicted proteins | sample U2c1metaG_FD_145901 | JGI IMG/M metagenome (GOLD analysis project Ga0193716, IMG submission 145901) | Soil microbial communities from a riparian zone of the East river system, Colorado, United States - U2c1 | ecosystem: Environmental > Terrestrial > Soil > Riparian zone | place: USA: East River...
GATGGTCGTTCCCGGAACCAATGTATTGGTGCCGCCATCCTGGATCAGCGTTGCATCCTCGATGGCCAGTGTATTGCCGCTGCGCGCCGAGACGATGCCGGTTAGACGATCCAGACCCAGGCCCTGAACACTGCTATCGACCAATACCTGCGATGCAGCGAATGTCACGCTGGTGGTCGTGCCGGTGACCGCTGTGGTATCGGTGAGAGTTGTCGTATCGGTGGGCGTTGTCGTCACGGTGGGCGTTGTCGTGCCGGTGGGCGTTGTGGTAACGGTGGGCGTTGTCGTGCCGGTGGGCGTTGTCGTAACGGCGGGCGTTGTCGTAAGGGTATCCGTAGCCGCACCCGTGTCTGATACGGTGAGCGTGCCGAACACCGACGTCATCGTGTTTGCCGGCACTGCTGCGAGCTGCGCCTGGCCCGCGGTACCGGTCGATACAAAGCCATTGATCTCGTAGGTAGTCGTAGCGCTCGGCTGCATCGAGATCTGCCCAGGTCCGGCCACGGAGCCGTCAAAGGGTTGGATGCCAGTTGCGAAAAGGGCGCCATTCGCGCCCAGGAGCGGGCCGCTGACGCGGACCGTCTTGGCGTCGATCGGCAGCGTGCTCGCCGCCATCATTGGCGTAACAGTGACGGTCCTGTCCTTCAAGTTGACAACGTTTGACGCCGCCAGATTGAAATTCAATGCCAGCAGGCCTGCCTGTTTGGCGGCGCTGCGAAATGGATCACTGGGATCCAGGGTGACCGCTACTGTAATGAGTCCCAGCGCACTGCCATTGGGACCCAGCGGCGCGAGCTCCACGCCATCGAGACTGCCGTCGTCATAGATGATCTGCGCCGCACTGTAGTCGAGCGTGATCACGGCAGTGGTGTAGGTGCCTTTCGCCACCGGCGCTGCGGCCAGTACTTCGCTGAGATCGGTCACCTTTGTAAAATCTACCATGGTCGCGGTCGGCAAAGCCGTCAAGCCTATTTTGCCGCTGGATGTTTGCAAGCGAACCGACGCCAGGCCGACGCGATAAGCGATAAAGGTGTCCGAAGATGGAGTTGCGGTCATGGTGACCACCGCGCTGCCGCTGCAGGCGACCATTGCCAACAGCGCCAGACTCATCGGCACCGCGAACAGCTTCAAAATTAAGCCTCGCATGGCAGCTATTGTTGTGCGAATTTAGGCGCGTGAGAAGCACCCAAGGCGAAAAGATCTGTGAAGTCCCCTTCATGCTCCGCGATCGTCGCAGCGCGGCGACAAGAGCGGCGGCTGTTTCGCTTAAAGCGCACGCGAGATCAATTCCTTCATGATTTCGTTCGTGCCCCCGTAGATGCGCTGCACGCGCGCATCGGCAAACAGGCGGCACACCAGGTACTCATTCATATAACCGTAACCTCCGTGCAATTGCACACACTCATCGAGAACTTCCTGCTGCGTGTCCGTAACCCAATACTTGGCCATTGACGCGGTAACGGTATCGAGAGTTCCGGCGACGACCTTGCCGATGATATCGTCGACGAACAGGCGCGCGATATGGGTCTTGGTGGCGAGTTCCGCCAGCTTGAACTTCGTATTCTGAAATTCAGCGATGGCTTTGCCGAAGGCCTTGCGATCCTTGACGTAACGAATGGTCTCGGCGAGCCCACCTTCCATCGCGGCCACGCCTGACACGGCAATGAGCGCGCGCTCATAGGGCAAATCACCCATGAGTTGGTAGAACCCCTGGCCCTCGGTCCCGCCCAAGAGATTGGCGGCGGAAACGCGCACGTCTTCAAAAAATAGCTCGGACGTGTCCTGCGACTTCATACCCATCTTGTCGAGAATTCGGCCAACTCGAAAACCTTTCAAGTTTTCAGTTTCCACCATGATGATCGATGTGCCCTTGGCGCCTGCGCCGGGCTGGGTCTTGACCACCAACGCAATCAATCCGGCGAGAAAGCCGTTGGTGATGAATATCTTCGAGCCATTGATGAGGTAGCTGTCAGCATCGCGCACGGCGCGCGTGCGCAGCCCTTGCAAATCAGATCCGGCCGCGGGTTCCGACATGCCAATGGCCCCAATCAGCTCACCGCTCGCCATGCGCGGCAGGAAGCGGCGTTTCTGCTCCTCGGTGCCATGATTCTCAAGATAGTGCGCGCAAATGCTGTGCACGCCCTGACCGAATCCGGAAATACCCCGCCTCGCGGTCTCTTCGTACAGGATGGCTTCATGTCGAAAATCTCCGCCGACACCGCCGTAGTCGGCGGATACGTCGGTGCAGAGCAGGCCCATCTCGCCGGCTTTGCGCCAAATGTCCTTGCCAACGTGCTGCTGCTTTCGCCATTGCTCATCGTTCGGCACCATTTCGGCTTCGACAAAGCGTGCGACCGCGTCTCGAAAAATCGAGAGTTCCTCGTCCATCCAGGGCGAGACGTAGGTGTTCATTCGACCGGCTTGATGGGCGCCGGCTCGACAGGTACCTCGGGAACCGTGGAGCGCCTCTGCAGCTTGGCGTCTTGCCGAGCTTTTCTGGCAGCTTCCTTCTGTTTTTTAGCGTGGCGGTAGTTCGGCTTGGCCAAATGAATCTCCTCAATTTATTCGCTGTTTTTGATCTTACGGAAGCCTGCCCTCAAGCAAAGCACCGCCAAATACGACATTTTACTAATACAATCAATCAATTACGCTTGCGGCTGGCTTCGGCGTGCAATTATCAGGATCACTACTATACTTCGGCGTGGCCGAACAAAAACAAAAGTCCTGGCTGGGATCGGCGAATTTCGGGCTGGCAATTCTCGCCTTCATCAACCTGTTCAGCTATCTGGATCGCTATGTCGTCGCCGGAGTGCTCGAAAGCCTGAAGCATTCCGATCTCGGACTTTCCGACACCAACCTGGGGTCGCTGATGTCCGGCTTTCTGATTGTTTACACACTTCTCGCGCCGGTGTTCGGCGCGCTGGGAGATCGCTACTCCCGGCCACGGTTGATCGCACTGGGCGTCGCTTGCTGGAGTTTCGCGACCGCCATGTCCGGATTCGCCGTCAACTACCTGACTCTGTTTGCCGCGCGCGCGGCCGTGGGCGTCGGTGAAGCAGCCTATGTCACCATCGCCCCGAGCCTGCTGTCCGATTATTTTCCGGTGCGTCAACGCGGCCGCGTCATGGCGATTTTCTTTTGCGCGATACCGGTGGGCTCGGCTTTGGGCTACGTGGTAGGCGGGCTGGTCGACAAGCATTACGGTTGGCGCGCAGCATTCTTTGTCGCCGGTGTTCCCGGATTGCTGCTGGCGGCATTGGTCTTGCTGCTGCGCGACCCGCCCCGCGGCATCCAGGATCGTGCCGGCGCCGAAGGTGCAGCCCCGCCGAGCACGCCGCGATCCAGCATCAGCCGTGAGGCCTGGCTGACTTATGGGCGACTGCTGCGCAACAAGCCGTATGCGCTTACCGTGCTGGGATACGCCGCTTACACTTTTGGGATTGGCGGCCTGGCCTACTGGATGCCGGCATTTCTCGAGCGCGCGCGCGGCATCCCGCGCAGCGAAGCCACCGTCAGTTTCGGCACCATCGTCGTCATCACCGGATTCATCGGCACCTTTGTCGGCGGCTGGATGGGCGACTATTTCGCCAAGAACTCGCGTCAGGCTTATTTGTGGTTATCAGCCGTTGCCACGCTGGTCGCGGCGCCGTTCGTTTGGCTGGCGCTCACGACAAACTCTCATTCCCTTTACGTGACATACATGGTGACGGCGCAACTCTGCCTGTTCTTGTCCACCGGTCCGATCAATGCGGCCATCATCAATCTGGTCATTGCCAGCGAGCGCGCCACCGCCATCGCCTTGAGTGTCTTCGCCATTCACCTGCTCGGCGACGCGCTATCGCCCTTGATCGTCGGCGCATTGTCGGATGCATTCTCGCTGCAGCAGGCGATCGGCATCCTGCCGGTCGCGGTGCTGGTCGGCGGGTTCATATGGATCTGGGCTGCGCGCGCGCAGGCGGCGTCGAAGCCTGTCGGCTGATCCGAGGCTCGCTTTTCCCTAGGGCAAAACGTCCAATTGTCCTACGAGGAGGCGGGGAATCTCGGCTCTGCGAAACGACCCGCGAAACGTGCATTTTGTCGTCAGCGCCGACTAATCAATCCCTTAGAGAGGAGAGCAGAAATGAACCTGACCAGATCTACTTTCGCTGCAATCGCGCTCTGCGCGATCGCGGCGGGCTGCGCACCGCAGACGCCGCCCACATCGCCGTCGCTACCGCCGAATCCGCCGCCGGAACTGACGCCACCATCTTCTAATCCGCCGAAGACGCCCGATACCGATCCGAGTGTTCCGCCACCATCTCCGACGAAACCGAGTCTCAGCCCGGAACCGAAAAACTAGATGGTAAAGATTTAAAGACGGTGGTCACGGTGGCGCGCGGGGCTGGAACTCCGCACGCCACCGGTCAAGCCGTCGGCATCCCGCCGCTCGCCCGAAAGGCTACTTGCGTGCGGACGCAGCCGGCACCACTGCTGCTTGCAATGTCTCGCGAATGATCTGCGCCTCTGTAACTTCCGGCTGGCGGCCGTCGGCCAGCCGGTCAGCATAGTCTGATAATCTCGACGCGGGGTCTTGAGAGCCAGCCGGATTTAAAGCGATCAACGGATTGTGCTGGTAAAGATCGGACCACGCGCCGTGAACGGCCGTCCAGAAGTGCCGCGTGCGCTCGTAGTACTGATCGGCGGCGGCGAAATCTGCGTCGCGTATGCGCTCGTAGCGAGCGACGCCATACTCGCGCGATAGAAAGGGATTTGAGGAGTCAGGTTCCCCGTTCTGAGCGAGGACCATTTTAAGATTGTTCTCCTCTTGAATCGACCCGGTTGCTGTCAGCGTCACTCGATTCGTGCCGATCAGCACTTGATAGTCCTTGTGCACGCTGAGTTCCCGCCGCGGCAACGGACGCCACGTCGACGCACTGATCCAGGTTGAAAAATTGGCGTTATGCTCCCAGCGGCCCATGCTCGCATAGCGGGGCGATTCATCGACCTGCGCAACCGTTTGCGACCATTGGCCGGCCGATTCACGCCCGCTCAAGTTGCGGCGCCTCCACCGCTCCTGACCCTTGAATTCTATGATTTGCTTGGGCTCGTAGCGCCAATCCTCACGCCAGTGCTTGGTTACCAGCGGTTCGCTCACCGAGCCATCCGCCTGAATGATGTGCATCTCGAGGATGTGAACCAGACTCAAGAAGCTGCCCTCATCTTGATCGAGGTAGACGCGCTCCGTGCCCCAGGATTGATACGGCCGATCACGAGCCCTGCCGCTGAAAGTTACGATTTCCAGAAAATCAAACGTGACGCGGTAATCGCCGGCAAGAGCCAAGATGGCGCGCCGGTCGTGCTCGAAAGCAGAGATGTGCACTTCCTGCAGCGCGTGCCAAGCCGCTGAGGGTGCCGAATCAAGTGTCACGGCCGCGCCGCGCGTCGTGCCGCCCCGCGGCGCGGGTGCCGAATCGGTTATCGGCCAGGAAAATGTGTAACGCTGCGCCGGGCTTGCGCTTGCATCGTCCGCATGCGCGGTCGACGCGAGCCCGATAAAGGCGAGCAGCTGACAGAAAGGCAGGTATTTCACGGCAGCTTCATCCTGACATAACGCAGCCCGCGATTTTGATCTTGTGGCATAGCAATAGTTTAACGAAAGTAGATGTTAACGCGAATGATTCGTGTTAGCATTTAAACTAACTCGGAGGTGCAATCCAATGAGCTGCGCAATCAGTCAATTGATCCTGGAATCAATCCGCACTTGGATGACCTCAACGCAGTCGATCAAGGTACTGGCCGGGCTTGAGCTGAGGTGGATCGAGGTCGATGCCTTGGCCGCATGGCCGGCGCTCGCGGAATTTCTTGCGATCATTTTCTTTGAGCGGCAGCGCGACATCAGCGTTGCACAACGTGTCGAGACCGATGAATTGACCGCCGATGAAGCCGCCCTTTTGATCTCTCTGATCGTCGCTCGATGGGACACGGCGGCCGCCGCCCGATGCCTGCGCAGTTTCTTGAGCGAGGTCAGCGCAGGTGCCGCTGCCAAAGCTGCCGCGCGCCTAAGGTCGGCGCTATCTTCTCAGCCGGCGCTCATCGCGGAGACGGTCTTCAGCGTCGCGGCGATTGACTAGCCCTTTGCGACTAGGCCTCTTGGTCGATCGCGCCCAATAGTAAATGCAAAGCGCTACCGGCACGGCAAGCGCGAGCCACGACAGCGCATCCCAGATCCCGTCCCCCAGCAGCGCGGATATCAGCCCGACGCCGGTCATCAGACCAAGCCATATGGGGATGATCCAAGTGCGCAGCATAATATTACGCCGCGCCTTGCGCTGGTTTGCGCAAGTTCATCGGCGCCGCGCGCCGCGGACGCTTGCGCACAACCCACAAGTAAACGCCGCTGACCAGTATCACGATGGTAAGCGCATCCAACGCCGCCCACAGAATCTTCAGAGGCAATCCGCCGTAATCACCAAAATGCAAAGGCTCCGACAGCAGCAATAACATCAAGTACCAGGGCAATGGCCGCTCGCTGACGATGTTGCCGGACCGCGCATCGAGGAGGATGGGCCGGACCAGGCGCGACGTAAGTGCCGAGTTGCCGCGCGCATAAACGCCCCATATCGAATCGCCCGCAAATGAGCTTCCCGGAAAGGCAATAAAGCTGATCGCGCCGCCTCGCAGGTGGTCCAGGGCGTTCTCGAGAATGACTTGGGCGGGGACCTTCTCAGGATGCGTCTCGGCCGGTATTTTCAGCTGCGACAACATCTGCGATCGCCATTGCGAGAGCAACAGATCCGAGGTGGTGTTTATCACGCCCGTGAACGCGACCACGCCCGCCCACAGCAGCGTGGCTATGCCTAAAAGGTTGTGCAAATCGAGCCATCGGGATCGTGCGCCGCTAGAGCGCCTGATGGCGCCAAACTCGCGGTGGCGCACGAAAGGCGCGTAAAGCACCACGCCGGATACAATCGACGCAAAAAAAAGCATTCCCATGAAGCCTAGGAACAGCTTGCCTTTGAGTCCCGCAAATAAATCGACATGCAGTGAGTGAATGACGCCCATCACGCCTTGCGGGCCAATGTGCGGTTTCCCGAGGATATTGGCGCTGCGCGCATCGACCGCGACTTGCTCCAACTTATCGCCGTTCACCGACGCGAGCGTGACATACCAAACGCGCGGTTCGTGAGGTTCGTGGGAGGCGAAAAGTGGGTGCAGTGTCGGATGCTGTGACACAGCCACTTCGATGACGCGATCCAAGCTCGCTGCTCGAGTGTTTCCGGTGATCTCGTCAACGTGAATCCGCGGCTGTGTAACCCGGCCGATCTCGTCATGGAAGATCAGCGGCAGTCCAGTCAGGCACAGCAACAGCAGAAAAATCGTGCACGTGAGACTGCTCCAGCGGTGCACCGCATCCCAGATTCTCAAGTGGCGATGCCGATGCACCGTTCTCAAAAACCTACCGTACCCGACACGACGAAAGTGCGCGGGGTTCCGAGCACCAGGTATCCCGCGCCCGGAAAACCTCCCGCAGAGACCCATTCGTTGCGATTGGTGGCATTGTCGATACGGCCGCGCACAGTGACCTTGCACGGCCCGATGTCGAAGACATAGCGCGCGCCCAAATCGAGCCGCCACCACGAGGGCAGCTGCTGCGTATTGGCGGCATCAGCATATTGCGTCGAGGTTTGCACCACGCGTCCATTCACCGTCAGGCCGTGCAATTGGGGAATATCCCAATCAAGTCCTAGGTCGCCTTGCAGTCGTGGTGCGCCGATGGCGCGCTCGCCCGCCACCTCTGCATGCAGCCAGCTGGCGCCGCCCAAGATGCGTACACCCGGCGCCGCCTCGCCGAAGAAGGAAAGTTCGGCGCCGCGGTTGCGCTGGTAATCAGTGACCTCATAGCGCGACGTGGCGAAGTCCACCGAGGCGATGGGTTTGGCGGTATAGAAAATGCTGAACGTAGTGCCGAAACGGCCGGCGTCGTATTTCGCGCCAATTTCACCCTGACGCGAGACATAGGGCGCGAATATCTCGCCGGCATTCACCACAGACTTGACGGCGCCGCTGGCGGGATCGATATAGGTATTGGGCGCCGTATCACCCTGTACCAGGCCCTCGATGTAATTCGCATACAGTGACAATTCGGAGCCAAACTTATAAACGATGCCGGCGACGGGGGTCACGCGGCTTTTGGAATAGGACGACACCTCACCGCCGCTGTCGTAGTCATAGCTGAAACTTTCGATCTTCTGATAGCGTGCGCCAAGCGACACCAGTATCCGCTCGTCCATGAAGCCCAATTGGTCGGCGAGCGCGGCGCTCGATGTCTTGGTGCGCGCAGTCAGCCAAGGCGAGCTCAAAATACCGCCCGTAAAGAAATCGGCGGGCGGCTCCGGCACCACGCTTGGCGAGTAAATGTTGCCGGTAAACCCCGCGAAATTGGACAGTGCAAACGCGTTTTTCGAGTTCAGTTGGTAGGCATTGAGCGAAGCGACCCATTGCTGTGTCACTGCGCCCGTTGAAAACTTGGCGCGCAGTCCCAACTCGCCGGTCTCAACCAAATCGCGGCGCGTGTTGTCGAAGCGAAAGGTGCTGGTAGTGCCATCCGCTGCAATGACCGTGGGATTGCCGAAGACATCGGACTCGTGGCCGTCGCGCACGCCGGCGGCGGCCCAGGCGGTCAAGACGCGGGTAATGTCATATTCGGCGCGCAAGGTGCCGAACGTGTCGCGCTCATCAGAAAATGTCCACGGTTGCGATTGGTTCAGGCTCGCATCCGGAGCCGACGGGATGGCAAGGGCGGGACTTACGGTAATGCTGGGCTGCGAATGCTCCAAGTGGTGATCTTGATAGCCGACGTCGGCCGACACGCGCAATCCATAGCCGTGGTAATCGGTGCCAAGGCTATAGACCGAAAGTTTGCGATGCTCGTCATCCACGGCGGTACCGCCGCTGCGACTCACTGCGTTGATGCGCACGCCAAAGTTCTCCTCTGGTCCAAAGCGGCGCGCGACATCAGCGGCGAGATAAGTCTGCGATCCGCTCTCGGTGCCGACCGTGAATTCGGTGAGCGGCGCGTTTGGCGCCCGCTTGGGGCTCACGTTCACGGCGCCGCCCAAGCCGCTGCCGCCGGGCGCAGCACCGTTTAAAAATGCGCTCGCGCCGTGCAGTACTTCCACACGTTCCAGCAACTCCGCGGCGAGATATTGGCGCGGCAGCAATCCATACAGGCCGTTGTACGACATATCGTCCGAAAACACCGGCAAGCCGCGCACCATGTACAGCTGCTGATAATTGCCGAAACCGCGCGCCACGCGCACCGCCGGGTCGTTCTGCAGTACATCGCCGACGCTGGCGGCCTGCTGATTCTGAATCAGCTCCTGGGTGTAGTTGGTAATCGAAAACGGCGTGTCCATGATGTCCTGACTGCCGAAGATGCCGACGCGTCCTCCGCGGGCAACTTGGCCGCCGGCGTATGCCGGCGATACGCCGCGCGCCGAGGCATCGGCACCGGCGGTGACCACGATGGTTTCGAGCTTGTCGTCCTCCGCGGTTTCTGCGCACAGCCCGAAACCGGCAACACCATTAAGGCCCAGGAAAATAGCGGTCGAGGCGATTCGCGGCATAGTGGGCTCTATATCTAAACACGAATACGAATGATTCGTATTAACTATGCACGATTTTCCGCTTAAATACCAGCAGGAACGCAAAACACCAATGCACGCCTTAGGACAGGGCCTCTCCGCGCCTTGCTTCCTAAGTTATACCTTGTTATAACTTCGGTATGAAGCTAGTAGTGCGCCGTATCGGCAACTCCTTGGGCGTGATCGTGCCTAAGAATTTCCTGCAGAACTGGGGTGTCCGCGAAGGAGATCATTTGGAACTCGACGAGCGAGGCATTCGCCCAGTATCCAAGGCGGGCCCGTCACATGAAGTGCTGGATGAACTCAAGAGGTCGCTGTCACTCGCGGTAGTGCGCCGCTGTACACCGCCAGAAATACGCGCTCAGAGTCTGGCGAATATGTATCGCTGGAAAAAACAGGGGACGTGGGTCTCTGCGTACGATGAATGGACGGCCATTCTGCAGAATGGAAGTGACGGAGAGCTTTTCGCTGCCATGTTAGGGCGAGATGACAACTCCAACCGGCTGCGACAATCCATGCCGTATGTGGGGTTGCTATCGCAGGAGGAGGTCAAGAAAATCCATGATGAAGCAGGAGCTTGACCATGTGCTGCGCGCCGCAGGGGAAATCACGGGCGAAAAGCAATTCATTATCATTGGAAGTCAGTCCCTGCACGGAACGTATCCGGATCTGCCCGACGACATTTTCAGCGCACTTGGCGCGATCGCGGCCGGGGTTCTACCCCTCGCGATTGCATGAGACTCACTCCATAATGCGCTCGGCTGCTAGACGTGTAAGTTTTCGCTGACACGCGACCGGGGAGGAATCTCGGGGGCGCCGCCGCTAAAGTCTGCTGCCATGTTTCCGATGAGCCGTACCGGCCTAGCGCCATTTCCAACCGCCGCGCGCCTCGCGCTCACGGCGTTCGCCCCGCTCGCGGCGGCCGGATGCTTGTCGCTCGGCCCGCATACTCTCACGTCGACCAGATCGAGCCGCCCATCCGGCTCGCCGAGGAGACGGACGTTTCGCGCGCCCCCATTGTGACGGTACCGGCCAGCTGACCGCCCCAATGCAAAGCCTAGGTTCCGCGGCCGCGGCGGTCCTGCAAGGATGGCTGCAGTCGCTCCTGGGTCTGAGAGGGGCGGGTCCGGCCGTGGGCTCGCTCACCTGGTCGGGACTCGCCACCATGCTGGTGTTCGCCCTGCTCGGCTTGATCATGCATTCGATCGCCGAAGCGACCTTGCGCGTCAACACGCGGGAGGCGACGGACACCGACCCCGATCCAACGGTGCGCCGACATGTGGGTCACGCGGTCGGCAAGCCCGTTTACGCTCTCATCTGGATCGCCAGCGCTTATTTCGCCGCGGCGCCGCTCGTGCTCGCCTTGGGGCCCGGCGCCGGGGCGGCGCTTCTCGAGCGGATACTCGGCACTCTCCTCGATCTCGGCACTTTCGCCGTCTTGTTCTGGGTGTGCTACCGCTTCACAGAGGTCCTCGACGCGCGGCTTGGGCGCTGGGCGGCGCGCGGCGACAACCTGACCCGCAATCTCCTCCCACCACTCGTTGGGAGAAGCCTCAGGATTCTCGTGCCCATCCTCGGCGTGATCTTCGCGCTGCCCCTGCTCGATTTGCCGGATCGGTACGACCAGCTGGTCGGCAAGGGCACGAGCATTCTCCTCATCGTCGCGCTAGCGCTGATCGCTTTCCAGGCGGTTCGCACCCTCGAGCGTGCGATTCTCCTGCGCTTCGACATTCATGCCGCCGACAACCTGCGCGCCCGTAAGGTCCATACACAGGTACAGGTGATCGGGCGGGCGATCGATGTCGCCATCAGTTTCTTGACGCTCGCCTCCATCCTCATGCTGTTCGCCGAGGTGCGTCACGTCGGCACGAGCCTCCTCGCCTCGGCCGGCATCGTCGGCATCATCGCGGGCGTCGCTGCGCAGAAGCCGCTCGCCAATGTGCTGGCGGGGATTCAGATCGCGCTCGCCCAACCGGTGCGCGTCGAGGATGTCGTCATCGTCGAGGGAGAGTGGGGCCGGGTCGAGGAGATCACGCTCACCTACGTCGTCGTGCATATCTGGGACGACCGGCGGCTGATCCTGCCGCTCGGCTACTTCATCGAGAAGCCGTTCCAGAACTGGACGCGGGCCTCCTCGGAGCTCCTCGGCAGCGTCTTCGTCTGGCTCGATTACAGCTTCCCGGTCGAGGCAGGCCGCGAGGCGCTCAAGGCGATCATCGAGTCGAGCCCGCGCTGGGACAAGCGGTTCTGGAGTCTTCAGGTCACCGACGCCGACGAGAAGGCGATGCAGCTGCGGGTACTGGCCACGGCAGCGAACGCGTCCGATTCGTTCGATCTACGCTGCGAGATCCGCGAGCGGTTCATCGCATACATCCAGAAAAACCACCCACAATCGCTCCCGCGATTGCGCGCAGAGATCACTCACCTCAAGGGCGCAAAAATGTTCACGAATTAATGCCTCAGGACACTAGGTTCATCGAGAGCGCGCTCAAGGCGCTGCCAATGTGGATCTTCTTCCGGAGACCGCGCTGAGGACGAAGCAGCCTAGGCTCGCGCGCGCTGGATCGCCCCCAGCTGCTCTGCGAAATCGCCGCGCAGCGCCATATCCTCGACACTCGCACTCAGCTTGCGCTGCCAATTCGGATACTCGCTATCGGTTACCGGCACGTTGACCGGGTCGACCATGCCCAATAGATCTTCAATTTGCAGGGCAACAAGCGTGGTCGGCGAACGCGCCAGATAAAGATGCAGTGCGCTCGCCAGTTCCGCAGTGAACGGCTCAACTGGCGTGCTCGGCTGTGCGGGACTCAGGGCTTGGTCTCGCAACGCCGATAGCAGCATCTCGCGGTCGTGCACGCGTTCGCGTACGATTTCGTTTTCGATCTCGGCGCTCGGAAATAGATTCAAGCGCCGGCGCAGCTCGATGTCCCGGCCTTCCCAATAGCTGCGCAACGTCGGCATGTCGTGCGTGGTCACCGCCGCCAGAGCGCGCCTCACAAACTCGTCCGGCCGTCGAAACCGTCCGTCCATTTTTTCGAACAGCAAAACCTTGTAGTGATAGAGACCGAATTCAGGCATCGCCTGGCGCATCTCGTCCGGCACCACGCCCAAATCCTCGCCTACCACCAAACAAGAGTTGCGCGCGCTTTCCAGCGACAGCACCGTCAGCAACTGGTGCAGCGGATAGTAAACATAGGCGCCCTCGGTGGGCGAACAGCCGCCCGGAACCCACCACAGCCGGCACAACGACATCACATGATCCAGGCGCAATGCGCCGTAGTAACGCATATTGTCGCGGATCAAACTGATGAACCCCTGCAGCCGCTGCGCTTGCAGGGCCGCCGGATCTTGCGGCGGAATCCCCCAACCCTGCCCTCTCAATGCCAATGGATCGGGCGGAGCACCGATTTCAGCGCCGAGAGAATAGCTGGACTGATCCGCCCAGGTCTCCGAACCCGACGGGTTGGCGCCGACGGCATAGTCGCCGTACAGACCGATCGGCATGCCCAGTTCGCGTGTCAGGGCCTGCGCGCTCATCAGCTGCTCGTGGGCCAGCCATTGCAGATACGCATAAAATTCCACTTCCGCAGGATGTTCGAGCGCGAAGCGTGCGGCCGCAGCGCCGTTCACGTCGCGGAATTCCTGCGGCCAGCTCAACCAACCCGATGCGCATCCGAGCGTCGAACGAAAATGGCGATCGAGCGCATCGAACCGGGCATGCAACTGCAACGACGCGCCGCGCTGCGCAACGAAGCTCGAGAAACTGCGCGCACGCACGCTGCCCGTCGCCAGGTGTTTGTCGCGAAAATCTTGATAGAGCAGCGCAAGAATCTCAAATTTCAGATCCGCGACGCCGCGATAGTCCACGTGGTCGCGTGCGCGCAATTGCTGCAATCGGCTCGCGACCTCGAGGTCGGCCAGACGCCGGCGCGCCGCCGCGCATTCCTCGAACTCGGGGACGGCCGGCACCGCGATATACAACACGTTGAGAAAGTGCCGGCTCGACGCGCTGTAGGGACTCGCTCTTGCCGGATCCGCGGGCGCCAGCGCATGCAACGGATTCAATCCGATGAAGCCCGCACCGCACGAACCCACCCAGCGAATCAGCAGCTCCAGATCGCCAAAATCCCCGATGCCCCAATTTACCTGGGACCGCAATGTATAGAGCTGCACGCAGACGCCCCAGAGCCGCCGGCCCGCGACGATCGCCGCAGGCTCATAGCATGCCGGCGGAGAAACGATCAACAGACAGCGCTCGGCGGCGCCGCCGGATAGGATGGCCTCGAACTCGTGATAACCGGGCGGCAGATCCACGGACAATTCGAAGCGCCGGCGCGTAATCCAGGACCCGGCGACTTCGCCCCGCCAAACTTCGGCGCAATCGGCCGTCGAGGTGATTCCTTCCGATCGTGACCCGTTCTCCCAATGCACGCGCCACACCATGCTGGCTCCCAGCTCGCGCGCGCCGACATTGATGTCAAACCCGATTCGCGCGCCGCGCGCCGTTGCGACGGGAGGAAGCAACTTGCGCCAGCGAACAGCCTCGGCTTGCGCCAGGCTTGCGGCCAGTTCGTTCTCATCGTCCACCGCGCAACCCATGGCCCTCAAGATGCCCGTCTTGGTCTGCAGGCTGAAAAATTTCAGTTCGCCGCGATAATCGTGATAGGCGTCGGCGATTCCGCGCAATCCCGCCAGTCTTTCGATCAATACAGTATCCACTTCAGCACTCCAGCAGTGCGACGCTGCGAGGTTTGAGCGCGTAACTTTGAGCGGGCCCAAGACTCCTCGCCCCGACGCCTTCCGAGGCGGTGTCAAACAGGCAAATCCAAGGCCCATCTGCCGGCGCAGCTGGAAGCCCGAAATGCTGCTCGGAATCGGCCGAGTTCACCAGCAGCAGCAGATGTTCCGCAGAACCCCTGTGTTCGCCGAACCACATTCCCAGCATGCGCAGCTCCGAATCCTGCCATTCACTTTGCGTCATCTCGGTACCGCGAACGTTTAACCACGTCACGTCCTTGACGGCTGCGCGCGAAGCGGCGCCCTTCAAGAAAGTCTCCCGGCGAAACTCCACGTGCAGGCGCCGCAGCCGTGCGAGCAAGCGCACGAATTCCAGCAAGTCGTAGTTGGCGCTGCGCAGGCGCCAATCGACCCACGATATCTCGTTGTCCTGGCAATAGGCGTTATTGTTGCCGCGCTGGGTTCGGGCAAATTCGTCGCCCGCTTGCAGCATGGGGACTCCCTGCGACAGGAACAGGGTCGCAAGGAAATTGCGCATTTGCCTCTTGCGCAAAGCGACGATGGCGGGGTCGTCCGTGGGACCTTCGATTCCGCAATTCCAACTCAACTCATTGCTGTGACCGTCGGTGTTGTTCTCCAGATTCAACTCATTGTGCCGCTGGTTGTAGGACACCAGATCGTTCAGGGTCATGCCGTCGTGCGCGGTCACAAAATTGATGCCGGCAGTGGGTTTCCGTCCGTTATGCCGGAACACATCGCTGGATCCGGCAAGCCGCTCCGCGAATTCCCCAATCTTCCCGGCGTCGCCGCGCCAGAACGCGCGCGTGGCGTCTCGATAGCGGTCGTTCCACTCGGACCAACCCAAGGGAAAGCGGCCGAGCTGGTAGCCGCCCATACCCACATCCCACGGCTCGGCGATCAATTTCACGTAGGCCAGTGCGGGTTCGGCGCGCAGCGCTTTGAAAAGCGCCGCTTGTGCATTGAATCCGCCGGCTTCGCGGCCCAGCACCGTTGCCAGATCGAAGCGAAAACCATCGACGTGCATCTCCTCGACCCAGTACTTCAAGCAATCGACAATGAGCGCGCGCACCCGCGGATGCTCGCAGTTGACCGTGTTGCCGGTGCCGGTGAGATTCTCATAAAGGCGCAAATCCGCCGGGTTCAGACGGTAATACACCGAGTTGTCGATGCCCCGCAAGGATAGCAGCGGTCCGGACTCATTGCCCTCGGCGGTATGATTGAAAACCACGTCCAGGATCACTTCGATTCCCGCGGAATGCAGCGCTCTGACCATGGTCTTGAATTCGGCCACCGCATCGCTCACGGCATATTCATTTGCCGGCGCAAACCACGCGACCGAGTTGTAGCCCCAGTAGTTGGTCAACTTTCGGTCGCGCAAGAATGGTTCGCTGACAAACGCCTGACAGGGCAGCAATTCAACCGCCGTCACACCGATGGATTTCAAGTGCTCGATGACCGGCGCCACCGACAGCCCCAGGTACTTGCCGCGCCATTTCTCCGGCACGGCAGGATGCAGGCGCGTAAATCCCTTCACGTGCAGCTCGTAGATGATGGAATCACGCCACGGAATTGTCGGCGGTCGATCGCCCGCCCAATGAAACGCGTGGTCTATGACGCGCGAGCGCAGCGGCAGCCGCGCCGACAGCTCGCGCGCATAGGGGTCGATCAACGGCACCGTGGCGTCGAAGCGATGACCATTTTGCGGGTCGTCGGGGCCGTGCACGCAAAAGGCGTAGTGCGTTCCGGGGCCTGCGCGTCGCGGCGACAGCAGCCCATGCCAAACATCCCCGGTGCGCGCGGGTAAATCGTAGCGGGCGATTTCGGCATCGCTTTGCGCGTCAAAAAGACATACCTCGACGCGGGTGGCATGGCTCGAGAACAGGGCGAAATTGACGCCGAGGTTGTTCCACGTCGCCCCCAGAGGCCGCGGCGAACCTGCTTGAATGGCTTTCAAATCACCGGCTTGACCGACCAAATGCGGTCCGCATATTCGCGAATACTTCGGTCGCTGGAAAAGTAGCCCATATTCAAGCAATTGATCACAGCCTTGTGGCTCCACTGATCTTCCAGTGCGTACAGCGCATCCACCCGATCTTGCGCCTGCGCATAGGCGGCATAGTCCGCCAGCACCAGGTAGGGATCGGCGTCGCTCAGCAGGCGCTCAATGACCTGTTTGGCATCGTCGGGGCGTCCTGGTGAAAAAAATCCCGAGGCGATGAGATCCAACGTGCTTTGCAGTTCCGGGTTCGCCTCGATCTCGCCCCGGGGGCGGTAGCCGGCCGCGCGCCGCGCCGCGACTTCCTCGGCCGTGAGGCCGAAAATGAATATGTTCTCGGCACCCACGTGATCGCGAATCTCGATATTGGCGCCGTCCAGCGTCCCGATGGTCAGCGCTCCATTGAGCGCGAGCTTCATATTACCCGTACCCGATGCTTCCATGCCTGCGGTGGAAATCTGCTGCGAAAGGTCCGCCGCAGGCATGATTTTTTGCGCCAGCGATACGTCATAGTCGGGCAGAAAAGCCACGCGCAGCTTGTCGCGCGCCAGAATGTCCGCATCGATGGTGCGCGCCACGTTGTTGATGAGTTTGATGATGGCCTTCGCCATCGCATATCCCGGCGCCGCCTTGCCGGCAAAGATCACGGCGCGCGGCACGGTCTCGGCATTCGGGTTTTCACGAATTTTCCGGTAGCGGGTTACCACGTACAGCAGGTTCAGCAATTGGCGCTTGTATTCGTGGATTCTCTTCACTTGCACGTCGAACAGGAAATGGGCGCCGATTTCCACGCCGGTGCGGCGCATGACCTCATCGGCAAGCCTCTGCTTGTTGGTGTGCTTGATGCCGCGGAATTGGCGGCGAAACTCCGCATCATCCGCGGCCCCGGTCAGCCGCCCGAGCTCTTCAAGATCGTTCTCCCATGACCGCCCGAGATGCTGCGTCAACAATGCAGACAGTCCCGGATTCGATTGTTTGAGCCAGCGGCGTACGGCGATTCCGTTGGTCACATTGATGAACCGCTCGGGATACATCTGCGCAAACCCGCTGAAGACATGCTTGCGCATGAGATCGGAATGCAGCTGCGCGACGCCGTTGATTTTATGGCAGCCGACGATGGCCAGGTGCGCCATGCGCACGCGCCGATCGGCGCCGTCATCGATGATGGACATTGTGCGCAGACGCTCCTGATCAGCGGGATACGTCGACTCCACGACGCGCAGAAAATCTTGATTGATCAAGTAGATGATTTCCAAATGGCGCGGCAGCAGGCGCTCGAGCATCGACACCGGCCATGATTCGAGCGCTTCCGGCAACAAGGTATGATTCGTGTACGAGAACACCCCTTTGGTGATCTGCCAGCTTTCCGCCCAGGACAACGCCTGCTCGTCGACCAGCAGCCGCATCAATTCCGGAATCGCCACGGCCGGGTGGGTATCGTTGAGTTGAATGGCGATCGAGTCGGGCAGGGACGCGAGCGATCGACCCTCGCTCAAGTGGGTACCCAAAATATCCTGCAGGCTGGCGCTCACGAAAAAATATTGTTGCTTGAGCCGAAGCTCCTTGCCCTGCGGCGTCGAATCGTCCGGATACAGGACGCGCGACAGATTTTTCGCCTCCAGCTGATCTTGCACGGCTGCGGCATAGTCGCCGGCGTTGAAGGCATCTATCTTGAAAGGCGTGATCGCGCGTCCCGACCAAAGTCTCAGGTGATTGACGGTTGGGCCGCCGTTGCCGGGAATCAATTGATCGAATCCGACGGCGTAGATGTCATTCGTGTCCACCCAACGGTGCGCATCGCTCACGGGCGCGCCCGCCGGCGCCTCGCTGCGGCCGCCGAATCGCACCGTATAGCGCACATTGCTGATCGGCGCCTCCCACACATTGCGCAGACGCAGCCAGCTGCTGGCGACCTCGCGCTGCCCGCCGTCCGTGCCGATGACCTGCGTGAATATTCCATAGTCGTAGCGGATGCCGTAACCGACCGCCGGATAATGCAGCGTCGCCATGGAATCCAAGAAGCACGCCGCCAGACGGCCCAAGCCGCCATTGCCGAGACCCGGATCGACTTCCTGGGCAGCGACGTCCTCGAGCTCAAAGCCCATGCTCTTCAGAACAGTGCGTGCTTCGTGCACCAAATCCCCGTCGAGGCTGGACAATGCGTTGATCAGCGATCCGCCCGGCAAATATTCGACGGAGAAGTAGCACACTCGCTTGACATGTGCGTTCGAGACGCGCCGTTGGGTTGCGAGCCAGCGCAACGTGAGTTCTTCGCGCACGGCAAGCGACAGCGCGTCAAAAATATCCC
>Ga0193716_1000807_pt1 | contig 18663 bp, 22 predicted proteins | sample U2c1metaG_FD_145901 | JGI IMG/M metagenome (GOLD analysis project Ga0193716, IMG submission 145901) | Soil microbial communities from a riparian zone of the East river system, Colorado, United States - U2c1 | ecosystem: Environmental > Terrestrial > Soil > Riparian zone | place: USA: East River...
AAAAGGTCCTTACAACTTACCTAGTAGATCGCCAATACTCACCATATCACAGGAGCTTAATGACATCTCCAACAAGCCGATCGACGTGCGTCCTCGCTATTCGATCTATACAACTTTACTCACCAATGTCTATGAATACTATAGGGCGTAAAAGTTGAACCCTTCGAAGAAAACCTCTTTGAATGGAAGTGTTCTATCAAGGCCTCGGTTAGCCTCTGTTGCCACCCAAATCTCACCGATCCTTGCGCTAACGCCATGCGGTGTCTTCGTGTAGTCTGATAGCCCGTACAAGGGTGGGACATTCCATTTTAAGCTCGAATTACCGCACACCTTCCCCTTCAAGGCGCCTGATGTACGTTGCCACCTCCCCATCGCGCAGCATGAGTACTTATGTGCAAATCTGACCCTTTCATTTCGTCATTTTGCACATATCATTTCACTCTGACCCTTGAACATAGGTCACATTCACGACCAAGATATATCATCCAGGTATCAACGAGGAGGGCCACATCTGTGTGCCTATCCTACATGACGATGTACGCATGCATTCTGCCTCTGTCCCCCAAACTGAAATGAAATATGCGTTCCGAGTCATCAGTGGAAGCCTTCTATCACGCTCTCGACAGGTGTTTATCTACTTTCGTTTGGTCTTCTGTGATTGCTGACTACATTGCTTCTAGTGCTAGCCGTTGTTCAAGAGAAAGTGAACAACCCAAGCCCGGACGACCCATTTGAACCTGATATCGCCGCTGTGCGTCTTCTAATCTAATGTGCCTCGGTCATTGTCTTATAAGTTCCGTTGCATGCATGGTTACAGGTGCTGAAAACTGACAAAACTAAGTTTTTGGTGACTGCGAAGGAGTGGACAAAGAAGTAGGTCTTGTTATGCCACTTCCTCATTGTGTGACCACCAATTTTTACTTCCAAGTTACGCGATGCAACGATCGATCTGAGACTCAGTAGATGCCGCTGTATCAATCAAATAGTCTCGAGGGCTGTATCATCTCAATGCAATAACCGAATATTTCCCTGAACATTTCATTCATGCCTGGCTATGGGTTACTTTCGGAAGCCACTCGATTGGCATCGATCTAATCTCCAGGAAATAAGTGACGTGTGTGCTGGCTGGGAAAGGAACCCTGAAACGCAGCACAGTGAATCTTTGGCGCTTTCGATAGGACCGTTAGCCGTAATGGCAGATGATGTCGGGATCTTTAGCCACTTCGTGAAGTTCACTCACACCCCCCTCACGACTTATTTACATTCAGGATTTGTATCTCTTTAACTTACTTATAATTGGTTTACGTAGTTAGTCCAGATCATCTGCCCAGTTCCAGGCCTGACAGACAGGCGCTTTCCGTCATTCTTTTCTGGCATCCGCATCGTGTTCACCACGTTGCCTGTCTATTCTGTCCTTTCTCCTCTACTTTCTGATCAGCTCCCCTGGACAAGCCTTGATTGTCTGTCCTCGTTCTTAGTCTATACAAAAGGGGGTCCGATATGCATCGCTTCCGGTACGAATCTTATAACATCCTCATCAGCTGTCCCTGACTGACAGTTTACCTTCTCTACTTCCGTCCGTCCTTATAGCAAAAAATCAGACGCCTCAACAAAGCGCGGGCAAGTTGGTGTAGGGGGTGTGGGCCTCGGCTTTGAGTTCCCGGACACCAGTCCCTTGCGCCCCAGCCCAGTCGTGAACGAATCATTATTGCCAGAGCTGCCTCCTGCCAGCAACTTTCGCACGTCTCTTATACTGCCCGAGTTAGTCGCACACGTTCACTCTCTGATTCGCGTACAACAGGCAGCTAATATGTTAACTGTAATATGGTATTATTAGACTGACACGGCGCTTTACGCTGCTGAGGACTTCGTCTGGACAGCCGTTATCGATTGTGCAGCTGAAGAATAGGTTTGCCGAGCAGCGGGCGAGAGGAGCCCAGAATCAGATTTCGGAGGAGGAGGAGGTTTTGATTCTTGAGACGTTAGGGAAGATGCGTAGCAGCGAGAGCGGGCAAGGAAACGGGAGTGCGAGAAATGGGGACGTGAAACATGGAACTGAGGAAACAGACGGGGAAGAGAGTCCGAGTTCGAGGGAAGGTGCTGTTGCTGGTTCGGATTACCATGGCTCGTACGAACGATCTTCGATGCGGTTATCGAATACTACCGCTTCTCCCTTCAGCCCCAGCGCGTCATCCGTACGATCTTCTCCCAGCACAAGGCCGACCAAGCGGTATAGCAATAATCTCTTCGCCTCGGGAAGAATGCGCGATTACAATTACAACCGTAATCAGAGGAGCGGCAGCCAGCGGAGTGCACCTTCGATCACGCCTACAGAGTCGAGTGCTGGCGTCAAAGGAAACTCAATTTATGCCGATCATCCTCTCACACCAGATGGCGACGCGAGCGTGGCTTCATCATCTGCCCAGTTCAGTCCGATGAACGATAAGACACCCGTAGTTCGTTCTGCTCCTCTCAATCCACCAGGTCCGTACATGGAGCACTCTGTATCCGTGGCAGAATATCGTATCTCAAAGACGCTCAATCCTGCCGCGCTTAAGCGTGCGTCTTTGGCTCTAGAGGAGGCGCTCAAAGAGATAGAGGAGGAGATAGGCGAGGAGGCGGAAGATGAGATCGTCATGCCTAGGTCCGCACCTGCCTCTCGAAGCCGGTATAGTCAGTTTTCAAATGATTCTATAGAGGTGTGTTTTTACAAACTTTGTAAATCAGTAGTTGTGAGGCTTATTTTTGTAGGCTCCGACTGATGTGCAGCAGCGATCGGGTAGTTACGAAGCAGGAACTGCCATTTCCCCTGACAGGCACAACGCGGACGCAGAAGCCCAGCGCGCCTCACCGGTTCCGTCATACAGTGGGCAACCAGTGACAGTATCTCCTTCACCTCGTCTACCAGGATACATCCCTGGCATGCCTCGACCTATGACGCCTCGGGACCCGTCATTCGACGCCGATGACCAGTCCCGTCCTCACTCTACCACTCCACGTCCAATATCACCTCACCTACCCGGGCTCAATGGTCGCTCGTCTCCGCTGATACCTGCAAGTATAGTTGCAGGACTCATGCGAAGAGACTCGAATGCTTCTACTGTATATTCGCCAAGGAGTCTGAATGGGACCTTCTCGTTCGACGATCAGAGAGGCAGCGCTGAGTTGACCATGGAAGATGCGCTGAGTTCTTCTATCCCTAGTAGACGAAGACCTGCGTCCCCATTGGCAGGACCAGCGTATCAGCCAATGGCAGTCTCCTCCCGACCTGGCACACCTTCGAATGTCACGTGGAATACAACGACCAACTCGTTCAACTCGGACGTGGTAAAAACCCACGAGAGGAACGAAAGTGGTGAGTCAGGACGGAGCGGAGGAAGTTCAAGTATGGATGAAAATTCTGTGGCGGTGATCGATCGGTCCAAGTCTATTGCCGGAAGGTCTCTGCGCTCACCTGATCCCCATATGATTGATCATGGGCAACCAACTACCACCTCTTCGTTTGGTTGGGATTCTGAACCGTCCATGAACCGAACACCGGCAGTCATCCCAAACATTGAGCTTGCCGTGCCAACTGTAACTGCGAACAGCACCGTTCACTCCCCAACTCCCACTCAGAACCGTTCGCCCCCTTCCCTGTCTGTGGGTAACGACCTCTCATCAAATGTAGCAAGCCGCCGCACCTCGCGCCAAAATACACCTTCTTCGTTTAACCTTGGCCCCACCCACCCGCTTAATTTTTCGCCTCTGCCAAACTCATCTCGGTCTTCAGTCGCATCAGCGGGATCGAGCTACCACTCTGATGATGGCTCGCACAAGAAAGACTTTGATCTGTTCAGTGATGTGGAGGCACAATACCCAACATGGCACGATTCCAGTACCGCCAAGACCAGCGCTGTAACACATGACGATTCCCAGGATGAGAGTGAAGCGGAGGATATCCTAAATCGTTACGCAGGGTTAACAAAATCGGATTTTGTGGCTATTCAAGAGAAGCTTGTGGGTGCTGCCGTGGCGAAAGCTACAACTCCTGACCCTCGCGAGCGTGCACCATCCTTACGTAGACGGAGGCCGTCTACTTCTCAGTCGAATTATTCGCTGAATGGCCGCGAGAATAAGGTATGTAGCCCCATCTGAAGATTTGGACTGTGTACTGACTCGTATACCCAGACCAGTAGCCAGTCTCTACAAATTCAGGCGCAAGCACAAGCACAATCACAAAATTCAATTTCTGCTACATATCTTTCTGCGAATGCCGACAATGCTGCCAAAGCCGACCCACCGCAGGATTCCTTCATTAACGTCCAGTCCTCAACGAGTCAACCCAATAAGGAGGAGCCAGCTACATCGAAACGGCGTGATCTTTCTCCGTCTTCTCGACGGAACAGGGACCTTGCTCAAGCGCTGTTCGGCGAACAGAGCAATGGTATACTTCCTGCTCCAACACAACCCGCTCCATCGCCTCCGCAGAAGTCGCTAAGGGCTGCATACCATCAGCCCTCACCCTCAACGCCCACGTTATTAGAACGTTCGCCCACCCATGTTCGATCTGCCACAGAAGAACCAGCTTCTGCTATCTCACCCACCTCGCCGTATCCCGTGCAGATGACTCGCAATCCATCTATCCTCAGGAATCCTCAGGTCTTGGTAAGCCAGACTGAGTTGGCTCGGGAGGTTCAACGCAAGACTGAGGCAGCTACTGCTTCGCTCAAAAGGGGGCCTTCAGCGAAATATTATGACACAAATGCATCTTCAATTTCTCTTGCTCGCAAACGCATCACACCCCATCAAATCTCGACGCCTCACCTTGTATCTGCATCAACTAGCATGGACACTATACCCTTACGTTCACCTTCTGTTGCATCAGGCAACATACTACCGCAGAAACCGGCTAAACTTGGCCAACGTATCAGGAGATGGGGAACCCTACGTGCCAAACCAACAATGCCAACTGGTGAAGAAATCACGCCGTTCCCTTTGGATGCTCAGCCGCAGTCTCCTCCTGCTCAAAGCGCACGTTACAATTCGTCGAATGTCAACATCCCTCAAGCCCCAGCTTCTGCTAGCTTGATAGTATCGGGGAAACCCAAGGACCCACTGCCGAGCCCACCTGCGACAGCTGGTCCCGGTCTCAAAGGGTTTATGTCACGTTTCCGTAAACCACGTACGGCCGACATGTCGCCTGAGCGTGATCGCCGTTCCATTGAGCAGGACCGTCGTCCGCGTCCTCCAATATCGAGTCCTATATCAGCGGTATCTACTTCACCCCTCAACGAATATGTTTTCCCACGACAAGACCAGCCGAACCAGAGTCAATCTGCTCCTGCTGACAAACCGGCTTTTCAAAGTCCTGCATCTCCAGCTGTCATACACCCAGAACCCCTCACCGAGTGGGGCGGTCCACCCATATCTGCCGACCCTCCTCAACAACCCGGTCAATCTGAAGCGAATGCGAATGATACCCTCGCATTAAAGCAGCTCTTCGATGCAGCTTCCAATCTCGGCCTGGATCAGACGGCTCTGAATGATTTGTTGGCTCGTTCTGGCTCCACCTCGTCACGATCCACTGCGGGTTGGACGATGTTGACCAGAAACAATTCGGTTGCCACTAGCTCCAGACCAACAACCCGGAATGAGAGTGCTATGGACAGAGCTCGCTCGCCAATGACGTTTGAGGGTACCACCATCACGGACGGCTTCCTCGAACGGAATGAGGATACTGTCATAAGCAACGATGTGCCACGGAAGCGCTTGCAGCTACCCCGAGCGCGAGTAGAAGGCGAAGATGGCGAAGTAGGGGCGAACACTATCGTCAGGAGGACAATCATATTCCCATCCGAGTCGAGGACATCTACGATCGACCTTAATATTTTGATGAGGAAGAATTCTTCGTCTACGCGCAGACATCGGTCAGCCAGTGCTGGGTCTATCACTTCTTCTAGCCGTTCTGTCCACGATCGGGCCCCCACTCCACCGCCTCCACGGTTTTCAGCTGCCCGCCGTTTCTCGCACGATGCTTCACCTCCCGTTCCGCATCTGCCTGTTTCACTTTCAACCCAGGCGGAAAGTCTATTTCCGTTGGCTACGCCGCGCCCGACAGCTGCGGGTCCCCCTATGGAGAAGTCTAGTTCTGCGTACGATTCTCTGTGAGTTTGTGAATCGCAGTCGTACCCTCACTTTGACTGAGTTGTATCACAGGTATGAAATGTATGCGGGCGAGAGGGCTACACCTGCCTTCAGTGACGGCGAGACGTCGCCCACATACCCTCCTGATGCTCTGGGTCGCCCTGAGCTCGCCCGCGGCGTAGAAGTCATTGAAATGGCGAACGGCGAGGCTATCTGGTAAGCCGACATGAAGCTGTCCTGTCAAGCCTCAGCAATTCAGAGTCATATATAGGTCAATTGTGAATGGTCTCCGTGATGAAGATGCCGAATCATCTTACGCCAGTCGAAGTAGTTTTGCCTCGGACAGTTCGATGCAACAACAGCCCGACAGCGTTCAAGTATTCTTCAAAGAGCACGGTAGAACAGGCTCCAAAGGCAGCAACGCTTCATTCCTCGCTCGCAAGAAACTCTCTGCAGGGAAAACCCGCCCCGAGACAAAGGTACGAGCGTAAATGAGCTTGTCACATTCATTCCCTTACTTTTCGTTGCAGGTGTTTTATAGTTCTTCCAACCAAATCGGTCGTCTCATAGAGAATCTCTCTGAGGGTCAGGAAGCTGGCTCGTTCAATTTCGTACCCACCAAAGTTTCTGGTCACTCAAACCCTTCTTCTTTTCATTCGGAGGCAGACACGCACTGGACTGTAGAAGAACGTCTCGAGCACATGCTTGGGTCCATGGGAAATCCTTAATTATATGTTGCTTTCTTATGCTGCCATGTTTGATTTCCTCGGAGCATTCTGTGATATAATCTCACGTATAGTTTGTTATATTCTTGCCAGTAGATACCCCACGAAGTTATACGACAAAATAATAATCAAAATTTTATATATCCATCCAACGATTCACACATAGCGCGAGCATTGCTTCCAACAGAAGAAGGTCATTGTCAAAACAAAACTGAAGGTATGCATAGGAGGGGCCCACTGCATGTCCCAGTCCATCAACTGGCAAGTCAAATAATCTTGTGGGACTACAATAACTTACCTGGTGTCTCCTCGTATTCACGCCGAAATTTAGCGATGGGCGTGTGAGGTATCATGTAAAGCTTAAATGTGTGATCAGTAAAACAATAAGGCTACAGCGAGTACATAAAGAAACACATTTACATCGTAAGCAGTCGGATCGTCGGGGTATAACCTTCGCCACTCGTATCTTGTACCATCGGCAGAGACAAACATGCGATTGCTAAAATACACGGGCGTTCAAAACTGGAAATACATATGGGAAGAAACCACATACTTCGTGTTTAAATTATACACTAGGTGACTCATTAACATCTGTCTTCCGCCTATCGTTGCGAGTCCCAGTTTGTCCCCAACATGCCAATCAAAAGTGGCAACAAATGTTCTGTTCATTTTGATCTACATTGGATGGCCGTAAGTATCTGGCATCAATGGATGCACATTGAATCCTTACCTCTGTCCGGTTCCCGGGGCTGTATTGCGAATGCCCAGTGTCAAATTCGACAAAGATAGGCTTGGTGCTTTCTCCAATAGCTCTAAGGTCGCGTATTCCATCACGGCCAGTGAAGTGTAAGAAATAGAAAACTTCGTCCATGCAGTGGGTCGTGAACAAGTCAGCATTGGAAGGAGCAAACGGCCGACTGTGATATAAGGCGTGGCAAAGCACCAGGTGTTGCTAGTTGATACTCGTGACGCCCAAAGGTGCGTGCGCTAATCTGTTATCGATTGTGGCGGTTGAAAGACCGCCGACTCGGAGACCGGCAAACCAACAAAAGCAGCTGCAAATACCAAAAAAATCACACTGAACGATTTAGCGAACACAACGCGTGGATCTTGAATCTGCCGACAGGCCTGTCAACGCCTGTCAAAGTCAACACTAAAAGGTTAATCCGCTGTAATAGGCAGTCACGGAACTTTACTTCCATGGATGCAAATAATACAAGGGATCGAAGCGCGTAGCTTTAAATTTTGCAGTGACTTTTCTCTGTCGGTCGACCAAATTGCAAAGAGATTACGACAGAGTATATCCCGCAAAGTTCCAGCAAGCCACAAGACAAAAATGACATGAACACGTATGCACACCAAGGTAAAGCGAACGATCTATGCATTGACCTTCCATAATGGCCGCTTCTTCATTTTTTTCGTGATGTGCACTGCACTTCCAAAATTCCCACCGCCAAATGCAAGAACAACTGTCTCCTCCGCCACCCCTGACCCCCGAGCACGCTTTCTCAAATCGATTGCGTCTTTCGCAAACTTGAAACGTGCCTGGTCGGAACCTACGATATGGTGGAGTCGATGGATGAGTTTGGGACTGGCCGGGTAACCGCACACTGGCGTACCTATTTGGAAAGTTGGTGATTCCACCGCAGTTTTAAACATGTCGAAAGGAACAAGAGAGAACACTCGCAGCAGAGTATCACGGTCACTCGTATCCTGTGATAAACCAGGCTCCGCTGGAGATGCAGAATGGACTTCTAGGGCATTCGGAAGTGTCACCACAAGATAGTTGAAGATGTCGTCTCTCAGTCTTTGGGCGTATATCCCAAATACTGACGTCGAATGCATATCGGCTGGGCTCATGCCATCCGAAGAAGTAGCAGGCGAGTCAACAAATTTAAGCCACTCTGCGATGCTGTCGACGTTCATTGACCGCTTGCAAGTTTCATAGCAGTATCCGCAGAGGTCGTCCATGCCACCGAGTAGGCAACCAGCGGCCAGAACTCCTCGAGCATTTTCGGGGCTGATCAACCTTAGAGAGACAGCGGAATACAAGTATCCGAGAGCTAGAGGAATATGTATAAGTGATAAATAAAACTTTGTTAGTCAATCAGGATTGTACCTATAGCAAAGCCCTGTTCAAAGACAAAAGGTCATAATCAGTAATTACTTCCAAGGTGCTTGCCCAATTGAGTTGCAATAACAAGGTTACGCAAAACATCACGTCAGATCCTCCCCACCGTTTGATCCAACCCATAATTGCTTTTGCTTGAATAGGCAGCAGAAAAGCTAGGTGATAAGCTCACCTCTTGTGTTACTTCTGGCTCATGCTCCAAGTGAACATGTATACTTCGTTGGCCTCCTGATTGAGGGGATGTAGACATCAAATGTGCGAGGAACGGAGATCGCGAGAGTATGATCGCATGAAGCCGGTAAGAATTTTGGTGCACATGCTTTGCAAATGCGAGGGATGAGAAGAGGACATGCAAACAAGAGCAATGCTCACCAGTATTGTGTCGGCGTAGTTCTGTTCACGACGCAAAGTCAGCAAAAGGCAAGCGTACCGAGAAGGATGTACGCACACCAGTCTGAAATCCTGCGTTATACAAATGGTTGACTATCTCCTCGTTGTGCATTTGATATGGCGGACTGAAAATATGTGGGTCAGATATTCACGATGTCGTGCAATACGTCAAGAAACGCGAGGCAGAAGCTGTAAGGGCTTTATTCACACTCACTGTGCATATCCATTCACGGTTGAAAAAGACGTAGACGCTCCCTGGTCTCCATTTTCGTAAGACTGTTCTAGTTGCATATTTTCTGTGCTGTGAGGCACTATGCCATTGGTCCCAAAACCGTTTATAGACAAAGATAACGACGACATTGAGTTGGGACAGTGGGAGGAAATGGGGTTCTGCAGCTGAAAGAACTGTCGTCGGATTGAGAGGCCCAGAACAAAGTCTGAAATTTAGAGATCGGCTTCCGTCACACATGTCACATTTAGCTCCCGCTCAAATTTGCATTTATTCCTGTACACCAGTTCTCAAAAGCAATTCTATCTTGAACTACACCAGTACCGACAGTCGCTTCTGACGGAGAATCCATGCGAGCAAAGTTTGACATTAGGTTATTCGTTTGATCCGCTTTGGGCCCTCGTATTGCAGGCCAGGGAGGTGGGGGGGAATAATACGGAGAATCAGGTTTGTACGTTGGCGAATCCAAAGGTATAAGCATGTGTGAACGATCACTAGCAAAATGATCGAAAAATGTATCCGCCGGAATTACTCGGAAGAGACTGAGTTGAAAATTGGTACGTTTGCTTTAGATGTCTGGCGTTGGAAAGGCTAACCTTCGGTATTGCGGTGGAACCTCTTCATCAGTGCGGAAGGTCTTCAAAACGTAGTCTGTAGACAAAACACGTTCTGATGTAAAAGGCTGGCACGTAATACCAGACATAGACGACGCGCCTTTCCAAGGGCAAGGCTTTGGCAGAATGGTATCGTAATCGTAAATCCATGTCTGGAGGTCGCGTTCGGGGCCAACTGTTGCAGTGCAATCGGCCGTCTCACCCCTAGCACCTTTGTCCGATCCCAGCCGCAAAATTAACACGACGTGATAATCCCACACAACAGCAGAATCAGCCGAGCCTGCCAGCTTTTGGTTCCAGAGGGCTACCTGCGTGAACGGGGCATAAGTTGACACAGTGCTGAATGAGACGCAAAACTGTGGGCAGACGAACTGCTTTAGACTCATTTGAGATGAAAACAACAGCAACATCCCAGACATCTTTGATGGAAGGCTGCTTCAAGAACAAGTCCGCTAGATGATAGATGTTCTCTTCGCAGTATTGGCCTGCATAAACGCTGTCGGGTGGAAATGGTGGTGGTGCAGGAGACGATGACATGCGAGAACGAAACCGAGAGGCTTTCACTAAAAACCTTTCGTATTCAAGCTCCGCTCATAATACATTCACAGCAGAACCAGTTGGCAAAACCATTCATTTTTGGAGCTTCGCGGGCTCCATTCCAGACATAGACAAGACCTACAACTCAACCTGTCAACCTGAATTTAATGGCACGCCATGAGGACCAAACTGACCGGTACAACAACAAAGGTATAAGTATATCAAGAGCTTTTTCCTGGCGAACTGCTCAACTTTGAGTCGAAGCTCGACGGCGACTTTTTCTTAGATAGAATGTCTCCGAGGTCTGGAGACGAACGATCTTGTCTGAATGGCACGAATATAGGTTTCGTCTGCCCATCCATAGGCTTGCTGGGTGACCCGCGTCTAGGTCGTGGTGAATGAATCGGGAGAGATGGGGGTGAGGGTGATATTGCACTAGGTGACGTTGACGCATTGAATTTGGAATTATGTGGAGGTGTTGAGATGGGATATGAGTAGATCGATGGCTGGAGCGGTTGGGGCGCAAGGCCCGAGGTGTTGGTGAAGGGGTGAGTGGCGAGGGGATCGAAGGTATCGATTGTGAGGGATGACATGGTTGTCGGCGGGTTTTCGGTAAAGGATACGTTTCGAATGTAGAATGCTAGGCTGAGACTTTATACTCGGCATTGATTTTAGCAACGTGTGGGTGTTCGGATGGTCGGACTCGTAAAAAGACGAGAAGAAAAAGAAGGTATGCATCCGTCGATTATGGTCGGCTGTGGGCGGAGGTCATAGGGAGGCGCGTACGCTTTGTCACATGGTTTCCACCTTGATCGACGGAAGCGCGGGGAGTATACATCCGATGAAGCGGAACGTCTCCCGCGACACTATCTGGTACCATTCTCGGCCGTGGCGTTACATAATTGGTACACTCTGTGAAGGACCTGAGCTAACAAATTTAGCTCCAAGTCACAAGACTGCAGCAGTACATAATATCCTACATAATAAGCAGAGCACAAAGTCGAATTTTGGTAGATTTCAGTATCTTACATTTTGATCGGCGTTTCAAGCATGCAGCATTGTCTTCAAGCTTACTGCGGTCTTCGTTGACCCTAGATTATCGAGCTTCGGTACGTCCCGAGATGCACTAGGCACGTCTCAGTCTCAAGAGACGCAGCCAAACACCGATCTTGCTCCATCGTTGCGACACGGGTATCTGAATAATATCCTCGACTATCCTGGTGGGCATTCAGGCGGTGAGTGACTATGTTTGGGAGACGGATTTCCGGTATCGAGATCACGGCATTACACATGTTTCTGAATATAGGGTAAGATATGTCGGAGACAATGAGGATCAGAATTCACGTACCTCACACAGACCGCAAGTGCCAGGGAAGAGTTCTATTTAGTAGCCCTTCAAGTTCAACCAAGTTAGTTCGCCCAGCCGGGCCTTACCCGCCATCACGCGGTGTTGAAGAGACACTAGCAGGCTCTCATAGTTTTCGGCGCGTTTTAAAATCGGGGTACAGAGGAGAACTGGAACTCCCCGTGTTTTTTGATTAAAGTCGATGACTAGGACAAGTGCCAGCGTTCATCTCCGTAACGGCAGGTGATCATGATCGAACTGTGAGGCACCCGAATATGTTCCGGACATACATCTGAGAAGTGCGAAGTGATAGGATCAATATTGATACCGAAGTATACTACATGTTTGACAGTAGACAAGCCGCACTGCCTAGTTGCCGTCGAACGTCGTGGAAGTCCACGTCGTGTGCTGACATTGATAGATAACAAGTCAGTACCTAGAGACTAAAGAGGTAAAAGGACAGAGCTGTGGGGCCGGGGGAAACCGAGCGGCCTCTGTGCTTGGAAGAAAGGAGACTCACAATCTTCGACCTCTCCCCACCGCTCGATTTGACTATTGACTTCGACCTGAGCCGCTTCGGCAGCCTGGTCTGCAGTCAGGTGTCTCTTAACAAGAGCCAGGGCCACAATAAACGATTTTGTCGTGTATGTCGCACGCTCCATAGCTTGGCACCAACAACATCAATACCGATAAAGCAAAAATGGGGTGATACAGTACCTGCCATTTCCCATGGATCAAACTGTCCCAAAATCTTGCCTAATTTTTGTTTTGTAGCCTCTGGTTGTGAATTGAAGAGGATGGAGTTGAACTTGTGGATCTCGACGTCAAAGGTGGAGCGGGCCCAATTCAAAAGTGGATCCCAATGTTTTTCTTGGAGAACCACAAGTGGAGGAGGCTCGTCTTGGTAGAAACTGAAGAAGTGTTAGAGACAACGGTGAGCTACAGGTAAATTGCTGACCAAATGGTATCGGTGTCCAGATATTCAAGTAGAGAGGCGCGGACTTCTGCATGAGTTTGCTCATCTCCCAACGCATCAATAGCTCTGGATGCCAATGAGGTCTGCAGGAATAGTAAAAGACGTGATCCATCAAGTGTAGTGTAATGTGAGGTCCATACCATAGGGAGGGCGTGTGGTTTCAGTAATGTCTCCTGGGCCTCCCATTCATGGGCAATGAGTGTGGCGAGCAATGCCTTGCTCTCGGGTAGCAACAAAGTCTTCCCAGCTGGTGTTTTCAATGGACGCTTGTCGAGAGTCACTGTAAACGCATCACCTTGCCTGTCGATGCCAACAGTCTTCCAGAATCGTTTTAACGTTGCCTGAGCTCCTGGAAAGATGTGGGGAAGAAATGACGTATATGTGACGCGTGCTCGACTTACGATTAGTCTCTGTAAGGGGTGGTCCATCCGGGACCGCCGATGTCACGTACTTCCGAGCCCAGTACAGCTGTCTAATGGACGGAGAGGCGAACTGAGGCCCCAGAGAACGTCCCAACCGTGCACTGTGCCACATAAGAATGAATGAAAAAAAAATGAGAGCCGAACTCCGATCTCGAGCCGAAACGCGTGACGTCGAAGTCTGACCAGAACTACTACTTGCCCCTGGAAATGGTCCAGATCAAGTCCGCAAAGAAAGATGCAACAGGTTCTCGGTCGCAGCAGCCTACAATCTCTGCCTTCTTCTCTCCGAAACCTTCTGCAAAGGGTAGTTCTCCTATTGACTTGACGCTCGAGGACTCGGACTCGGATGTACCACCGAAGAAGAGACAAAAGACAAACGCAAACGCAAGTTTCTGGAATCTTTTAGAATCTCCTGCTCGCGTAACAGAGGCAGGCCTAGAACATGCAGGCCATGCAGAGCAATGGCGCTTTGAACCAGCTTCTCCAGACCAACCTCGGCTGGAAAAGAAATTACGCACTACTGCTGAAGAAGCGGCACGTAAAATGAATCATGAGGCATTCAAGAAGAGGCTTCTTGGAGAGAACAGCACGTTCATTCGGAAGGAGTCTTCTATGGATGTGGACTCGGAAGATCATCCTGCAGGTGATGAAACGGACAGTTCTAGACACGACGTCGACGCAGCTTTCACGTCTTTTCAAGAACTACTATCTAAGAAGCGCAGCAAAGGCAAAGCTCCTGCGACTCACAACAAAAGGGTAGATGAAGTAGGGCCAAGTGGGGAGACTTGGACGCCCCTCGAAAAACAGGTACATATGACAACAATCGACTGATCCATATACTGTCCATTCATTTATTTTATCTAGGTTTTGAAACTGAAGGAAGATAATCCGGGTGTATTACTTATGGTCGAGGTTGGTTACAAGCTTAAATTCTTCGACGAGGATGCCAAAGTAAGTTGCCATGCGTCTCCTGCATCATATCGTTATGTTGAGCTGTCGTTGCAGGTTGCATCGACCGAGCTCGGCATTGCTTGTTTCCCGCATCGCAATTTTATGGAAGCTATGATTCCAGTGCACAGGCGCGATGTCCACCTGAAAAAGTATGTTCTCTCCAACCCTTACATGTTCTTCTGCTCACTGCATGAAGACTATTATCAAAAGGCCATAAAGTTGGCATAGTCCAACAAATGGAGACGGCAGCTCTCAAGGCTGTCAGCGAAAACCGAAACACGCCCGTACGTCGTCATTTGGGGAAGTCGTTTGTTTATCTTACTATATCTCCTTACAAGTTTGAGCGAAAACTGACACACCTCTACACTGCCGCGACGTAGGTCGCCATCTTAGAAAGTCGTTTATTTTATCTTACCAATATCCATCTAGTTATGTCGACGAGCTTGATTCTGTGGATGACACCGAACGATATGATGCGCCGCCCCTCATGTGCATCATGGAAGAGCAAAGAGGTGGTATGGGCGTTGACGAACGAACATCTATTTCTGTGATTTCTATCTGCCCGAGCACGGGTGATGTGGTTTACGATGAATTTGAAGGTAAGAGGTTTGAGATTATAAACGGCTCAACCGAAACTCAGCGTCACCTCAGATACACACATGCGCATTGAACTCGAGGTTAGTCTCTGATGTTTTCAGTGCCCTTGGCATATTCATTTTATAACGAGCCAGACAAGAATGGTGCATACCAAACCTGCCGAGTTGCTCTTGCCCGCGAAAGGCTTGAGTAAACCCACCGAGAAGATGCTGGCACACTTTGCGGAGTAGGTTTCGCCCTGGTCTTATTACATTCTCGATCCGGAGTCTTACGAACCTCCTAGAAATTCGATCGGTGGTACCAAACTCCGGACGGAACGTTTCGAAGCGCTCATGTCATACACAGATGCCTTCAGTTTTGTCTCAGAATTTTATACGGACAAGAGAAAAGCATCTGTGACGTCTGAAAGTTTCAATTCAGGTACAAATGAATGAATGACATCACTGATTATGGGATATTCTGATTCTGGTGCAGGAAAGCTCATGGCCGCTGTTGCAGATTTTCCACAGCGAGTTGTAGTAGTGCTAGCACATACTATCAAGCACCTCTCAGCTTTCAGTATCGCCGATGCATTCCTGGAAACTAAGTTCTTCAACAAGTTCTCGACACGAGCCCATATGTTGCTGAATGGCAATACACTTACAAACCTGTTTGTATCGTTTTCTTGGTTGTTCGAATCTAGTGGCTAATTTTCGTGCAGTGAAATATATCGTAATGAGACCGACTACACTACAAAGGGCTCTTTAATGTGGGTCTTGGACCGTACAGTGACTAAGTTTGGCGCTAGGCTGTTGAAGAGCTGGGTTGGAAGACCACTAGTAAACAAGAGGTATCGCTCTTTGTCATATTCGGAGACCAACAATCTAACTTTATTCGCTTCCAGTGTCCTGCAGGATCGAGTAGATGCTGTTGAAGAAATCATATCAAGCTCGTCGGACAAGTTAGTTGTACTTCGCCAAGTGCTCAAGAAACTTCCGGACCTAGCCAAGGGTCTGTGTCGCATACAATATGGAAAGGTATGTCGACAAACGTCGTCATCGGAAGACTCTCAAACAGGAACATCTGTGCAGTGTACACCTCAAGAACTCGCTATTCTTCTACAAGCCTTCAATAAGATAGCGACGGCTTTCGACTCCTTCGAAAGTCCGTCAGACGTCGGATTCAAATCAAAAACTCTGAATGATATTCTGTTCTGCTTACCCAAGCTGAAAGATCCTATCAAGGGATTTTTAAGCGATATATCGCTGAAGAAAGCGTCGGAAGGACGGAAGGACATAATGTGGACGGATCCCGAAAAATATCCTTCAATTGCGGACATCGATCTTGTGTGTATTTCCTCTCTTCTGTTTCCCAAAGGATGCTCAATATGCTACTGGAAGGCCATTCAAACCGTTGAAGCCGAACTCCAAGACGAGCTCAAGTTGAGTAAGTCGCCACCTTGCTCCCTATCATAATAAGCGGCTGATCGCTTGGGTAGTCCGAAAATTGTTGAAGAAGCCATCTCTTCAGTATATCAGTGTGGCTGGAGAGGAGGTATGCTTCCTTGATTGCATAAAAATATACAGGCTGAAACCAGAGGCAGTACATCGTCGAAGTCAAAAAGAACGAAAATCGTGATGTGCCCGCGACTTGGCAAATCGTGTCAAGGTGATCTTTGTTTCTAATTTCAACTCGGATTAATAGCTCATGTATCTTTAGGACGAAATCTTCAACGAGGTATCACACACCCGATGTTAAGAAAAAGCTACAGGAACGAGCTCAGTACAAAGAAGCCCTCGAAGCAGAGGCCAGAAAAGCGTTCTCGGCTTTTCTTGACGAGATTGCACAAGGCCACTACGGAATTCTGAGAAACGCGGTTAATAGCCTGGCAATTGCAGACTGCTTGCTGTCCCTCGCACGTGTCGCTCTTCAAGATGGCTTTGTTCGACCTGAATTTACGGAAGATGACACGCTTGAGATTGTTGAAGGTGTGCAATAGATATGGATATTTCTCGGGTCTATAGAACTCATCCGGTACCATAGGACGTCACCCTATGGTAGAAGTTCTTAGATCGGACCCGTTCGTCCCCAATAGCGTGAGCATGGGCAATGGGGAACCCAGAAGCAAAGGTGCTATTTTCCTGGGCCCACTCGCTTGTGCGCGCCGCGCTTACGTTTCTCTCGTGAACTAGTGATCACTGGGCCGAACATGGGAGGAAAATCTTCCTCGGTTCGGATGATTGCACTCATTGCCGTCATGGCGTAAGTGGAAATATAATTCTTACTGTGCATATGGCCTAAACAATTTTGTTTTGTATTGTTAGGCAGGTTGGCTCTTATGTCCCTTGTCGGTCTCTCAAGCTTGGAATGTTAGACAGCATTTTGACTAGAATGGGTGGTGAGTCAGAACTCGATATGCTGCAATTGCTGCTAACGCACACTCAGCGTCTGATGAGTTGGCTCGAGGCCGATCTACCTTCATGGTGGAAATGTCGGAAACGAGTGAAATCCTGCAAACAGCGACCGAGAAAAGCCTAGTCATTCTGGACGAGCTGGGCCGGGGTACTTCGACCGTCGATGGCGTGGGTTTTGTTCCAACGATACATGTTAGCCACTTACACTGTTCGAGTAGATGGCTGTCGCAAGTGCTGTGTTGCAACATCTCTTACAAGTTACGAAGTGCAAGACACTCTTCATCACCCACTATCCACTGGTGGCAATCGATTTGGAAAAACAGTTCCCGGCGGAATTGCAAAACCTGCATATGGGATACACAGAGGATCTTCGAATCGATGGAACTCGAGACATTACCTTCCTATATCGACTTACACGCGGCATTGCAAAGGAATCATTCGGTGTTGAATGTGCCCGTCTGGCTGGGGTCCCAGAACAGATCTTATCCGTCGCCACTGAACGATCGGGAACTATGCAGTCCATTGCCGAACAACGCAACAGACGAAATAAGTACGTGACTACTATTTCATTCGGCTATGCTGTTAATTTGAGCAATTCGTGGATACAGAGCTCGAAAGTGCATTCGTTTGCTTGACCGATGTCTTGCGCGGTCAGATAAAGCGGACATTGAGGCAAACCTGCAAGCGCTCCAAAATATGGTTGACTCGTTGGCGGTATCCAGCGAGCCACATTTCACGCAAACTATCTAAGCCTTAGCCTTAATCTTCTTCCGCTTGGCTTTCCTCATCGCCGCTGCGTCTTCATCTCCATTGATATCTGCTTTGCGTTTCACTGCCGCTGATTCAACGCTAGGTTCTCCTTTTGTAGCTTTGGACTTCTTGGGGGAAGTTGTACCTTGCGACAGTTTTACCATCTGTAAACACATAGTCTGCAATGCAGTCGATCCCTTGAAACGTTCCGACGATGCGATCTTTTTGTGGAGGGTATCCCACGTACTGGGTCTCCAGGTGGTTCGAAGTGTGTCTTCCGAAGATACCACCCGTTGAGTCTGACGGACAGCAGCTAGCCCAAGCTTGAAAATATCCTTCATTTGCGGTGCAGTCAATATGAGCTTCTCGTCGCATGCTTTCGTCAGGAAATCCGCTAGAGTAGCATTCAGGGTCGGCATGAATGTCAAGATGTCCTGCTGCTGATCCGCCTGCAGAAACTATTCAGCGTATGAAGCA
>Ga0193716_1000808_pt1 | contig 18654 bp, 12 predicted proteins | sample U2c1metaG_FD_145901 | JGI IMG/M metagenome (GOLD analysis project Ga0193716, IMG submission 145901) | Soil microbial communities from a riparian zone of the East river system, Colorado, United States - U2c1 | ecosystem: Environmental > Terrestrial > Soil > Riparian zone | place: USA: East River...
TATTATGCTGCCGTCGATGAGGGCGGTGGTGGAGATAATAGAACATTTGCGGCAGCATAATAGGGATGTGAAGGTGGTGCTTGATCCGGTGATCAGGGCCAGCAGCGGACATGATTTTTGGTTATTGGGGGATGATTGGGAGGCGGCGGCAGGCATGTGTTATCTGCTGACGCCTAACTGGGAGGAGATGGGGTGGCTATATCCGGGGGAGGATCTTATGGAGCGATGCCGGGTTTTTACGAGAGAGGCGGGTAATTCCATTTACCTCAAAGGCGGGCATCATCCGGAGCTGCCGGGCAGGGATTATTTGTGGAGCAGGGGGGAACTGCAGGTCTTCGATGCGATAACGAATGGAGGGTTTGTTTATCCCAAACATGGTTCGGGATGTGTCTTGTCTTCTTCATTAGCTGCCAACCTGGCTTTGGGGTATTCGTTGCCGGAAGCGGCTGCTTATTCGAAGCGATATATCGAGCAATTTTTGATCAGTAATAAAACTTTATTAGGATGGCATCGAGGCTTTATTTTCTCACCATGGATGAAGGTCCTATAAATCATTTGCAACAGGTGGAGGCGGCTTGCGGGGCGGGCATCAAATGGATACAGCTGCGAATGAAACAGGCATCCGATGAGGAGGTCAGGGCGACGGCACTTGCTGCCAAAGAAATCACGGATGCCAATGGTTGTGTGTTGATCATTAACGACAGGGTGGAGATAGCGCTGGAGGTAAAGGCTAACGGCGTTCATCTCGGGAAGCAGGATATGGCGCTAAGCGAGGCGCGGCGGCTTTTGGGCGACGACATGATCATTGGGGGGACGGCTAATACTATCGGAGATATCCGGGAGCATTATGCACAGGGGGCGGATTATATCGGGCTGGGGCCTTACCGGTACACGACGACAAAAAAGAACCTGAGTCCCATTCTTGGATTGGAAGGATACCGGCAGATCATGCGCCAATTGAAACAGGAGCAGGTTTCTATTCCTCTGATAGCTATTGGCGGGATAGAAATGGAGGATGCTGCGTCTTTGTTTGGCGTTGGCCTGGATGGGATAGCCTTTTCGGGGATGTTGGTTCATGCGGGGGACAGGGGAGCGATGGTGGAATCGATCAATAAATTATTTTAGTTATGCTGACTATTGCGGATAAGACATTCGGGTCCCGGTTGTTTACGGGGACGGGGAAATTTGGATCATTTGCTGTGATGGAGGAGGCTTTGCTTGCGAGCGGGTCGGAACTGGTGACGGTGGCGCTGCGGCGGGTGGATGTGGGGTGTGGGGAGGGAAGCGATCTGCTGAAATATTTGCGGCATCCGCGTTTGCATTTGCTGCCCAATACTTCGGGGGTAAGGAATGCGCGGGAGGCAGTGTTTGCTGCGGAGCTGGCGCGGGAGGCGCTGGGGACCAACTGGCTGAAGCTGGAGGTGCACCCGGATCCCCGGTGGCTGTTGCCTGATCCGGTGGAAACGCTGATCGCGGCGGAAGACCTGGTGAAAAGGGGGTTTGTCGTGTTGCCGTACATACATGCTGACCCGGTGTTGTGCAAACGCCTGGAGGACGTGGGTGTGGCGGCGGTGATGCCACTTGGGTCACCGATCGGCAGCAATAAGGGGCTGAGGACCCATGACTTTTTGGAGATCATTATACAGCAAAGCAAGGTGCCTGTCATTGTCGATGCGGGGATCGGGGCTCCTTCCGATGCAGCGATGGCATTGGAGATGGGGGCTGATGCGGTGCTGGTGAATACGGCTATTGCGACGAGCGCGGACCCGGTGATGATGGCAAAGGCGTTTAAGCTGGCAGTGGAGAGTGGGCGGATGGCGTATCAGGCGAAGCTGGCGGTGCGATCGGAGTCGGGGCATGCGGTGGCGAGTAGTCCGCTGACGGCATTTCTGGACTAAATTAAAAATATGTTTACTGAAATATTTGACAGCTATAACTGGGCAGCTGTAAAGGAGGGCATTTACAGCAAGACTGCTGCGGATGTGGAAAGGGCGCTGGGCAAGCCGCAACGTGACCTGGAAGATTTTAAAGCGCTGATATCGCCTGCTGCGGCCGCGTATCTCGAGGAGATGGCGCAGCTCAGTCACCAGCTGACGCAAAAGCGGTTTGGAAAAGTGATCCAGCTTTATATTCCGCTTTATCTGTCGAATGAGTGCCAGAATATTTGTACTTATTGCGGGTTCAGCTATGAGAATAAGCTGCGTCGCCGGACGCTGGGGACGGGAGAACTATTAAGGGAGGTGGCGGCGATAAAGGAAATGGGCTATGAGCATGTGTTGCTGGTAAGCGGGGAGGCCAACCAGACGGTGGGGGTGGACTATTTTGTAAAAGCGCTGGAAGTGGTGGGGCCGCATTTTGCGCAGATCTCTATGGAAGTGCAGCCATTAGACGAGCAGGAGTATGCGCAGTTGATAGAACACGGGTTAAACACGGTGCTTGTCTACCAGGAAACTTATCACCGGGAAGACTATAAGCTGCATCATCCGAAGGGGAAGAAATCAAACTTCGGGTATAGGTTGGAGACGCCTGATCGTTTGGGCAGGGAGGGTATCCATAAGATGGGGCTGGGGGTGCTGATCGGTCTGGAGGATTGGAGGACGGATAGTTGGTTTACGGCGCTGCATTTGAGATATTTGGAAAAGATGTATTGGAAGACGAAATATTCGCTTTCTTTCCCGAGGCTGAGGCCTTTTTCGGGGGGGATAGCGCCGAAGGTGGTTATGTCGGACAGGGAGTTGACACAGCTTATCTGTGCTTACCGGTTGCTGGATGAGGAGGTAGAACTGTCGTTGTCGACGCGGGAAAGCCCGGTATTCAGGGATCATGCGATCCGGCTTGGGATAACTTCTTTGAGTGCGGGGTCGAGGACCAACCCGGGTGGGTATGTGGTGGATCGGGAATCGCTGGAGCAGTTTGAGATCCATGATGACCGGAGTCCTGCGAAAATTGCGGAGATGATCCGGGGGCAGGGGTATGAGGCGGTGTGGAAGGATTGGGATCGGGTGTTGCAGGTCAAGGGAGATGTTTAGAGAGGATAAGGAATGTCGCAGATCGGGTGTTGCAGAAAAAAAGGATGAACAAAAAAAAGGCCCCCGGTTGGGAGCCCTTTTGTATAGGTGTTTTAGTTTTAGTATAAGAAAATTTTCTTTGTAAGTGTCTCACCGACCTTTGTGACGACTCTTACGATGTAGACACCGGCGGGCAGGTGGGATACTTCTGTCTTCCCACCGGAAAGCTGGCCCTGGCGCAGGGTGCGGCCGTTGATGTCGGAAAGGGAATAGTTCTCGTTATTACCCTGTAAGAGGTTGACCTCGACAGATAACTTACCTGTGCTATACCAGCCTAACCTGCTGGACTCACTAAAGTTGAGCGTCCTTACGGGGCTGTAGGTGTATTTGTCGTCGAGGTCGCTTTGTTTCAGCCTGTAGTAATTGACGCTATGGACAGGCGCCAGGTCAGTGAATGTATAATTCAGGGACGTGAAGCTTTTTCCTGCAGCCGCAACGACACCGATAGTGGTATAGGTCTTTCCGTCGGCGCTTCTTTCAATGGTAAAGTCCCTGCTGTTCTCTTCCTGTGCTGTCTGCCATTGGAGCAAGCCTTCTGAGCCGCTACGTTGGGCCGTGAACTTTGTTAGCGTTATGGGCAGAGGAACGGCGACATTGGTCAGCGTATGCAGATTGAAGTTGGAGGCTGTACCGCTTAGCTGGAAGTTGGCCAGTGTACCGTTGTTGCTGGCAACATTGTCAAATGCGGTGAGCATACCTGTGTTGTCCATGTCCGGCACGCCCTGGTCAAAAGTGAACTGGCTGACCAGGTTGGCTTCGGTCCCGCTGAGGGTGTTGTTTTCATTAGCGAGGACATCCGCGTCGTCCAGCTGGGAGCTCCAAAGTCTTACCTCGTCGATACCGCCTGTAAAGGGACGGGAATCTGCGCCGAGGTTGTCCTTTGTAACACCGAAGGTCAACGGCTGACCGGGAGATGCTGCCCCCAGTGTACCGGGGAGGTTGTCGAGGAAGAAGCCATTGTAAAAGACCCTGGTGTTACCGGCTCCGTCATAGATAAAGGCGAAGTGCGCCCAGGGGTCGGAGCTGGTGGCAAAACCCAGGGGAAAGTCGGTCGTCGACAACGGCAGGACAAAGGGTGTGCCGCTGCCATTGTCAATGCCTATAGAAGTTGCATTCAGGAGGATGCTGTATTGGCCGTATTTACTTACGAGGGTGCTCCACGATGAGGTAAGGCCGGATGTGTTGGCCCATAGCTCTATCGAGCCGCCCTTGGTTGCGTTGAAGATCGTATCATAAGCAACCGAGTCAGGGATGATCACCTGGTCTCCTTCGGTACCATCAAAGGTCAGCCCGTTGCTGCTGCTTTGGATGGGGGAGTAGGTCCAGGAATTGGGAGCGCCGGGGCCGAATAAGGCACCATCGTAGGTGCTGGCTGTAAGAGTAGCTTCGTTTATGATGGTCGTGGAGCCATTGTCATCCAGCTTGTACCAGGCCTGGAGCAATGGGTCATTTGGGTCGGGGTCATTAAACATATCTCTTTTGATACTAAGGGGGGACCTTTCCGTATTCCAGGCCTTTAAGTCATCCATCTTTCCGATGGCCTGCTGGGTCAAATTGGTACCATCGAAATTGACGCCAATCCGGAAAGCTTCCGAGGTCCTGATGTCAGTATACGCCGATGCTCTTAGCACCCCATTCAGGTAGAGATTTGTAAAACTCGTGGTGCTGCTGTAGCTAAGGGCGATATGTGTCCATCGGTGAACGGGCATCTTTACGCCCGTGGATAAGGGGTTGCCGGGAAGATCGGTCCAACTGTCATCGACCAGGATAGTGCTGTCCGTACCATCATAACCGATGTGAAAACCACTCGAAGGATCGGAGGTATTGGAAACGAACTGATGCACCTTATGATCCATGGCTGAGTCCTCTATATAAGCCCAGAATTCGATGGTGAAATCTCCTCCGGTTTGGAGCTGGAGGGGGTCAAAGGATGTTTGGACATAGTTGCTGTCATTCAGCTTTAAGGCCTGATGTTGTTGAGCAACCACAGGCAATGAAAATACAAGGGACGCGAATGCCGCGAGAAAAGTAAATTTTTTTCTCATAGGGATTGAATTTTTTATTGGATCTGTTTTGTGTCGAACAGGGTCTGGCCGAAACAATGCGTCAAGATAATTTAAAAAGCCAATCTGCTATAGTCAGTGCCTAAAATTAACTTACGAGTAAGGGTAATAACTGAGAAAGCGGCGCAGTATAATTCTACAAGATGTGTGTTTACGAAGAGCGGAAATGGAGATCTACGAAAGCGGATGAGGAATATACGGTACCAGAGATGTGTTTTTTTATTGTTGCAGGAAAAACTAATTTAGGGATAGGATGGCGCTGACCAGGACGATACCATTATTAAACAGTTGCCGGGAAATCTCCACGGCACAGCGGGATGAGTTCCGGGACAACGGGCATTTGCTGGTGCGGGGGCTGCTGGATATACAGGAGATGACTGTTTACCGGGGGCTGATACTTGAGGCGGTGAAAAAGCAAAGCCGGGAGGCTAAAGCCGCGAGGCGTAAATTGCCGGAGCGGGGAATTTATGGACGGATGTTTGGGCAGCTGGTGAATCTCTGGCGGGTGGATGAGGGGGTGCGACAGTTTGTGTTGTCCAAACGGCTGGCGAGGGTGGCGGCTGATCTGCTGGGTGTGTCGGGGGTGCGGATCTACCATGATCATGCTTTATTTAAGGATGCGGGGGGGAGGGCGACGTACTGGCACCAGGATCAATATTACTGGCCTTTGGATACGGCGGATACGGTGACGATGGCCATGCCGCTTGTCGATGTGAGTATTGAGATGGGGATGTTTGTCTTTGCTTCGGGCTCTCACAAGAATGGCACGATCTGGGACCCTAAACTTTCTTCGGAGCCAGACGGCCTGTACAGGAAATATATCAAAGAGCATCATTTCCCGCTGAGCTATGCGGCGGGGATGCGGGCAGGAGATGCGACCTGGCATTATGGGAATACGGTGCATCATACGCTTGCCAATGAGTCGGATCGTCGGCGGGAGATGATGACGATCACTTATATGGCTGACGGGGCACGGGTAACCCAGCCTATGCACAAGGCGCAGGTGCATGAACTGAATGCGTGGCTGATGGGGCTGCCGCCGGGCAGATTGGCCGCATCAGAATTAAATCCACTTATAACATAAAGGAATTATGAACTATTGTCAGCTTGGGCGATCGACTCTCTCGGTCAGCCGCATTGGTTTTGGGTGTATGTCATTGGGAGACGAGCAGGAAGCGACCCGGGTGATCCATCGTGCGGTGGAGTCGGGGATTAATTTTTTTGATACGGCCGATCTGTACGACAGGGGGCTGAATGAGGAGTTGGTGGGGAGGATACTAAAGGACCGTCGGCAGGAGATATTTCTGGCAACGAAGGTCGGGAACCAGTGGCGTGAGAATTGCAATGGTTGGGACTGGAATCCCCGTAAAGAATATATTATCGGAGCGGTTGAAGGCAGCCTGAGGCGTCTCCGGACGGACCGGATCGATCTGTACCAGCTACATGGGGGGACGATGGATGATCCGATCGACGAGACGATAGAAGCATTCGAGCTGTTGCAGCAGCAGGGGAAGATCAGATATTACGGACTATCGTCTATCCGGCCGAATGTGATAAGGGAGTATGTAAAGCGAAGCAGGATTGTGAGTGTGATGATGCAGTACAGCCTTTTGGACCGCAGGCCGGAGGAAAGCTGTCTGGATCTGCTTCAGGAAGCGGGGGTTGGGGTATTGGTCCGGGGGGCGTTGGCTAAGGGGTTGTTGGCGGGGAAGGGAATTGTTGCCTATGCTTCCCGGAGTGTGGAAGAAGTGCAACAGGCTGCTGAGGCGGTGAGATCGGTAGCCGACGGAAGAAATAGCCTGGAGGGCGGGAAAAATACCATGGCAGATATAGCTGTTCGTTATGTATTGGAGCATCCTGCTGTGACGAGCGCGATTGTAGGGATAAGAACGGAGGGGCAGCTGGGGGATGTGACTGAGGGGAAGTGTGAAAGGCTGGGGACGGGGGAGCTGGAAAAACTGAGGATGGCGGTGCTGCCAAACCGTTATAATGAGCATCGTTGACGTGTGGGGTAAGATAGCAACTGTAATATGAGCTATTTATATATGCATATATATAAATGTATGTTTTTCACAAGTGGAACTGGGTAATTTCGGAAAATACCATTATTAGGGTATTTCTATATCTGGAAAAATTCCCATTTTTGCATCGTTATCCAAAAATAGTCACAAATTAATTTGAAAAATAAGAAAACAAACTTTACTTTTACGCAACTATTAACGCCTGCCATATTCAAATCCTCTGGATAAAGGCTATACAACTCTTACATGTAATACCTAGATCGGGCCACCATCCTTGAAATTCCTTATTTCAGTTTTAGGAATCTAATAGTAATAATCCACATCGCTAAAGATAAAGCCTGCTTCTCTATTGTAAGAAGTATTTCACGCCAATACCTCTTGTAAGCCAAGTTTTCCATTGCCAATCCTGGAAGAATTCGAGTTTCTACTTTGACCCTTTTTAAAATGAACCCCGGTAATGAAAAAGCAAATTTTGGCGATAGATGACAGCAAAGCGATACGTTTTTTATTGCAAACAGTTTTAGGAAAGAGCTACCAGGTAGTAACGGTGCCTGATGGTTATTCGGCGATGTATTATCTTTCCAACAGAGAGCTTCCTGATCTTATAATTGCGGATCCTCAACTTCCTGACATGGAAGAATGGGAATTGATTGCGCAGTTGTCCACGAGCGGATTGTATGGTGATATTCCATTGATCGTGCTGTCGGGTCTGGATGCGGCGGAGACTGCGGCCAAGTCGATGCAGTATGGCGCTGTCAAGCATTTTGCAAAACCTTTTAACCCTGTAGACCTTGTATATTTTTTGGAGAACATGGTGAAGAACGATTCGATCAAAGCCCAATAGAGAGAATAGCGAGGATTGTCATATGAAAAGAACGTGCCAGCGACTAATGGCAAATATTAGTATTATTTGAAACGTATTTTCCTGTTAGGCCAAGCTACTATCCCTGAACCACCGTATGTATGAAATCACTAAACCTTTTTTATGGAGTTAGCATTACAACTCAAGACCGTAGAAAAAAGAACTAAAATTGTGTCAGGCTACCGTTCGTTCCAACTGCCGGTAACCATGGACGTGCATTATGAAGGTTTCTATTATATCGGTAAGAATACCGATCATATCGAGAAACTGGTAAAAATGTATAGTCGTGGCTATGCGACTGAGGGCCTGGCAAACATTAAGGATGAACTTTTGAGAAATCTCAGTTCTGATCAGCACCTGGTTCCGGAAGTTATTATCTGCGAGGCCGTTTTCGAGCCGGAGGCCGTCAGGGAATTTGCGCAGTTCCTGCGTAAGCATCCTGAGTTACGGCGTATTCCGTTCATCCTTGATTGTTCAGGGCTGTCGGGAGCGGACCTGGAATTTTCCAAGAGGATAATTCGTCCTGATGAGGTAATATTTCTTTGTACAGCGGCCGATAAGGATATCAAGGGGAAGGTACAATTCCTCCGGAAGCTGAAGCTTGCCGAAAAGGAAGTTGCCGTTCCGAGGATAGAAGAGGACATCAAAGGACGCGAGTGGAGTTTCGGGCCTTTATCGAAGAGGGCTTTTGACATCCTTGTCGCTTCGATCGCGTTGTTGATATTGAGTCCTTTATTTGTGCTGATTGCGATTGCTATCCGGATCGAATCGAGGGGAAATATCTTTTATATAGCCAAAAGAGCGGGCAAGGGGTACCGGATATTCAATTTTTATAAATTCCGTACGATGCAGCAGGGGGCGGACAAGCGTGTTTCGGAGTTGCATCATTTAAATCTTTATGCCGGTGAGAGCAAAGGACCGGTGTTTTTCAAGGTAAATAACGACCCCCGGATTACGAAGGTGGGAGGTTTTTTGCGCAACACGAGCATGGATGAATTGCCACAATTATTTAATGTGTTGCTTGGCGATATGTCTTTGGTTGGTAACAGGCCTTTGCCTCTTTATGAAGCGGAAACGCTTACTACCGATGATTATGCTGCGCGTTTTCTGGCGCCGGCCGGGATCACCGGGCTTTGGCAGGTGAAAAAGAGGGGTAATAAGGACATGTCGGTAGAGGAGAGGATCAACCTGGATATTGATTATGCTTCTAAATGTAATTTTACTACGGATCTCTGGATAATAGCTAATACACCAAATGCGTTATTCCAAAAGGAGAACGTATAGTAGTTTCGTTTTGACCCCGCAGCCACCGGAAGCCGGACCTGCATGATGCGTACCCGCTAAAAGAGAACCGTTTATGTTGAAGGACAACCCTTTAATTTCTATTATTACGCTTAACTGGAACACCACAGATGTTACTTGTGACTTTCTCCGTTCCATAAGCGACCAGAATACTTATAAAAATATTGAAGTCATTGTAGTGGATAATGCTTCGAGTGAGGACCCTACCGGGGCCTTTCTTGCTGTTTTTCCGTCTGCCAAAGTGATCCGAAACAGTGCCAACCTGGGTTTTTCCGGGGGGAACAATGCGGGGATTGCGATTGCAGGCGGGGATTTTCTATTTATTGTCAACAACGATACTGAGTTTACGCCAGGGCTGTTGGAAGGGCTGCTGGAGATATTCCGGACCTATCCGGATGCCGGCATGGCCAGTCCGAAATTCCATTATTTTTTTGCCAAGGGAACCATTGAATATGCGGGGTATGCCCGGGTGAGTCCTTTTACCGGTCGTAACGGAATGATCGGCTGCCGGGAAACTGACAAGGGGCAGTATGACCAGGTCAGCCAGACGAATTATGTACATGGGGGGGCCATGATGGTGCCTCGTCATGTTGTTGAGGAAGTGGGAAGGATGCCGGAGTTGTATTTTCTTTATTATGAGGAGTTCGACTGGTCGGAGCAGGTCAAGCGGAGGGGTTATAAGATATATTATCAGCCGGGCTCTTTGATCTACCATAAAGAGTCGATGACGACGGGTAAGTCCAGTCCGTTGAAGACTTATTACCTGACGCGTAACCGGATACTTTTTATGCGACGTAATATGTCGTGGACGGCTCAATTGTTGTTTGCCGGATACTTTATTTTGTTTACCATACCCAAAAACACGCTGAGTTACCTGTTCAAGGGACAAAAGGGTCATCTCAGGTCTTTTTGGAGAGGTATTTTCTGGCAATTCAATCGTAAAATCACTTTCAACTGAACTGTTTATGTGTGGTATTACCGGGTTCGTGGACTTTAAAAAAAGCAGTGGCGCCGATCTGCTGCGATCGATGACCGACGCAATGCTTCATCGGGGGCCTGATGATGGCGGCCATGAAGTGTATGAGGCTTCTCAGGCTTCTATCGGCTTTGGCCAGAGGCGGCTTTCCATCCTGGATCTTTCTCCTTTGGGGCATCAGCCGATGCATTTTGGGGATCTTATTGTGAATTTCAATGGTGAGATCTATAATTTTAAAGAGATCCGGAAGGAATTGGAAGAGAAGGGTTATACTTTCAATTCCTGGTCCGATACGGAGGTGATCCTGAAGGGGTATCATTGCTGGGGTATGGAGGTGGTGCAGAAATTCATCGGGATGTTTGCGATCGCGCTTTATGACCGGTCGAAGGAAAAGCTGATCCTTATCCGGGACCGGGCCGGTGTCAAGCCATTGTACTACTATTGGGACCAGGACTTGCTTCTTTTTGCTTCGGAGCTGAAGGCTCTTTACAGGCATCCGGGTTTTGTCAAAAAGATCGATGTCAACAGTCTGGCGCTGTTTCTCCAATTCAGTTACATACCTGCTCCGCATTGTATCTTCCATAATACGTTCAAGCTGCTGCCGGGTCACTATCTGACCATTGATCTGCGTACCCGTCAGCAGGAGCTGAGTAAGTATTGGGATGTATTTGATTATTATAATGAGCCCAAACTGGATATTTCGGATGCAGAAGCCATCGAACATACCGACCGTCTGTTGAAAAATGCGTATGAGTACCGGATGGTGGCGGACGTGCCGGTCGGTATTTTTCTCAGTGGGGGCTATGACAGTTCCAGTGTAGCTGCTCTTTTGCAGACCGGGCGCACGGAAAAATTGAAAACCTTTACGATCGGGTTTCATGAGAACGAGTTCAATGAAGCTCCGGAGGCAAAGAAAATAGCTGAATATCTTGGCACCGATCATACCGAATGGTATCTGACTGCAAAAGAGGCCGGCGGAGTACTTAGCCATCTACCGGAAATATATGACGAGCCTTTTGCCGACAACTCCACGGTGCCGACGGTGCTGGTCAGTCAGCTTGCCCGTCAGCAGGTAAAGGTGGCGTTAAGTGCCGACGGTGGAGACGAGATATTTGGCGGGTATAATAAGTTCAACCAGGCTAAGCGGTATACGACGCAGCTCCCTGTTTTTGCGCAGAGCCTGCTCAGTGGTGTGATGTCGCTGGTCAATCCGGATATTATCCCTTATTTTAAGGATAAGTATAACTTTTCGACCCGTTATGAAAAAATGAAGCTAATCTGGAAAAGTCATGATCCTATCACCGCCGTTAAATATATCAGCCAGTATATTACGGAGAGCGAGGCGGAGACTTTTCTTGGTACATCGTTCGAGCGGTATCGTACTTTCTTTGAGGCAGGGGATAAACTGGAGCATAATGATGGGGTGGTCAACCGCCTGCTAGCCATCGATTATAAGACCTTTCTTGTCGATAACAATCTTGTAAAGATGGATAGGGCTACGATGTCGGTGAGCTTAGAGGGACGGGAACCGATGCTGGATCACCGTGTGATCGAATTCCTGTCGCGTCTGCCTTCCTCTTTCAAGATCAGAGATGGCGTCAACAAATGGCTGTTGAAAGAAGTTGTTCACCGGTATATTCCCAAAGAGCTGATGGATAGGCCGAAGCGGCCCTTTATTGCGCCTTTGATGGTATGGTTCCGGGAGGATTTGAAGGAGCAGCTCCGGTATTACCTGAGTGAAAGGGCTCTTTCGGCGACGGGTGTCTTTTCGGCAGGTCCGATAATCAAGCTGAGGGATGAGTATCTCAACGGGAAGAAGGTCAATTATCAAAAACTGTGGCAGGTACTGATGTTCCAGCTGTGGTATGATCGCTGGGTCGGGAAGCTCTGATGACTAATAAAAAGAAATGTCTGTAAAACAAAAAATACGAATTCTTCAAGGCATCCGCCAGGGAAAGGTTGGCGGCGGAGAAAGCTATTTGCTCAGCCTTGTAGAGAACCTGGACCGGGATAGTTTCGAGCCGGTAGTCCTTTCTTTTACGGATGGTCCGATGGTCGAACGGCTGCGGTCGTCAGGAATTTCCACCCATGTCATTCCAACTGAGAAGCCTTTTGATGTACGTGTCTGGGGCAAGGTGGAAAAACTTATTGAGCGGGAGAAGATAGACATTGTGCATGCGCATGGCACGCGGGCTAATTCCAACATGTTCTGGGCTGCCCGGCAGCGTCATCTTCCTATTATCTATACCTGTCATGCCTGGTCATTTCATGTCGACCAGCATCCTGTCATAAAAAAGATCCGGATCTGGAGTGAGGATTTTCTTACTTCCAGGGCCAGTGTGAATATTTGCGGTTCCCAGGCGAACCGGGATACTGCGCGTCAGCTCTTTCGAAATTTTGATGCGGAGATAATCCACAATTCCGTCGATGCTCAAAAATTCAATCCGTATAAGGAATACCGGGATGTAAGGCCGGAATTAGGCATTGACGAGAATGACCTGGTGATCGCTTCTATCGCGAGGTTTACGTTGCAGAAGCAACCTTTGCGACTTATCGAGGCGTTCTCACTTATTGCCCGGCAGGTTCCGCATGCAAAATTGCTGATGGTTGGGGAAGGAGAGCTCAAGGAAAAGGCGCTGGTCCTGATCGATTCGCTTGGATTGCAGGGCCGTGTCATTCTCCTGCCATTTCGGGCAGATGTGCCTGAACTGCTGGCGGCCACGGATATTTTTGTGCTGCCGTCTCTTTGGGAAGCCTTTCCGATCGCCTTGCTGGAGGCCATGTCTATGGGCACGGCTGTTATCGGCACCAATGTGGATGGGACGCCTGAAATGGTGGAGCATGGAGAGAACGGTCTCCTTATCGGGTCAGGAAAAGAGATGGAGCAGGAACTGTCCGAGGCTCTGCTGACCTTATGTACCGACCATGCGCTGAGGCAGGAGCTAAGGCAGAATGCAATCAACAGCATTTATAACAAATACAATGTAGAAACCCTTGCCCGGAAAAACGAAGAGATTTACCGGCAGCTTTTGAACAAATGACAATCGCACGCTATGGAATACAATCGCTACGCTGATATCAAACGTTTGCAATTCATCGTCGACACTCTGAAGGCGAATGTACCTGCTGATGCTACCGTCCTGGACGTGGGCTGTGGCAACGGTATTATTTCGAGGGGAGTGGGACGTGAGGGATTCAGTGTATATGGCATTGATGTGAGTGACAAGGCTATTGAAAAGGCAAGAAGCCTTACCGACCAGGCCAATGTAAAGTTCGACGTCATCAGTGCCGAGCAGCTGGTTGCGGATGGCAAAAGGTATCATGCCGTTATCTGCAGCGAAGTGCTGGAACACCTGAATCAGCCGGAAAAATTGTTGGGAGTGTTATACCAGTCCCTGACCGACGATGGGATACTTATTGTGACCGTACCCAATGGGCAGGGTCCCCGGGAAGTGCTGGTGACCAAGCCTACAATTGCGCTGCAAAAGAAAAATAACTGGGCGTGGCGTCTGCTGTTGAGAGTAAAGAGTTTTTTGGGGTACAAGGGAACGACGGTCCAGTCCGATGCGGCCGACCTGACGCATATCCAGTTCTTTACGAGGAAGTCCCTGGACCGGCTTGCGCAAGACAATGGATTTCATATCGTCAAGTTTGGAAAGACCAATTTTATAGACGATATATTCCCTTTGTCCTTTGTGACGCGTAAAATAAGGATCCTGCAAAAGTGGGATGCTGCTGTAGCTGAAAAACTACCCCATCAGCTTACCGGTAGTTTCGTGAGTGCGTGGCAAAAGAACAGGTAAAATATACCCAGTTCCGGTAATTATAGTTAATGACTACGTTAATGACTACCGGAAACTTGCAGGAGCCGGATAATGTTATATATTTGTACGCTGAAGTTTTGATTCATCTCTCCCAATTCCTTGATCAACCCCTATTAACCTTCTTCCCTTTTTCTCATTTTTCCAATTCCGATTCCAATTTCCTTCTACCCAGGTTGCCGGTAATTTTCATTATTATCCAGTGAGCTGACCGGGTTAAATCCATCCTATATCTTTTTGCGAACGCGTAAACCCAGGTGGAGTATCCGATACTCTTCCGACCCCCTAATTATAAGCCAAGCAACATGAAAGTTTTTTACTTTGTCGTACTTCTCACACTAACATCTCTTTTGGGATTTTATTCTCCGGCTTATAGCCAGAGTATTTTAAATCCGGCAGACCCTGTAGTAACCTACAGTGCCAGCGCGCCTCCTACGCAGCCTGCCTATGGCACGATCGGGAAGTGGGTTCGGACGAAGAGGCTCAACTGGAACACAGATAGTTTCAGGTGTTATTTTTATAAGGGGCGGGCATTCCGGCTACGGTTCCCAAAGACCTATAAAGCCGGCGTAGTTGACGGCAAGATCTACCCGATGATGATCTTCTTTCATGGAGCGGGTGAGGGCAGCTCTTCCATATACGATAACGAATATCAGCTGTATCACGGCGGGCAGTTCTTTAGCCAGAGTGTGGACAATGGCAAATGGGATGGATATGAATTAGCCATGCAAACAACCGCCAGCTGGGGGCCGGCTGAATATGCCTATATAAAGGAGCTCATTGATTATATGGTCACCAACAATAAGCTTGATCCTTTTCATGTGGTAGACAACGGTCTTTCCGCCGGCGGGCAGGGGACCTGGGAAATGTATACCACTTATCCGACCTATATCGCGGGGCTCGTCCCTATGTCGGCGGTATACTCTGCGTATACTGATCCTGCCTTTGTCAATAAAGTAAAGTTCACGCCTATCTGGAACATGCATGGCGGGCTGGACGGGGCGCCTGCGCCATATACTGCTGCGCAGGTGTTGACTGCCATGCAGAATGGGGGTGCCAACTATACTGATAAATTATATGTTACGCTTGGTCATGCTACCTGGGACAGTACCTGGCTGGAGCCCAATTTCTGGCCTTTTATGAAGGCAGCGTATATGTCCAATCCCTGGACGCTGTTTGGCAGAACGCAGTTCTGTCCTGGTGATCCCATCAATGTCACGGTGGGGCTGGTGGCAGGTCTGAATGGTTACCAGTGGCGTAAGGATGGGGTTGTGATCCCGGGTGCTACAACCAATACCATTAATGTGACGGCTATCGGTACTTATGATGCCCGTGTTCTGAGGGGTTCTATCTGGTCGGACTGGTCGCATACGCCGGTTGTGATCGCGATCAAGGCGCCGACCGTGACGCCTAACATTGCGGTTTCGGGTCTGATGAGTAAAGTTATTCCTGCTCCGGATGGTAATAATGCCGTCAATCTGAAAGTACCGACGGGGTATATTTCTTATACCTGGGAGAAAGTGGGTAGCGGCACGGTCATTGGTACGGACAGTATTCTTTCGGCGGGATCGCCTGGTAATTATATTGTCCAGGTGACCGAGAAGTTTGGTTGTTCGAGCAGTTTTTCCAATCCTTTCACGGTGATAAGCGCTGCCGGGCCCAATAAGCCGGATGCAGCTTCCGGTCTTACTGTGACGGCTCTTTCACAGACCTCTCTTTTATTGAACTGGAATCAGAATCCCAACCCGGCCAATAACGAGACGAATTTCGAGGTTTACCAGGGTACAAAGGCTGGTGGGCCTTACAAACTCGTCGACATTACCGCAGCGGACATTGCAAAGGATACTATCAAAGGGCTTATACCCAATACAGAATATTATTACATCGTCCGGGCTGTCAACAATACCGCCGCCTCTGCCGTCACCAGCGAGGCAAGTGCGACGACGATAGCCGATACGCAGCCGCCGACGACGCCGTCCAATCTGCAGCTGAAAGGCAGCACTCCTTCTTCGATCAGCATTGGCTGGGGTGCTTCCACAGACAATGTAGGAGTAGTCGAATATGACATCTTTGTCAATGGGGTGAAGTCCTATACGGCTTCTTCGACCCAGACAACCTATACGATAAATGCTCTACAGCACAAACAGTCTTATTCCATCGTGGTGAAGGCTATCGATGGTGCGGGCAATGCCTCTGTCGCCAGCAATGCACTGAGCGCCGAACCGCTGGCCAGTGGGCTTCAATATACTTATTTCGATGGTCTGCCGACGACTATCACTGCGCTTCCAAACTTTATGACTATCGCACCGGCAGCCATGGGATATTCGACCACACCTGTTGTGACACCGGCGACCGACCCCAACTATTTTGCCTTTCTCTGGCAGGGATATATTACGATCCCGACTTCAGGGAACTATAGCTTCAGGACCACTTCGGACGATGGCAGCCGTCTCTGGCTGGGTCCGTTGGACGGGACGACATCTCCCTATTCTTTCTCCGGTACACCTGTTGTCAACAATGACGGTGTGCATGGCAGTACATCAGTGAGCTCTTCCTTACAATTCTACCAGGCGGGGGTATACCCTATAGCGATAGCCTATTTCCGGCAGGCCAGCGGCTCATCCCCGACTGTCGCCTGGAGGACTCCCAGCTCCGGCACCAGCTATGTAACCATTCCGGCCAGCGCCTATGTAGAGGCGGCCGTGGCCAATGGCGCAGCACCGGTCATACCTTCGAATCTGATCGCCAGCGCCCAGGCCTATAATAAGATAGGTCTCACGTGGACGGACAACAGCGATAATGAATCCGGGTTTGAGATCTGGAGGTCAACCAGTGTCAGCAGCGGTTATGCCATCGTGGGGACTACCGGCACCGGCGGCTCTTCCTTTATCGACTCGACCGTAGCTGCGAACACCCGTTACTACTACCAGGTAAGGGCTATCAACCTATACGGTCAGTCTGGTTTTACCAGCAATTATGCAGAGGCTGTGTGGAAGTTCGAGAACAATTATACCGACAGCACGGGTAATGGCAAGACCCTTACCGCGGTTGGCTCGCCGGTCTTTGACAATTCGACAAAACAACAGGGCGTCTATTCGCTGAAGCTGAATGGCACCAATGCATCGGCTACCATACCCAATACCGGCAGCTTCCTGCAGGAAGTTTATGCGCAGCGGACCATTTCCCTGTGGATCAGAACTTCCACCACCAATGTTACCAACAAGGTGATCTTTGATATCGGCGGCAGTGACGATGGGTTGGCTCTTCTGCTTAACAGCAACAAGCTTATCGCGGCTGTGGCCAGCAATAATGTGCGCAGCAATATCTCCGCTGATTATACCAGCACCGGATGGAATCATGTTGCTGTGGTTTACAATGGCGACTCTCTCCTGCTGTATATCAATGGGTCGCTGGAGGCCAGCACTACCAGTCTTTCTTTCCATGCTACGACGACCACTACCAATGGTGCCAGGATCGGCTCGACCAACGGGTCCAATGCTTTCAATAATAATGGCGGCTTTTTCACCGGCTGGGTTGATGATTTCGGCATCTATAATACAGCCCTTGGTGCGGATGCCATCCAGACCCTGTACAATTTTACGTTCCAGCCTTCCAATGCGACCACTCCTGCCGCACCCGGTACTCCGGCGGCGCCTACGAATCTTGTCGCCACCGGTACGAACCCGGCTACGGTTGGTCTGACCTGGAACGATAATGCCACTAATGAGTCCGGCTACCAGGTATACCGGTCAAACAATGACAACCTGAATTATGTATTGCTGACCACTCTGCCTGCGGGATCTGTCTCCTACCAGGACAAGGGACTGTTTGCCAATGCTATTTATTACTATAAGGTCAGTGCCATCAATGTATCCGGCAGCGCCGGCAGCAATGCCGACAGCGCCCTTACCCTGGACAATCCGCCGGTCATCAGCCAGCTGAGCAGCCAGGCAGTGCGGTATAGTACTACGACCAACTTCAATATTACGGCTACCGATGCAGATGCGGGTACGCTGAGTTTCTCCGCCTCCAATTTGCCTTCCTTTGGTCATCTGACGGACAATGGTAATGGCACGGCTGTATTGACCCTTAGTCCTGCGGTCAGTGATCAGGGTGTCTATTCCGGTCTGAAAGTGATCGTGAAAGATGTTCAGGGTGGGGCAGACACGACGACCTTTAGTCTGACGGTGAATGACAACTATGTGCCGGTGATGGACACGATAACGTCCTATACGATAGATGAGGCGGACAGTCTGAGTCTGAACCTGCATGCGAGCGATCAGAATGCGGGAGATACGCTGAGCTGGTCGGCGAGCAATCTGCCGGCAGGATATACGCTGACGAATGTGAGCAATGGTGTGGCTACGCTGGTGATCCGGCCGGGCTATGCGGCGGCGGGTACATATACGGTACAGGTGACCGTGAGTGATGGGAAAGGTGGTGTGACGACGCGGAGCTTCGGGCTGGTGGTGAATGACAAGACGCCTCCGACGACGAGGATCTATATGCGGTTCAAGAACAGCGCGACGGCGCCGGCTCCG
>Ga0193716_1000809_pt1 | contig 18636 bp, 15 predicted proteins | sample U2c1metaG_FD_145901 | JGI IMG/M metagenome (GOLD analysis project Ga0193716, IMG submission 145901) | Soil microbial communities from a riparian zone of the East river system, Colorado, United States - U2c1 | ecosystem: Environmental > Terrestrial > Soil > Riparian zone | place: USA: East River...
TTGCCGTGGCAAGCCACAGCTTGACGGTGAGTTTTTCGCCTTCGCCTTGCGGCGCGATGGTCTCGCTGCCCGCATTGGCGAGCCCTGCGGCAGAGAACCAGCTTTCCACTTCCCGGTCCGAGAAACCCAACCGGCGATGGGCAAACTCGTCACGCAGGAATTCTTCGCGGTGGGGCGCGAAATCGGCGATCAGCAGCCGCCCGCCCGGCGCCATGACGCGGGCCGCTTCCGCCACCGCCGTGCCGGGATCATCCAGGTAATGCAGCACCTGGTGGAACAGCACGACGTCGAAGCCGGCACCGGCCACACCATTGGGAAAGGGAAGACGATAGGTGTCGCCCAGCCGGACCTGCGCATTGTGGATGTCAGCGCGCAGCAGCCGGTCGCGGGCAATCGCCAGCATGTCGGGGCTGACGTCTATGCCCACGGCGCGCGTGGCATGTGGCGCGATCAGTTCCAGCATCCGGCCGGTGCCAGTGCCGGCATCCAGGAAATTCTCGATATGGCCGCTGGTGAGATGACGCGCGATGGCGTCTTCGACGTCTTTCTCCGGCGCGTGCAGGGCGCGAATACGCTCCCATTCCGCCGCATTGGATTTGAAATAAGCCGCCGCCGCATTGGCGCGGGCCTGGCGCACATGGGCCAGCCGCGTCTTGTCGGCTTCCTGTGCCTGCGGATCGGCGAGGCCTGCGATCGCGGCGCCAAGCTCGGCGCCCGTGCCGCGGTCGGCGGCGCGGCAGAACACCCAGCTGCCTTCCTTGAAGCGCTCCACCAGCCCGGCCTCGCCGAGCAGCTTGAGATGGCGGGAGACGCGCGGCTGCGACTGGCCGACGATCTCGATCAGCTCGCTGACCGTCAGTTCGGCTTGGCGCAGCAATAAAAGCAGGCGCAACCTGGTGGGGTCGCCTGCGGCACGCAGCATGGAAACCAGCCTGTCCACGGTCTTCCTACATATAAACATATCTTTATATGGTCAGACAGGCTGCGGCCGCAAGGGGTCTGGATTCCTGTCCCCAAAACCGGCAAAAGGCCGCCCAACTGGCGGGTCATTTACGAGCTATGGGCAGGTTCAAGGCGTTGGTTTTGGCAGTGGGCGGACTGGCCCTGTGCGCCGGCCTGGCGGGTTGCGCCACCGCCCCCTCATCGCCGGGCGCGCTGACGATCAACGACCCCTATGAACAGACCAACCGCGATACGCTGAAGCTGAACGGCAAGATCGACAAATATTTCGTCGTTCCCACCGTGGCGGTTTACTTCGTCCTGGTGCCCGAAGGCGGCCGCCGTGGGGTGCACAATTTCCTGGGCAATCTGTCGCTGCCCACCATCTTCGTAAACGACATGCTGCAGGGCGAAGTCAGCCGCGCCGGAAAATCCATCTGGCGGCTGGCGCTCAATTCCACCTTGGGATTGGGCGGATTCTTCGATCCGGCCAGCAAAATCGGCATTCCCGGGCATGGCGAGGATTTCGGCCAGACCCTGGCGGTGTGGGGCGTGAAGGAAGGCCCCTATCTGGTGCTGCCCTTTATCGGGCCCAGCAATCCGCGCGACGCTGCCGGGCTGGCGGTGGACGCGTTCATTGATCCCACCAACCAGATCGCGTTCAAGCAGCATATCTGGTGGTCGGCCGGGCGCGAATATTTCACCCTGCTGGACTTGAAAGGCCAGACTTATCAGACCATTCAAGGTATCCAGCGCAGTTCGGTGGATTATTATTCATCCCTGCGCAGCCTCTATCGCCAGCTGCGCAATGATCAAATCAGGAACGGCCGCAAGCAGAACGAGGATCTTCCTGACTTTTGATACTGTTTTTAGAGTTCCCGCCTGCCTTGAACTTGCCATAGCAAACCGCGAACATCGTCCAAACAGGAAAGAAGACCTATGCGCCTTTCGATGCCTCTGATGCGCCGTGCCCTGCTAGTGCTGGCGATCCTGGCTGTGGCCCCCCTGCTGACGGCAAAGCCGGCCGCTGCGGCACAAAATGTGGCAGAGAGCTTTGTGGACGAGAACATCCATCGCGGGCTGGACATCCTGCGCGACAAGAAGCTCAGCACCGTCCAGCGCCGCGACCAGTTCGAAACCCTGCTGCTGGGCCTGGTGGATGTGCGCCGCATCGCCGTCTTCACTTTGGGCCAGTATCGCCGCACCGCGCCGCCCGAGGATGTCGAGGCCTTTGTCGGCGCCTTCAGGAACTACGCCGCGGCCGCCTATCAGTCCTATTTTGCCAAATACACCAACCAGACCCTGAAAGTGACCGGCTCGACCGAGGTCAAGCCCACCGACTTCATCGTCCAGACCCAGCTGAGCGATCCCAATTCCAGCCAGCCGCCCGCGGAAGTGGACTTCCGCGTGCGCACCGACACCGGCAAGCCGGTGCTGGTGGATGTGGCCTATCAGGGCATCTGGCTGTCGCTGGAAGAGCGCGACCAGTTCGTCTCGTTCCTGGGCCAGAACAACGGCAATGTCCGCACCCTGATCGCCCACCTCAGCGAGCTGGCCGTCAATCTGGGCAAGCCGTCGAACTAGGCTCTGGCAAATCTCTTATACTTGATCTTGTGCGGCTGGTCGGCATCCACGCCCAGACGGCGCTTCTTGTCGGCCTCGTAATCCTGGTAGTTGCCTTCGAACCATTCGACATGGCTGTCGCCCTCGAAGGCCAGCATGTGGGTGGCGATGCGGTCCAGGAACCAGCGGTCATGGCTGATGATCATGGCGCAGCCGGCAAATTCCTCCAGCGCCGATTCCAGCGCGCGCAATGTGTCCACGTCCAGATCGTTGGTGGGTTCGTCCAGCAGCAGCAGGTTGGCGCCCGACCGCAGCATCTTGGCCAGATGGACGCGGTTGCGCTCGCCGCCTGACAGTTGGCCGACCTTTTTCTGCTGGTCGCCGCCCTTGAAGGCGAAATGACCGCAATAGGCGCGCGCATTGATCTTGGTCTTGCCGAATTCGATGATGTCGGTGCCGCCGGAAATCTCCTGATACACGGTCTTGTTGGGGTCCAGCGCGTCGCGCGACTGGTCGACATAGCCCAGCTGCACCGTGGAGCCGACCTTCAGGGTGCCGGCATCGGGCTTTTCCTGACCGGTCAGCATACGGAACAGGGTGGTCTTGCCCGCGCCGTTGGCGCCGATCACGCCGACGATGCCGCCAGGCGGCAGCTTGAAGTTCACATTCTCGTACAGCAGCCGGTCGCCATAGCCCTTGGCCAGGTTATCGGCCTCGATGACGAGGTCGCCCAGCCGCTCGGCGACCGGGATCATGATGGTGGCAGTCCCCTGGCGCTGCTCCTGGCTCTTGGCCACCAGCTCTTCATAGGAGGTGATGCGCGCCTTGGACTTGGCCTGGCGCGCCTTGGGCGACTGTTTGATCCATTCGCGTTCGCGCGCGATGGTGCGCTGCTGGGCCTGCTCTTCGCTGGATTCCTGCTTGAGGCGCTTTTCCTGCACTTCCAGGAAGGAGGAATAGTTGCCTTCATGCGGAATGCCCTTGCCGCGATCCAGTTCCAGGATCCAGCTGGTGACATTGTCCAGGAAGTAGCGATCATGCGTCACCAGGATGACGCAGCCCTTGTATTCGCGCAGCGTCGCTTCCAGCCATTCCACCGATTCCGCGTCCAGATGGTTGGTCGGCTCGTCCAGCAGCAATATGTCGGGCGCGTCCAGCAGCAGCTTGCACAGCGCCACGCGGCGGCGCTCACCGCCTGAGAGCGTCTCCACCCGGGCATCGCCATCGGGGCAACGCAGCGCGTCCATCGCCTGGTCCACCTTGCTGTCGAGGTCCCACAGGCCCTGGGCCTCGATCTCGTCCTGCAACTTCGCCATCTCGTCGGCGGTTTCGTCGGTATAGTTCGACGCGATCTCGTTGTAGCGGTCCACCAGCGCCTGCTTCTTGGCGACACCTTCCATCACATTGCCGCGCACGTCCTTGTCGGGATCGAGCTGCGGTTCCTGGGACAGATAGCCCATGCGCACGCCGTCGGCGGCCCAGGCGTCGCCCGTGTAATCATTGTCCATCCCCGCCATGATCTTCATCAGGGTGGACTTGCCCGCACCGTTGACGCCGACAATGCCGATCTTGGCGCCGGGATAGAAGCTCAGCCAGATATCCTTGAGGATCTGCTTGCCGCCCGGATAGGTCTTGGAAAGACCCTTCATCACATAAACAAATTGCGGCCCGGCCATGGGGTATCCTTTAAGCGACGTGAGGAGATGCGGGTTTTAGCCCAGCAGCGCTGCCGCTAGCAACGCGGATCAGAACTTGATTTTCGCGCGGCTGAGCAGCGACACCGAAGTGGCGCCGGGCTGGCCCTGGGCATTGGTCTGGTAGGCGGCGTTGGTCTGCAGCGCCACCGCGCCGTCCATGAAGTTGGTGACATAGCCCAGCTGGAAATCGGTTTCCTGGGCGCGGTTCAGCGCCGTGGAGCCCTGGGCGATGACCAGCGGCGGCAGGTCGCCGGAGGCGGATAGGCTGGCGAAGCTGCCGGTCATGCTGGGCGCGGGCCGGCTGAAGGCCAGGCCGAGTGCGTCGTCGCCGAACAGGCCATGCTTGGCGATGGCCAAGGAATAGGATTGCTCATGCTGCGTGCCGCTGCCGCCGAAATAATTGCCGCGCGGGTCGAGCTGCGTCATGCCCTCGCTGAAGGCGGAGTTGATGACCCAGCCCTGGCCGATATTCATGTGCGCCGCCACGCCCAGCGCGGCGGTGCTGGATTTGGGCGCGATGCCGGCGTCATTGGTGAAGCCCAGCGGCACGCCCGAACGTTGCGAGGCGATGGCCGTCACGTCCAGGCCCAGCGCGCTGGAAACATCAAAGGACAGCCCGCCCAAGAGCGAATTGCTCTGACTGGCGTCATAGGTCAGCGCCAGGGGCCCGGTGGGCGCGCCGGCGTCGAACTGGAAACGGTCAAGCCGTTCGCTGCTGACGGAGGCGCCAAGACGTACGCGCAGATTGTCAGCCGGCACGAAGGTCACGCCGGCATAGCGGCCGCCATTGGCCAGCGCGAGATAGGGCGCGTTCACCGCCGACAGGAAGGGCGAGGCCGGGCCGCCGTAATTGGTGAAGCGCGAGGCGACATCCAGACCCTGCCCCGAATCCAGCGCCAGGTCGGAGGCCAGCATGGTGGTGGACGCCAGAGATGGCGCGGGCGACGTCGGCATGCTGAGGCTGCTGCCTGACAGCGACGCGGCGATGGTAGGCTGCACGGCGCCGCCGGAAACGCCGGGCGCGGAAAGTTCGTAGGCAGAGATCACGCGCGACGCGCCGAAGGATTGCAGGCTGAGCGCACGCTCATCGCCAAGCACCGGCGCTGCCGCCGCGAACACGGCAGCAAGCCCCGCGGCAAAGACCGCAGTGTGCTTGAAATTACCCATTACCTACCCCTGAAATGGGGCCCCTCTTGTTGAGGCAAGAAAATACCAGACCGGAGGTTCCCATCCAAGGAAAACAAGGGATTTTTTGCGGCTTTCAGGTCACAGCGGGCGCTAACAAAGACAGCATGGTTGCCGCTGGATGAAGGCTGGTTGTAATTATATTTCAAAGAACTGGGGGTTGGAGTGCCGTTTGTGGATGTGGGGGGCTCCCCCCTCTTTTTTGAGCAGGGAGGGTCGGGGCCGCCCCTGCTGATGATCGGGGGCACAGGCGGCGACCTGCGCCGTCCCGAGACCCGGTTCGATGGCCCGTTTCGCCGCCATTTCGAGGTGCTGAGCTACGACCAGCGCGGCATGGGGCAAAGCTTCAAGGGCGATGGTCCTTTCACCATGGCCGACTATGCGGACGATGCGGCCCGACTGATGGATGCGCTGGGCTGGGCTGACGCGCATGTCGTCGGCGTCTCCTTCGGCGGCATGGTGGCGCAGGAATTCGTGCTGCGCCATCCCGGCAAGGTGCGGCGGCTGATCCTGTGCTGCACGGCATCCGGCGGCGCGGGCGGATCATCTTATCCCTATCACGCACTGTCCCAAATGCGCCGCGACGAGATGGCGGCGCTGAAAGTGAAAATCGCCGACACTCGCCATGACGACGCCTGGGCTGAGGCCAATCCGCAGGCGTACCGAATGCTGCTGGCGCTGGCCGCCGCCGATCCTTTTGCCGCTGAGCCGGGGCATGACGAAGGCGCCGCCCGCCAGATTGCGGCGCGCGCCCATCACGATACCTGGGATCGGTTGCCAGCGATTTCCTGTCCGGTGCTGGTGGCGGGCGGGCGTCATGACGGCATCGCGCCGCCCGCGACGGTGACCGCGCTGGCGGACCGCATTCCCGGCGCACAGCTGCGCTTCTTCGAAGGCGGCCATCTATTCATGCTGGAAGACAAGGCCGCCTGGCCGGCGATGACGGAATTCCTCGGCGGCTAGGCGGGGATGGGCGCGATCTGCAGCAGCACCTGCTTGAGGTCGTCCGGCCGGAAGGGCTTCTGCAACACGGGCCGGCCGCGATGGCGTTCGGGAACGCCGCGCTCGCCATACCCGGTGGCGAAGACAAAAGGCACGCCGCGCAGGGCCAGCGCATCGGCAAAATCGAACACGCTGCGGCCGTTGAGATGCACATCCAGCACCGCCAGGTCATAGTCGGGCGCGTGCGCCATGGCGTCGTCCAGCCGGCTGGCGACGCCTGCCACCTCATAGCCGAACTCCGCCAGGATATCCTCCATGAACAAGGCGACGATGATCTCGTCTTCCACAATCAGCACGCGCACGCCCATCAGGCTTTCCTTTTGCTGTGCGCCCGCGCGCACCAATCATTTCTATGGCAGTTGCATGTCCCATTGGCACACCAGCCCGTCGGGCTTGAAATCCAGATGGACCTGGCCCGAAATCTCGCGGCCCAGTCCGTGTTCGATCAGGCGCAGCCCAAAGCCCCGGCGCTGCGGTTCGCTGACCAGCGGGCCGCCGCGTTCTTCCCAGCACAATCTCAAGAGGCTGGTGTCGGGATCGATGCTCCAGGTGACGTGCACCACGCCGCCGGCATTCACCAAAGCCCCGTATTTCGCGGCATTTGTAGCGAGTTCGTGAAACGCCATGCCCAGCGCCAGCGCGCCCTTGGGGTCCAGATGCACCGCCGGCCCTTCGACCTGAAAGCGCATGCGGTCGTCCTCGCGCCAGGGACGCAGGGCGCGGCGCACTACGCCTTCGAGCGAGGCGCCCTCCCAATTGTCCAGGGTGAGAAGATCGTGCTGGGCGGACAGCGCGAACAGCCGCGCCAGGAAAGCATCGCGTGACGGCAGGTCCACGCCCTTGAGGGTTTGGCTCGCCATCGCCTGTACGGTGGCCAGCGTGTTTTTCACCCGGTGATTGAGTTCATCCAGCAGCAGGTTCTGGTGGCGCTCGATGCGGCGACGATGCTCGATCTCCAGCATCAGGCTGTCGGCCGACTTGGCGCGCTCGCGCTCGGCCTCATAGGCCTCGATATTGACGGCGGCGGCCGCGATCTGGCGCGCCACCAATGCCGCGAAGTTCTCGAAACTGTCATCCTCGCGGCGGCGATAGGGGTTGGCGGCCAGGATCAGCACGCCGCGCGGCGCGGCCTCGGCGCTGGCGACCAGCGGCAGCACCAGCGCTTCCTGCGGCGCGTCGTTCCATGGGCCCTTGGGCAGATCAGCGAATTTCTCGCCCAGCCGCGTCACCAGGCGGCGCGTGCCGCTGCGCACCACGTCGCTGACCGGCCATGGCACGCCGCCTTCCAGGGCGATGCTGTCCGGCGCCGCGGCATGATCGGGCGTAATGCCGCTATAGCCGCGCAGGCGCGCGCGCGCGCCGTCCTCTTCCAGCCGGTAGATCATCGCAAAGGGCATGTCGCGCGGGTCGCTGGCCAGGGCGCGTGCCGCCAGCACATAGACATCCTCGACGCGGCCTGCTTCCCAGGTGCGCGAGGCAATCTCGCGCAGCAGCGCCAGCCGCCGCGCCCCGATCACCCGGTCGGTGTCGTCGCTGTTGGCGCAGACGATGCCGCCGATGCTGCCGTCTTCTTGCGGGACCGGCGAGAAGGAAAAAGTATAGTAAGTCTCTTCGGGATAGCCGCTGCGCAATATCACCAGAAGCTCGGCTTCCGAATAGCTGGCCTCGCCCTTCATCGCGGCATTCACGCGCACCTCGATCTGTTCCCAGATTTCGGCCCAGACCTGTTTGGCAGGCTGGCCCAAAGCGGCCGGATGCTTGGTGCCGATGATCGGCAGATAGGCGTCATTGTAGAAATTGATCAGCCCGGGTCCCCACCACAGCCACATGGGCTGGCGCGAGGCCAGCATGATGCGCAGGCAGGTCCGAAGCGGGCCCGGCCAGCCGTCCGGCGGACCCAGCGGCGTGGAGGCCCAGTCGAAGGCGCGCATCGCCGCGCCCATCTCCCCACCGCCAGCAAGGAAATCGGGGGCCTCTGTCATGACGTCGTTAACATGGAAATTCATTCTGCCGTCAGCCCTTGAAGCGCACCTTCCCGCCCCCACGTCTAACGCTGTTAAATGCGACGAGTTCCCAACGGCCCGATTTTGAGGAACACTGCCGGGAGTTTGGGAACCCGCCGCCTACGCCACGGCTTATATTGAACAATCGCATTTCAGGGGCGGCAGCAAAGTAACCTTGGCGCTCCCCCTGTCGAACGGATCCTTGATGAAAGCCGCCGTTCAATCTTCCGATTCCCTGGCCCAGGCCTATGCGGCAGTGCGCGCTTACAGCCAGGCGCTGGCCGCGCCATTGTCGGCGGAAGATTGCCTGCTGCAGTCCATGCCCGACGCCAGTCCGGTGAAATGGCACTTGGCCCATACCACTTGGTTTTTCGAAACGGTGATCCTGTCGCACCGGCCCGGCTACAAGCCGTTTGATCCGCGCTTCGCCTATCTGTTCAATTCCTATTACGAAGCGCTGGGCCCCAGGCATCCGCGCCCGCGCCGCGGCCTGCTGGCCCGCCCCGGACTGGACGAGATTCTCGCCTGGCGTGCCCATGTCGATGCGGCGATGCTCGAGGCCTGCGCCGATGCGGGCCTGCAGGACATGATCGCCCTGGGGCTGCATCACGAACAGCAGCACCAGGAACTGATCCTCACCGACATCAAGCACGCCTTTTTCTCGAACCCGCTGCTGCCGGCCTATCGCGCCGCGCCGGCGCGCGCGGCAGCAGCGCAGCCCTTGGCATGGTGCGAACACAGGGGCGGTGTTGCCGCCATCGGCCATGACGGCAGCGAATTTGCCTTCGACAATGAATCGCCGCGCCATGACGTTCTGCTGCGCCCGTTCCGCATCGCCTCGCGTCCCGTCAGCAACGGCGAATACCAGGCCTTCATTGCCGACGGCGGCTATCGCCGTGCGGAATTCTGGCTGTCCGACGGCTGGGCCCTGGTGCAGGAGGAAGGCTGGGAAGCGCCGCTCTACTGGCTGAAGGATGACGATGGCAGCGAAAGCGTCTTCACTTTGTCAGGCGTGGGGCCGCTGGATCCGCATGCGCTGGCAGAGCATGTCAGCTTCTATGAAGCGGCCGCTTATGCCGCCTGGGCCGGCAAGCGCCTGCCCACCGAGTTCGAATGGGAAGCCGCCAGCCCGCTGTTTGATCATGGCGCGGTGTGGGAATGGACGCGCTCGTCCTACGATCCCTATCCCGGCTTCAAGGCCTTTGAAGGCGTCGCGGCGGAATATAATGGCAAGTTCATGGTGAGCCAGGTGGTGCTGCGCGGCGGCTCGAGCGCCACGCCGCCCGGACATATGCGCCCGACTTATAGAAATTTTTTCCCACCGCATGCGCGGTGGCAGTTCAGCGGCATTCGGCTGGCGGAGGATCTCTGATGGACACCAACCTGGCACGATTGCAGATCGTCACGCCTGCCTTGGGCGAAAGCTTTGCCGATACCGTGCTGACGGGGTTGCACAAGGCGCCCAAGGAAATCGCCTGCAAGTATTTCTACGATGACGCCGGCTCGCGCCTGTTCGATGCGATCTGCGAACTGCCGGAATATTACCAGACCCGCACCGAAGTGGCGCTGCTGACGCGCCACGCGCCCGAAATCGCCGCGCTGATGGGGCGGGATGTGGAGATCGTGGAATATGGCGCCGGCAGTTTGCGCAAGGTGCGCATCCTGCTGGATGCCGCCGAAAACCCCTATGCCTATACGCCGCTGGATATTTCCGGCGACTATCTGCAGGAGGTAGTGCGTGCCCTGGCGGCGGACTATCCCGCCCTGGTGCTGCGCCCGGTGGTGGGCGATTTCACCAGCCCGCTGGAGATTGCGGACCTGCCGGGCCGGAACGCAAAAATCTCTCGCCGCGCCGGTTTCTTTCCGGGCAGCACAATCGGCAATTTCAAGCCCGATGCCGCCATGGCCTTGCTGCGCCGCATGCGCGCCAACCTGAACGGCGGCGGACTGTTGATAGGCGTGGACCTGGTCAAGGACCCGGTGCGCTTGCACGCGGCCTATAACGACGCGGCCGGCGTCACGGCCCAGTTCAACAAGAATCTTTTGGTGCGCGCCAATCGCGAGTTGGCGGCGGATTTCGACCTGGACGCCTTCGCCCATTATGCGCCCTACAATGCGGCGGCGCACCGAATCGAGATGTATCTGGTCAGTCTCAAGCGCCAGAGCGTGAGCCTGTGCGGCCAACGCTTCGAGTTCGCCGCGGGCGAGCCGCTGCATACCGAGGACAGCCACAAATACACCATCGAGAGCTTCCGCGAGATGGCCTGCCGGGCCGGTTTCAATCCCCGCGCCGTATGGACCGACGAGGATCGGCTGTTCAGCGTTCACTGGCTGGAGAGCCGGTGAACCCATGAAGCCCGCAAAGCCCGTGAAGAAGAGTGTGCCGGCCAAGGCGGCATCACCGTCCCGGCTGATCGACGCCAAGATCAAGGAACTGGGCGACTGGCGCGGCAAGACGCTCGCCCGCGTCCGCGCGCTGATCAAACAGGCCGATCCCGACGTGGTCGAGGAAGTGAAGTGGCGAGGCGTGCCGGTCTGGTCGCACGACGGCATCCTCTGCACCGGCGAAACCTACAAGAGCGTCGTCAAGCTGACCTTCGCCAAGGGCGCGTCGCTCAAGGACCCGTCGAGGCTGTTCAATTCCAGCCTGGAAGGCAACACCCGCCGCGCCATCGATATTCCCGAAGGTGAAGAGCTGGACGAAAAGGCCTTCAAGACCCTGATCCGCGCCGCCATCGCCCTGAACGGCGCAAAGGCGCGCAAGCCCTAGGACGCCAGCATCAGGATCGGCGCGTCCCAGTCTTTCAGCACCGCCGTGGCAGTGTTGCCGAAGAACAGTTCTTCGCCCGGCCGCGCGCTGACCCCCATCACGATCATCGCGAAATTGCGCTTGCCCTCTTTCAAGATCGCCGCATCCGCCGCGGCGCGCGGCGAAATGCGGCTGGTCACCGTCACGTCATAGCGTTCGCCCAGCTCGCTCATGTCCTTCAGCACGCTTTCCTCGCGGATGCGGGTGCGCGAGCGGCCGTCGGTCTGGGAGACGAACAGGGTATGGACATGGGCGCCGGTGCCGCGGGCCAGCGCAAAGGCGATCTCGGCGGCGCGGCGCGACTGGGGCGAGCCGTTCACCGGCACCAGGATGCGGCTGCGGCTGGTCAATGCCGGCGCGTCACGGCCGGTATTGGCGAACACTGCCAGCGGCCCTTCGAAACCGGCGGAGAGCTGGGTGATCTTGGGTGCAAACCCGCCATCCCCCTCCACGCTGCCGTCCAGGCCGATGAACATCAGGTCATAGCCCTTGCGCGCCTCGTCCTTCACCACATCGGCGGGCGCATCCAGCGGCACCCGCGACGTCAGATGCACTTTTTCCGGATCGGGCTCGGCGTCATCGGCCATCACCTTGGCAGCGCTCTTCTTTGCACCCGCCTTGACCTCGCGGGCCAGCGCATCGGATTTCATTTCGTCGCCGGTCTCGGCCCGCGACTGCGCCCCGGTCATCTCCTTGTGGCTGGAATCCTTGTATTCGCTCTGCTCGGCGTGACCCGACCGGCCGGGCTCTTCCTTGATCTTTTCGACCTCATCCTCTTCAGCCGCCGTCTTCGCAGCCTCGCCAACAGCCGAGCGCAGATCGCTTTCCAGCTTCAACATGGTGACCGGCATGCCCTGCGCCCCCGCCAACAGGCCAGCCAGTCGCGCCGCCATGCGGCCGCTCCGGCTTTCGTCCACCGCCAGCAGCAGCCGTTCCAGCCGGGGCAGGAAGCCCTTCATGTCCATGGCCTCGCGCGCGATGCGGGTTTCTTCCTCCTTGCTCATCGGGATGCCGACGAGCGCCGCGCGCAGCATCGGCGGCATCGCCATGGTGGTGAGCACGGCCATGGTGACGATCATGGTGTAGAGATTCTGACTCAGCGCCCCCATCGAAAGCCCGATCGAGGCCACGATCACTTCGGTGGAGCCGCGCGCATTCATGGCGCAGCCCAGCGCGATGCCTTCGCGCCATTTCAGCCGCCCCAGCATGGCGCCGGCAAAGGCGCCGGAGAACTTTCCGAGCGAGGCGATCGCCACCAGCCCCGCGGTCATCAGCGCGATCTTGCCGTCCTTGAGAATGGTGAGGTCGGCCGACAAGCCCGACATGCCGAAAAAGATCGGCATGAAGAAGGCGGTGATCATGCCGCGCAACTGGCCCTGGATATGGTCCGAGAGAATAGGCGACTCGCCGATCAGCACCCCGGCCATGAAGGCGCCCAGCACGGTGCGCACGCCCAGGAGCTGGGTTATTTCCGCAAAGCACAAAGTGATCACCAGGATCACGGTGACGACGGGAAAGTCGCTGTGGAAATTGTCGTTGATCCAACGGATGGCGGAAAAGACCAACCAACGCCCCGCGGTGAAACAGAAGGCCAGGAACAGGATCACCCCCGCCACGGTGCTCGCGATGTGCGGCAGGTTGAAGCCATGGTTCCCACCACCGCCGCCGGCGCCGGTGATGCCGAAGATGATGGCGATGATCACCCAGCCCACCGTGTCTTCCATGATGGCGGTGGCGACGATGACCTGGCCCAGGTTGCGGCGCATGAAGTTCATTTCCCGCACCACCATCGCCACGATCTTGATGGAGGAGATGGACAGCGCAGTTCCCAGGAACAGCGAGGTCGCCAAGTGGTTGCCACCGCCGAACAGCGATGCCGGTCCGAATTCGCCCAGCGCGAAACCGCAGGCGAAGGGAAAGGCGATGCCGCACAGCGCGATGGCGACGGCGGCGAAACCGGATTTGCGCACCAGCCTGAGATCCGTCTCCATCCCCGTCAGCAGCAGCAGCATCAGGATGCCGATCTGTGACAGGCCGTCGATCATGCCTTTCTGGGCTTCGTCCCTGGGAAAGAGAAAATGCTGCGCCTCCGGCCACACCCAGCCGAACAGGGATGGGCCCAGGATGATGCCCGCCAGCAAGGTGCCCATCAGCGCGGGCTGGCCGATGCGCTGCATGCCTTCGCCCAGCACCCGGCCCACCACCAGCAGCAACAGGATTTCCGCCACCAGCAGGCCTTCGGCCTTGCCGGTGCCACTGGAGCCGTTGCCCGCGGTCCCGCCTTTTTTGCTGTCGGTTTCGCCTTTGTCCTGATCGGCGCCGGCCGTGGCGCCGCTCCTGGCGTCCGACTGGCTGTGCTGCGCAGGCGCGGCATGAGCCGGGGACCAGAGCTGGCCCAGCTGTGCGGTGGTAAAAAGAAAAAGCAGTCCCAGTACAAAAATCGCTGGGCCCGGAAGTGTACGAATGAGGCGCATAAAAATCTGCTTTTGCGGGGAGAATCCCCCATACCCTGGCGGTAACGCGCGAAAAGGCTTTGTGTTCGCGGGCTTCACCGCTTGCCAGCACCCGCCCAAAGCGCCAATCTCCGCCCGATTTTTGGGGAGAAACGTTCATGAAAACACTTTTGATCGCCGGCGTTGCCGTCATGGCCGCCAGCGCCGCCTTCGCGCAATCGGGCGGCCAGATGGCCGTGCCCGCCGGTCCGGACAAGCAGACCTATGATGTGCCGGCCGGCAGCAAGGACCAGCAGATACTCATCCAGACGCGCAGCCTGCAGCAGGGCGAAAGCGTCACGCCGCACATCCATCACGGTGTGGAGATGACCGAGGTCGTCGAGGGCACCTTCGAACTTTACGTCAAGGGTCAGCCGGTCAAGGTGATCCATGCCGGCGAAAGCTTCCTGGTGCCGCGCGAAGCGCCGCACGATGCGCGTCCCGCGCCAGGCACCGGCCCGGTCAAGCTGGCCGTCACCCTGGTGATCGACAAGGGCACCGCGCCGCGCACGCCCGTGAGCGATGTTCTGATTCCAAAGTAGCAGTCTCGGCAGGCCCGGAGATGTGGCTTCTATATGCCTTCTCCGGGCCGCTGCTGTGGGCGATCTCGACCCACATCGACAAATTCCTGGTCGATAAATATTTCCGGCACAGCGATACCGCAGTGCTGATGGTGTTCACCGCCTTCCTGGGCGTCCTCGCCCTGCCCGTCATGTGGCTGTTTGAACCCCAGGTGCTAGCACTGCCCTGGCTGGCGACGGTGGTGATGACGGTCTCGGGCGTCCTCTACATGGGCGCGATGATGTTCTACCTGCGCGCCATCCAGAGCGAGGAGGCGTCGGTGGTGGCGCCGCTGTTCCAGGCCAACACGCTGTTCACCTTCGCGCTGGGCCTTGTGTTGCTGCACGAGACACCGCGCTGGCCCCAGCTTCTGGGCGCTGGCCTGGTGGTGGCGGGCGCGCTGGGCCTGTCGCTGGATCGCAAGCTACACCTGGGCCGCTTCAAGCCGCGGCTGGTGCTGCTGATGTGCGGCGCGACCTTCGTGCTGGCCCTGTCCAGCGTGGTGTTCAAATTTTTCGCGGTGCAGGACGCGTTCTGGAGCACCACCTTCTGGACCTTTGTCGGCGAAGGCCTGTTCGGCGCCGGCATCCTGGCGGTGCCGAAATATCGCCGGCAGTTCGTGCAGCTCTTCCGCAAAAATCCCGGCGCGGTGATCGGTGTCAACGCCGCCAATGAACTGATCAACCTGGGCGGAGGCCTGGGCGTGCGCTACGCCTCGCTGCTGGCGCCGGTCGGCCTGGTCTCGGCCATTTCGGCGACCTCGACCTTCTTCGTTTTCCTGTTCGGGATTCTTCTGACCCTGTTTTTCCCCAGGCTGGGACGCGAGGATTTGTCCGCGCAAAACCTCCTGCAAAAGGCGGTCGGGGGCCTGTTGATCATGGCCGGGGTGGTCATGATCGAGGTCTATACCAAAGGCGGCTGAACCCGCTGAAACCCCTTGCCCGCCGCAGCCAGACATGTGTCACTGACGCCATAAAAAGAAGCCGGGGAAACGCATGCGGAAATACGGAATTGTGCTGGCTTTGTCGGGACTTATGCTGGCCGGCGCGGCTGTCGCGCAAAGCCATACCCCGCCGATCTGGGCCTATCCCGTACTGCCCCCCGCGCCCGGCGCCGCCGCCAAGCCCAACGACACGGTGAAGAAGTCGCTGCCCGGATCCAAGGTCCATTTCACCGATGCCGGGGTCAGCGACCGCTTCAATGTCCCCGACTGGTTTCCCAGCGCGCACGCGCCCATGCCCCAGGTGGTCGCCCATGGCCGCAAGCCCGCTGTTTTTGCCTGCGGCTATTGCCACCTGCCCAACGGCCAGGGCCGTCCTGAAAACGCCTCGCTGGCAGGACAGCCTGCCGCCTATATCCTGGAACAGGTGATGGAGATGAAGGCCGGCCGCCGCAAGACCTCGCAGCCGACCATGGGTTCGATCAAGGCGATGTACGCCATCGCGGCCGCGGCCACCCCCGCGGAAGTGAAAATCGCCGCCGATTATTTCTCCAAGCTTAAATACAAGAAATGGATCCGGGTGGTGGAAGTCACCAGGGTGCCCAAGTTCGACATCTCCAGCCACAACATGCTGGTGAAGGCCAAAGGCGGCGGCACCGAGCCGCTGGGCATGCGCATCGCCGAAATGCCGGAGAATCTGGACCGCGTCGAACTGCGCGATCCCAGCCTGGGCTTTGTCGCCTATGTGCCCAAGGGCAGCATCGCCAGGGGCAAGAAGCTGGTGGACAGCGGCAACGGCGCCTTTCCCTGCGCTTCCTGTCACGGCCAGGACCTCAAGGGCTCGGGCGATGTGCCGGGACTGGCGGGGCGCTCGCCCAGCGGTATCGTGCGTCAGCTCTATGACATCAAATACGGCACCCGCACCGGCGGCGCCGTGGATCCGATGAGACCGGAAGTCGCCACCATGACCGACGAGAACCGCGTCGACATCGCCGCCTATCTCGCCTCCCTCAAGCCGTAATGCGCGGCACGCATCAATCCATAGCGCAATTGACTTTGTTGGTTGGTGCGAACGGACCCTAGGATTGCCCACAAAAATCACGCGGAGAAACGCCCATGCACACCACTCGCCGTTCGTTCCTGATGGGCACCACCATGGCGGTGGGTGCGGCCGTGGCGCTGCCGGTCAAAGCCTTTGCCGCGGACAGCGCGCTCACCATCGGCGCACCGATGGATCCGCCGGAATGGGCGCTGCTGCAGCGCGAACTGCTGCATGCCCACACCGCGGCCTGCGTCAAGTTCTTCCATCGCTATTTCAACCAGGCCACCGGCTGGCTGGAGACCACCGAACGCTTCGGCGGCGATGACGGCCCCGACGATTCGATCGAAAACGTCAACGACTGGCCGCATGTCTATGCCCTGGGCGGCGATGATGTTCTGAAGGAGATGTACACCAAGGCCTATGAAGGCCATGTGCGCCAGTACAGCGCCGCCAAGACTGTGGACGTTCCGATCGGGCGCCTGGGCATGTACTACAAGGAATTCCCCAGCCAGTTCGACTGGCAGCACAATGGCGAAGGGCTGACGGTGTTCAACCTGATGCCGCTGGGCGATCCCTACAGCCATCTCTACCGCGAGCGGGTGAAGCGCTTTGCCGGCTTCTACATGGATGAGGATCCGGGCGCGCCCAACTACGATCCCAAGCTCAAGATCATCAAGAGCCTGATGAACGGCAGCCGCGGTCCGATGCTGCGCAAGGCCACGGCGCTGGACTGGACCGGCGATCCCATTGAAGTGGAAAACCGCTTCCCCAGCCTTGGCCATGGCGAGGGTGCCTACAAGGGCATGCTGGCGCATTTCGAAGGCTATACCGACGTGGTGGGCGATCACCCGCTGAACCTGGCGTCCACCCAGCTCGCCACCAACGCCTACATGCTGACCCATGAGCAGAAGTACAAGGAATGGGTGCTGGGCTATTGCGATGCCTGGGCGCAGCGCGCACGCGACAATGGCGGCATCATCCCGTCCAACATCGGCCTGGACGGCAAGATCGGCGGCGCCACCGACGGCAAATGGTATGGCGGCGCTTATGGCTGGGGCTTCTCGCCCATCGTGCCGATGACCGGCAAGCCGCAGGACCGCAACCGCGTGCCGTGGTGCGTCGGCGGCTTCTTCAATGCCTATCTTCTGTCCAAGGGCGACGACAAATATCTCGATGTCTGGCGCAAGACCGCCGACAAGTTCGACGCCGCCGCCAAGACGGTGGACGGCAAGCTATCCACCCCCACCATGTTCGGCGACCAGGGCTTCTACAGTTTCAAGCCCGGCAAGTACCGTCTCAACTTCCTGGAAATCTACTTCCTGTCGATGAAGCCGTCGGACCGGGCGCGCTGCGAAGACACGCCCTGGTACGACTTCCTGGAAGGCAAGAATCCCGGCTATCCGGTGAAAGCCTTGCACGAAGGCCTGGCGCGTATCCGCCAGCATATGGAGATCGTGGATGCGGACTCCACCTCACCCGACATGCGGCTGGCCGACAGCGCTCTGGATTATAATCCCGCCAGCATCACCGCGCTGACCCAGTTGATGGAAGGTGGTCTCTATATCGGCCATCCCGGCTGGGCCAGGACCACGCCCTCGCAGGGCGGCACGCTGTTCTACAGCCGGCTGCGCTATTTCGATCCGGAACGGCGTCGCGCCGGCATGCCGCGGGACGTGGCGGCGCTGGTCGACAGCTGGGGGCCGGACAGCCTGACCCTCACCCTGGTCAATGTCAGCCCCAGCGTGGCGCGCACGGTGATCGTTCAGGGCGGCGCCTATGGCGAGCACCAGATCGTCTCGGTCAGCGAGGGCAAAACCGTCACGCCGGTGGACGCAGCCAACTTCACGGTCCGGCTGGCGCCGGGTGCAGGTGCGAAGCTGACCCTCAAGATGAAGCGGTTCGCCAACGATCCGACCCTATCCTTCCCCTGGGAAAGCAGCGTGTCGGACCTTGGCAATCCCCCCGATATCGCGAAGTATGTCCATAAGAGCAGCGGCGTTCCATAAGACCGCTGGGACAACCAGGGGATTCGGATGCGTTGGGCACTTCTGGCGGCCATGTTGGCCGCCTCTACCACGGCACAGGCCGCCGAGATCCGCGTCATCAGCCCGGGTGTGATCTCCAATTCCGGCCTGACCGAGGTTGCCGCGGCCTTCGAGAAAAAGACCGGCGTCAAGGTGACCATCCAGGTGGACGGCATGGGCACCATCATGAACGACATCCGCACCAAGGCGCCCGCCGCCGATGTGGTGATGTTGCCGATGGACCTGATGGGCACCATGGTTCTGTCGGGCGCGGTCGCCGACTTCACGCCGCTGGGCCGCGCCGAGATCGGGCTGTTCAAGAAGCCGGATGCGCCGCGTCCCGATATCACCACTGTGCCGGCGTTGATCGCGGTGCTGA
>Ga0193716_1000810_pt1 | contig 18630 bp, 17 predicted proteins | sample U2c1metaG_FD_145901 | JGI IMG/M metagenome (GOLD analysis project Ga0193716, IMG submission 145901) | Soil microbial communities from a riparian zone of the East river system, Colorado, United States - U2c1 | ecosystem: Environmental > Terrestrial > Soil > Riparian zone | place: USA: East River...
CGCGCGGCCCGCTTCGGGTGAGCTTGCCAAGTAACTCGATCCGCCGTCGCGTGCGTGGTGCGGCGTTGCCATCGCGAAGAAGCGGCAGCATCGTCGCGCTGGTCGCCGCACCCAGCACGCGGCCGCGCACACTCAACGGACCGCGTGAGAAGTTAGGCGCCGCAGTGACGGGCCGAGGTGTTGTCATGGTCGAACCCGTTCGCTCGAATTGATCCAGACCCAGGACGTGATCAGCTCTGCGATCTCGGTGTTGGCCGTGGTGGCGATTCCCCAGTGCCCGGCGTTGTAGTGACGCCGTACGACGGGAGTCCCGAAGGAATCCATCGAAGCTTGAAACTCGTTGGAGAAGAACCGGTCGTACACGCCTTCCAGACTCTGCACCGGGGGCGTCCCCTCCGGCAGCCTGACGTACCGAGGGTTGATCACCCGGTCGGTGAAGTTGGCGGTGTAGGCAAGCCCCGCGTGATAGCCATCGACGTTTGGGTAGTTGGCTTCGCGTGGCTCACCGGAGATCCTGTTGAGCCGTCTGACGACCGCATCGAAGATGCTCGTGGAACCTGGCACCTTCGCCCAGGTTGCGGACACGACGGGCTTCGCGGCATACCCCCAGAACTCGGGAATCCGCAACATCTGATTGAGAATGTCGAGCAGGCCGAACGGCACGTCGCCCGTCGCCAGGTGCCTTCTGAACCAACCCCCGAACATGTCGAACGACGGGGCCCCGAAGGTCGTGAACGAGGCTATCCGTGAAGACAATTCGGGCTTCGCCAGTAGGTCCCATCCGATGACGCCGCCGAAGTCGTGTCCGACGTAGTGGACCCGCTTGCCTGGCGCAAAACCATCGACGACCGCCGCGAAGTCCTCGTCCAGCCGGTCGAGGACGTAATCCTCCACGTTGCTTGGCTTTCCGGACTTGCCGACACCGCGCATGTCGAAGGTGAGCACGTGAAACTCGTCGACGAGCAGGGGCAGGATGGGGAACCACACCGCGTGGCTGTTGGGGTAGCCGTGCAGCAGGACGATCGTCGGCGCATCCTCGGTCGACAATCCGTATTCCTGGGCGGCGATCGCCGTTCCGTCCGCACTCGTCACGGTGTATTCCAGTATCGGGACGGTCGGCGTCGAACGGTCGAAAGGGATGGGGTCCCAGGTAGATTCGCGGCCGTCGCGGTCGGTCGACGCACTTGCGCGCACGATGACGGGGAGCACCGCGGCCAAGGCACCGGCGGTGGTTCCGAGAACGATCCGCCGACGTGTTCTCGAAGTGAGGTACGGCATTGAGTTTCCTAACTCATCGTTGATGGGCGTTGACGGTCCTGCTGACGTCCGCCCTCTTGGGGAACCCCATCGCTGCGGCGAGGACTCGGTCGAGGACGCGTGTCGGGGTCAGCGCTGCGCCGATGTGGGCCAACCGGGAATCGATCCCCACCAGGTATCGAGCGCGCGGTGAGCGGCTTTCGACGGCCTTCTCGACGACGTCGACCACCTTCGACACCGGCACTGCCCGCTTCTGCATCGTCGGCACGCCGCGACGCACGCCGTCGATGTGGTCGGCATAGAGAACCCGATGCTGCGGGCGCATCGCCGCTACCGTCGCCTCGACCATCGCATCGGCATCCGACCACATGTCGGTCGCCGTGGCGTTCGGCTCGACGAGCGTGACGGGTATCCCCCAGGGGCGCAGTTCGATTCGCAACGCGTCGCCGATCGACTCGATCGCGGCCTTCGATGCGCAGTACACTCCGGTCCACGGGGTGGTCACCCGTCCACTCAGCGACGACATGATGATGACCCGGCCCTGACCGCGGCGCAGTCGCGGCAGCACCGCCTGCGTCACTGCGATGCAGCCGAAGACGTTGACCTCGAACACTTCCCGCAGCCGATCGGTTTCGACGGCCTCGATCGGCCCGTCGGCGATGACGCCCGCGTTGTTGATCACGGCGTGCAGTCGTTCGGGCAGCACGTCATCCAGCGCCGCGATCTGCTCGGGTGAGGTGACGTCGAGTTCGACCGGCACGATCCCGGAGCCGGCTTCAGCGGCCAGCGCCTGGCCATCCGCCGTCGTCCGCACTCCCGCGTAGACCGTCCAGCCCGACGCGGCCAGACGCAGCGCGGTCGCCCGTCCAAGTCCGCGGCTCGCGCCGGTGAGCAAAATAGCCCGTGACCTGTCCATTCATCCCCCTCCAGAGTCAAAGTCTGTAACAGTTTACATACTCTGTAAGAGTTTACATACTTTTTGCCGTTACGGTGCTTCCATGGCTCAGCGCCGCCACCGAGCGAACACCCTCGAACGCCGCAACGCGCTCCTGCGCGCCACCATCGAAGTCGTGGCCGAAGGCGGATACGCGGCGATCACCCACCGTGCGGTGACCGACAAGGCGGGACTGCCGATTACGACGATCGGCTACTTCTTCTCGTCCATCGACGAGCTCGCCGAAGAGGCTCTACGGACGTTCACTCAACACGAATCCGAGGAGCAAATTGCTCTCGCCGCTGACCTCGAAAAGATCGAGGCGACGCCGGCCCAGGTGATCGAAGCGTTCGCAACGTCATCGCATCCCCGGTACCCCGACACGCTCGCCTTGCTCGAGTCATACCTGCGCGCTGCCCGCGACGACAGGTGGCGCGAGCTTCTCGCCGAGGCACTCGACGCATCGCGTCGGGTCGCCTCGACCGCTGCCCGCCTTGCCGGGGCGCCCGACCCCGAAGGCGTGGCAGCGACCCTGTGCGCGTTGGCGTTTGGCTATGCGGCGCAGGAAGCTGCGGTCCCGGGCAGCACCAACGCCGAGGAACTGCACGCGGCGCTGCGGGCTCTCCTCATCGGCTCCCTGTTCGGCGCCGGTGACGAGGACGCAGCACGCAAGATTCGTGACGCCTGACCGCTCATGCCTCGGTTAGGCGCCGACGTACGCCGCGAGGTGTTCACCGGTGGCGACGCCGTCGGGCAAGGCTCGTACGGCCACTCCCCTGTCACCTCACTGCTGTTAGAGCACCGGTACGGCCTTTGCTTACCAGCAAATGGCTGATCGAACGATTCCACGATTGCCTGGACAGGGCGTTCTTGCCGGGTCGGGTGTTTGCCTCACCGGCAGATTTCAACACTCAGGTCCGGGTCGATCACCGCGCACACCGCACGCTGGGGGCTCACCGTCCTCGGAGTCGAGGTCAACGAGGCCGCTCGGATGAGTTTGCCGTGGCTCCGCCGGCAAGGGGTAGCGAGCTTCGACAAAGTTGGTACGGGATCATTATCTGCGCTTGAGAGCAACCTACCGACGCCTATTGTGAAAGGGCTCCAGTAACGGCGCCACCGCGGCGCTGAGTTCGGTCGCTGGTTCTTGAGAAGTGGGGGTGCGGTGCGCGACGCGGTCAACGACATCAGCATTCTGCGTTCGGTGCTCGATCGGTCACCCGACATGATCGTTCTGTGTGAAATGTCCGGACGAGTTCTTTACGTCAATCAAGCTGGCCTGACGCTAGTCGGGTTGGCCGAGCTTCCGGTGGCCCAGCCCACGTTGATGAAGGAGTTTTTCACCAGTTCCGGGCTCGCCATGGCTGGCGAGGTGGAGTCGGCACTGACCTGCTCGAGCGAGTGGCGCGGTCTCACCGAGTTGAAAAACTTCGTCACCAAGCAACCGATCCCGGTGGAGATCGCGGCGTTCATCGTCGACCGCGGCCAAGATAAGCCGAACGTCGTTGTGTCGATCGTGCGGGATCGTGGTGTTCTGTGGGAAGCCATTGTCGAGGCGTCGGAATACCGCGCCGCCGAGCAGCAGGCAGTAGCCGAGTTGAGCACCATGGCCCTCGACGGCGAGCTCGACCAGTTGCTCGACGCGGCAACGATGGCAGCGTCGAAGTTGATGGGGGTGCACCGATCGATGATCACGCGCCCAATCGAGGGCGATGACGACCGCATCGCGGTGGTGGGATTTACGGGTCAGCTTCCGCGCCTGTCCACGGCGCCGTCGGGCACCCAGTCACTGATGGGATACACGCTGATCACGAACGGCGTGGTTGTCTGCGAAGACCGAGACAAGGAAACACGATTTTCGACCGCGGCAATGGCCTCTTACGGTTTCCGCAGCGGCGTGTGCGTACCCATTCCCGGTGGGCAAGGCCTGTGGGGTGCACTGTCGGTGCACAGCAACCTAAACCGGGTCTACAGCGATCGTGACGTGTCATTTCTGCAGACTGTCGCGAGTGTGCTCTCTGCAGCGATTCGTCGGCTCGACCTCGACCGGCAGCTACACGAGCGCAGCATGCACGACCCTCTCACGGGCTTGCCCAATCGAACACTGGCCTATGAACGCATCGAACAGGCGCTGGCCCGCGCGGAACGTGACGACACACCGATGGCGGTACTACTGCTCGACATCGATGATTTCAAGATCATCAATGACAGTCTCGGCCACGAAGCCGGAGACCGCGCGTTGGTGCGGTTCTCCAGCCGGCTCGCCGGCGCCGCGCGGCCGCAGGACACCGTTGCCCGCGTTGGCGGCGACGAGTTTCTCATCATTTCCGAACACATCAGCGGAATCGACCACGCACAGCAACTCGCGCATGCTCTGACCGCGTCGATCAACACCCCGCACGCTCCGGGGTACGAACCGACACCCCTCAGCGCCAGCATCGGCATCGCCGTCTCTGACCCGAGTTCGACCCGCCAGGAACTCATCCGGCGCGCCGATCTGGCGATGTATCGGGCCAAAGACACCGGCACAGGTGGCCACGCCGTCTTCGACCGTGACGACGCATACGACGCAGACCGAACTCGTCGCCTGTCCATGGACCTGCGCGCGGCACTGGGTCGAGACGAACTCACGCTGCGCTATCAACCCCTGGTCGACATCGCCTCGAGGCAGATCGTGGCCATGGAAGCACTCGCGCGATGGATCCATCCCACCCTCGGCGTGATCGACCCGATCGAGTTCGTCGCCGCCGCCGAACGCACAGGTCTGGTGGGCGATCTCGGCGAATGGGCTCTGCGCACCGCCTGCGCGCAGGCCGCCGGATGGCGAACATTCACCGACGTAGGCGTACGCGTAAACATCAGCGCGCTGCAGCTGCGGGACGGCGCGTTCGCGGAGAAAGTCGCTGCAGTCTTGGCGGCGACGGGACTCGCCCCCGCGGCGTTGGGACTGGAAATCACCGAGACCGTCTGGGTCGCCGACACTGCGAGAGTGGCAGGCACGCTCGCTGCGCTGCACCAGATGGGGGTCGGAATTTCACTTGACGACTTGGGCAGCGGATACAGCTCTATCTCCTACCTGAACCGCTACCCGGTGTTTGAGTGCTTCAAAATCGACAAGTCATATATCGAGGACCTTCCTGCCGCTCGGCCGAAGGCCATCATCGTCGCAATTGTGATGCTGGCTCGCGCTTTCGATCTCACCGTCGTCGGTGAAGGGGTCGAGACCGTTGAGCAACTCGAAACCCTGCAGGAATGCGGATGCGACCTGGCGCAAGGATTTCTGCTCGGCAGACCGATGACCGCCGAACAGGCAACCACCGAACTACGTCAACGAGAGCACCCCTGACATCCGTCCTCGTCACGCGCGGCCTATTCCAACGTGCCGAGAACAGACATCGCGGCTACGACGGGCTCACCTGACGCTGCGAGCCGAACGGCTGCCACTGTCTCGGGCTCGAGATGGCGGTCGGTGCCGGGCCTTGCGGACTTGCCGTCCGCAACTCGCACCTGTCGGGCACGCACCAGTACCAGCCAAATGATGCGAGTTATAGTGCGCCACAGGCTGATTCGTCACACAGCAGCAATGACCGATTTGGGCACTCGCCGAGACGTAGGCGGCAGCACGCACCCGCCACGGCACGCGATGGCTGCTTCTGTTGTGCGTATACCGAGGTTGCCGTACGGCTCAATCAACGTATTGAATGACTGGGGTGTTAGGTGGAACCTTCAGCGCGCCCCTGAACGACCGGCCACGTAACCGGCAATCGACCACCCTTCGTTCCCCTCCCTGTACCGTACGCGATACATCAATGTGACGAATCACATTGTGGCACAGGGCTATTGATATGTCGTCCTGAGTGTGTCCGACGCGGTCACGCGCCTGCGGCAGCCTCCCGAACTTCAGTCAGCGACGTTGAGGATTTCCGCGCCACTCAACGCAGACAACCAATAGTTTAGCGCGTGAGGCGGGCGCCGCCGCTACTGCCCCGCCACGCCGATGTCTGGCACATAACTGCGCTGCGCCCACTGGAACACGTGCCACGCGGCGACCTCGTCGAACTCGTCGTGGACACGGCGGGCCGACTCGGCTCCGATGGGGCGGGCGTCACGGCCCTTCACCTGGACCTCGGCGCAGCGTTCCATCAATAGGAAGTAGCCGACCGCGGCGTCGATGGTGGCCCCGACCGTCAGCAGTCCGTGGTTGCGCAGGATCACCGCGCGTGCACCGCCGATGGCCCCCGCAATCCGTTTGCCGCCGTCGGTCGAGGATATGTTGACCTCCTCGTCGTCGAAGATCTCGTGGTCGCCGAAGAACGCGCACGACTCCTGCGAGATCGGCTCGAGATGGGTGACGGTCGCCGAAAACGGTGTGCCGTACGGAGTGTGGCAATGGGCCGCGGAAACGATCTCGGGCCGGGCCTCGTGCACTGGAGCGTGCATGTAGTACGCCGCCATGTTGATGTGGCAGCCTAAGGGAATGGCGGCCTAACATCGCATGAATGGGTGAGCTACGTCCGCATTACGAGACTGTGCAGTCGATCTACGACATCTCGGACGAATTCTTCGAACTGTTCTTAGGCCCCACTGTCGGGTACACCTGCGCATACTTCGAACGCGACGACATGACCCTCGACGAGGCTCAAAACGCCAAGTTCGATCTGGCCTTGGGCAAGCTGAACCTCCAACCTGGGATGACGCGGCCAACTTCACATGACAGCATTCCATCGTCGTGATGATGCAGCAACCAGCGAACCGCAAGTAGCCTGAAGAGGGCGCAGCACGACAGATTCGCGACGAGTGACCGCTGCCGACCAAGGTGTTCGCAAGGGCCTCGGTCAGCCGCCGACGTATGCCGCCAGGTGCTCGCCGGTGGGGGTGGAGCGGTCGGGACTATGTCGGCGGGTGTGCCTTCGAAGACGACTCGACCGCCGTCGTGGCCCGCCCTCCGTTTGCGCCGCGCCGTTGGCATCGTCAGCTCCGCGACGGCAAGGCCTACTCACCCGGTGGTCAGGTTCGTCGAACGGTCCAGACCTCGACCGAATGCCGCGTTCTTAGTCGTCTACTCCGTGAAGCTGATAGTAGAGGCGGTGCCGCCCAGGACCAGGGTCAGCTGCTCCGTGAAGCTGTTGGTAGAGGCGGTGCCGCCCAGGACCAGGGTCATCTGCCCAGTGAAGTTGTTCGTGGAGGCGGTGCCGCCCCGGTCCCTCGTGAGCAGGGTCGAGAATCGGGCGAACTTCTCGCTCGCGGCAGGGTTGCGGAGCCGGTGGCCGAGGTTCTTCTCCCTGGGGCTGGTCGGCGGCAACCAGCAGATCCCCGATGCGGAACTCCCCGCCCGATACGTCCGGCAGGTTCGGCTTTTCGACAGTCTTGGTACCGCTGTTCAACCGGAGTAGGTCGACGAACACCTCCGCCACAATCCCGCCGCCGACCGGGCCAAGTTCCGCGCCCCCCTGCCCCGGCTCGCACAGTTTGTGGGTCACACACCCGCTCACTTCGGCTTCGCGAAGCACGTAGTACCAGAGCGGCGTGCCCTCATCAGGGAAAACGGACGCACCGACGACCTCCACACCCATCGCCCCGGCGATGGCCTCGCCCGACGGCAAGTCGTAGAACTTGCCACGCACGAGATTGCGGAACGCGAGCACGTTCGACCCGGTGGCCTCCGCGCCCGGAATCGGCAACATAAACAGCGACGGCGCGATCTTCGTGTCAATCGCCCGTCCGATCAGCGCAGCCGGCTCGGTGCTGCCTCGCGGGAGCTCGCTGAAGAAGTTGTTGAAGTCGATCACCAAGTTCTGCTTGGTTGGATCCTCTGGATCGAGTAGATCGGCTGGGAGTCGACGGCCACCGCGCAGATCAGGCTCGTCGAACGAGAACACTGGCACGCCGCCCGACGCATCGTTGATGTTGTAGGCGTTCCGAACTTGGGAGTGGCCGAAGCGGAATGCCGCCGTCGAGAACTCCACCGGGGTCATCGGGGCGTCCTGCGACCCCGGCTGGTAGAACCCTGCCTTGACAGGCCGGCTCAGCGCCTGGTTCACCGCCTCCTCGCCGACGATCTGCGGCAGGTAATCGTTCAGCACGACATAGCGGTAAGCACCGACCACCGTCTGGCGAGCCTGATCGAAGGACATCCCCTGGTCGATGAGCGAGTTGTGCAGCCTGAGGAACGACAGGTGAATCTGGGCGATGATGACGTTCTCGTCGTTGCGGTGCTCCACCAGGATTGCGGTGCCATCGTCGTCTGTGCCATCAATGCCATCCGGGTTGCGCGGCAGGTCTGGCGACACGCCGTCGGTGGCTGTGCCGAGCAAGAACTTGTCGCCGTCGTACAGCTGCGGGCTCTTCTTCGGCCCGCCCCCGTACACCGAGTCGAGGTCGAACGCGAACGAGCGGCCGTTCACGAGGCCCTCGACGTCGACAGTGTCGGTTGGCGGCGGCTCGTTGTCGAGCGTCAGGTCGTGATCGATGAACTGGCCGAAAAAGGTGATACCGGCGGTTGTGCCCTTAGGATTCGCGATCGCCGCTTCCTCCAACATTCCCTGTGCGAGCTTGGCGAGTTCCTCATTCGTCTGCCGGTTGAGCGACGGGAGGGCGGCCGTATCTTCGGAACTTCCCCCGACCGGGAACATTCGCCCGAAGCTTGATGGGGCGTGCGCCTCCTCCGCCCGGCGGCGCACCCAGGCCAGCACCGCCCACAGCGCCGGCGAGTCGGCCGGGGTCAGCGGGTTGTTGGAGGCGAACGGACTCAGTCCCACAGATGCCAGAACCTTTGATACGACCTCGGATACGAGGTTCGGCGGTGCCGACGGGTCACTAAACGCGCTTGCAACCGCTTGGGTCTCGGGAGCACCCCCCACGGCCGAAGCGATGCTGGCCACCGACTCCACCGCTGCTTCTTCTGTCGCGGTGCGCGATTCAGCGGTCGACGCGGGGGTCGAGACCGCTCTGTCGATCACCGTTGACTGCTGGTCTGCCGATGTCGAACTCGCCGATCCGGTGCGGTTCGGTAGGGCGCTGCCCGCGGAATTCGTTGTCGTATGCGAATCACCTTGCGGCGAATCCGGTGTCGCCGCGCCGCGGGCAACCAGCGATTGCACCGGCTCTGCGGAGGGTGCTGGCGCGGCCGGCTGCTCGACGGGCGACACTGCGGCCGGCTGCTCGACGGGCAAGGCTGCGGTTGGTTTCTCGTCGGGCGACGCGGCGGCGACGGCAGAGGGCACCCCGCTTTGGGTGGACGTCGCCTCAGCTGATGCGGTGGTGTCGCTGCTCGACGGGGTAGAGCCGGTGTGCGCGCCACCCGAACTCTGCACCACCCCAGAGCGTGGGTCTGCCGACGAAGCATGACGTGTTGCGGAGGTCGATCTGGTTTGGGAGTCAACCGAACTCTGCACCGTTTCAGACGTCGAACCTGACGACGAGCCAGCCGCTGAGGCCGACGAAGTTGTTGATGAACTGGGATCCGTTGATGAAGCATTTGCCGCGGATTCTGATGACGGACTGGACGTCGACGACGAATCAGACGACGAACCAGACGAATCAGAAGAACTGGTGTCTTCCGGCGCGGCGAACGCCACTGCCGGCGTGTTCGCCACAGCGGCTCCGACGCCGAGCACAAGCGCTAGAACGCCCGCGCGGACAATGTGCTGCGCCTCCACTGGCAAAGCGCTCAGGGGATAACCGGCGCGGGCACCAGCGCAGCGTCCACCTGAGCTGCCATGATCGGCGCATTGGAATCCTTCACCTGTGACGGCGATCTTGGCGACCTCTTTGGCCGATGCGGCGGGCTGACGATGTTTGGCCGATGCGGCGGGCCGACGATGTTTGGCTGATGCAGTGGGCTTACGATGCGGTCTACTCATAGCTCGACGGTGTCCTCTCCGTACGCGCCCGCGAGACAAGTTGTCGTGTTCGGGTTGGAGCGGCGCCTCAGCCGGCGTTTGTTTCCGGGTGGAACGTCGTCGGCTTCGCCCCAATGGACCGCAACCAGCTCCAGGGTCCGATTTCGAGTGGACCAGCGGGGTCCCCCGGCTCCATCCACGTGTCGTTGGTGTCCCCGCCTAACGGATGGAGCTTGCCGTGAAAGGGAGGGAAGGCCCGCCGCTGGGACACATGTGGCCGGCTTGGGACACGACGCTAATGTGTGACGCGGATCACGTCATCCGCTGCGAAATTAGCGTTTCCTGCTCAGGCAAACTTTGGAACGCCTCTAAGGTCGGCATCTCCCGAGGCCCAGACCGCCCGCTACCGAACGGCAGCCATTTCGTAATCGTCTCGTGATGTGACGTAAATCACATTACCTCGCCCGCAAGAGGGGGTTCTCGTAATCGGCAACGTGGCGGATCTTTGCGGGTTCGGGCTAGAGCCGACGACAATCACGGCGACGCCAAGTACGTCGATCCTGCAAGTCGGCCCGTGCGCGCGGGCGAGCCTCTCGTCCATTGTCGACAGAGTTGCGTCGAAAGCCTCCGCCAACGCGACTAGCAGGCATCCCATCCGCGCACCGAATCCCGCAGTTGCCACGTCCGCTCCAACAGCCATCGATGCCCAAAGCGGTCGCCGGACCAGTCCCGCAAATCAGCGACCGCCTGGCTGGCCGCCGTTCCATCGAGTTGTCCCCGCAAGTAGTGGGCGCGAATGGTCGCGATTGTAGGTAGTGTCCGCAAAAGAGCCGCCGCATGGGTGTTGCATATGACCCGAAGATGCCGCCCGGCCGGCGAGGGGCACGCGGCGACCAGGCGCGGCGGTGCGCGTGCGTGCGGCGACCAGCGCAATCGGTCGCCAGCGGCGCGATGCGCATCCCGCCCGCTTCGATACGGCTCGCGAGTCAATTGCCGATCTCGTGGAGAATCTGGCGACTGCCGCCGAGCGCCTCAACAATGCGGTTGATCTCACGGAACGTACATCGCTCTCGCGGAACGCATGCTCCGGACCATGGGTGCATTGCTGGCCCAAGTGGAAGCGCTTGTCGTGACGGGCAACGAGCTATACAACGCCGTATCGTCCGTCCCGGGCGTCTCCACCCTGGGTCGACTTACCACTCGTAGCTCAAGCCCTCCACCACGAAGAAGCCCTTCGAAAAGTCGCATCACGCAACGGGAATCCTGATCGCTCCCCTGCAATCAGGCTGGCGCCCAACGTAATATATCGCCTCGGTCAGCTGCCGACGTATGCCGCGAGGTGCTCGCCGGTGAGGGTGGAGCGGTCGGCGACTATGTCGGCGGGTGTGCCTTCGAAGACGATCCGGCCGCCGTCGTGGCCGGCGCCGGGGCCGAGGTCGATGATCCAGTCGGCGTGCGCCATCACCGCCTGGTGGTGCTCGATGACGATCACCGACTTGCCGGAGTCGACGAGCCGGTCGAGCAGACCGAGCAGCTGATCGACGTCGGCGAGGTGTAGGCCCGAGGTCGGCTCGTCGAGGACGAAGACATTCGCTTTTTGGGCGCCTTGGTCCCCTAGACGGGTGGCGAGCTTGAGCCGCTGCCGCTCACCGCCGGACAGCGTGGTGAGCGGTTGCCCGAGGGACAGGTAGGCCAGGCCCACGTCGGCGAGTCGTTCGAGGATCTTGTGGGCGGCCGGTGTGGCGGCCGCACCGTCGCCGAAGTACTCCAGCGCATCGAGCACCGACATCGCCAGCACCTCGGCGATGTTCTGGCCGCCCAGGGTGTACTCGAGCACCGACGCCTGGAACCGTCTGCCCTCGCACTCCTCACACGTGGATTCCACGGTGGCCATCACACCCAGCTCGGTGAAGATGACGCCGGCTCCGTTGCAGGTCGGGCAGGCCCCTTCGGAGTTGGAGCTGAACAACGCCGGCTTCACATTGTTGGCCTTTGCGAACGCCTTTCGGATCGGGTCGAGCAGTCCGGTGTACGTCGCCGGGTTGCTCCGCCGTGATCCCCGGATGGGCGCCTGGTCCACCGTCACGACCCCGTCTCGTCCGGCCACCGAGTCATCGATCAACGAGCTCTTGCCCGAGCCGGCTACGCCCGTCAGCACCACCAGCACGCCGAGGGGGATGTCGACGTCGACCTTCTGCAGATTGTGGGTCGACGCGCCTCGGATCTCCAGCGCCCTCGACGACGACCGCACCACTTCCTTGAGGGCCGCCCGGTCATCGAGATGACGGCCGGTGGTGGTGTCACTCTTGCGCAGCCCTTCGACGGTGCCTTCGAAGACCACCTCGCCGCCGGCGGTACCGGCGTCGGGGCCGAGGTCGACGACGTGGTCGGCGATCGCGATCACCTCCGGCGTGTGCTCCACGACCAGCACGGTGTTGCCCTTGTCACGCAGTTGCAGCAGAAGCTCGTTCATGCGCGCGATGTCGTGGGGATGCAGCCCGATCGTCGGCTCGTCGAACACGTACGTGACGTCGGTGAGCGCCGATCCGAGGTGGCGAATCATCTTGACGCGCTGCGCCTCACCACCGGACAGCGTCCCCGCCGGACGCTCGAGCGACAGGTAGCCCAGTCCGATCTCGACGAACGCGTCGAGGGTGTGTCGCAACGACGCGAGCAGCGGCGCAACCGACTTCTCATTCAGCCCGCTGACCCATTCGGCCAGGTCGCTGATCTGCATCGCACTGACGTCGGCGATGTTGCGTCCCTTGATCTTCGACGACCGGGCCGTCTCCGACAGTCGGGTGCCGCCGCAGTCGGGGCACTTCGTGAACGTCACCGCCCGCTCCACAAAGGCGCGGATGTGCGGCTGCATCGCCTCGACGTCCTTGGCCAGGAAGGACTTCTTGATCTGCGGGATCAGCCCCAAGTAGGTGAGGTTGACCCCGTCGATCTTGAGCTTGGTCGCCTCCTTGTACAGAAGGGCGCCCAGTTCCTTCTTGGTGAAGTCGCGGATCGGCTTGTCCGGGTCGAAGAAGCCGCAGCCGTTGAAGATTCGGCCGTACCAGCCCTCCATGCTGAAGCCGGGGATGGTGAGCGCACCCTCGTTGAGCGACTTGGAGTCGTCGTACAAAGCCGTCAGGTCGATGTCGTTGACCGAGCCGCGGCCCTCGCAGCGCGGGCACATGCCGCCGACGATGTTGAAGTCGCGGCGCTCCTTCACCGTCCTGCCTGCGCGCTCCATCGTCACCGCACCGGCCCCGCTGATCGAGGCGACGTTGAACGAGAACGCCTGCGGCGAACCGATGTGCGGCTTCCCGAGCCTGCTGAACAGGATGCGCAACATCGCGCCCGTGTCGGTGGCGGTGCCGACGGTGGAACGCGGGTCCGCGCCCATGCGCTCCTGCCCCACGATGATCGCCGTCGTGAGGCCCTCGAGGACGTCGACGTCCGGGCGGGCCAACGTCGGCATGAAGCCCTGCACGAACGCGCTGTAGGTCTCGTTGATCAGGCGCTGCGACTCGGCGGCGATGGTGTCGAACACCAGCGAGCTCTTCCCCGAGCCCGAGACGCCGGTGAACACCGTCAGCCTGCGCTTGGGGAGCTCGACGCTGATGTCCTTGAGATTGTTCTCGCGCCCGCCATGCACGCGGATCAGGTCGTGGCTGTCGGCATCGTGCATGGCCTTACTCACGGTGTCTCCATCTCATTCGCATCAAGTCCACATTCGTCGTCGACCAACTGGCGCGGCTAGCTCAGCTCCTGGATGCGCACCGTGTTGCCCGCCGGATCACGGAAGGCGCAGTCGCGGGATCCCCATGGCTGGTCGGTAGGCTCGGACATCACCTCGGCGCCGCTGGCCTGCACCTTCTCGAAGACCTCGTCGACGTCGGTTGTGGCCAGCATGATGCTGGCGTAGGTGCCCTTGGCCATCATCTCGGCGATGATGGCGCGCTCGTCGTCGGTGATGCCGGGGTCGGCGGCCGGCGGCGTCAACACGATGTTCATGTCGGGCCGACCGGTGGGGCCGACGGTGATCCAGCGCATGTCTTCATATCCGACGTCCTTGCGGACCTCGAATCCCAGAGCGTCGCGATAGAACGCCAGGGACTCCTCCGGATCGGTGTGCGGGAGGAAGGTTGTGTTGATGCTGATGTCCATGTCGATCACGCTAACGGCGCCTAGGACACCGACGCTTCTCGATTCCTGATCGGTCTGGTGACTTGTTTGGCCACGCACGGCGGTATGCCCGCCGTCTCGCCCTTCGCCCGGCTCCGATACGTGCTTGGCGGCACGCCGACCAGTTCGGTGAAGCGGGTGCTGAAGGTGCCAAGCGACGAGCAGCCGACCGCGAAGCAGATCTCGGTGACGGACAGCTCGCCGAGGCGCAGCAGCGCCATCGCACGCTCGATGCGCCGCGTCATCAGATACGAGTACGGCGACTCTCCGTAGGCGAGCTTGAACTGGCGGGACAGGTGACCGGCCGACATGTTCACCCCGCGGGCGAGCGCCTCGACGTCGAGCGGCTGCGCATACTCCCGGTCCATCCGGTCGCGAACGCGGCGCAGTAGCGCGAGGTCGCGCAGGCGCTGCGGGTCGGGTCGGGTGGTCACCTGCGCGATAGTGCCACGTCGCACCGACGTTTCCTAGCACTGCTGGCTCCGCGAATCGCCCGAACAACGGGCACCATCCCGATACCGTTGGTGGGTCACGGAAGGCAGCGCATCATGGCGATCGATCTGACGCTCTATCTCGATGACCAGCCCGGTGAACTGGCACGTATCGGGGATCTGCTCGGCGCGGCTGGCGCCAACATCGCCGGACTCTGCGCGCTGACCAGCGGCGGCGGACAAGCCGAGGTGCATGTTCTCGTCGACGATCCGACGGCCGCGTTCGAGGCACTGGAGCACGCAGGAATCAAGATCATTGCCGAGCAGGAAGTGATCGTCCTCAAAGTCGAGGACCAGCCCGGCGCACTCGGCGAGGTCGCCCGCAAACTCGGCAACGCGGGGGTCAACCTGACGACTGCATACCTCGCGACCAACACCCGCCTGGTGCTCGCCGCGGACAACCTCGCCGAGGCGAAGTCCGCGCTCGGCTGACCCGAGTTCCGGATCGGTTCCGGGTTTGGCATGCTGCAAACATGACGCGTTGGTACCCGCTGGAGCCGTCCGATGCCAGTGTCCTCGTCTCTGCTCCGCACGTGTACCGATACCGGTCGCACTTCGCGGCGTCACCGGAGCGGGTGTGGGAGTCCCTTGCCTCCGATGAATCGCTGGCAGCGTGGGGCCCGTCCCTCAAGGCGGTGAACTGGCTGTCCCCCCGCCCCTTCGGCGTCGACACCACCCGCGAGGTCGTGCTGGTCGGAGGTGCCCCTCGCATGCGCGAGCGCTTCTTCCGTTGGGAGGAGGGTCGCGGCTACTCCTTCGCCGTCTACGAGTCGAGCGTGCCCGTGTTCCGGCACTTCGTCGAGGATTACGGCGTCGAGGCCGAAGGCGACGGCACGCTCTTCACGTGGACGATCGCGGTCGAGCCGAAACGCGCCTTCGCGTTGCCGTTCAAGGCCCTGAGCCCGGTGTTGAAGTTCGCGTTCGGCCGCACGGTCGCGGACGGCAAGAAGTACTTCGACAAGCAGTCCTGACCTGCGCGTCACCGACGCTTGTTCGGTGACCCGGTCCGCACCCACACCGCGACGTAGAAGCCCAACGCCAGTGCGAGGGGGATCAGTCCGATCGCCCAGCTCAGCGCGAGCGGTGGTCCTGGCTGTTTGAGCACGTCGATGGTCAACTCGCCGGTGCCCGCCCCGGGCCACGGCAGGCACCTCGCTTCCAATTACTCGTAGGCGAATATGCGTAGACGAGTATCAGTGGTCAAGAAATCGCAATACGCCGACGGCCGGACCTGGTTGAGTCGATCTCACGTTTTGCCGCCGGGGTGCGTCTACAGGATGTGAATGTGCGACCGTTCGAGGACGTGGTAGCCGAGTACGGCCCGACGGTGCTGCGCGTCTGCCGCGCGGTGCTCGGGCCGGTCGATGCTGACGATGCCTGGTCGGAGACGTTTCTGTCCGCCTTGCGGGCCTACCCGAGTCTCGACTCGGGTGCCAACGTCGAAGCGTGGCTGGTGACGATCGCCCATCGGCGCGCCATCGACGTCGGACGCGCAATTTCGCGCGCACCCGTGCCCGCTGAGGCACTTCCAGAACGGCGCACCCAGCCCGCCCATCCGGCGGACGACGACCCGGACCTCTGGGCGGCGCTCGCATCGCTGCCCGACAAACAGCGCAAGGCGGTGGCGTATCACCATGTCGCTGGTATGCCGCACGCCGAGATCGCAGAACTACTTGGCAACTCCCCCGACGCCGCCCGCAGAGCTGCCGCGGACGGCATCAAGGCGTTGAGAAAGATCTACCCAAAGGACGATCCATCATGAAACTCGAGAATCTCTTCGATGCATTGGGCGGGGACGACTCCGACACCCTGGCACGGTTGCACAGCCGCCTCGAACGCGATGCCGAGCACGAGGATCTGCTGGACGTCGCGTACCGAACTCTGGACACCCCGCTCGGATCACTGCTGCTCGCGGCGACGCCCGTCGGCCTGGTGCGCGTCGCCTACGCCAGCGAAGGCCACGATGCGGTACTCGCGTCACTGGCCGACAAGGTCAGCCCGAGAATCCTGCGGGCACCTGCCCGGCTGGAGGGCGTGGCACGCGAGATCGACGAGTACTTCGCCGGGAGCCGCACGCATTTCGACCTCCCGTTGGACCTGCAGCTCACCGACGGCTTCCGCCGCGAGGTGATCGAGCACCTTTCCGAGATCGGCTACGGGCACCGCGAGAGCTACGCGGCCGTCGCGGCCGCGATCGGTCGCCCTCGCGCCGTGCGCGCCGTCGGAACCGCCTGCGCCCGCAACCCCCTCCCGTTGGTCATCCCGTGCCACAGGGTGGTCCGCACGGACGGCTCGATCGGCCAGTACGTCGGCGGCATCGACGCAAAGCAGACCCTGCTGACCCTGGAGGCGGCATGACGACAACGATGAAGGCACCTGTGGCCGAGCGCATTTCCACGCAGGACTGGCCCGCGCTTACCGACGAGATCGACGCCTTCGGCTGCGCGCAGACCGGGCCGATCCTCACCGCCGCCGAATGTGCGGAGTTCACCTCGATGTGGGGTGAACTAGAGCGGTTCCGTTCGACGATCGACATGGCCAAGTACCGGTTCGGGCAAGGCACCTATCGCTACTTCGCCAACCCAGTGCCCGAATCGATCATGCGGATGCGAGCGGCGTTCTACCGGCTGCTCCTGCCGATCGCGCGCGACTGGGCCGATCGACTGGGAGACTCGGCGCCCTGGCCTGACGAGTTCGAGGATTGGCTCGACGCCTGCCATGCAGCCGGACAGACCAGGCCGACCCCAATTCTGCTGCGCTACACCGCTGGCAACTGGAACGCGCTGCATCGCGACCTCTACGGCGACCTCGTCTTCCCGCTGCAGGTCGTGTTCGGGCTCGACCGCCCCGGCGTCGATCACACCGGAGGGGAGTTCCTACTCGTCGAGCAACGCGCCCGAGCACAGTCGAAGGGCACGGTGACCGTGCTCGAGCAGGGCCACGGACTGATCTTCACCACCCGCGACCGCCCGACCCCGACGAAGCGGGGATGGTCGAGATCACCGGTGCGGCACGGGGTTAGCCGGATCAGGTCCGGGCAACGCCACACCCTCGGCCTCGTCCTGCACGACGCTCAATGACGAAGGTACGACGCGATGTTCACGCTGACCGGCTCGGACGGTGAACGGTACGAGAGCTCGACGCCGGGGCAATTGGGCGGGCACCGGCGCGGGAAGCTGTACGGCCGGCTCGACTGTCCCTCCGCACTGAGGGCCATCGCCCGTGGCGGTTACGTGGCGCATCGGGTGTTCTTCGCCGACCAGCAGACGGCCGTCGCAGCCGGTTACCGCCCGTGTGCGGTGTGTCTGCCCCAGCAGTACGCCGCCTGGATCTCGGATGTCACCTCACATTCCGGCGGTCGGCGTCGTCTACAGGGCAAGAGTCTCAACAGAGGGAGCGAACATCCATGACGACCATGACCATTGCCCGGACCGCGCACGCGACCCGACTCGGCAACCTGACCATCGAGGCGAGCGCCTTCGGCTTGACCCGAGTCGCCTTCACCGCAGACCCCACCGCACCGACAACGGATCTTGGCTTCGGGCGGGCCCACGCCTTCGAAGCCGGTCGGCAGATCGACGAGTACCTCGCCGGAGCCCGACGTAACTTCACGGTCCCGATCGACTGGTCGCGCATGAGCGCATTCGACGCCATCGTTCTGCAGACCCTTAGCACCGCAACGGGTTACGGCGAGACGATCAGTTACGGCGAGATCGCGCAGCACATGGGCCGTCCGTCGTCCGACGCCCGCAAGGTCGGTGGCGCGTTGGCGCGCAACCGGGTTCTGATCATCGTGCCCTGCCATCGCGTGGTCGCCGCCGACGGCGCCCTCACCGGCTACGCAGGCGGGCTCTCCGTCAAACGAGCGCTGCTCGACCTGGAATCCCCGGAACTTCGTCTCGCCCTGTAAGGCATTCGGCCGGGGTTACGGGAC
>Ga0193716_1000811_pt1 | contig 18622 bp, 15 predicted proteins | sample U2c1metaG_FD_145901 | JGI IMG/M metagenome (GOLD analysis project Ga0193716, IMG submission 145901) | Soil microbial communities from a riparian zone of the East river system, Colorado, United States - U2c1 | ecosystem: Environmental > Terrestrial > Soil > Riparian zone | place: USA: East River...
GATTTGGTCATGACTTAAGATTCCATCAACTGCCAAGCCAGCGTTTCATCCAGGCTTCGACGGTTGTATACCACTGAACTGAGTTTTGCGGCTTGAGCACCCAGTGATTCTCGTCCGGAAAATACAGGAGTTGACTGGGAATGTGGCGCAGCTGCGCCGCACCGTAGGCGCCCATGCCCTGATCCAGCGGCACTCGATCGTCGCGCCCGCTGTGCACCACCAACATCGGCACGCTCCAGTCGGCGACATGATCGATGGGGTTGAACCGCTCCACCGCTTCCGGTTTTTCCCAGGTCGGTGCGTCATTTTGCGACTGCTGAAATCCAGGAATGTCCGTGGAATACGACATCAAGCGAATGTCGAATACACCGTCGTGATTGACCAGACACTTCCATGGCTTGGTCCAGTTCCCGGCGATCCACGCCACCATGTATCCGCCGTAGGACCCGCCTAACGCACAAGCCCGGTCTGCATCCAGAAAGCTGTAGCGCGACAGCGCGTAGCTCCAGCCTTTTTGCAAATCCGTGAGCGGTCGATCGCCCCAGTGGCCGACGATCGATTTAGCGAATGCCTCGCCGTAACCGCTCGAGCCGTGAAAATCCACCATGACCACGGCATAGCCCATGCCTGCCCAGACTTGGGGATTCCAGCGATAGCTCCACGCATTGCCGAACGATCCATGCGGGCCGCCATGGATCAAAAATGCGACCGGGTATTTTTGCCCGGGATGATAGTTGGCGGGTTGCACGACATAGCCGTGCACCGTCTCGTCATTCCATCCGCTAAAACTGAATGCCTCATAGGAAGAGAAAGGCGTTTGCGCCAGCATCTGTTGCCCCACATGAGTCAGCGCGTGCGGCGCTTCGCCGGGTTTCAGGTCGTAGAGCTGCGCCGGTGAATCGAGCGCGTCGCGGCTATAGACGATCACGCCCTTCGCCAGGTCAAAGCTCCCCACATGACCGTCGCCGGTCAGCGGTTTGACAGCTCCGCTCGCCACACTGACCGCAAAAATACGTTCCTGCCCCGTGTCCTCGGCGCCGGCGTACAGAGTCTTGGAGTCGCTCGACCACTTGAGCGAGCCGGGAGAGCGATCGAAGCTTTCGGCAAGCGGACGCGTGCTGCCGCTTTTAAGATCGCGAATCATGATCTGCGCGCGCGGGGCGGTGAACGTCGAACCCTTGTGCGCCAGGTAGGCCAATTTTGCGCCGTCCGGAGAAATGGCCGGCGTGCTGTCGGAGGTGGCAGCCGCCGGGTCGAGCCGTTGCGGGGCTTTGCTGCCGTCCAGCGGTACGGTGTAGAGGCTGCTCGGATCTCCCAATCCTTGGGCGGATCCTGAAGGGCGTGCGGAAAAGATCACGGCGCTGCCGTCTTCCGCGACGACGAACGACGAGTCGTCGCCGTCAGGCCGGCCGACGATGTCGGCCTGATAGTTTCGCGTGAGTGGCACGGCATCGGTAGGCGCGTTGTCGCCGCTCAAGCGAACCGCAAACAGACCTATGTAGCGGCCGTCAAGATAGGTGTCCCAAAATCGCGGCGTGGCGGTGTCGTACAGCGTGCCGCTGGTTTTCTCCTTGGCCTTGGCCTCATCCTTGGCCTTGCTGCACGCCAGGGTATCGCATTCGGCATGCGCGTTAATCGCCGCGACCAATGTATGGCCATCCGGCGCGAGGCGATACTGGCTCACATCGAGCGGCAGCTTGGTGACCTGCCAGCTCTCGCCGCCTTGGGCGGCGGTGCGCCAAACCTGAGTCGAGCCGGAGCGCGACGAGAGAAAATACAGCCACTGCCCGTCAGCCGACCAGCGCGGCGCGGTGGAGGATTTTTCCTGGTCTCTCACCAAGCGCGGTGCCGAGTTCGCAGCGCTGCGGTCGATGACCCACAGGGCATTGACTCCGTGGTTACCATCCCAGTCGGTGGAGCGTAGGTTGTAGGCAACGAAACGGGCATCGGGCGAGATGCGCGGATCCGAGACTCGATCCAAAAGCGCAAGATCCTTCGCCGTGAAGGGACGCGCTTGCGCCAGCCCCGATGCCATCAACATCATTGCCATGTAAACCGCGATTGATTTGAACATCCCGTTACCCTTTAGTCAGTGCAGCGCGCAAGCCTAAACCGCCCGGCATAGTTGTTACAAGCGCGATGGGTAGAGCCTGATTTGCAACCGCTGCCGTTTTAGGAGAAGGCCGGCAACTCCGCGCCGCTCGAACCAATCTTTGCTTCGGCGAATCGGTGCGGCAGGGCGGTCAGTATTTTCGATCTCAAGGCGTCGCGGCCCGCGGCGTCGGCTGCCTTGAAACGCAGCTCCAGCGTGATGGCGGCGGCATCGATTTTGGTCAGGAAGCAACCGACGACGGTTTGCTCCCCGGCAATCTCCGCCGCGACACTGAGCGCCAGCTGCCGAGCCGCTTCAATGTCGGCGTCGCGGCTCAAACGAAGGGTGATGGTGATGGGCCACGGCGCGTAGGTCGTATTCAAGTTGATGGTGACCTGGCTCGCAGCGATGGCATTCGGCAGAACGATCATGTGTCCGTCGGGTGCGCGCAGCGTCCTTATTTCGCGGTTTGGCACGAAACCTGCTCCGTCCAGGACGAGCAGAACGAATGAGGTCTCCCGAAGTACAGGCAATGCAGCATTCGCGCGAATCGAACGAAGCCCTCGCCGGTTTGCCGGTCGAGCGGGCGGCAACACTTCGCCGCCGCCGACCGCCGGCGGCAATTCGTTGCCGCTCGACAGTGATCCATATTTTAAAAGGATAGTTCCATGTCACCACTCGCAATTCCCTCTTCCGTCACGGCGGCCCTCCCTGCGCTGAATGTTCATCCGCATGGACATGGTCATAAAAAGGGTTCGGAACTGGATCTTTCCGATCCCTCCACGGATTCCACGAGCAGCACCGCTGCCCAGGTTCCGGTCGCATCCGCGCAGAATCTGTTCGGCAAGGCATTTACTGCCCTTCAAACGCTCCTCGGGCTGACACCGCCCGCGGCGAGCAGCGCAGCGGCAGCGCCCACCAACTCGGCGGCAGCCGCCGCAACGGTCAATCCCAAGATCAATCTGATGGCCTAGCCGCACGCACTATTGCGATGCAACGGAAGCAGCGCTTCAAGCGCTGTGAATCCGCCGCCGGCGGCGCCACGTGACCATGAGCATCACCAGCGTCCCGGCCAGGCACAAATAGGCGAACAGATTGCCCACCGCCACGAAAACGGTGTGTGCTCCGGGCATGAGCGCCGTGGTCACCACGACGCCATCGGCGGCTCGCGGATGGCGGTAGGGATCGTCGGCATAGGTTTTCTGCAGCACGCGCCCATTCGGATCGATGAGCGCAGAAACGCCTGAATTGACGGCGCGCACCATGCTGACGCGCAATTCGACACTGGCGAATACGGCGAGCGCCAAGTGTTCCCAGGGTTCGGTGTCCGCGCCAAACCAAGAATCGCTGGTCAAATTGACCAGGAGGTTCGGGTGCAATTGCCCGACACGGCGCAAGAACGCCGGCAATATATCCTCGTAGCAGATCACCGGACCCAATTGCCAGACGTTGGCGTCGGGCCCCTGCAGGGAGATCACGCCTGGGCCGCCGCCCGCGGTAAATCGGCCGGCACCTGCCGGCATGAGCTTGCGCAGCCACGGAAAGGCATCAATGCCGGGAATGTATTCGCCGAAGGCGAGCAGCCGCACCTTGTCGTACCGGCCCGCGACCTTGCCGTTCTTGTCCAGTAAAATGGCGGAGTTGAATGCATCCTGGCGCGTGGCATCGTACATTTCGGCGCCGATGACGGTGGGTATCGCGAAGCCGCGGCGGATCATGGCAAGAGAACCCGGTGCGAAGTCGGCGCTGAAATCCCGCGGTACGGCGACAGGAAAACTGCCCTCGCTCCAGACCAGCGCCTCGGCGCCCTCTCGCTCCAGGCGGCGTGATTGCTCCTGCAGGGCAGTCAGCTGGCGCAGCGCCTCGTCGCGCGAGAATTCACCGTCAATGGTGTACGCGAAATTCGGCTGAACCAGGCCTACCTTGAGGCGGGGCGAGTGCGCGGCGACCTCATCGATCTGGTGCATGCGCACGCCGCCGAAGATGAGAGCCGCTGCCAGCAAGGCAGCGGATGCAATCGCCGGATAGCGGCCCGCGCGCATATTGACCGTCAAGTCGTAGGCCGCACCGTTGACCATCATGAGCAATGCGGTGACGCCGAAAGGTCCCGTCAGTTCGCTCACCTGGATGACGAGCGGGTGCCAGGCCTGACTGATCCATTGGCCGCAAGGGAATAGCTGCGGGACCACCAGTTCACAGCTGACCATGACGATGGGCCCGAGCAGAGCCATGGGCACCTGGACGCGTTTGCGAATCGCGCACACAGCGGCCGTAAACAGCAAAAAAATAATGGCGCGCGTCGCACAGAAAAGCAGAAACACGAGCGCCGCGCCCACCCAGGGAAAATCAGCGAATCGACGCATCACATCGATCAGCCAGTAAAAGCCGCCGGCGGTTTCGATGAGCCCGGCCCACCATCCCAGAAATAACGCGCGGCGAAAGCTGCCCGCGCGCTCGATCGCCATGAACATCGGGATCGCCGCGATCCACGCCAGGGCGGAAAAATCAAATGGCGTAACGGCCAGAAACCACAGACAGCCGCTCAAGGTGCTCAAGGCGAGCGCGGCGTAGAAATTCAAGTTTCGCATGCGATCCTTTTGTTAGAGCAGTTCGCGGCCGTCCGGCATCTCGGGTATTCTGGCGTCCAATCATGCAAGAAAGATACGAACCTGCCGCCATCGAAGCAGCGGCGCAGCACTATTGGAACGAACAGCATAGCTTCGAGGCCAAGGAAGACGACAGCCGCGAGAAGTATTATTGCTTGTGCATGTTCCCCTATCCAAGCGGCCGCTTGCACATGGGGCACGTCCGCAATTACACCATAGGCGATGCGCTGGCGCGATTCATGCGCATGAACGGCCGCAACGTGCTGCAGCCGATGGGATGGGACGCCTTCGGTTTGCCGGCCGAGAACGCCGCCATAGAGAACCGGGTACCACCGGCGAAATGGACCCTCGACAACATCGCCCACATGAAGGCGCAGTTGAAATCACTGGGCTACGGCTTGGATTGGAGCCGCGAACTCACGACCTGTCTTCCAAACTACTATCGCTGGAATCAGTGGTTGTTTCTTCGCATGCTGGAGAAGGGCGTCGCGTACCAGAAGACCGGCGTGGTGAACTGGGATCCTGCCGATAAAACGGTGCTGGCCAACGAGCAGGTCATCGATGGGCGCGGCTGGCGCACCGGCGCTCTCGTCGAAAAGCGCGAGATTCCGATGTACTACTTGAAGATCACGGCGTATGCCGAAGATCTGCTCGATGCCCTGAACGGCATGCCGGATTGGCCCGAGCGAGTGCGCGCCATGCAGGCGAATTGGATCGGCCGCAGCGAAGGCGTGCGACTGGGATTTCCGCACAAGATCGGCGAAGGCGGCGTGCTGTATGCCTTTACCACGCGCGCCGATACCATCATGGGCGTGACGTTTTGCGCGGTGGCGGCGGAACATCCGCTGGCGGCCTATGCGGCGCGCGACAACCCAAAATTGGCGGCGTTCATCGAGGAGTGCAAACGCGGTCCGGCGATCGAGGCCGAGCTTGCCACCCAAGAAAAAAAGGGCATGCCGACCGGACTCGTGGTGCGGCATCCGATCAGCGACGAGCCCGTGCCGCTCTGGGTCGGTAACTACGTGCTCATGAGCTACGGCGACGGCGCCGTCATGGGGGTCCCGGCACATGATGAGCGGGATTTCGAATTCGCCAAAAAATATGGTTTGCCGATCAAGCCGGTCATCGATGTTGAAGGCCGGCCGTATTCGTTGGCGGCCTGGCAGCCCTGGTACTCCGATCACGGCCGCTGCGTGAATTCCGGCCGGTATGACGGTTTGGACTATGAACGCGCTGCCAATGCGGTTGCGATGGATTTGAGCGCCAAGGGTTTGGGCGAGAAGCGCACTACCTGGAGATTGCGCGATTGGGGAATCTCGCGGCAGCGATATTGGGGCTGCCCGATTCCAATCATCCACTGCAAGAGCTGCGGAGCGGTGCCGGTTCCCGATGAAGAATTGCCGGTGGTTCTGCCGACCGACCTGGTGCCCGACGGCAGCGGCAATCCCCTCTTGAAAGACACCGCGTTCCTGAACGTCAAGTGTCCCAAATGCGGTGCCGATGCGCGGCGTGAAACCGACACCATGGACACGTTCGTGGATTCGTCTTGGTATTTCCTGCGCTTTGCCTGCGCCGACAATGACCAGGCCATGCTCGATTATCGGGTGCAGTATTGGCTGCCCGTGGATCAATATATCGGTGGTATCGAGCACGCCATTCTTCACCTGCTGTACGCGCGCTTCTGGACGCGGTTCATGAACGAGATGGGCGCGGTGTCATTCAAGGAGCCGTTCGCGCGATTGTTCACGCAGGGCATGGTGTTGAACCAGATGTTCTACCGCAAAAGCAATGCCGGGCGAGTGGAGTATTTCAATCCTGCCGATGTGACGGTAACCACCGACAAGGTCACGCAGCAACGCGTCGCGGTGCTGCGCGCCGATGGGAAAGAAGTGGAGTCCGGCGGCCTCGTGACCATGTCCAAGTCGAAAAAGAACGGCGTCGATCCGCAAGAGCTGGTGGACGAATTCGGCGCCGATACGGCGCGCCTTTTCATGATGTTTGCGGCGCCTCCGGAACAAACGCTGGAATGGTCCGATGAAGGCGTGCAGGGCGCTTTCCGCTTCATCAAACGCCTGTGGAAAGCCGTGTATGACCACGTAGCGCAGGGGCCGGCGGCGCCGCTCGACAAGGCGGCTTTGACCGAGGTGCAGCGGGCCATGCGCAGGCAGTCTCATCAGACATTGGCGAAAGTGACGGACGACATAGGCCGCCGCCGCACATTCAACACGGCCATTGCGGCCGTCATGGAGCTTTTGAACGCGCTGGCCAAGTTCCCGCGTGGTTCGCCGCAGGATCGAGGCATTTCACAGGAGGCGCTGGAGATTGCCGTACTGACGCTGTCGCCCATCATCCCGCATGTCACCCACGCGTTGTGGCGGGACTTGGGTCATCGCACCGCGCTGGTTGATGAGCCATGGCTCAAGGTCGACGCCGAGGCGTTGCAATCATCCACGCTGCAAATGGTCGTACAAGTGAACGGCAAGTTGCGCGCGCATATTTCCGTCGCCGTGGATGCCGACGATGCCGTGGTGCGTGCCGCGGCGCTCGCCGACCCCCATGTCCAGAAGTTCATCGGCAGCTCGGCGGTGCGCAAGGTGATTCTCGTGCCCGGCAAGCTCGTGAACATCGTGGTGTAATGCGCCGTGGCCAGCGGGAAATATTTGATTCTGCTTGGCGCATGTGCGCTGTGCGCGTGCGGGTTTCGACTGGCCGGCAGTGATCCGCTGCCTGCCGTCATGGCCCGGCCCTATCTGTCGCTGAAAGACCCCTACACCGATTTTTCGCGCGAATTCGAACACCAGCTCAAGAGCTCCGGCGCCACGCCGCAGCTTGCGCGCGCGGCCGCTACGGCGACCGTCGAGGTCACCAAGGATCTGGTCGAGCAACGCACGCTCGCGGTATCGGCGAAAAACATCCCGACCGAATACGAACTCACTTACACCGTCACGTTTAGCGTGCGCGGCCCCGACAAGGAGTTGCTCGCACCACAAACGATCAGCCTGTCGAGGGATTTCAGTTTCGACGAAACCCTGCAGCTTGCCAAAGAACACGAGGCGGATATCCTGCGCCAACAAATGGCGCGCGATCTGGTGTCCATTGCGATGCGCCGGCTGACGAGTTTGAAGTAGCGCCGGCGTGGGATTCCACGGTGCTGTTGATTAACGCCATCGATCGGCTCGCCCTGCAAGTCCTCTTGGATCGCTATGGCTTGGCATTGCAGCTCGTCGCGCCGGGCGAAGTCATTCCCGGCTCGTACTGGGGCGAGCGCGAGGCGGGCCTGATGGGAGCCAAAATCTTTGCGCGTCTCGACACGCCGGTGCATTCGGTGCTGCATGAGGGCGCCCATTTTATTTGCATGACGCCGGAACGGCGCGCCGGGTTGGATACCGATGCCGGCGGCGATCATGCGGAAGAGAATGCCGTTTGCTACCTGCAAATCATTTTGGCGCAATCGCTGCCGAACGTCGGCCGTGAACGAATGTGCCGCGACATGGACGAGTGGGGCTACACCTTCAGGCTGGGAAGTGCCGCAACTTGGTTTGATCAGGATGCTGCGGACGCGCGTGACTGGCTGATGCGCCACGGCGTGCTCGATTCAGAGAGCCGCCCTACCTATGCCTGTCGATAGTCCCATGTCCTGACCGCGGTTCAGGCCGCGTTTGCCGCGGCCGGCGTTGCCATCGCGTAGACGCGGCCGAAGCGATTCGCGAGAAAGTCCTTCAGCCCGATCTCTTCCTGGCGAATGAGGCCCGCCTGAGGCAATTTGCCGGCGCTCAGCATGTCAAGCACCGCGCAAATCGCGCCCGCCGTCGTGATCTGTATGGCGCTGCGGACTCTGCCGCCGATCGGCGTCGCATAGATCTTATTGGCGTAGGTCTCCTGCATGAGCTGGCCGGCGCGCATGCCGCTCACCGTGGCAAATACAATCACCACGTCCTGCAGGGTTATCGGCACGGCATTCTCGAGAATGTCCTTCAAGAGTTCACGCCGGTCGCGCAGCCGCAGGTCATTGAGCAGCGCCTTCATGATGGCGGCGTGGCCGGGATAACGAATGGTGCGGTAATTGAGGTTTCGGACCTTGCCGGCCAAGGTTTCGCACAACGTGCCGAGGCCGCCCGAGGTGTTGAACGCCTCGTACAAAATACCGTCGAGCGAGAACTCTTCCAATTCTTCCAGCGGCTGGGTTTCTTTGAGTTGGCCATTGACGATGGCCTCGCACGGTTCGCAGTATTCGTTGATGACGCCGTCCGTGCTCCACGTCAGATTGTAGTTGAGCGCGTTCGACGGAAATTTCGGCAATGCGCCGACCCGCATGCGAACATCGTTAAGCGTATCGAATCGCGAGGCCAAGTCGCTGGCGACAATGGTGATGAAGCCCGGTGCCAACCCGCATTGTGGAATGAACGCGGTGCGCGCGCCGGCGGCAAGCTGCTTGACCGCGCGGGTACTGGCGACATCCTCCGTGAGATCCAGATAGTGAGCGCCGGCGGCCTTGGCCGCTTCGGCAATGAGCCGCGTGGCGTGATAAGGCGCTGCGGACAGCACGGCGAATTTGCCGATCAGCAACTTGCGCAGCGCATCGGCTTGCCGAATGTCGACCGCAACTTTCGTGATGGCCACCGACGTTTCCAGCCGATCCAATTGCTTTTCAGAGCGATCGACTACGGTGACGGCATAGTCGCCGGAACCGCCCAGAAACTCCGCAATCATGGAGCCGATTTTGCCCGCGCCTACGATAACAATGTTTTTCATGCCGCCTCCAGATAGCCGCCCATTCTTGTCCGGATGCACTGCAAATGGTAGGGTCGTTTAGACGTTTTTAAGGCATAATCCCTGCGTTATACAGGCTAAAACAGGCGAAATGCCATGGATGTCATCGACGAGAAGCTCCTATCGGCATTGCGGGAAAATGGCCGCGCCTCGACCGCCATGCTGGCGAGACTGGTGGGCCGTTCGCGTACCAGCGTTCAGAGCCGGATTGAGCGGCTCGAACGGCAGGGAATCATTACCGGATATGGCGTTCGCTTGGCACCCGAGCACGGCCTCGGCGCCGTGCGCGCGCATGTCATGATCAAGGTGGGTCCGAAGGAGGCCCGTGCCGTGACCGCTGCGTTGCGCGACATATCGCAGGTGCGGCTCCTGCATTCGGTCAGCGGCGACGTGGATTTGATTGCGGTTGCGGTCACGGCTTCGGTTGCCGAAATGGATCAGGTAATCGATCGCATTGGCGCGCTGGATGGCGTGGAACGCACCACTTCGTCAATCATCTTGTCGACCAAGTTCGATCGTTGAGCGTGCAAGTTGCCGGAGGCTTTGCGGTGACCTTTATTTTTGCGAAGCGGGAACGGCCGCGGCGATAACCCACGCCTCGAGTGCCCGCGTATCGGCCATGTCGCCGTCGTAGACCAGCTCCGGCTCGAAAGGCCCGACCTGGTACGGGCTGCCCGGGTCAATCGCCTGGAGCGTGGAAAACATCGAATAGCCTGAAGGCAGATATTCTTCGCGAACTTCGAGATAGTGGGTCGCGGCATCGGTAGTTTGCCCGACGTGGAATGCGCCCAACGTGAGAAAATCGTCCGTGACCAGCAAACACGAGCTGAAGCAGAGGCTGTCCGTCAACAAAAGTAATCGGCCTTTCATCAAGGAGGGTGGTGCCGCGAGAACCGGCTTTTCCAGTGCGCGTGGACAATAGACCTCATTGGAGAATGCCTTGCCGCGACCGCGCGCCGCGCGCATCTCACGAAGCTGCGTCTCGCCGATCTTCTTGGCCTCTGGGGTCGTATACACCGTGCCCGAACGCAGCAGGAAATCCAAGTTGTTGATGTTGCTCTCGGAGGCTCGCCACGCTTCCTCGCAAGCCGACGTGTCTTCAGGGCCGAGGCGGACTTCGACGGCAGCCGGGCCCAGCAGGGAGGCAGCAATCTGGCGTCCGAAAGACGACGAGCCGCCGCTATTTCCGCGCAAATCGAGCACTACGAATGGCGCGTCGCGCAGCGTGGTTTTCTGATCCTCAACCGCCTTTGCAACATCGGCTGCGTGATTGCTCAACAGACTTTGCAGCGCGATCCAATAGCCGCCGCCGACTCGACGCACACCGTAACCCGCTTCACCGGCGCCGATCGCGGTCTGCAACCTGGGCAAAAGGCTGTCACGTTTGATCCGCATCCAATTCAACTTCACTGTCTGCCGTTGGCCGTCATGCTCGAATAGACATGCCGCAGGGCGCGTCACGAAGGGATTGCCCTCATCCACGAGCAGCCAGGGAGCCCCTTGGGCTTGCTGCGCCCCGACGTTCCAGTCGACACGGAACCCGCCAAGATTCTTTCGAGCCAAATCCTCGACATCTTCCCCATCGCAGCTGATGAGCGCGGCGCCCCGCAGCGCAGCCCTAGGCTCATCGGTGTCGCTGACCCGCCACGAGTTGCCGCGCTTGCTGACAATGATTCCGGCCCAACGCGGAAGATTGACCACGAAAGTCGGGCGGCTCCAAATGTGCTTATCGCCCATGCCTGCCGCAAATCCCGCGAGAACCGCGGCGTATCCCTGATACGAGACGACCGTGTGGGCTCGGCTGAGCGCCGCGTTGTGTGCGTTGTTCAGTCTTTCCTGAAAAGCGACGTCATGCAGATCCGTCGCCCCGCCGGGATGGTTGTCCCGAAGCAGCTTGTAGGCCGCTTCGACATCGTCCCGGGTGGTCTGACCCCAGCGTGGGTCGGCAGGCGCGTGAAACTCATCCACGCTCCAGAATGGAATCTGCGCCAATGCCGGTGGATTGAAACCCAACATCGAACAAACGATTGCGCTCATCAAGGCGCTCAGTCTCCATCCCGAATATCGTTGGCTCGCCGGCAAAGCAAGTCTCCCTAGTTGTTGCCTTGATGCTATCGAGTCGCATCGATAAAAGCTTGGGGATTATTGCCATCGGCAAACGGCGATACCGCTCCGGGCGCTCACGGAACGATGTTTTTCGGATTGCCCCCCGCCGGCGGCTCGTCGTGCATGTGCTCGAACAAGTCGCCGCGGACCGGGATTTTTCCGATGCCGCAACCCACGAATGGCAAAGGAAACACCAGCAAGACGCAATGGTCGCTGAGATGGAGGAGTATGCCGCCGCCTTCGATGGGCTCCATGCGCTGCGTGTGCTTGCGATCCCAACCGAACTCCGATTTCTGATTGCGATCGGGACCCAGGCCGCCATTGAAATCCGCGCCTGCGCCGTGCTTGTCGAGGGCGCGAGGCGGGGTTGCCATCGCCAACTCAGCGTACTGCTTGATCGCGCGTTCGGCTTCCGCGTTCCAATCGACGGGCGCAGAGGGGTTGTCGGCCGGCGACGGCGGCGCAGGCGCCGGTATGATGACGAGCTGCGTGTCGCGCGCCGCGACCGGCTTTTTGCGCGGCAGTGGCGCTGTCGGTGCGCCGGGGGCGGGGGCTTGCGCATGGTCGGGCAGCGCAAGAAAAATCAGAGGTTCTTCGCTGCGCATGTCCACTCGTGTCACGCGGCGCGATGCGACCAGCAACAACGCGGCGTGGATCGCCACGACGAGCAACAGAACTGTGGGGCGGAGTATCCGCGACCCAGTCCCATCCGATGGATCGTGCATGGTCATTGCGACGGCCGGCACGGTCGGGAACTCCCTTTACCTCGACAGGCGAGGCATGCAGTCTGATGTCCGCGGGCGCGATTAGTTCCTGGGCGTTGGAACCCAGCGAGTGACAGGGATGGCGGGGCTGAGTAAAAAACGGCGTGGATTTTGAGGCCCACGCCGCCGGGATATCGCACCAGCGGGGGAGTTGGCTGGCTTGCCGGCGCGAGATTCTCCTAAACTCGAGCGCTCATCCTGCCAAAAACCCGTAGGAGAGAAAGATACTCTTTGTCACGCCCAATTAGATTTTTATCATTTGTCTCAGCCACTCATTTGTGGTAGCGAAAATCAACATGTTGAAATGATTAGGGAAATCCCCGAGCAATTTTTCGGCGCGCTCTCGGCATGAACCAAAGGCGAAAATCGGCAGTAGCTTAGGCGCAGAAGTTCTAATTAACCTGGGGTTGGATAACCTGGGCGGACGGAGTCAGGCGACCGAGGCAGCCGCGCGCGGTTGCCGCAGCCGCCGCACGATCAAATAAGCAGCCACCGCCACGACGAGCGTCAAGCAGCTGAACTTGAAATCCTGCCTTTGGCCCTGGGTGAATGCCATGGCGATCAACACCGCAGCCATGCAGGCGATTGCTGCGTAGCTTAGGTACGGGAATAACCACATGCTGATCGCGGGCTTCGCTTCGCCATTGCGTTCGCGCCGGCGGCGCAGCGCAATTTGCGCGGCAGCCGTGATCATATAAACGAATACGATGAGGGCGCCGGAGGAACTCAATAAGAAATCGAATACTTTTTGCGGCGCTTCGGTGGCCGCGATGATCCCCAGGAATCCCGCTGCCGCGCCGATCAACACCGAGACCACGGGCACGCGGCGTTTATTCAATTTGACGAAGGACTGCGGCGCATCGCCCCGTTCAGCCAGTATGAACAGCACCCGCGAACTGACATAGAACGCCGAATTCAAACAGGACAGCACAGCGGTGAGGATGATGACGCTCATGATGATGCCGGCCCCCGGCACGTGCATCGTATTCAGCGCCAACGTAAAGGGCGACTCGCCGGAGCGGACCGTATTCCAGGGAACCACCGATACGATCAAGAAAACGGACACGACGTAGAAAATCAAAATGCGCCATATCACGGTCGTGGTCATTTTCGCGATGGCGCGGCCCGGTTGCGCCGATTCGGCCGCCGCCACCGTCGTGATTTCCGCGCCGGTCATGGCAAAGAATACCGAGGGCACCGCTGCCAGCACCGCAATCCAACCACGCGGTGCGAAGCCGCCGAAATTGACGAGATTCGCAAAAGTCGCGCCCGAGGGCGCCGTCCAGCCGAATGCATACGAAGCCGCGATGACGACGAATACCAGGATCGCCGCGACTTTGATTGAGGCGAACCAGAATTCAAACTCCGCATACGAACGCGCCGACATGAGGTTGACCCCGGTCATGATGGCCATCAAACCGAGACCGATCTGCAGCTGAGTAAAATCCGGCATCCAGATCTGCAGTATTTTCGCGCCTGCGATGGCTTCCACCGGCACGACGATGACCCAGAAATACCAATACAGCCAGCCCACGACAAAGCCTGCGCCGTCGCCCAAGCCGGAGCGCGCAAACTCCGTGAACGAACGCACCTTGGGCAGCGCCGTGGCCATTTCGCCCAGCATGCGCATCACCAGCAGAATGAGCATGCCCGTGATGGCATAGCTGATGAAAACCGCGGGGCCCGCAGCGGTGATGGAAGTGCTGCTGCCGACAAACAGGCCTGCGCCAATGATGCCGCCGATCGAGATCATGGCTAAATGACGGCTTTTCAGCGAACGGCTGAGCTGATGCTTGGCCTCGGGCTGCTCAGGAATGCTCGGCTGGATCATTGCGACGACCTCGGTGAGACTGACGGTATATTACGCACAACGCGTTCCGATTGGCGACGCGGGGTGCACAGAGCGGCGCGAGCCTTATAGGCTGCGTAAGAAGTCGATCACCGCTTTGTTGACCTCGTTCGGACGCTCCTGCTGCGTCCAGTGACCGCAGCCCGGCAGCATGATGGTGCCACGCAGCCGGGGAATGTAGCGCGCCAGGTCGGCGATGACTTCCTTCATTCGGGGAAAGGAAACCACAAGGTCAAGATCGCCCGCCATATAGAGGGCCGGCACCGTCACCGCAGCGCCGGCGTAGGGTGCCATCAATTCCCAGTTGCGATCGATATTGCGGTACCAATTGAGTCCGCCGCGAAATCCCGAGTGCTGGAATTGCTGCACATAAAAGTCCACGTCCGCATCCTTGAGCCACGGCGGCAGCGTCTCCGGATCCGGCATTCGGGTGAGAAATCCTCCGGCACGCGGCACCATGCCGACGCCGGAGCCCGAAGCAGTGCCCGGATTGCGCCGCGGGACATCGCCTGATCCTGAATACAGAATCTTGCGAAGTGAAATGCGCGCGTCGGCCTCGAGTTCTGCTTCGGCCACGCCTGGAGCCTGAAAGTACAGCTGATAGAAGCTGGCGTCGGCGTTTTGGGCCATCACGCTGGTCGGCGCGACGCTGCCGCGGGGCCGATAAGGAACGCTGAGTCCGACAACTGCCCGAAAGCGATCCGGGCGCATGAGCGCCGCGTGCCAGGCAACCGGTGCGCCCCAGTCGTGGCCCACGATGACGGCCTGCTTTTCACCCAAGGCGTCCAGCACCCCGACCATATCGCCCACGAGGTGAAACAACGTATATCGATCGATTTCGGCGGGGCGGTCCGTGTTGCCGTAGCCGCGCATGTCCGGCGCAACGGCGTGAAATCCTGCCTGCGACAGCGCCGTTAATTGATGCCGCCACGAATACCACGACTCCGGAAATCCATGGCAGAGCAGCACCAACGGCCCGCTTCCTTGTTCGGCGATGTGAATACGAATGCCGTTGGCGTCGATCGCGCGGTGGGTAAGTTCGTCCATGCGGCTAGCGTAGCAGCGCGGGAAACCACGGGTAAGTGCTTTACGGCGCCCGCGCGCTCATCGAACTCAGTTTTGCCTCCAATTCCGCACCGAAATACGCCTGCGGCTTCGAGGGGTCGACGTGTTCACGGCGCTCGCGCAGGGCGATTGCCGATTTGGCTTTTTCGAATGCGTCGCGCAACGAACGAGCCTCAGGCAATGCGTCCCGATAAAACGCTTCGCCGAAGTAAGTCAGATCGCGGTCGTTCGAACAGCCAAATGACGTGCGATCGGCTGCCGCCGCTGTAATGACGATGGTCTGAGGATTTTTCAACGAATCGATAAACGCTCCCGCATAGCAGGCAGAAATGATGATCACCCGCCACTTGATCGCGGAATCGCTCAAGGCCTCGGCCAGATCTTCATCGGTCAGATCATTGAGCGGCAGCTGCAAATTCGAAACGGCGATGGCCGGGTCCTGCGCGCCGTGGGAGGAGATGGACAAGAACAGCACATCGCGATCGAGATTCATTCGCGCCGCCAGCCCGCGAAGCGCGTATTTCAATCCCGATACGCTGGCCAGCGGCGCGTCGTCCAAGTCGCGTTCGTCATTGATCAACGACAGGCCTCTGCCGTTCATGCCGTAACGCTCGGATAGCACCCGCGACGCCAAACCGATTTCCTGAGCGAACACTTTCTGTTCTCCGACGCCCGCGAATCCGAGAAAGAAGGCCTGGGGACTTGCCGATGTCTCGCCAATGGCCGCGAGGGCGCGATCGATGCGCGCGGCTTGCTCGAACAAAAGGCTTTCCGCGTCGGCCTGACCGTCCTGGTTGTCTGCGGCCGCTTCGATCTCAGCGGGAGCCCATACGTCGGGAATCACGTCCAGCGCATCGGTGAGCCAGACGAATCCTGCAATGAAAGCAATTCCGGCAATGGCGGCCGCACGCTGCGGCTCACCGGTGAACGCACGCAAGCCGCGGGCGAGATAGAGGAACGAGTAAACGGCAGCCGCGACCGTCGCACCCAAGAGCCAAAGCGGATTCAAATAGGGAGCGGCGACTGCCGCAAGACACAGCGGGACCGGAACCAATCCGAGGCACAGCATCAGCGCTGCCTCATTACTCAACATCGGCCTCGATCGCCGGCGCAGGAGTGCTGCCAGCGCCAGAACAGCCAGCGCATACCACGCGAGCAGCGGCGCGCCAACGATGAGAAACTGCGGATCCGGGAGAGCGTCCCACCAGTCGATCGCGACCCACAGCAACAGCCAGAGCATGCTCAAGCCAATGAGGATGGGCGTCGGAGGACGCGAGGGAACCGCACCGATCCTTCTCAACATCCACAGCCGCAGCAGTGATGCAACCCAGGACCGCGGCGGTTCCGCCGGTACCTGCGCGGCGGCGATCGGTTCGCTCGGCAGCTCATTCAACGGGTCATTGTCGTCCATGAGTAGATGATAGCCCGGCACGGCGGTGTTGCGCGCGACCCGCGGTCGGCGGGATGATGCCGTGATCTTCAGCTGCCGTGGGTCACGGACATTCGCAGCCTGCAGAGCAGCGGACGAGGATGATCAATTTCAAGTGGAGAAGTGCGCATGGCCGTATACAGACTGGGCGATAATTCACCGGTAGTGGCGCCAAGCGCTTACATCGCTCCGAATGCGACGGTTGTCGGCAAGGTGATTCTCGCCGAGAAATCCACCGTATGGTTCGGTGCAACGTTAAGGGGCGATAACGAGACCATTAGCATCGGCGCGAACAGCAATGTGCAAGACTCGGCGGTGCTGCACACCGATCCGGGTTTCCCGCTGTCGATTGGCGTCAATGTATCGATCGGCCATCAAGCCATGATGCATGGCTGCACGGTGGGCGACGGCTCCTTGATCGGCATCCAGTCGATCGTGCTCAACGGTGCCACCATCGGCAAAGGCTGTCTGGTCGGCGCCGGTGCGCTCATCACCGAGCGCAAAGTATTTCCCGATGGCTGTCTCATCATAGGCTCGCCTGCCAAGGCCGTACGTGAACTCACGGCGGAGGAGCGGGAGAATCTGCTCAAAGTGGCGGAAAATTACGCCGAGCGTGGTGCGTACTACCGGACGCATTTGCAAGTACTTTAGACGCCGGCCGCGGCGGTGCTAGTATTCTCTCTCCCTATACCTCAAATCGCTCATACGGGAGAGAAGCGAATGTCCAATGAACGAGACCCAGACTTGAGCAGGCGTGATTTTGTACAGGGCGCCGTGTCCGGCGCTGCCCTCGCGGCGGTTCCCATAGGGGTGTTTGCCGCTTCGCCGGCGAAGGATGCAGACAAGGCGGCTGTGTTGGCCCAGATCCCGAAGATGCACGCCGCGAACATCAAGCGTTTGCAGGATTGGATCGCGCTGCCGTCGATTGCCGCCGAGAACAGGAATTTTCCGCAGGGCCCTGAGTACATGGCGAAGCTGGCCCAGGATGCTGGATTTACCGGCGTGAAACTCATACCGACGTCGGGCAAACCGGGCGTGTTCGGCAAGATCGATGTCGGCGCCAAGACCACCATGGCGATTTATTTCATGTACGACGTGAAACAATTCGTGCCTGAGGAATGGAGTTCGCCGCCGCTCGAGGCGCGTCTGGTTCAGAAGGAAGGATTGGGGACTGTTTGCATGGGCCGCGGCGCGGTCAATCAGAAGGGTCCGGAAAATTCTTTCCTGAGTGCGCTGATGGCGTTCAAGGCGTCGGGAAAAAAGCTGCCCGTCAATTTGGTGCTGGTGTGCGAGGGTGAAGAGGAGATTGCCTCGCCGCATTTTCAAGAAGTGATCAAAAATCCCGAAGTCATGGCAGAGCTGAAGAAGTGCGTGGGTGTCTTCATGCCGGAGGCCGGCCAGGATCGCGACGGCGGCGTTCAAGTGTCCCTCGGTGCCAAAGGCGTGGTCGAGCTGGAATTGATCTCGAGCGGTGAGAAGTGGGGACGCGGTCCTGCGCACGATGTGCACTCCAGCCTCGAGGCCCAGGTGGATTCCCCAACCTGGCATCTCGTGCAGGCATTGAACACCTTGGTTGAAAAAGATGGGCACACGCCGGCTGTCGAGGGGTTCTTCGAGAAAGTGAAACCACTGACCGCGGTGCAGGAGCAAATGATCAGGGATCACGCGGCCAAGACTGCAGAGAGCACCGTGAAGAAGGCGCTGGGCGTGCAGCATTGGGTGCATGACAAGAATTGGGTCGACTCGCTGATCCTGCTCGAGTCCCGGCCGACCATCAACATCGAGGGATTGGTGGCGGGCTACACCGGACCGGGCGGCAAGACCGTTTTGCCTCACAAGGCGGTGGCCAAGATCGACATGCGCCTGGTGCCGGACATGACGGCGGCCGATACGCTCGCGAAGCTGCAAGCGCACTTGGCGAAGCACGGGTTTGCCGATATC
>Ga0193716_1000812_pt1 | contig 18618 bp, 19 predicted proteins | sample U2c1metaG_FD_145901 | JGI IMG/M metagenome (GOLD analysis project Ga0193716, IMG submission 145901) | Soil microbial communities from a riparian zone of the East river system, Colorado, United States - U2c1 | ecosystem: Environmental > Terrestrial > Soil > Riparian zone | place: USA: East River...
CCGAAGTCGAGTTCGGATCGCCGGTGGTGGTCGCGAAACGCCTGTGCTCGCCAGTGCTACCGGCGTCGAGCACGCCCGGAATGGAATAGCGGATCTCGAAGACGTGGGTCCCGTACGACAGCGTCTCGTCCGGGCTGCCGATCTTGGCCACCCGGAACCGCTCCCCGTCCTCCCACAGCATTTGATACGGGGCGGGCTCACCGTCGAGCAGGATCGAGGTGATCTCGGGCTTCTGCCGCACCCGTGGGCTGTTCTGATTGGCGACGTCCCAGTACCGGAAGATGCCGTGCCGCCCCGACGGGAACTCGGCGGTGATGGTCTCCACCGCATCGAGCGTGCCGTCCTGCGCGACCGTGAAATCGGCTTCGTAGTTGCTGAATACGACGGGATCGTTGGCCGCGCCCGCGCTGCCTCCGCTGCTGAGCACATGAGGCCAGAGCAGGCCAATCGCGATGAGCGCCAGAAGGAACAACCAGCCGAACAGCCGCCGCATGCCACCTCCCGCTCGGCTCGGTGTGGGCACGGCAGGCCCCCAGGTTCGCCCTACCCTATGTGCAACGGGTCGATCTGCACACGAACGGGCTGTTGATCGTGGCGGGCGCTGAGCACGCCGGTCGCGCGGCGTAGCGCAGCCCCAAGCGCAAGGCCGCCGTCGCGCGGTACCCGAACCAGCATGCGCATCACCGGGCCGGTAGTCGCCGCATCGCCAGCGGGGCGCCGCGCTCCCGGGGGCAGCTCGACAGGCCCGAGCACCTGCGCGTCGTCGGGGAGGTGGGCGGTGTCGAGCAGGGCGGCGGTCGCGGCGGGCGGCCCGTCGACGGCTGCCATGTGCACCGCGGGAGGTAGCCCGACCTCGCTGCGGGCATCGAGTTCGGATTCGGCGTGCGCCACCGGATCCCACCGGATAAGTGCCTGCACGGTCGGGATGGACGTCTCGGCGACGATGGCGACGACACCGCCGTCACCGCGATGGCGCACCAGGGCGGCGGCGGCCATCCACCGACGCAGTGCGTCCTCGGCGGCGCGCAGATCCTGCCTGCCGAGCAGCGCCCAGCCGTCGAGCAGCAGTGCCGCCCCGTAGCCGCCTTCTGCGACCGGTTCGGCGCCAGGCGTCGCGACGACGAGGGCTGGCGCATCGGGCACGGTGCCGATGACGACGTCCCCTCCCGAGGTGATGACGGTGGTGCCGGGGAACGCCCTGCCCAGTTCCTCGGCCGTGCGGCGCGCTCCGACGACGACGGCGCGCACGGCATCGGAACCGCACCGCACGCAGCGCAGGGCGGGGTTGGCCCTGCCGCACCACCGGCAGACCGCCCCTGCGTGGTCGCGTTCTGGCAGTGACATCGGCCCCGTGCAGTGCCTGCAGCGGGCGATGGTCCTGCATTTACCGCACGCCAGCGCAGGCACGTAACCCCTGCGTGGCACCTGGACGAGCACTGGGCGCTCCGCCTTGAGGGCGGCGCGCGCGGCGTCCAGCGACATCGTCGGCAACCGTGCGGTGTGGGAGGCCGCATCGCGTTCCTGCGCGAAGACACTGTCGTCGATCGCGATGACGCGCGGCGTGCGGGTCCGCACCACGGGCCTGGTCGCGACCAGGTCGTGAGCCCACTTGGTGCGCACCAGCGCCTGCGCCTCTGCCGTGCGGGCGTAACCGCCGATCAGCGCCGCGCAGCGCACCTGGTGGGCCCGCAGCATCGCCACCTCGCGCGCATGCGGGTACGGGGCACGCGGCTCGGCAAGGGTGTCGTCGCCGTCGTCCCACACCATCACCAGACCGAGGTCGGCGACCGGCGCGAAGACTGCACTCCTGGTGCCGATCACCAGACGGGCGCGACCGCGCAGCGCGGCAAGCCACCGGCGGTAGCGCTCGGAGGGCCCGAGGCCTGCGGACAGCGCCACCACCCTGGCTTCGTCGACGTGCCGGACCGCGGCGGCGTGCAGGGTGTCGACGTCGCGCTGGTCCGGCACGATGACGAGCGCGCCGCGGCCCGCGTTCACCACGACCGCCCCGGCCTCGGCCAGTCGATCGGCCCACGACTCCCCCGGCAGCGCCTGCCACACCGCGCGAGCGGCACGGCCCTCCCCGAGCGCGCCGAGGAACTGCTCACCGCGGCCGTACGACGCCCACGCCGCCGGGTCGACGGCCGTCGGCACCAGTGCGGGCAGTTCGGCGACGGCCTGCTTCTCGACGTTGGCGTGCCGTGGCGGCACCGCCAGTCGCAACACGTCGGCACGGGTGCCCGCGTAGCGCGCGGCCACTGCGTCGACGAGACGGCGCACGTCGGGGGTCAGCACCTGCTCGGCGGAGACCACCTTGTCCAGCCAGCCGAGTTTGCCGACATGGTCTGTCTCCGAACGCCTTTCGAGGATGAAGGCGTCGACGAGCCTGCCGTGGAAGCGAACCCGCACCCGCACACCGGGCTGCGCGTCGTCGGAATGCTCGGCGGGGACGAGGTAGTCGAAGTCACGGTCGAGGTGCGGCACCTGCAGCATGGGCACCACCCGCGCGATCGGCTCGTGCTCGGCCGCCTGCTTGGTGGTGGTCACGAAGCCGGTTTAGCAGTGCCGACCGACGCCCCAGGTGTGCGGCCGAAGAAGAACCCCGCAGTTATCAACAGCAGTGACGTTGCGTACGCCCACCAGATCGGCACCGCAAGCGCCTCGGATCGCAGGACGAACTTGCCGATCCCGATCATCCCGTCGGACACCGCGAAGCACGCCGCGCCCAGGGCCGTCCACGGCGTCGGTAGCCGTGCCAACAGGGCGGCACAGACCATCGCGGCCAGTACCGCCATGTAGAGCGTCACCGGCACGACCATTCCCTCGGCGATCAGCCGCGGCCAGAACCAGATCAGCAGCGCCACGCACACTGCGACGAGCACTGCCGCGCCCGCCAACCGCGGCGTGCTGCGGGTGACGAGCGGGACCAGTGCCGCGAGGAAGCACAGGTGGGCCACCAGGAACGCGCCGAGCCCAAGCACGAAAGACGGCTCCCACCACGGCATCGCGAGCAGGAAGTCCCCCGCGGCCGAGAAGAGCAGCGCCGCGACCAGCCAGCGGCGTTCACGCCGGATCGGATGACCCAGCGCGGCGATCGCGAGCAACGTGGCCGCCGCCGCCTTGACCGCGGGCTGACCCGCGAACTGGCCGGTGAGTTCGGCGCCCGACGGCAGGTGCGCGGCGGCGGCGATCAGGAACACCCCGTAGCCGGCGCCGACGACGGCCGCGGCCACCCACAGCAGTCGGGTACTGCGCCGCGGATACGGTGAGGCCATGCCAGTCGCCGACGAGCCCAGCTCAACACCCCTCGACGCCATCCTGCAGAAGGTACTGGAAGCGGTGCCGTTCCAGTTCACAACCGATGGAGGCCCCGAGGCGTCCCGGCAACGCTTCCGCGACCTGCCGCGCCGTCCCGTGCATCCCGAACTGCGCGTCGAGGACCGCACCATCGACGGACCGGCCGGCCCGATCGCGGTCCGGCTGTACTGGCCACCGGAGCCGGGTGTGACGCCGCCGCCGGTCGTGGTGTTCATCCACGGCGGCGGATGGGTCGTCGGTGACCTCGACACCTACGACGGGACGGCACGGTTGCATGCCGTGGGCGCGGGCGCGCTCGTGGTGTCGGTGGACTACCGGCTGGCACCCGAGCATCCGTTCCCTGCCGCCGTCGATGACGTGTGGGCGGCCACGCAATGGGTCGCCGAGAACGCCGCCGAACTCGGCGCCGACCCCGGACGCCTTGCCGTCGCGGGCGACTCCGCCGGCGGCAACCTCACCGCGGTGGTCGCGCTGTTGGCGCGCGACGCGGGCGGGCCACCGATCCGATTCCAGCTGCTGTGGTACCCGGCGACCACGTGGGACCCCTCGCTGCCGTCGTTCACCGAGAACGCCGACGCGCCGGTGCTCGGCACGGGCGCGGTCGGCGGGTTGTCCCGCTGGTACGCAAGCCACGTCGACCTGAAGAACCCGCCAACGACGCTGGCGCCCGCAAGGGCCGAGAACCTGTCCGGACTTCCGCAGGCCTACATCGCCGTCGCAGGCCACGACCCGCTGCGTGACGACGGTAAGCGCTACGGCGAACTGCTGGCAGCAGCAGGCGTGCCCGTCGAGGTGCACAACGCCACCAGCCTGGTGCACGGCTACCTCGGCTACGAGGGCGTCGTGCCCGCAGCCACCGACGCCGCCGACCGTGGATTGTCGGCGTTGCGGGAGGCGTTGCACTCGGCATGAGCAATGCGAATTCGGTCGACATCGTGCACGCGTTCTGGGACGAGGTGTGGAACGCGCATGATCCTGAAGCCGTCGACAGGTTCGTGGTCGACGACTTCCTGATCGTCAGCGGCGGCGAGGAGATCTCCGGCAGGGCCAACTTCAAGGCCTGGATCGCCGGCTTCCTGGCCAAGGTCGACGACCTGCATCTCGAGGTCGCGGAGTCCTTCCAGAACGAGGACGGCAGCCGGGTGACGTCGCGCTGGGTGCTGACCGGAAGGAACAACGGCATCGTCGGCACCGCGCCCGATCAGCAGAACATCGCCATGACGGGTACCGCCGTGTGGGCGGTACGCGAGGACGGAAAGTTGCTGTGCAACTGGGTGGAACGCGCCTCGTTCGAGCTCTACCAGCGACTCACCAACCAATAGGTCCCGCACTGAGCGTGCCGCGCTAACGTGAGGCCCATGACGGATACCTCTACGACGCGGCCAGACATCGATCCGATTCTCAAGGCGCTGCTGGACGCAGTCCCGCTGGAGTTCACACTCGACGACGGCGTCGAGGTGGCCCGTGAGCGAATGCGTGCGATGACGCCACCGGCGGAGATGTCGCCGGACATGCGGATCGAGGAACGCACCGTCGGGTATGGCGAGTTGGCCGACATTCCGGTGCGCATCTACTGGCCGCCAATCGAGGCACATCAGGACCTGCCGATCGTCGTCTTCTATCACGGCGGCGGCTGGGCGATCGGCGATCTCGACACCCACGATCTCTTGGCGCGTACACATGCCATCGGCGCCGAAGCCATCGTCGTGTCCGTCGACTACCGACTCGCCCCCGAACATCCGTTCCCGGCAGGCGTCGAGGACGCCTGGGCCGCCCTGCAGTGGGTCGGCGAAAACGCGGCTGAACTCGGCGGTGATCCTGCCCGCATCGCGGTGGCAGGCGACTCGGCAGGCGGCAACCTGTCGGCCGTGATGGCGCTACGGGCACGCGACGCCGGCGGTCCGCCCCTGGTGTTCCAGCTGCTCTGGTACCCGTCCGCGGTCTGTGACCAATCGGCGCCCTCCTTCATCGAGAACGCCGACGCACCGATCCTCACCCGTGACGTCATCGATGCCTTCCTGACGTGGTACCTGCCGGGGGTGGACGCCAGCGATCCCACGTCATTGCCGGTCGACGTCGCCCCCGCGAATGCGGCCACGCTCGCCGGCCTGCCGCCGGCGTTCATCGGTACCGCCGAGCACGACCCGCTGCGCGACGACGGCGGCCGCTACGCCGAAATGCTGTCCGCCGCAGGCGTTCCCGTGGAACGGAGCAACGAGCCCACCATGGTGCACGGATATGCCAGCCTTGCGCTCGCCTCTCCTGCGGCCGCCGAGGCCACCAACCGCGGGCTCGCGGCGCTGAAGGCAGCGCTGCACCCCGCCCGGTGACCGAGCGGTTCGTCCTCGACGTGCGGTCACCGGCCCAGTGGGAGCAGTGGCTGGAGGTCAATCACGACACGGTGACCGAGGTGTGGTTGCGACTGTTCAACAAGAGTGCGGGCGACGTGCCCCTGCCCTACGCCGAGGCGGTCGAGATCGCGCTGTGCTTCGGCTGGATCGACAGCCTGGCACGCGGACACGACGAGGTGTCACGCATCCAGCGGTTCAGCCCGCGCAAGCCCAAGAGCGCCTGGTCGAAGTCCAATGTCGAACGCGTGCAACGACTCGTGACTGCAGGCCGGATGCGCGAGCCGGGACAACGCCAGATCGACGCCGCCAAGGCCGACGGTCGCTGGCCGGACCACTAACCGGACGCGGGCGTCATTGGCGATGCGGGCAAGGACCGCCCCCGATCGGCGTATCTTCCATTTGGCGGTGGACGGCGGGTCGCCATCGGGCAGAGAGCTCGAGGCGACACTGACGCTGCGGCCCAAAGACGGCGTGCAGGTCGTCGGACGCAGACGGGAAGGCTGAGGGATGCCCGATTACGACACCATCATCGTCGGCGCCGGATTCTCCGGCATCGGCACGGCGATCAAGCTCGACAAGTCCGGGATGGGTGACTACCTGGTGATCGAGGCGGGCGACGGGCCGGGCGGGACATGGCACTGGAACACCTATCCCGGTATCGCCGTTGATATTCCGTCATTCTCCTATCAGTTCTCGTTCGAGCAGAGCCCGGAATGGACGCGGACGTATGCCGCAGGGCGCGAACTGAAGGCCTATGCCGAGCACTGCGTCGACAAGTACGGACTGCGCCGCAAGATCCGGTTCAACACCAAGGTGCTCGGTGCCACGTTCGACGACGACGAAGATCTGTGGCGCATCGAACTCGACAACGGTGTCCCCTTGACTGCCCGATTCCTGGTCAACGCGTGCGGTGTCCTCATCACACCCAACCTGCCCGACATCGACGGCGTGGACTCCTTCGCGGGCGTGACCATGCACACCGCCCGGTGGGACCACACGCAGGATCTGACCGGCAAACGGGTCGCGATCATCGGAACCGGCGCCTCCGCGGTACAGGTGATTCCCGAGATAGCACCAATCGTCGAGCGGCTCACAGTCTTTCAGCGCACGCCGATCTGGTGTTTCCCGAAGCCCGATGTCCCGGTTTCGCCGACGGCGCGGCGGTTGATGCGGCTTCCCGGCGGCCAAATCGTGCAGCGGCTGCTCAGCCAGGCCTACGTCGAACTCACCTTCACCCTGCCTGCGCAGTACTTCACCATCAACCCGATGGCCAAGAACATGAGCAAGGTCGGTGCGTCGTATCTACGCAAGCAGGTCGACGATCCCGAGGTGCGCGACAAGCTGCTGCCGCGCTACGCCGTCGGCTGCAAGCGGCCCGGCTTCCACAACACCTATCTGTCGACGTACAACCGGGACAACGTGGAGTTGGTGACGGAGCCGATCGACAAGATCACCGGTTCGGGCGTGGCAACCACCGACGGAGATACCCGCGACGTCGACGTGCTCATCCTGGCGACCGGCTTCAAGGTGATGGACACCGACGAGCAGCCGACGTACCCGCTGACCGGATCCGGCGGGCGCTCGTGGCGGGAGTACTGGGACGAACATCGCCTTGCGGCCTACGAGGGCGTCAGCGTGCCCGGCTTCCCGAACTACTTCACGGTGTTCGGCCCGTATGGCTACGTCGGTTCGTCGTACTTCGCCCTGGTCGAGGCCCAGAGCCACCACATCGTGCGGTGCCTCAAACAGGCGCACCGCACACGCGCCCGACGGGTCGAGGTGAAGCAGGACGCCAACGACCGCTACTTCGCCGAGATGATGCGCAAGCGGCACCGGCAGATCTTCTGGCAGGACAGCTGCCAGCTGGCGAACAGCTACTACTTCGACAAGAACGGCGACGTGCCACTGCGCCCCACCACCACCATGGAGGCGTACTGGCGCAGCCGCCGGTTCCCGCTCGAGGACTACGCCTTCAGCCGGTAGCGCTCAGCCGATCGGTTCGGCCATCGGCACGGTTCGATACTCGACGCTGATGACGTCCTTGGTGGCGGGATCGGTCATCGCCACCTTCCAGGTGTCCGCAAACTGGTTGACGCCGTTGAGCATTGAGATCGTTCCCGAGATCAGAACGGTGCCCGGCCGCGCGTCGCCGCGCTCAGTGAGCACGTCCAGCCAGTACTTGGGTGCGAGGAGATCGCCGAGCGTGCCTTGCTGGATCAGCTCGACGGTGTCGCCGTGGCCGACCCACGCCTCGAGTGCGATGTCGTCGAGTCGGTCGGCGACGTCCGACAGCCGCCACGCCTTGGTGCCGAGGACGTCGGGTGCAGCGTTCTTGCTCCACGCCACGCTGTGCACTTCGAGGTCACGATCGGTGTGGTCACACGCGGCGGTGAGCAACACGTCGTCGTCGGTGATGACCAGCGCCCACTCGGCCTCGCCGGAGGTCTTGCCGTGCTGGACGTCAACGTGGTCGGTCTGCTGGGCCAGATACGGCGCGATCGGGTAGAGCGCGGGGGTGGTGGTCGGAGCGGGCACCCCAAGCGCTGCCAGCTCGGCGATGTGCGATGCCACTTCGGCCTGGTCGCGTCCGGCGTAACCGGCGTTGAGCAGCGCGGTTACTTCAACCGACTCGATCGAGCCGTCGGGCATGGTGAAACTGAGTTGCGACACGGTGACCTCCTATGACGCCGCGGACAGCGCTGGTCCGGACGGGTAGCGATTGAAAGAAATTTGTAACGGTTGAAAGAACTTCAAGAAATCTGCCCTCAGGGCTTGCGCATATAACATGTATACAGCAAGTATATATGTTGCACAACACAATGCGGGGCATACAGCGATCGAGGCCACACCTCGGTTGCCGACCTCGACCCGATGAATCAGCAGCCGACGACACTAGGAGCGCCATGACCAACCACGAACCCGGGGACGGTACTAGTCCCCCCGTGCACCGACCCGGACTCGTCAAGGCGTTCGCGGCCAGCCTCACCGGCACTGCTCTCGAGTGGTACGACTTCGCGATCTACTCGGCGTCCGCGGCGCTGGTCTTCCCGCAGGTCTTCTTCCCCTCTTCGGATCCGCTCACCGGAACCCTCCTTGCGTTCTCGACGTACGCCGTCGGCTACGTCGCACGACCCATCGGCGGGTTCGTGTTCGGTCGCCTCGGCGACATCGTGGGACGCAAGAAACTTCTTGTCGTCACGCTGATGTTGATCGGTTTCACGACCTTCGCGATCGGCCTGATCCCCAGCCACGCGTCGATCGGAATCGTCGCGCCGATCCTCCTCGTCACCATGCGGTTCGCCCAGGGCGTCGCCGTCGGCGGCGAGTGGGGCGGCGCCGTCCTGCTGTCCAGCGAATACGGCAACCCACGCCAGCGCGGGTTCTGGGCGTCGGCCGCCCAGATCGGTCCGCCGGCAGGCAACCTGATGGCCAACGGCGTCCTTGCGCTGCTGACCGTGTCGATGACGGAAGCCCAGTTCGAAAACTGGGGTTGGCGGATCGCCTTCCTGGCATCGGCCGTTCTGGTCGGCTTCGGATTGTGGATCCGACTCGCACTCGAGGACACCCCGATCTTCAAGGCCTTGCAGGAATCGGGTGAACGTCCAGATGCCCCGATCACCACCGTCTTTCGCACTCAGAAGCGCGCGCTCATCGCCGGGGTGATGTCACGAGTCGGTCCTGACATCATGTACGCACTGTTCACCGTGTTCACCATCACGTACGGCACGAAGCACCTTGGCCTGGAACGCAATCAGGTGCTCATCGCGATCCTGATCGGCTCCGCGTTCCAATTGATCGGAATCCCGCTTGCCGGGGCAATATCGGACCGCATCAACCGGCGCCTGCTGTATGGCATCGCCGCAGTGGGCGGCCTCGTCTGGACGGTGATCTTCTTCATGATGGTCAGCGACGGGTCGTTCCTGATGGTCGTCGTCGGCATCACGATCGGCCTGGTGTTCCACTCGTTCATGTACGGACCGCAGGCCGCGTTCATCACCGAACAGTTCGACATTCACCTGCGGTCGACGGGTTCCTCGCTCGCCTACACCATCGCGGGCGTGGTCGGTGGTGCGATGGCCCCGCTGATCTTCACCTGGCTGCTGAGCCAGTACGAGAGTTGGGTGCCGCTGGTCTGCTACGTCGGCGTTGCCATCGCTGTCACCATCGGAGGCCTGGCCTTGGGCCGCGACCCAGACGACACCGAGGACGAGCACTACATCGCGATGGCCGAATCACTCACGCCCGCAGCAGGATCTGCAAAGTAATGTCGAGATGTTCGTCGATCTTGGCTTCCGCCTGGGCCACGTCGCCGCTCGCCAACGCGTCGACGATGGCCTGGTGTTCGACACACACCGGACGCTGCCGATTGGGCGAGGCGAACACCGCGGCGAGGCCGATCCGCGACAGCCGGGCCCGCAACCCGGTGTACGTCGTGGCCAGCAATTCGCTGTTCGCGGCGTCGACGAGGGTCTGGTGGAAACGTCCGTCGAGAGCAATGAACGTCTTGGCCGACGACTCGTCGGCCGAGTCGATCAGGGTTTCCTGCTCGGCGAGGATGGTGCGCATCGTGGCGACCGGCGCGTTGCCCGCGGCAAGCACGCGCTGCGCCGCGTGCCGCTCGAGCACGCCACGCAGGTCCATCAACTCGGCGATCTGGCGGCCGGACAATGCGGGCACGCGCGCGCCGCGCTTCGGCACCATCTCGACAAGGCCCTCGGCCTGCAACAGCAACAGCGCCTCACGCACCGGGGTGCGCGATACCCCGATCTGCGCCGCGAGTTCCTGCTCGTTGAGGAACGAACCAGTGGTCGTCGGCAGCGTGAGGACCTGATCCACGATGAAGGCGTAGGCCTTCTCTCGTCCTGACGAGGGGGTCTTCTCTCGTCCTGACGAGGGACCAGCGCCAGTTGTCTGCATACATTCTGTATACCTCAACCGCCACACCAAGCGATACAAGGAGACATCACGATGACGATTCGAATCGCTCTCGCCCAGGTGACCAGCACTGATGACGTCGCCGAGAATCTTGCCACGATCGACGACTACACCACCCGCGCGGCCGCCGACGGCTCCCGACTCGTGGTGTTCCCCGAAGCGATGATGCGGTGCTTCGGCGGTGGATCCCTGGCCGAGATCGCACAACCGCTCGACGGACCATGGGCAAACGCGGTCCGCGCGATCGCCGAGCGCGCAGGCATCACCGTCGCGGCGGGGATGTTCACGCCTGCCGACGACGGCCGGGTCCGCAACACACTGTTGGTGACCGGCGGCGGAGTCGACGCGCACTACGACAAGATCCACCTGTTCGACGCATTCGGATTCGCCGAGTCCGACACCGTGTCACCCGGCCAGGACCCGCTGGTCCTCGAAATCGACGGTGTCCGAGTCGGTTTCGCGATCTGCTACGACGTGCGGTTCCCCGGGCTATTCCTGACGATGGCCGACAACGGTGCTCGGCTGAACGTCGTCTCGGCGTCGTGGGGCGCGGGCCCCGGCAAGGTCGAGCACTGGGAACTCCTTGCCCGTGCCCGCGCGCTCGACACCACGACCTTCGTCGCGGCGTGCGACCAGGCACCGCCCGCCGACTACCACGGTTCGGCCCCACGGGGCGCCGGGCACAGCCTCGTCGCGGCGCCCGACGGACGCGTACTCGAATCTCTTGGCGACGAACCCGACCTACTGATCGTCGACATCGATCTCAACGCGGTCGACGCCGTACGCCGCTCGCTCCCGGTGTTGGCGAACCGCCGGTTCTGAGCCGTGCTCTAGACGGACGCCTTCAGGTCGTCGACCTTGTTGAGTTGCTCCCACGGCAGCTCGACGTCGGTGCGGCCGAAGTGGCCGTAGGCGGCAGTCTGGGCGTAGATCGGGCGCAGCAGGTCCAGGTCGCGAACGATGGCGCCCGGCCGCAGGTCGAACACCGACGTGATGGCCTTCTCGATGCGGGCCGGGTCGACGGTCTCGGTGCCGAAGGTCTCGACGAACAGCCCGACTGGGGCGGCCTTGCCGATCGCGTAGGCGACCTGGACCTCGATGCGCTCCGCAAGGCCGGCTGCGACGACGTTCTTCGCCACCCAGCGCATCGCGTACGCGGCGGACCGGTCCACCTTGGACGGATCCTTGCCGGAGAACGCGCCGCCGCCGTGGCGGGCCCAGCCGCCGTAGGTGTCGACGATGATCTTGCGGCCGGTCAGGCCGGCGTCCCCCATCGGGCCGCCGAGCACGAACTTGCCGGTCGGATTGACGAGCAGCCGGTAGTCCGAGGTGTCCAGTGTCCCGTGGCCGAGATCGGCCAGAACCGTGTTGACGACCTTCTCGCGGATGTCGGGCGTGAGCGTGTTCACCAGATCGATGCCGTCGGCGTGCTGCGTGGAGAGCACCACGGTGTCCAGCCGCACCGGCGTCGTGCCGTCGTACTGGATGGTGACCTGGGTCTTGCCGTCCGGCCGCAGGTAGTCGACGACGCCGTTCTTGCGGACCTCGGTCAGCCGGCGGGCCAACCGGTGGGCCAGCGCGATCGGCAGCGGCATCAGTTCCGGCGTGTCCGTGATCGCGTAGCCGAACATCAGGCCCTGATCGCCTGCACCCTGGAGGTCGAGCGGGTCCGCGGCGCCCTCGACACGGGTCTCGTGGGCGGTGTCGACACCCTGGGCGATGTCGGGCGACTGCGAGCCGATCGCGACGTTCACGCCGGCGGTTGCGCCGTCGAAGCCCTTCTCCGACGAGTCATAGCCGATCTCGAGGATCCGCTCGCGCACGATCGTGGGAATGTCGACGTAGGCGGACGTGGTGACCTCGCCTGCGACGTGCACCTGGCCGGTGGTGACCAGCGTTTCGACTGCGACGCGGGACTTGGGGTCCTGCGCGAGCAGCGCGTCGAGCACCGAGTCGCTGATGGCGTCACAGATCTTGTCGGGGTGTCCCTCGGTTACCGACTCACTGGTAAACAGCCGACCTTGGCTCACGGTGTCATCCCTTTCCGAAAAACTTAGTTAAACGAATCATATGCAAGTCCCGAAGCAGCAAACCCTGTAGGCCGCTCCCGCGCAACCCTTACGCGCAGAGTGTCACGTGTGACGCGTCACCCTTCCCGGCTGCGCAGGAAGGCCGCGATCGCGTCAACGATACGACTGGCCATCAATGTCTTCGACCCGTGCTCCAGCGCCGCCTCGTTGCCGTCGGCCGCCAGCAGCCACCCGTCGTTGTTGTCCACCTCGAACGCGCGGCCATCGCCGACGGCGTTCACGACCAGCAGATCACAGCCCTTGCGCTGCAGTTTCGCCCTGGCGTGGAAGAGCACGTCGCCGTTGGCATCGCCCGTCTCCGCGGCGAATCCAACGATCGCGCGCATGTTGGGCAGCTGTCCGTCGGTGCGGGCCCGCACGGTCCCGGCCAGGATGTCGTCGGTCCGGCTGAGCTCGATGGCAGGGGCGTCGAGGGAGGAATCCGGGGACTTCTTGATCTTGCTGGTGGCAACGTGCGTTGGGCGGAAGTCAGCGACCGCAGCGGCCATCACCAACACGTCGGCATCGGGGACGTGCTTGGACACCGCGTCCTGCAGTTGGCTCGCCGATCCGATGTGAACCACGTCGACGCCTGCCGGGTCGACGAGGCCCGCCGTGTTGCCTGCGATCAACGTCACCTCGGCACCACGCTGCGCGGCGACGCGTGCCACTGCGTAGCCCTGCTTGCCCGAGCTGCGGTTGCCGATGAAGCGCACCGGATCGATGGGCTCACGAGTACCGCCTGCGGTGACGAGCACCTTGACGCCTGCCAGGTCGTGAGGCAGGGCGTCGGAACGCTCGAGAAGCAGCTTGGCGAGAGTGGTGATCTCCTCGGGCTCGGGAAGCCGGCCCGCACCGCTGTCGGCGCCGGTGAGCCTGCCCGACGCCGGCTCGAGCACCACGGCACCGCGACGGCGCAGGGTCGCGACGTTCTCGACGGTGGCGGGGTGGAACCACATCTCGGTGTGCATCGCCGGGGCGAACAGCACTGGACATCGAGCGGTCAGCAGCGTGGCGGTCAGTAGGTCGTCGCCACGGCCGGCGACGGCGCGCGAAAGGAGGTCGGCGGTGGCCGGTGCGACGACGACGAGGTCGGCGTCCTGGCCGATCCGGACGTGTGGGACCTCGTTGACGTCCTCGAACACCCCGGTGCGGACGGGCTGGCCCGACAGCGCCTCGAAGGTGGCTGCTCCGACGAACTTGAGAGCCGATTCGGTGGGGACCACGCGGACGCTGTGGCCGGCTTCGGTCAGTTGCCGGACGACCGAGCACGCCTTGTACGCGGCGATGCCTCCGGCGACGCCGACAACGATCCGCTTGCGGTCCGTACTCACGTGCTCGGCGGCCTGGCTACTGCTCGCCCTCGGTGTGCTCGAGCAGGTCGGCGTGGATCTCCCGCATCGCGATCGACAGGGGCTTCTCCTGGAGACCGGGCTCGACCAACGGGCCGACGTACTCGAGGATGCCGTCGCCGAGCTGGTTGTAGTAATCGTTGATCTGACGCGCCCGCTTGGCTGCGTAGATGACCAGCGCGTACTTGCTCGACGCGCGGTCGAGCAGCTCGTCGATGGGCGGATTGGTGATGCCCAGCGGCGTGTCGTAGGCGTTGGCGGCGTCGGAGTCGGGGCTCTCGACTGGGGTTGTCACGAAGAAATCTCCTGGCGTTTTCGCTTGAGGGCTAGCTAGCTGTCGGGTCGATCGGCGCTCCATTTGGCGCTGAGCTATTAACGGCCCACCAGCAAGGATACCAATTCTGCGCACGCAGACTCCAATTGGCTGTTGACAACCACCGTGTCGAACGTGTGTTGAGCTCTGAGTTCGGCCCTCGCGGTGTCGAGCCGGCGGGCCATCACCTCGGCACTCTCGGTCCCGCGGCCGACCAAACGGGCCTCCAAGACATCCCAGCTGGGCGGGGCGAGGAAGACGCTGGTGGCCTCCGGCATGGCAGCCTTCACGGACTTGGCGCCAGCGAGATCGACCTCGATGAGCACCGGGAATCCGGCGCGGGCGGCCTCACGAACGGGTGCCGCCGGCGTGCCGGATCGGTGCAGGCCACCGTGAATCTCGGCCCATTCGAGCAGCTCACCGTCATCGATGAGCTGCTGGAACCGCTCGGCCGAGACGAACGAGTAGTCGACTCCATCCACCTCACCAGGACGAGGCGCCCTGGTGGTGGCGGAGACGCTGAAGTGCAGGTCGGGAACGCGGTCGCGCAGGCAACGCACGACCGTCGACTTGCCGACGGCCGAGGGACCGGACAGCACGACGATTCGACTCATCGCAATCGCCGTCCGGTCCCAGCCGACGCTAGTCAGCCGTGAAGTCGAACTTTTCCAGCAGGGCCTTGCGCTGACGATCACCGAGGCCGCGCAGGCGGCGGGTCGGAGCGATCTCCAGCTCGGTCATGATTTCCTGCGCCTTGACCTTGCCCACCTTGGGCAACGCTTCCAGCAGTGCGGAAACCTTCATCTTGCCCAAGACCTCGTTGGTCTCAGCGTCCTTGAGGACCTGCTTGAGGTTGGTGCCGCCGCGCTTGAGCCGGTCTTTGAGCTCGGCTCGCAGTCGACGTGCGGCAGCAGCCTTCTCCAACGCTGCCGCGCGCTGCTCGTCGGTCAACTGGGGAAGGGCCACGGTTTCCTCCGTCTCTCGGTCATCTCTTTGAGGCCGTTATTTTCTTGTCTTGACTGGTAGGAGAACCAGCCAGCGTCGACGACCGTACCCACGCTGGCTGACGAAAGCTAACCCCACCCCCCGATTAGGCCGTCAAAACTCCAGCGTGTAGGGCACGCGTTTCGGGGCGCGACCACGCCGTCACCGGCCCGATCTGGCACCGTTCGTCCCCGGTCGGCCATCGATGTGCCTGCATATCAAGGGTTTTGACCGGCTCGGCTCGATCTCGGCGCACGGCCGAGGGTCGCGGAGATGCCCCCGGGGGGCGCAATCGGCCCACTGGTTGAGAAATTTTCGCTGGTCACGGCGTGTCGGGCGTGTCGGAGCGGTCTTCGCGCACGAGCGCGGTGTCACTTCCGTCACTTCAGTTTCATCCGTCACGTAGCTCACTCATACCCAGCAAAAAGCTGGGGCATAGGTCGCCTGCTTAGCGTGCGGCTGTCGGGTTGATCAAGGGGCGTCCCCGAATGCCTCGAAAGGAAAGTGGCCATGCTTCTCAAGCGCGTGACCTGTGCCTCCGCGATCGCCATCGGCGTGGGGGTCTCCGCACTGACCGCCGGGGTCGGCCTCGCGGCCGCACAGCCGGGCCCGCCGCCGTGCGGACCCCAGGGCGGTACCTGCCAGGGGCCGGGCGGGCCGGGTGGACCAGGCGGACCTCAAGGTGGACCGGGTAGGCAGGATCCCCCGCCGGACCGCGGCGGCCCAGGTGGACCCGGCGGGCCTCAAGGTGGACCTGGCGACGGCCGCGGTGGCCCTCCAGGCGGACCCGGAGGCCCCAACAACGGGCCCGGCGGACCAGGAGGCACAGGTGGACCCGGCGACGGGCGTGGTGGACCCGGTGGGCCGGGTGACTGGCGCGGTGGACCCGGCAGCCCTGGTGGGCCGAACTGGGGTCCCCCACCCCCGGACCTCGCCTGGCGCGGGCTGGATCAGGGTCGGTACGACCACCAGCCGTTCAACTACAACGGCAGCTGGGTGCAGCCGCTCTTCAATCCCGACTTCAACAACTGGGGCTTCTGGTTCCTGGGAATCTGGATTCCGCTGTGACGGCTTAGCCGCGAGTCGTCACGTCGAATGCGCGCGTGTGGCGAAGAACTGGTTAGATCTTCGCCACACGCGCACGATCGGCGGGGCTCATCGAACTTGCGACGACGTGCGGCCGGTGATGGCGACATCACCGGCCGCATTTCGTTGTCTCCGCACTTCGCGGCCGTGATCGGCGGCGGCCCGCTCAACGCCGCTGCGGAGGGTGAGCACCGCTTCTTCGCCGCAGTGTTCCTGTCGGCTGGCACGGCTGTTGTCGATCGCCATCTCCGGACCACCCAACACGGTCTACTCGGGTCACTGTTCTTCGCGGCTGCCGCGATCATCCTGAGAGCAAACGGTTTTCGTACTGTTACCGGATGCACAGCCCGCGCCCACTTCGACCACAGGGCCAACCCATTTCCGCCGCTTAACGTCTTGGTAGTGAGGCGAACTCGCGCCCACGGACGAGAAGTGGAGAGACCCTGATGACCTTCAAGCGAGCCATCTACGCGTCGACGCTGGCAGCCGGAGTCGGACTCGCCGGGTTGTTCGGCGTCGGCCTCGGCACGGCGTCCGCAGAACCCGGACCGCAGTGCAACGCGCCGAACAGGCCGCCCTGCGGACAGGATCAGCACGACAACCAGGGGCGGGGCGACGATCGCGGCGGCCCAGCACCCATGGACTGGAACCACCGCGGCATCGATCAAGGGCGGGGCGACCACCAGCCGTTCAACTGGAACGGCCAGCAGGTCAATCCGGTATTCGACGGAGGCCACAACGCCTGGGGCTTCTGGTTCCTCGGGCAGTGGATTCCGCTGTAAGCCAAGGGGAAGAAAGCGCGGCGGGTCACCGGAAACGGTGGCCCGCCGCTGCGTCTAAGCGGACAAATACGCCACGGCGTCGCGCATCCGCTCCCCCGCTGAACGCAATGCCGCCACGTCGGGTCCGGCCCGCAACACCTCGCGGGACACCGCGGGCAGCACCGTCCCCGGTGCCGCACCACCAAGGGCAGCAAGCGCGTCGGGGCGACCGCCCTGCGCACCCACCCCTGGCACCAGCACCGGTCCGCCGAGCGCACCGAGATCGGGCACGTCGGACAGGGTCGCACCGACCACGACGCCGACGGAAGCGGTTCCAGTGGAACGATTCTCGGCAGCCACGTCGTCGACGACGGACTGGGCGACCGTCCGGCCGTCCACCGTGGCGCGCTGCACGCCGGCACCTTCCGGGTTGGACGTCGCCGCCAGCACGAACACTCCCCTGCCATGCGAGGCCGCCACGTCGAGCAGCGGACGCAGTGAGCCGAAGCCGAGGTACGGCGAGGCAGTCACGGCGTCGCATGCCAACGGCGAATCACCGGCCCACGCCGCGGCGTATGCGGCCATCGTCGAGCCGATGTCACCGCGCTTGGCGTCCGCCAGCACCAACACCCTGGCCTCGCGCAACCCGGCGATCGTGCGCTCCAACACGGAATAGCCTGCTGCACCATAAGTCTCGAAGAACGCCACTTGAGGCTTGACCACGGCGAAGCCCGCGAAGGCCTCGACGCAGATGTCGCAGAACGCGCGCAGCCCGTCGGCGTCGGTGGACAGCCCCCAGGCGGTCAGCAGTTCGGGGTGCGGGTCGATTCCGAGGCACAGCGGCCCCCGCTCGGCCATGGCTTCGGCCAGCCTGGTCCCGAACGCAGTCACTCCGACGCCCCGAGCCGAGCATGCAACTCCTGCAGCGACATCACGCCGATGTCGCCGCGGATACCCGCCTCGATGCCCTGCACCGCGGCCGACGCACCCTGGACCGTCGTGACGCACGGGATGTTCATCGCGACCGCCGCCGACCGGATCTCGTAGCCATCGATGCGTGGCCCGGAGTTTCCGTAGGGCGTGTTGATCACCATGTCCACCTCGCCTGCGCGGATGGCGTCGACCGCCGACATCACCGGACGACCGCCGCCTGGCTGTTCGAAGTGCTTGCGCACCACGTCGCACGGAATGCCGTTGCGGCGAAGCATCTCCGCAGTGCCCTCGGTGGCCAGCACGCGGAAGCCCAGATCGGCCAACCGCTTGACCGGGAACACCAGCGAGCGCTTGTCGCGGTTGGCGACCGAGACGAAGACCGTGCCCTCGGCGGGCAGCGAGCCGTAGGCCGCGGTCTGGCTCTTGGCGAAGGCGGTGCCGAAGTCGCGGTCGATGCCCATCACCTCGCCGGTGGACTTCATCTCGGGTCCAAGCAGCGAGTCGACCTGCGAGCCA
>Ga0193716_1000815_pt1 | contig 18613 bp, 15 predicted proteins | sample U2c1metaG_FD_145901 | JGI IMG/M metagenome (GOLD analysis project Ga0193716, IMG submission 145901) | Soil microbial communities from a riparian zone of the East river system, Colorado, United States - U2c1 | ecosystem: Environmental > Terrestrial > Soil > Riparian zone | place: USA: East River...
GTAGTACTCGAGGCCGAGGGCCTCACCAAACACTTCCCCGTACGGCGGGGCCTGCGCGACCTGTTCACCCGGGAGCGCAAAGCGGTGCACGCGGTGGACGACATCCAGCTGACGCTTCGCCGGGGCCGGGTCACCGCGCTCGTGGGCGAATCCGGCTCGGGCAAGTCGACGGTCGCGCGCCTGATGGCGCAGCTCTACACCCGCACCGACGGCGACATCCGGCTGCACGGCAAGTCGGTCACCGTGCACGGCGGGCGCAAGTTCCGCGCCTACTGCCGCCAGGTGCAGATGATCTTCCAGGACCCGTTCGCGTCGCTGAACCCGGTGCACACGATCCGGTACCACCTGACCCGGGCGCTGAAGATCCACGGCCGGGCCGGCAAGAACTCCGAGGAGCTCGAGCAGAACCTGCGGGACCTGCTGCTCCGCGTGCAACTGGTACCGCCGGAGCGCTACCTGGACAAGTTCCCGCACGAGCTGTCCGGTGGTCAGCGCCAGCGGGTGTCGATCGCCCGCGCGCTCGGCGCGGATCCGCAGGCCCTGCTGGCCGACGAGCCGGTGTCGATGCTGGACGTGTCGATCCGGCTCGGCATCCTGAACCTGCTGCGGGACCTGAAGGAACGCCTCAACCTGGCCATCCTCTACATCACCCACGACATCGCGTCCGCGCGCTACTTCGCCGACGAGACCCTGGTGATGTACGCCGGCCGGATGGTCGAGGGCGGCGACTCCGAGACCGTCACCCAGCACCCGGCCCATCCGTACACCCGGCTGCTGATCGAGAGCGCGCCGGATCCGGACCGGCTGGACCGGGTCGGCGATGCGAAGGAAGTGCCCGAGGACCGGGCCGGTGGTGAGCCGCCCAGTCTGATCGCGCCGCCGACCGGCTGCCGGTTCCACCCGCGCTGCGTCTACGCGATGCCGAAGTGCACGACCGACCTGCCTCCCCGCTTCGAGCTTCCGATCGTCAGCGGCGAGGGCGAGCACTGGGCGGCCTGCTGGCTCTACGAGGAAGGAGCGGCGAAGTGAAGTTCCTGCTGCAGCGGATCGCGTTCTATCTGTTCACCGCGTGGGCCGCGATCACGATCAACTTCTTCATCCCGCGGATGATCCCCGGTGACCCGGTCACCTCGCTGATGAACCGGTTCCAGGGCCAGATGAGCACCGAGGCGATCCACTCGCTGTACGTGCTGTTCGGCCTGGACAAGAACGCGAGCATGTGGAGCCAGTACGTCGACTACTGGGGTCAGGTCTTCCGCGGCGACCTCGGACTGTCGTTCACCTTCTTCCCGACCCCGGTCGCGGACATCCTCGGCCAGAGCCTGCCGTGGACGGTCGCCCTGGTCGGCATCACCACTCTCGCCAGCTTCATGATCGGTACGGCGCTGGGCGTGCTGGCCGGCTGGCGGCGTGGTTCCTGGCTCGACGGACTGTTGCCGGTGACCACGTTCCTGTCGTCCATCCCGTACTTCTGGCTCGGACTGATCGCGATCGCGCTGTTCGCCGGAGCTGGCAGCTTCTTCCCCTCCTCGGGTGGCTACGAGCCGGGGCTGGTGCCGTCCTGGAACGGTGAGTTCATCGGCAGTGCGATCCAGCACAGCCTGTTGCCGGCCATCACCATCCTGATCTCTTCGGTCAGCGGCTGGATCCTCAGCATGCGGAACATGATGGTCACGGTCGCCTCCGAGGACTACATCACCGTCGCGCACGCCAAGGGACTCAGCGAGCGCCGGGTGATGGTCAGCTACGCCGCCCGGAACGCGCTGTTGCCGAACGTGTCCGGCTTCGCACTGTCGCTCGGCTTCATCGTCGGCGGAACCCTGCTGGTCGAGATCGTCTTCTCCTATCCGGGGATCGGCTACAACCTCTTCCAGGCGGTCGGCTCCAAGGACTATCCACTGATGCAGGGCATCTTCCTGGTGATCACGATCTCCGTTCTGGTCGCCAACCTGATCGCGGATGTGGCGTACCTGCTGCTCGATCCCCGTACCCGCAAGGAGGGCTGACCGATGTCCGCACCGACCAGCACCATCACCGCGGTCACTCCCGAAGGACCGGTCGAGGCCGGAGGCGCGGCCAAGCGCCGCGACCGGCCTGATCGTGCTCGCGTTCTTCTGCCTGATCGCGATCATCGGCTCGTGGATCGCGCCGTTCGACCCGTCCGCGCGCAGCAGCGACATCCTGCAGGGACCGTCCGGCAAGCACTGGTTCGGCACCACCCACCTCGGCCAGGACATCTTCAGCCAGATCCTGGTCGGCACCCGGGGCGTCATGTTCGTCGGTCTGCTGGCCGGCATCATCGCCACCGCGCTGTCCGTCCTGATCGGGGTCAGCTCCGGCTTCCTCGGCGGCGCGGCGGACGAGGGTCTGTCGGCACTGTCGAACGTCTTCCTGGTCATCCCGGCGCTGCCGCTGATCATCATCGTCGCCTCCACGATCCCGAGCGCGGGTGACCTGATGGTTGCCCTTGTCATCGGTCTGACCTCCTGGGCGTGGGGTGCGCGAGTACTGCGCGCCCAGACGCTGTCGCTTCGACGGCGGGACTATGTCGAGGCGGCCCGGGCCACCGGTGAGAGCACCTGGCGGATCATCACCGTCGAGATCCTGCCGAACCTGACCGCCATCATCGCGTCCGGGTTCGTCGGCACGGTGATCTTCGCGGTGATGTCCGAGATCACCCTGGCCTTCATCGGGATCTCGACCATCTCCGAGTGGAACTGGGGCACCATCCTGTTCTGGGCGCAGAGCCAGCAGGCCCTCGCCCAGGGCGCCTGGTGGTGGTTCGTGCCGGCCGGTCTGGCGATCGCGATCCTCGGGACCGCGCTGTCGCTGATCAACTTCGGCATCGACGAGTTCGTCAGCCCGCGGCTGCGCAGCAGCGGGCACACCCGGCTGAAGACCAACGACGGCCACACCGTCAAGATGCGGGTCGGATTCACGCCGGTCCTGCAGCAGAACGGCACCAAGGAACTGGTCACGCCGGTGGTGCGGAAGACCGTCGACGAAGCGAAGGGCATCTGATGCAGCGTGATCTGAAGGCACCCGTGCTGGAGATCAAGAACTTCAACGTCGACTACGGGCTCGGCGAGGAGTCGGTCCAGGCGGTCCGCGACGTCACCCTGACGCTGCATCGCGGCGAGGTACTCGGGCTCGCGGGTGAGAGTGGCAGCGGCAAGTCGACGCTTGCCTACGGCATCACCCGCCTGCTGCCCCCACCCGGCGTCATCAGCGGTGGATCGGTGATCTACCACCCGCCGGGCGACCAGCCGTACGACGTGATGGCACTGACCAACGCCGAACTGCGCGCGTTCCGGTGGGCCGAGACCTCGATCGTGTTCCAGGGCGCGATGAACTCGCTCAACCCGGTGCACAAGGTCTCCACCCAGATGCTCGACGTGATCCGGGCGCACGAGCCGCAACTCAGCCAGCAGGCGCGGGTCGCGCGGGCCCAGGAGATGCTCAAGCTGGTGGGCATCTCGGCGGACCGGATGGATGCGTTCCCGCATCAGTTGTCCGGCGGGATGCGGCAGCGGGTGATGATCGGGATGGCGCTCGTGCTCGAGCCGCAGGTCGTGATCATGGACGAGCCGACCACCGCGCTGGACGTGGTGATGCAGCGGCAGATCCTGGCCCAGCTGGTCGAACTGCGCGAGCGGCTGGACTTCTCGGTGCTCTTCATCACCCACGACCTGTCCCTGCTGGTCGAGTTCTCCGACCGGATCGCGATCATGTACGGCGGTCGCATCGTCGAGGAGGCGCGGTCGGCGGATCTCTACAAGGACTCCCTGCATCCGTACAGCGAGGGTCTGCTGAAATCCTTCCCGGCACTGCGCGGCCCGCGCCGGGAGCTGTCCGGGATCCCGGGCTCGCCGCCCGACCTGCGCGGCATGCCGTCCGGCTGCGCCTTCCACCCGCGCTGCCCGCACGCGTTCGACCGCTGTTCGTCGGAGATACCGGTCCTCGGTGTCCCCGAGGCCAGGAACGACCCGAGCCGATCGGTGGCCTGCTGGCTGCCCGGCCGCGTCCCGGTCGCCTGACCTCTAACCACTCTTTCTCCGAAGGGAGCCAGTACGGCGCCCGCCTACCGGCGAGCGCCGTACGTCTGCGATGAACACAACCACTGTTCCCACCACCCTGTCCGAGCAGCAGCTGATCGCCGGTCTGCCGGCGGGCTTCCGTTGGGGCGTCGCCACGTCGGCGTACCAGATCGAGGGCGCGATCGACGTGGACGGCCGGACGCCGTCCATCTGGGACACCTTCTGCCGCGTCCCCGGCGCGATCGACAACGGCGACACCGGCGACATCGCCTGCGAGCACTACACCCGGATGCCGGCCGACGTTGCCCTGATCAAGGACCTCGGACTGGACACCTACCGGTTCTCCGTCTCGTGGACGCGGATCCAGCCGCACGGCACCGGTCCCGTCAACCCGGCCGGCCTCGCCTTCTACGACCGGCTGGTCGACGAACTGCTTGCCCAGGGCATCGACCCGTGGGTGACGCTGTACCACTGGGACCTGCCGCAGGAACTCGAGGACGCCGGCGGCTGGCCGGTCCGCGACACGGCGTACCGGTTCGCCGACTACTCGATGCTGGTGTTCGACGCGCTGAGCGACCGGGTCGACACCTGGACCACGCTGAACGAACCGTGGTGCTCGGCGATGCTCGGCTACGCGTACGGCGCTCATGCCCCGGGGCGTCAGGAATTCCCCGCGGCAGTATCGGCGGTGCACCATTTGCTGCTCGGACACGGGCTGGCCACCGAGCGCATGCGTGAGGCGGCGCCACGCAAGCTCGATATCGGGATCACCTTGAACGCGGCCACGGCGTACCCGGCCAGCGATGCCGAACCGGATCTCGAGGCGGCACGACGAGCTGACGGGATGGGCGCAAGGCTCTACCTGGATCCGCTGGTGCACGGGCGCTATCCGGCCGACGTGATCGATGACCTTGCCGCGCAGGGGATCGAGATCCCTGTACAGGAAGGCGATCTGGCGTCGATCTCTACGCCGATCGATGTGCTCGGCATCAACTACTACTTCAGCCAGAAGTTCACCGGCTTCGACGAGAACGGCCGGACCACCGATGACGACGGGCTGCCGATCAGCCGCACCCTGCCGCTCAACAAGCCCCGCACCGCAATGGACTGGGAGATCGTGCCGGAGGGCTTCACCGAGCTGCTCGTGCGGCTGTCCCGCGAGTACCCCGGTGTGCCGTTGGTGATCACCGAGAACGGCGCGGCGTTCGACGACGAGGCCGACGCGTCCGGCTTCGTGGCCGACGACGACCGGACCGCGTACCTGTCCGCACACCTCGCGGCCGTCGCTGCCGCGCGTCAGCAGGGCGCGGACGTGCGCGGCTACTTCGCGTGGTCGCTGATGGACAACTTCGAGTGGTCCTACGGCTACGCGAAGCGGTTCGGCCTGGTGCACGTGGACTACGACACGCAGGTCCGCACGCCGAAGCAGAGCGCGCTCTGGTACCGCGACACGATCCGCAAGGTACGCGGGCACTGAGGTCCCCTGCCGGGTGGCCGTCCGATGTGGACGGTCACCCGCGCAGGTCGGAAAGCTGCGCGGCGTGCCGGGGCAGGTGGATCTCGCCGACGCCGGTGACGAGCCACAGCAGCGGCAACGGCTCGTCGACCATCACCAGGTTGTCGGACACGATGAAAATGTGCAGCGACATCTCGAGGTCGCGATCGTCGAGGTTCTCGGCGACCGCCCGGTACATCACGCTGTCGCGCCGCACGAGGTCGATCAGCGCGGCGGTGCTGCCGGCCGCGGCGATGATCCGGCGCAGGTTCCACTCGTCCAGCGTCGGCCGGTTGTCGTAGACGACCCGCAGGCCGGCACGGATCGCGAGCGCGGTCGACGCGATGTGCGCGTTGACCGCGTGCACGTGTGCCAGCACATGGGGCGCGTCCCACCCGCCGTCGCGGGGCGCGCCGAAACCGCCGGTCTCGGCCACGGCGACGAAGTCGTCGAACGCCTGCGCCAGCTCGATGGTGTCCACGGAACTCCTCACGGACAGCAGTCGGGGCAGTGACCGTACCAAGGACCGGAAGCTCCCCGGTACCAACGTGTTTGGCTGCGACCGACCGACCGTGGGCACCAGTACGGCGCGGAGCCGAATCACGCCATCAGAACCAGGTGACGTCCGAGACCACGGACCACTGCACGACCGCAGGCGGCACCAGGTCACCGTAGGCCCATTCCACGACCACCTCGCGAAGCTGCGCGAGAGAGATGTACGACTCAGGCGGGAACAGCGTCTCGTCCTCGTTCCACGAATCGTGCGTCAGCGCCACATCGGCTCGGTCCGCGTCACCGCGCGTCATCCACGCCAGTAGCTCATCCTCGTGGTTGCGGTCGATCAACAGCACGACAGCCGCCGCGACGTCGTGCTCAGCGTCGAACTGGAACCGTAGGTTCGACAGGTGGTGCTCAGGGCGAACCGGCGTGACGCTCTGGTGCAGGTAGAGCCGCGACGTGGCCGGCTTGGTCGGCGCCGCCATCAGGAAGTCCACGAACCTCCGCAGTTCCGGTTCGGCGCGGAACTCGCACTGATAGTTCGCGGCGCCCACCTGGAAGACGCCGGAGGCCACCCAACCGTGCCGGTTCACGCCGAAGTCTGCCCATGCACGGGGCTGCTGTTCGGGAAGCGTCATGCCGGCCCTCCGGTGAACCGCTGAGACTGCATCCCTTGCTCGCTCGGCCACCATACGGTGAGGGTGGCTCCTTCGGTCAGGACCCAGGGGCAACGCGGTCGTGCAGCCGAGATCTCCAGTACACGGCCCGTTGGGATGGTTGATCACCAACACGCCGTGCTTGACCTCGCCTCTCCGCATGGCCACAGCCGCCTTGACCTCCACGTGCGACGCAGCGGGGTAGGTGCCGATGGGCGAGGTGCTGGGAACAGACGGTGTGCACAACGTCAGACGCCCATTCGGCCTAATTGATGAGGGGCGTCTTGCTGCTGCGGGTCCGGTGTGGCGCGCCGCTCGGCGGTCGACATGCCGGTTCTGCGCGCTGTGCGCCGCCGCGGTGACCAACGCGCACCTTGCCGCCCCGTGACGAGAGGCGAACGAGGACACTTTAATATCTCTTTACTGAACGCTCCGCCGGTGAGGAACGGGGACAGTGATGGTTGACGTGACAGAGTGCCCCGCCCCGGTGCGGTTGAGACGAGTCGGCTGGTGGCTGCTGGGGGTCAGCGTCGTGCTGAACGTCCTCAGCATGGCGATCCCCGCGCTGGTCGACCACCCGCTGACCACGGAGCGCGGCGAGGTGCGGGTGTACTTCGACGTGTTCTCCGAAGGGAACCTGCCCACCTGGTGGAGCGTGGGCCTGCTGGTGCTGACCGCGACCGCGCACGCGGTCACCGGGGCCCTCGCCGCGGCGGCGAAGGTTCGCGGCGCATGGGCCTGGTTCGTGTCGGCGGTGGTGCTGGGGGCGCTGTCCCTCGACGACCACACCTCGCTGCACGAACGCCTCGAGCGCGTCGGCCAGGCGTGGGTCACCTTCGAGCGGTTCCCCGGCTACTGGCTGATCCCCGGTGTCCTCGCCGGGCTGCTGGTCGCCACCGCGCTCGGCCTGCTTGCCGTCCGGCTGACCGGCGCGACCCGCTGGTGCATGGTCACCGGCCTGGCCCTGCTGCTCGGCTCGGCCCTGGGCATGGAGCTGGTACAGGGCCTGCTGGTGGCCGAGGGCGAGAGCGGCCCGCTCTACGTGCTGGTCCTGCACGCGGAGGAGCTTGGCGAGAACCTCGGCGTGCTGCTGATGCTGACCGCGGCGGCCCGCTCCCTGGCGATCACCAGGGACGCGGACCGCCTGTCCGTCCGTTACGCGGTCACGCCACCCTCGTGAGAGGCCTCGACGCCGGCACCGCGGCCGCCGACGGCGCCGTCGCGTTCCCCGGCGTCACGGTGAAACCACGCAGCCGCAGGCTGTTCGACACCACGAACACCGAGCTGAACGCCATGATGAAGCCGGCGAGCATCGGGTTCAGCAACCCGCTCGCGGCGAGCGGGATGGCCGCCACGTTGTAGGCGAACGCCCAGAACAGGTTGCCCTTGATCGTGCCGAGCGTGCGGCGCGACAGGCGGATCGCGTCGGCCGCGGCGCGCAGGTCGCCGCGCACGAGTGTCAGGTCGCTCGCCTCGATGGCCACGTCGGTGCCGGTGCCCATCGCGAGCCCGAGGTCGGCCTGTGCGAGCGCGGCCGCGTCGTTGACGCCGTCGCCGACCATCGCGACCACCCGACCGGACGCCTGCAGCCGCTTGACCGCGTCGACCTTGCCGGCCGGCAGCACACCCGCGATCACCTCGTCGATGCCCACCTCGGCGGCCACCGACCGCGCGACCGCCTCGTGGTCACCGGTCAGCATCACCGGCGTGAGCCCCAGCGCCCGTAGCTGCGCCACGGCGTCGGCGCTCGTCGGCTTGACCGTGTCGGCCACCACCAGCAGGCCGCGCGCCACGCCGTCCCACGCCACCGTCACGACCGTGTGCCCGGCCTGTTCGTAGGACGCGAGCGGCAGCGCCGGCAGCCAGTGGTTGTCCGGCGTCACCCGCCCGACCGCGACCTCGTGCCCGTCGACCGTGCCACGCACCCCGAGACCCGCGACCGCCGCGAACCCGGTCACCGCCGGCAGCGCGCCGACCCGCTCCCGCGCCGCCGCCGCGACCGCACGCGCGATCGGGTGCTCCGACGCGTCCTCGACGGCGCCGGCGAGCCGCAGCAGCTTGTTGGGCGTGACACCGTCCGTGGCCACGACGTCGACCACCGACATCCGGCCGGTCGTCACGGTGCCCGTCTTGTCCAGGACGATCGTGTCGACGCGCCGCGTGGACTCCAGGACCTCCGGGCCCTTGATCAGAATGCCGAGCTGCGCGCCCCGGCCGGTGCCGACCAGCAGCGCGGTCGGCGTCGCCAGCCCCAATGCACACGGGCACGCGATGATCAGCACGGCCACCGCCGCGGTGAACGCCGCCGACGCCGTCGCACCCGTGCCAAGCCAGAACCCGAGCGTGCCGAGCGCCAGCGCGATCACGATCGGCACGAACACCGCGGACACCCGGTCCGCCAGCCGCTGCACCGCCGCCTTGCCCGTCTGGGCCTGCTCGACCAGCCGCGCCATCTGCGCGAGCTGTGTGTCGGTGCCGACCCGCGTCGCGCGCACGACCAGCCGCCCGCCCGCGTTGACCGTCGCGCCGACGACCGCGTCGCCGACCACGACCTCGACCGGCAGCGACTCCCCGGTCAGCATGCTCTCGTCGACCGCGGACGCGCCCTCCTCGACGAAGCCGTCGGTCGCGATCTTCTCCCCCGGCCGCACCACGAACGCGTCGCCGACGGCGAGCTGCTCGATCGGGACCCGCGTCTCCAGCCCGCCCCGCAGCACCGCGACTTCCTTGGCGCCCAACGACAGCAGCGCACGCAGCGCCGAGGAGGCGCGGCTCTTGGCGCGGGCCTCGAAGTACCGGCCGGCCAGGATGAACGTGGTGACGCCGGCCGCGACCTCGAGGTAGATGTTGCCGTCGCCGCCGGCCCGCTCGATCGTCAGCCGGAACGGGTGCCGCATGCCCGGCTCGCCCGCCGTACCGAGGAACAAGGCGTACAGCGACCACGCGAGCGCCGAGATCGTGCCCATCGAGATGAGCGTGTCCATGGTGGCGGCGCCGTGCCGCAGGTTGGTCCACGCCGCCCGGTGGAACGGCAGCGCGCCCCAGACGACCACCGGCGCGGCCAGCGTCAGCGACGCCCACTGCCAGTAGTCGAACTGCAGCCAGGACGACATGGCCATCGCGACCACCGGCACCGCCAGCGCGAGGCTGACCAGCAGCCGGTTGCGCAGCGCACGCAGCTCCCGGTCCGCTGGCTCTTCCGTACCGGGCTTCGGGTCGGGCGACGGCGGGGTCGCCGTGTAGCCCATCTTCGTCACGACCGCGACGAGGTCGTCGGTCGACACGTCCGCCGACGCCGTGACCTGCGCCTTCTCGGTCGCGTAGTTGACGCTCGCGACGACGCCGGCCAGCCGGTTCAGCCGCTTCTCGATGCGCGCCGCGCAGGACGCGCACGTCATGCCGCCGATCAGCAGCTCGACGGCCACCGGTCCTCCTCGAGTAGCCATGTCAGTGCCCGTGTCCGCTCGCGACCGAGGTGAACTCCGCGGTCCGCACCACGTCATCGTGCTTGAAGTCCAGGTACAGCCGGTACGTGCCCGTCGAGGGCACCTCGGCGTAGAAGACGATGTTCGGCCCCGCCGTGGTGTTGCCGTCGCCCGGGTGCACGTGCAGGTAGGCGAGGTCGCCCTGCCGCAACGCGATGAGGTGGCCGTACGCCGCGAGGTAGGGCTGCAGGTCGGTGACCGGCACCCCGTCCTTGTCGACCGACAGCGTCAGCTTGCTCGTCTCGCCCGGCGTCAGCTCACCCCGCAGCGTCACCCGGTAGCCGTCGACCGCGGCGGTCAGCGCGGGCTCCGGCAACGGCGCCGGCGTGTACGTGCCGGCGACCGGCACGTCGATACCCAGGGTGAGACCCGCCGCGCGGCCCTTGGGCCGGAAGTCGGCGAACACTCGGTAGTCGCCCGCGGTCGCGAACGTCAGCGGGATCCGCCAGGTGCCGTCGGCGGACATGACCGGATGCACGTGCCGGAACCCGGACAGGTCGCGGCGCGCGACGATCAGGTGCATCAGCTTGTCGTGCGTCGGCTCGAACGCGGTGACCGCGTGACCGTCGGCGCCGACGACGCGGAACGCGAACTCGGCGGACTGCCCGGCCGCGAGGCCCGTGCTGAGCACCTCGAGAGTGTTGCCGTCCTCGCTGACCTGCAGGCCCGCCGGCACGCCGACGGCCATGTCGTCGTGGCCACCGCCGTGGCCCTCCTCGGCCATGCCTCCGGTGGCCATGCCCTCATGGGCCGCCGGCGCCGGCTCCGCGGCGACCGGCCCGACCAACTGCCCGACGCCGTACGCCGCGCCGAACACCACGGCCGCGACCAGCGCGAAGCCGCCGAGCTTCAGTCCCGTCCGCGAGCCGGACATGTCAGCTCGCCAGCTCGTAGCCGGCCTCGTCGACCGACGCGCGCAGCGTCTCGCGGTCGATGGGCGTCTCGCTGGTCACGGTGACCGTGCCGGTCGACAGCTCGATCTGGACCTCGATGACGCCCGGGATCTGCCCGACCTCGCCGCGCACCGCGCCGACGCAGTGCTCGCACGTCATACCGGCCACCGTGTAAGTGCTCGTGCCCACCAGTTGTCTCCCTGTCTCGCCGACCGGTCTCCGCACCGGTCCCGACCATGAACTTACTATACCCCCGCACGGTATCCAAGCCGGGCGGGGGGGAGCATGAAAAACCCGTTTGCGACAAACCCGGCGGGGGTATCTCCGCGCCCCCTGGCGCTGACCTGCGCATGGTGTCCGCGATGGACGGACGGTTACCGGCCCGTTGGCCGCGCGTAGAAGGCTTGTTGGCGCACGAACTCGCAGCGGCAAGGTCGGGGTTCGAACCACGGAGGTAAGCCGACATGACCATAGTTCCATTACGTGCCCGCAAGTTAGCCGCCGCCGGGGTGGCGCTTGGCATGCTCGTCGTCATCCCGGCCGCGGCTCATGCGGCACCGGCGTCCTCCAACGCCGCTCCGTCCGGACGCAACGCCCCGCTCAAGCTCAACCAGATGCAGGTGATCGGCACCCAGAACAGCTTCCACCAGGAGCCGCCGGCCAACGAGAAGGCGATCCGGCTGGCGCTCACGGGTCCGCAGGTGGAGCAGACCATCGAGTACACGCACGCCTCCGTGGCGAAGCAGCTCGGCGAGCAGAAGGTGCGCCAGCTCGAGTTCGACGTCTACGCCGACCCGACCGGCGGCAAGTACGCGACCCCGTACCTGCGGGTGGCGGCCGGCAACGGCCCCATGGACCCGGTAATGAACCAGCCCGGCGCGAAGGTGCTGCACCTGCAGGACGTCGACTACCACTCGAGCTGCCTCACGTTCGTCAAGTGCCTGCAGCAGGTCAAGGACTGGTCGGACCGCAACCGCGACCACGTCACGGTCGCGATCATGCTGGAGTTCCAGGACCGGCCACTGATCGTGCCGGGCGAGACCGAGCCGCGGCCGGGCACCGTCATTCCGATCAAGTGGGACCGGGCCGAGATGTTGGGTCTCGAGCGCGAGATCCTCTCCGTGTTCCCGCGCGACCGGCTGGTCACCCCGGACAACGTGCGCAAGCCCGGCAAGACGCTCGAGCAGTCCGTGCTCCAGGACGGCTGGCCGACCGTCGACTCGACGCGCGGCAAGATCCTCTTCATGATGGACAACGACGGCACCTACCGGGACTCCTACCTCCAGGGCAACCCGAGCCTCCAGGGCCGGCTCCTGTTCACCAACAGCAAGCCCGGCGTCCCGGACGCGGCGTTCATGAAGCGCTACGTGTGGGACCAGGGCGGTGTCGCGGAGATCACCGCCCTGGTCCGCAAGGGCTACCTGGTGCGCACGCGGGCGGACGCGGACACCATGCAGGCACGCAACAACGACACGTCCACAAGGGACACCGCGCTCGCCACCGGCGCGCAGTGGGTGAGCACCGACTACCCGGTGCCGGGCATGGCGTCCCGCTTCAACGGCAGTCCCTACTACGCGGCGATCCCCGGCGGCTACACCGCGCGGTGCAACCCGCTGACGGCGCCGTCGTACTGCAACTGCGGCCTGCTCAACTGAATGATCCGCTGACGAGAGCGAGCGCCGGCCCGCCGACGCTCGCTCTTCGTTGTGTCAGAACAACGTTGGCGGGCTGGCGGCCTCGAACGGGTCGTAGGTGTCGAGCCGGGTGCCCGCGCCGCAGGCGAACTGGACCGACAGTCCGGAGTGGTCGGTCAGGCGCGTGGTGCGCGGCTCGTGCACGTACTCGCAGTCGACCAGCTCGGCGGCCAGCTCCTTGGAGCAGTGCGCGTGGTCGTAGCGGTAGCCGTCGCCGGTGCGGCCGAGCCAGCTATGCTCTACGCGGTCCGGGTTGAGGTGGCGGTACGCGTCGACGAGGTCGTGCCGGTCGGTGAGGCCGCGGTAGAAGTCGTACTCGAACCAGCGGAACGTGCTGTAGACCGGGTCGTGGTCGGGCTCGATGACGTTGAGGTCGCCGAGCAGCACGGTGTGCACGCCCGCGTCGGAAAGGCCGCCCGCGGCGAGCGTCGAGGAGAACTCCGACAGCCAGCGGCGCTTGCGCTCGGTCTTGTCCGCGGTCGCGTCCCGCGACGGGACGTACGTGCCAAGCACCCGAATCAGACCCATCTGGGTGGAAATCAGCGCACCTGTCACCCGATTGGGTAGGAACGACAGCAGCTCGCCGATCGGGTCGACCTGCACCGGCAGCTTGCTCACGACCATCACGCCGTACTCGGTCGGGCCCGGCTTCGGGTACAGCACCGCGTAGCCGGCGGTGCGGAACGCGTCGGCGAGGTGGCGGCAACCGTCGCTCGACCTGGTCTCGGTCAGCACTAACACGTCCTCGTGCCGCGTGGCGAGCCATGCAAGCTGGCGATGTGCGCGCTCGGCAGACGGGCTGCCGATGTTGAGGGTCAGCATGCTGAGACCGGACATGACAAGTGATGGTAGAGACGAGACCTTTGCGGAAGAATCCCGCCCGTGATTGACGCCCCGGCTCACGCCGGCGACACCAGGTCCCCCTTCGCGAAACTGCCCGTGACCGCCATCGCCGCAGGCCTGTTCGGCGTGCTGATGGCACTGAGCGGCCGATACGGCTACCACCGCGACGAGCTGTACTTCCGAATGCTCGGCGAGCAGCCCGCGCTCGGCTACTTCGACACTCCCCCGCTGACCCCGATGATCGCGAAACTCTCGATCGCCCTGTTCGGCGACAACGTGGTCGCCCTGCGGGTCGCGCCCGCGCTGATCGTCGCGGTCACCGTCGTGTTGGTGGCCCTGTCCTGCCGGGAGCTGGGTGGCAGCCGCGGCGCGCAGGTGCTGACCGCGGTGGGGATCGCGTGCTCGTCGATGACGTTGATCTCCGGACACATGCTGTTGACGCTCACCCCGGACCTCGCGCTGTGGGCGGCGGCGATTCTCTTCTTGCTGAAGGCGATTCGCGTTGACCCGAGGTGGTGGCTCGCGGTCGGCGCGGTGGTCGGCGTCGCCACGTACAACAGGCAGCTCATCGCGATGCTCGTCATCAGCGTCGGCGTCGGCATCCTGGTGGTCGGGCCCCGCTCGGTGCTGCGACTGAGGTGGCTGTGGCTCGGCGGCCTGCTCGGCCTGGTGCTCGCGCTGCCGAACCTCTACTACCAGCTCACGCACGACTGGCCGCAGCTCCAGATGGCGACGGCGCTCGACGTCGATGAGGGCGGCGACAACCGGATCATGTTCGGGCCGTTGCAGTTCGGGCTGCTCGGCCCGCCGCTCGCGGTGATCGCGATCGTCGGTCTGGTGTGGCTGTGGCGGCGGCGCGACCTCCGGTTCTTCGTGATCGCGTACCCGGTGGCCTGTGCGCTGACGCTGTACTCCGGTGGGCGGCCGGACTATGTGGTCGGGCTGCTGATGCTGCTGTACGCGGCGGGCTGCGTGCCGACCGCCACCTGGATGACCACCGGGTGGCGGCGGTTCCTCGTGGTGGCCGGGGTCGTGCTGACGGCGGCGGTGTCGGTGCCGCTCGGCCTTCCCGTGCTGCCGGTGTCCGCTTTGGACGATCTGCCGATCGGCGACCTCAACGAGACGGCCATCGAGTCGATCGGGTGGGAGCGGTTCGCCAAGCAGATCGACGACGCGACCGAGGGCATCTCGGCGGCGGACCGCGTGCACACGATCGTGTTAGCCGAGAACTACGGGCAGGCCGGCGCGGTGGATCGGTGGCAGCGGGAGCTCGACCTGCCACCGGTGTACAGCGGGCACAACGAGCTGTGGTGGCGTGGCGCGCCACCCGAGGACGTCACGGTGGTGATCACGGCGACCGACTCGCCGAGGGTGCGCGCGGCGTTCGAGTCCTGTGTGGAGCGTGGCACGGTCGACGACGGGGTCGGGTCGTGGAACGAGGAACAGGGCAAACCTATCCTCGAGTGCCGGCACCCGGTGCGGCCGTGGGCCGACCTGTGGCCGGAACTGCGACACTACAGCTAAATACGGCGGCGGCCAGGATCGCGACGAGGTACGGACTGTCCACTGTGGTCACCGCGACGCCGAGCACGACGCCGAGCGCGGTGAACGCGACGTCGCCGGCGAGCCCCATGACGGCGAGCGACACCGTGACGGTCACGAGTCCGGCCACCAGCAACGGGAACGACGCGTCCGCCAGCATCCAGAAGCCGAGCGCGGCGGTGGCGAACCCGAGGTGGATGGTCGTTCGCCGGCCGACCACGCGGGTGAGCCATCCCGCGCCCCGGTGCGCGAGTAGGGCGAGCGCGGCGGGCGCCATGAGCAGTCCGGCGCGCAGCGGTGACTGGCCGAGCAGTTGGACGTGCTGGGCCGTGAGCAGGAGGGCCGCGGTGAGTAGCGCCGCCGCGCCGGCGGCGAGGAGGCTCTGGTTGAGCGGCGCCCTTGCGGCGACGGCCCGGACCGGCGGCCGAGCGAGGGCGACGACCGAGAGGACCACGTCGGCCACGAAGATCGACTGCCAGCCGAACCAGGAGACCAGCGCCCCGCCCGCGACGAGCCCGGCGAGAGCGGCCGACACGTGCGGCCGCCAGGAGACGGTCGCGAGCACCAGTGCCGCGCCGACGCCCTGCAACGGCCGGGCCACGAGCAACACCGAGACGTGCCCGGCGAACGTGGCGAGGACGGCGCCCGCCGCGAACAACGCGAACCCGAGGTGAAAGGCCCTCGGCCCGAACCGGTTGGCGAGCAACAGGGTCGCGGCGACCGCGAGCGGACCGACGGCCATCACCCAGGACAGGTCGGCGGCCGACACCCGGAGGTCGGCGCCGATGCTCGGCAGCGCGACCGCCAACCCGACAAGGTCGAACCCGATCACGAACATCGCGAGAAACGCGGCGACGGAACGGGTCGGCGCTCGGTACACAGTGGACAGTGGCTGGCTCACGGCTGCCTCCCTGAGTTGGTGCACGAATGCCGGCGGCTCGACACCGAGCCGCCGGCAGTGCGGTATGTCAGGCCGCTGGGCGCTCCTCGCCTCGGGAGCTGGGCGGGTTGAGCAGTGCCAGGAGCACCTCGCCGTCGGCGCGGCCCTCCTGCTTGTCCCAGAAGCGCACGGTCGTCTCGGTGAGGACCATCGGCTGCCGGACGTTGCTGTGCGTGATGGACGAGAACGCCACCTCGCCGCTGAACGCCAACGAGTCGATCTGCGAGCGGAAGATGCTGCGGAACCGGGCGATGAGGATGTCCGGGAGCTGGCGCACCCAGTAGTCGTCGACCGTCCACTCCGCGAGCGCCGGCACGGCGTGCTCCTTGATGGACTTCGCCAGCAGGTAGTAGACCAACTGGTTGTAGCAGATGTTGAACTCGACCGCGTTGAAGTGGCCGGTGTCGTCGATGTAGCACGGGCTGGCGATGCTGAACTCGCCACGCGCGACCCCGAGGCCGTTCTTGACCGAGATGGTCGCGGACTTCAGGTACCGGCAGTGCTCCTTGTACGGCCGCAGCACACCTTCGAGCAGATGCGGGTCCTCCTCGAAGCGCAGCGTCGTCTTGGCGTCGAACAGCGGCGTGACGGTCTGGGCCATCTCATGCCTCCTTGCCGAGCCGGTCGTACTCGTCAAGCACGGTCACCCGGTGCGAGGCGGTCGGCTCCGGCTTCGTGGTGTGCAGCGCCCGGTGGATGAGCGTGCGGTTGTCCCACAGCAGCAGGTCGCCCTTCTCGAAGGTCTGCAGGTGAATGTTCTCGTGCGTGAACGTGTTGTCGAGCTGACCGGTCGCCTCGAACACCTGCCGCAACAGGTCGCTCTCGATGGCGTTGCCGTCCTTGTCCGAGATGGACTCGGTGAAGCCCTCGCTCAGGTACAACGTCGGCTCGCCCGTCACCGGGTGGATGAACACCGTCGGGTGCGTCACCGGCGGGGTGTGCGCCCGCACCTCGGCGACCACCTCGCCGAGCGGCCGGTAGACATCGCTCGGACGGATCTTGAAGTAGCGGGACGCGCCGTGCTGGCACGTGGTGGCCTTGATCGCGGACTTCAGCTCGTCGGACAGGCCCTGGTACGCCTTCGACATGTTGATGAAGTACGTGCCACGGTTCTGCGACGGCACCACCTGGGGGTGAATGATCGTGATCGCGAAGGGCTCCGGCATGAACTGGTAGTCCGCGTGCCAGAACTTGCCGGTGCGCGGCACCCCGATCTGCTGACCGTCCTTCGGCACGTTCGAGGAGACGAAGATCTCCTTGTGCTCAGGGTGGTGGTACATCGGCTCGTAGTAGGTGACCGGCTCACCGAGCACAAGGAGATCTTCGAGGAACTGAGACGGTGTCAGGCTTTGCCCGCGTAACAGGACGATCTTCTCCTGGTACACCGTCCACTTGATCTTCGCGATGTCGTCGGCGGTGGCGCTCTCGGCGTCGAACCCGTCCACCACGACACCCATGCTCTTGCCGTCCTGCGGGGTGATTTCCATCGAACACGAACCTCTCTTCGACTTCCGGGTCGCCGTCGCGTCTTCAACGTTATTGGCGACGCGTAACTGGTCGGTAATTCCGGGGGTTGTCAGTTCGTTCGCCGTAGGGCCCTGCGCACGAGGTCGTCGGCGTCCATCGCGTCGAGGTCGGCCGCCTGCGCCGGCGTGTCCACCTCCGGCGCGTGTTCCTCGGTGCCTGCCAACTGCAGCAAGGACTCCAGGAGACCCGCGGCACGCAACTGTCCCAAGGGGACGGTCGCGAGCGCACGCCGGATCTCGCCCTCGCGGGCGTCGAGATCCGCCATACCGAGGACGTCCGGCATCAGGTCCGCCCGGAGCTGGCTGGCCAACGCACCCGGGGTCGGGTAGTCGAAGATCAGCGTCGCCGGCAGGCGCAGCCCGGTCACGGTGTTCAGCCGGTTGCGCAGCTCGACCGCGGTCAGCGAGTCGAACCCGAGCTCGGTGAACGCCCGGCCCGCGTCGATCCGCGCGGCCGTGCCGTGCCCGAGCACGGGCGCCACGTGCGAGCACACGAGATCGAGGAGCGCCCGGTGCTGGTCGGCCTCCGGCAGTCCGGTGAGCTTCTTGACGAGCGTCGACGTGCCGTCGGCCGAGGTCGGGTTGCCGTGCGCGGTGCCACGCACGGCCGCCTTGACGAGCCCTCGGAACACCGACCGCAGCGTGCCGGCCGTTGCCTCGGCCCGCAGTGCGCCGGTGTCCAGCTCGGTCGGCAGCACGCTCGGCAACCCGAGCGCGACGGCCGTGTCGAACAACGCCAGACCGTCCGTTGTGGACAGTGCGCGTACGCCGCCCCGGTGGAGCCGGGCCTCGTCGACCTGGTCGGTCATGCCGCTGCCCTGCGCCCACAGACCCCACGCCAGCGAGGTCGCCGGCAGGCCACGGGCATGCCGGTGGTGTGCCAGCGCGTCGAGGAACGCGTTAGCGGCCGCGTAGTTGGCCTGTCCCGCGTTGCCGAGGATGCCGGCCGCCGAGGAGAACAGGACGAACAGCCGCGCGTCGGGAACCAGTTCGTGCAGGTTCGT
>Ga0193716_1000817_pt1 | contig 18583 bp, 14 predicted proteins | sample U2c1metaG_FD_145901 | JGI IMG/M metagenome (GOLD analysis project Ga0193716, IMG submission 145901) | Soil microbial communities from a riparian zone of the East river system, Colorado, United States - U2c1 | ecosystem: Environmental > Terrestrial > Soil > Riparian zone | place: USA: East River...
TGGATATTCGCTTCATTGCCGTACTCCGTCTGCCCAATCGCGGGCAATGTTTCTGGCCACGATCACTCGAGGATAACGTGAAACATGTACGTGCTGAGCGGCTCGCGCGAACCGTTGCGGCGAATGCCGGCGAGTTCGAGCAGATAGTTGCGCTCCCGTAAAAGCCGGCGGGGCAGTTCGATCGGAACCATTTTGATTTTGGCGCCGGAGCGGGCCGTGCGCCGTTCACTGGTCCAGAGGGCCTTGCCCGTGGCAGGGTCTGTGAGAGCAACACGATATTGCGGGTACTCGTCGGATTCAAGTGCAAGCGCGAGCGGGACATTTTCCGCTCGCGCCGGCACGACAACACCGAGCGGCGGCGAGCTGCCGCGGGTTTGCGGCATGAGCAGGACCGCCGCGACGCTTACAGGTTCCGGGCTGGTGGCGGAGGCCCGGAGCCGGTCCAATTCTTCCTGCGCTTTCTGGGTGGCGGCGCGTTGCGCTGCAAGTTCTGATTGCCATTGCTCCGCTCGCTGCGCTTGCCCGGCGGCCACCTGCTTGCGAAGGTTGCGATTTTCGATGGCAAAAAAGCCCGTTGCCAGGGCAAGCACGAACGCGGCTACGGCAAAACCCCATTGCCAGGTCAGCTTGGGAATTGAAAAAAATGAACGCCCAGAGCTGCGCGCCACGTTTTTGGTTTCGGCGGCACTCGCCGCACGGGCCGTGGCGACGCGCCGGAACGCTTCTGCAAAGGCCAGTTTCTCCCGGCGCACAGAGCTGTTTGCATAAAAAGTCTCAAATTGGTTTCGCGTTTCGCCGGCCAGTTCCCCGCGCGCGTAGGCATCAACGAGATCATTCTCAGTGGCCAGCAGGCGCAGGGCAAAGGCGTCATCGGAGACACTCAGCGCATCGAGCCGCTCGGTTTCTTCTTCCGGCAGTGTTCCCAGCAGATACTGGACGAGTTGATCGTCCAGACGCAGTTGCTCTTCAGCCGACATGATCTCTCTCGAATAAGACAAAACAGGCGAAATGTTTCATAGTTCGCTGCAACACTTTCGTACACAGGATTCGAGTTTGGCGCGCAGCCGGCAGGCGCGTATCGTCAATGCGTTCATGGTGATGCCCAAGGCCCGGGCCATCTGGTTGCGCCGCTCAATCTTGGATCTTTGCTCGCCCTGGTAATAGTCGACAATCATTTTCTGATCGTCAATGGACAGCTGGCGAAGACACTCCTCCAGGCAGTGCATGCGCTGGTTCTGCGTCGAGCGTTCGGCCTCTAGGCTGGTCGAGGACAAACTGGATTTGGCCTGGCGCGCCAGGGAAAGTGTGTCGATATTGGTCTGGCGGTGTTCGGGGGCACGGAACGACTCCAGAAGTACAAATTTGGCGACGATGTAGCAGTACTGAGGCGGCGCTGCGTCGGCGATGCGGCCCACTTCTTCCAGCTTGCGCGCAACGCGATTCAAGGTTTCGTCGGCAAGTTCATCGGGCGAGGCGCAGTTGCGACGGTCGAAATAGGCAACCAGGCGGCGGCGCATTTCCAGGTATTTTTGACCGCGAGAATCCGTCCCTTCATCCAGCCAGTCGAGGAACTGCTGGAAGGCGTTCTGGCTCAAGATCCAGTGTTTCTTCACAAGCACCTTTGGGGAAGTTCCATGCTGAACTTGGAGATTCTACATGAAGTTAGCAGGCCCCGAGCCCGGCAATCTTGGGGGACTCGCCTGCCGAATACCGGGGAAGCCCTAGAGCAATAGACACGCGGGGAGAAAATCTGCGCGCGGCAGGGAGGGACTATTCCCGGTTCCAGCTGATGGGTTTGGAATTTCGCGCAGCCGTTGATCCGCGGACGATTAATTGGGTATCGAGAAGGCTGTTGGTGCCCTTGCGCTGTTTGGAGTGCGACATGCGTTCCAGGACATCGAAGGCCATTTTCCCGAGGGATTTGCGGTTCAGTTTTACGGTCGTCAGTGGCGGGTTCACAAATCGCGCCATGTAGATGTCTTCGCAGCCAACTACGGAAACTTGTCCGGGAACGCTGACCCCCATTTCGCGCAGAGCGGACATGGCCCCGATCGCCGTCAGGTCATTGATGCAGACAAGGGCGGTCGGAGTTCCCGCTGCCGCGGCGATTTTCCAGACCGCCGCACGGCCTCCTTCCAGGGTTTGATCGCATTCCACGATTTCCTGGAGATGCAGTTTGTGCTCTTGCAGGGACTTCAGAACCGTTTCCCGGTAGCGACGAGCCGATCTTCGTTCATCCGGCCCGGCCAGGAAGGTGATTTTCTCATGGCCGAGTTGCCTGAGATGCTCGAGCGCTTCCGACATTCCCGCGGAATAGTCGATGATGATGCTGCTGATGTGCCGGCGGGTCACTTCAAGATCGATAACCACAACCGCGATCTGGCGGGCCGCGAGCTGTTCGGCAATTTCCTCGGTAGCGGACGAAGTCATGATGGCCACCCCGCGCACGCCGTTTTCGATCATTTTGCGCACGGCGGCTTCGGTTCGCTCAACGTGGTAATTGGTGGCGCAGAGAAAGAGGTCGTAGCCTTTGCTGGCGGCAGCGGTTTCAAAACTCTTGATCATTTCCGGGAAGACCGGATTTTCAATGTCGGAAATCAGCAAGCCGAAAAAATCGCTGCGCCCGCCGCGGGCCAGGCGCTGCGCGCTGGCATTTCTGTAGTAGTTGAGTTTCTGCGCGGTTTCCAGAACCCGGCGCCGCGTGTCCGGATCGACCAGACTCGATTGGTTGAGGACGCGGGAGACCGTGGATTTGGAAACCCCCGCTTGTTCGGCAACATCCCGGATTTTGTAAGGCACCGTCAAACCTCGTTGTCACGGAATAATAACGCATATCTTCACAAGCGCCTGCACTTTGCACCAGACGCAGGCCCGCTCGCCCGGAAGAGGCGAATTCGCTTGACACCGGCTGGCGCCAAAAGGACACTGCCACGAGGAATGGGATCGATTTCTGAAACCGGTTTCAATTGCTTCATTGACGCCTCGCGACGGCAGAGCACGAAACACATTTAGCCCAGCGGGCACTTTCCTGCCCAGGCCCTCCCAACATCGTTTTGCCCTCGTCCGGAGCCGCAGCGGCCGGTTGGCCGTTCTCCTCCTGCTGACGATTCTGATTCCGCTGGAAACCTGCGCGCAGGGGGCGACGGCAGCCGCAGCCCATGCCGCGAACGGAATTTCACTCGCCAAAGCCCGCCAGTGGCCTGCGGCTGAGGAGGAATTGCGGGCCGCGGTTCTGGCGGCTCCCCAAGTCGCCGCGTACCGCGCGCAGCTCGGATCGGTGCAGGGCTTGCAGTCGAAATGGCGGGAGGCTCTCGGCAGTTTTGAGAAAGCCGTCGAACTCGATCCGGAAAACCTGAATTTCCGGCGCGAAGCGGCCGCCGTGCAATGGCAACTCGGACTGCTCGGTCCTGCAGAAGCGAATCTTGGTTATGTTTTGCAGCGTAGCCCCGGTGATCCCGGAGCAACTTTGTTACTCGGCCTGGTCGCAGAAGCGCGCGGAAATTTCGCAACGGCGAGTAAGCTGCTGGCTTCGCAGTTCGCTTTGGTCGCTGCTCAACCAGACCGTGTGGTTGCTCTATTCCATTCCGCGTTAGAGAGCGGAGACAGAGTAAACCTGGAAAAAGTGATTGCCGCGCTCAGGATGCATGCGAGCGACCCACTTTGGGCCAACGCCTTTGGCCGTTGTGTACAGATTGCCGCAACCGCGGGCGATGTTGCCGCCTCCGAGTCGCTATTTGCGCTGACTCCTGCCGGCCATCCGCAGGAAGCGGCAATGGGCCTCGAGATTGCAAAACTTCGCTACCGGAATGGACAATTTGTGAAGGCCCAGGAATTGCTGCTGCACCTTGCCGAACACGGACCGGTGAGCGCTGATGCGGAAATTCTGCTGGGAAATTGCTACGAAGCCGGACACCGGCCGCAGCTTGCTGCGCAAGCCTACGAGCGGGCGATGGAGGTGGACCCTACGGGGGTTTCTCCCTACGAAGATATGATTTCCCTGCAGCTCGACCTGGGAAAAACGGGCGCAGCGCTGGATTTTGCCGAGCGGGCGCTGGCTATTGCGCCGAACAATGCCAAGGTCTGGGTATGGAAAGGGAATGTGGAACTTCACAGGAATGCCTACAAAGAAGCGCAGGATAGTTTTTTGCAGGCGAGCAAGCTTGATCGCGCAAACGCCGACGCGCTACTGGGACTCGGCGGAGCGCAGGCACTTGCCGGTTTGCAGGAAGCCGCCATCGCGGAATACCAAAACGGCATTTCGCGATTTCCGGACGATGCCCGTTTTTATCTGGCCTGCGCGGCCATGTTTCTGGCGTCTCCCGACGCCCCCCAACGGCAATCGCAGACCGCGAGTCTGCTCGACGAAGCGCTCAAGCGCACGCCACACTCGGCAGAAGCGCACTACCTGCTCGGCCAACTGGCCTTGCAGCGGGGCCGGCTGCAGGAAGCCGAACGTGAGTTTCTAAGTTCAATCGCGTTGGACGCCGGCACGAGCAAAGCGCACTTTGCCCTTTCCGTCGTCTACCGCAGGCTGGGGCGGACTGCGGAGGCCACCGAACAGTTCACAATTTATCAACGTTTGAAACCCGCCGAAGAAAACGAACCGGCGGCGGCGACTCCGGCGGAGAAGCCTTGAGGGCGCGGCGTGGCAACGAGCGCGAAGCCAGAGCCGGGCGCAGTTTCGCGACCAACCGTGCCTGGTCCCGTCGCCAGTTCCTGGCCACAATTTCTTCAGCCGCTGCCGCCAGCTGTCCCTTTGACTGGCGCGCGGACGGGGGAGAGTCCGAGGCGATCTTTTCCGATGTGACCCGCGAAGCCGGCATGAGCTGGCGGCAGTTCAACGGATTTTCTCCCGACCGATACCTGATTGAAACGATGGGCGGCGGAGCGGGGTTTTTTGATTTTGACGACGACGGTTGGCTGGATATTTTTTTGCTGAACGGCGGCGAAACACCGCGCGGGAAGAGCCCGACACCGCTCGCAAACGCGCTGTATCGCAATCTCGGAAACGGGAAATTTGTTGATTGCGCGGCGGAGGCCGGGGTCGGCCAGGTGAAGAACTACGGCATGGGCCTAGCCATCGCGGATTTTGACAATGACGGCCATCAGGATATTTTTGCTACCGGCTTTCCCAACTGCACGCTGTATCACAACAACGGTGACGGAACTTTTCAGGATGTAACCGCTGACGCGGGGTTGCAAAACGCGGGGAAATGGGCGGCGGGGGCGGCTTGGTTCGACTATGACCGCGACGGTTACCTGGATCTGGTGGTCTGCAATTACGTGCAGTTTTCGTTTGCAGGAATTCCGCCCAGGTGCGAATACGGAAACGTGCGGACGTATTGCGAACAGCGCGGATATGTGGGGATGCCGCTGACGCTCTACCACAACAACCGCAACGGGACCTTCACAGACGTCAGCAAAGCTTCAGGACTCGACCAATTTGTGGGACGCGCGCTGGGAGTCGTGGCCATTGACGTCACCGGAGACGGCTGGCCGGATTTATTCATAACGCGGGACGGGTCACCGAATCTTTTGCTGCTGAACCAGCGTAACGGGACCTTTGTGGATGCGGCGCTGGCGGCAGAAGTCGCATTCGATGGCGCAGGAAACGCGAAAGCCGGAATGGGCGTGGATGCCGGCGATGCCAATAGTGACGGGCATCCCGATTTTGTGGCGACAAATTTCAACTATGAATTCCATTCCCTTTTTCTCAATCGAGGAAATTTTCCCTTTGAAGATGCGACGCGGTCTTCCCGTCTGGCTGCGCTGACCAGGTCGCGTGTGGGCTGGGGCGCGCACTTTCTTGATTACGACAACGACGGGCTGCTCGACCTGCTGATTGTAAACGGACACATCAATGAGGTCATCGAAACGGCGCAACCCGAGATGAAATATAAGGAGCAGCCGCTGCTCCTGCACAATTCCGGAAACGCAGTCTTTACCGATGTGAGTTCGGCTGCAGGACCGGCGTTCTCCCGCGGTTACCTGGCGCGCGGACTGGCTATCGGCGATTGGGACAACGACGGAGCGGCTGATGCAATTTTCACTTGTATTGGCGACCGGCCGGTCCTTCTCCGCAACAACGTCGGGCGCAGCAATTCATGGATCGGGATTCGGCTGGTGGGAACGAAAAGCAATCGGGACGCGATGGGAGCCAAGCTGACGCTGGAGACAGGAAACCGGCGGTTGACGCGGTGGGTGACCGGTGGCTCCAGCTATCTTTCCTCGCATGACCGGCGCGTACTTTTCGGGCTGGGAAGGGCCAAAGCGGACAGCCAGGTGGACGTGGCGATCGAGTGGCCGAGCGGGGCGAGCACCACCGCCCGTTCGCTCGAGATCAACCGCTATCACCAGATCGTTGAGGAAAGCAAAACGAAATAAAACGGAAGCGTTTCGCTTCCTACGGGTTGAGCGGTTGCACGGAGACTTCCCGGAAATAAACTTCTGATCCCGGATGATTTTGTAAGCCGATATAGCCGGAGTCCTGGCGCGCTCCTCGGTCCGGATCGATCGAACCGGGGTGTTTTTCCGGAACCGGCTGGCCTTCACTGAAATCGGTCACCTTCGTGCCGTTCAGGAAAACCACCGTATGCGGTCCGTCGATCGTAATATCCATCGTGTTCCATTCACCCATTGGTTTGATCGGGCGGGCCAGCGCTCTCGTGAATGTGTACAGGACTCCGGTGCAGGAATAGTCGTCGGGCCAATCGCCGATTTCCACTTCGTAGCCGCGATTGATCGGCATCCAGGGTTCGGTGGGTTTTTCGGGAATGCGAATGAAGACGCCCGAATCCGCTTCCTTGCTGGTCAATTTGAAAACGACCCGAACTGTGGCTTTGCTGATTTTCTCCCGGGTGTACCACAGCATGCCCATGCCACCCTCGGTTTTTAGCAGGCCGTCTTTTACGATAAAGGAACCGGGACCTACCTGCTGCCAGCCGTCGAGATTCTTGCCGTTAAAAAGTGGGCGGCCGGAGCTGGCCCCCGGCCGGGCGGTGCCGGCGAGGGAAGCGAGCAACAGGCTCCCCAAAGCATAGACGGCGAGCGGGCGGAAACGCACATTCATGGCAGCCTCAGTGGGGCCGTATTGGATGAAACCGGTCCCAGAAATCAGTATCACGGCCCGGCGAAGCCGTCAAGAGAACGGCACGGCCCGCCGTTTGCGCGCCGCGTGGCCGTCGATCGGCCCTCCGCGCTGTTCCCCGCCATTTAAATGGCAAAGCCGCGATATCTCGCGGGCTGGCCCCGATCATCCCGGGGGCTTCAGGCGAACCGGCCGTTCTTGGCTTGACACTCGATTTACCGGCGTGCTAAAAGATATCGCTAATGGAACCGGTCCCAGAAATCGGTTCCACAGGAGTTTTTGAACATGGGTGGACAAGGAATCGAACGCCGGGAGATGCTGCGGTACATAGGCATCGCTTCGGTGGCGGCGTCATTCCCGGGATTCCGCCAATGGGCCTTTGCCTGCGATCACGAGCACGTGCGGCCCAGTTCCTCGCCCGCAGCGGCAAGTGAACCGTACCAGCTCCTGTTTTTTTCTCCCGAGCAATACCGCCTGATTGAACATCTGGCGGACATGATTATTCCCGCCGACGAAACTCCGGGCGCCAAGCAGGCGGGCGTAGCCGAATTTATTGATTTCATGCTGGCCAATCGCGTGTCGGTCTCCGCACCGTGGGATGCCCGCAGCAGCGCCGAACTGCTCCAGTACGGCAGCGCGGCCCAGGAACAATTCATCGCCGGCCTCGGCTGGCTCAATGCCCACAGCAAATACGAATTCGGCCACGTGTTTCTGGAATGTGCAGCGGACGAGCAGAAGGGCCTGCTTGAGGAAATTGCCTACAAGGCCAAATTCAAACCGACCACGGAATCCGGGCGAGAGTTTTTTCAGCTCATGCGCGACTACACGGTCGTCGGCTATTACACGACAAAAATCGGACTGGAAAGTCTCGGCTATCCGGGGTTGCGAATGGTCTGGCCCAGCATGCCGGGTTGCAGCCATCCCCATGATCCAGAACACGCCCATCTCGCAGAACCGGGGCAGGAAAAACGCGTAGCGCTGAAGATCCGCAATTAGAGGAGAGTTTTCCGTGGCCACCAAGGTATACGACGCAATTGTGGTAGGGACGGGCGCAGGCGGCGGAATGGCCATGAAGCTTCTCTGCGAAGCCGGCCTTAGTGTTCTTGCGCTCAACTCCGGGCCCCGGACCGAACCCGCCAAACACTACCGACTGCACCGCCAGGTTTATGATCTGAAGTATCGCGGGTTCGGCGATCCCCACGCGCTTGCCAGCCAGCCCCATCAACAGCGTTATTCGGTCGAAGAATCGGAGTACAACCAGGGACCGGAGCTGTTCGAGCATGAAGTCACGTATTCCAACGCTCCGGGAACCGACTGGTATTGGAAACGCTGCAAAGGAACGGGCGGCAAAGCGAATTTCTGGGGACGCTCCTCGGCCCGTTACGGCGATATCGATTTCAAAGCGGCCAGCCTTGACGGAGTCGGCGAAGACTGGCCCGTGGACTACGCGGAAATAGCGCCTTGGTTTAGCAAAGCCGAGCGCTACATGGGGGTTGCCAGCACCATTCAGAACCGGCCCAGCAACCCGGACGGCGAGTATCTACCGCAGATGCCGTGGCGCTGCATCGATTACATCATTCAAAAAGCCGGTGAAAAAATCGGAGTGCCGTATCTACCGGACCGCTGCGCGCAGCTTACTGTGGCGCATAACGGACATCCGGCTTGTCACTATTGCGGAAACTGCACGCGCGGCTGCGATGTTGGCGCATTTTTTTCCCCCACCTGGTTCACGATTCCTGAAGCGGAGAACACCAAAAAGCTGACGCTGCAAACCAACGCCCTGGTGCGGAGCGTATTGGTTGACGAAAACGGTTTGGCCAGAGGGGTGGCTTACGTTGACCGCAGCACGAAAACAGAAGTTGAAGCGTACGCCAAGGTCGTAGTCCTTGCCGCGTCCTGCGTCGAGACCGCGCACATCATGCTCAATTCGACGTCCCGGCACTGGCCCACGGGGATTGCCAATGCGAGCGGTCAACTGGGCCGCAATCTGTGCGACCACCTGTACGGCAATCCCGGATACGGCTATCTGCCGCAACTGCTGGGTCAGCCGGCCGCGCCCGATAGCATCGCCGATTCCACGGTGGCCTGGATGCCGCGCTGGCAAAATCTCAAGAATCCTCGTGAAGAGAAATTCATTCGCGGCTATTCCGTTTATGTCGGCGGAGGTTGCGGAGAATTCCCCGGACATTACCGGCAACTCGAAGGGTTTGGCTCCGAATACAAGCGCAATATCAAACGCTACTATCCCACTCCCATTGGCGCTTTGATTCAGGCGCCTTCCCTGCCCAGTGCCAAAAATTACGTGGATATCGATCCCGAGAAACGCGACATTTTCGGAATTCCACAACTGCGCTTTCATTTCGAATGGGGCGAAAACGAACTATTGATGTGGGAGCACTCGAAGAAAATGATGGTCGACTTTTTCAAGGCGGCGGGCGGTGAAATGTGGGGCGCGGACACCGAACCCAATCAGGCGGGCACCAGTTTGCATGAGACCGGGGTTTGCCGGTTCGGGAACGATCCCAAAACCTCGGTTACCAACAAATGGGGGCAGGCGCACGATGTGCCCAATCTCTACATCTGTGACGCCAGTATTTTTCCTTCACCGACGGACAAGACAACGACCATGCCCATCGTGGCCTTCACCATGCGCAACTGCGACAACATGCTGGGAAATTTTCGTAAGGGTATTCATAAGCGCGCTTGAATCATAAAAGTCGTAATTTTTCATAGGGGCTGCGGCGAAATCAAGTGCGTGCATTGGCCGCAGCATTATAAGGAGTCCAATCATGGTCGGTACGATCAGACGGCACACACTCTGTCTTTTGACGGTCTTAGCGCTTTTTTCCGCGCAGATCGCGCGCGCGCAAAACAGCAACGCTTCAATTGACGGAGAAATTACCGATCCCAATGGCGCGATGGTGAGCGGCGCCACGGTGACGCTGACTTCAAAAGACACCGGATCCACAGCCACCTTTACCTCGGACGAAAATGGGCTGTACTCGTTCCGCAACGTGGTGCCCGGCAATTATCGGATAAAAGTCACGGCTCAGGGATTCGGGGACTACCTGCAGGAAGGGATCCTGGTTCGCGTCGGATATCCGATCCGGCAAAATATCAAGCTGGCCCTGGGCGGCACGAGCCAACAAATTGAAGTGAATGCCGACGCTTCGGCGTTGAACTTTGAGAATGCGGAGCTGCGCGGCAGCATCGACCCGCAAATTATTCAGCAAGTCCCTTTGCTGGTTTCCGGGTCCATTCGCTCGGCGGCGAGTTTTGCCTCTTTGTTGCCGGGGATTACGCGCGGCTCGGGAGACGTTACCGGGGCGCACATCAACGGAAGTCAGTCGCAAACCGGCGTGGTGATTCTGGATGGAGTCAGCCTGTTCAACTCTTCCGGCGTACAGGGACTCACAGGAGCGGTGCTGGACTTTCCCCAGTCGCCGGACCTGATCAGCGAATTTCAGGTGCTGACTTCCAACTATGACGCGCAATACGGGAGCGCGGGCGGCGTAACTGTTGAAAATGTGAAGTCCGGCACCGACAATTTTCACGGGACCGCTTATGAATTCAACCGCAATTCAGCAATGAATGCCACGCAATGGGGCACCGCGGATAAACCGAAGGATATTGAGAATGATTTTGGCGGAAACTTTGGCGGGCCGCTGAAATTGCCGTTTTTCAAGAATAAGGATCACCGCACATACTTTTTCGTGAACTTCGAAGGTTTCAAGATTCAGGGAGGGGTGACCAGACAGACCTTGTCGCTTCCTTCGGTGGCTGAGCAGAACGGGGACTTTCGCGATTGGGTGGACGGGAACGGCAATCTTATCCCCATTTACGATCCGGCGACGACGCACAACAATCCCAACTACAATCCTTCGCTTCCCGTGAGTGCGTCAAACCCGCAATATCTTCGGGACCAGTTTATGGGTTGTGATGGAAATACCCCGAACGTCATTTGTCCAACCGACCCGCGTTTGCAAAATTCGCTGGCCAAGCAGTGGTTCCAATATTTACCGACGCTGACTTCGGCCGGGCCGCTAAACAATTACCTGGCGCCCTCGACGCCCGCTTTTCTGGGCACCGACGCGTACACCTTCACGGAAAAGATAGACCAGTACGTTGGTCAAAAAGATCATTTCTCGGAAATGTTTTTCTACAAGTATCTCCCGCAAACGACCTTCTCAACACTGCCTGCGGTGATCAGCAGTAGCGCCACCTCCTTTAAGCGCACGTCAGTGCTGAGACTCAATTGGGATCACACATTTAATTCACGAATCGTTAACCATTTGGGATTCGGCTATCAGAACGACAAGTTTTATGGCGGCGGCGTTGATGGCGATTCGGCCGGACTTCTGCCGCAAATTCCGGGAGTAGCCAGTCACGAGTATCCACCGGTCATTTCTTTCGGCGATTCGGGGTTCGCGCAATTTGGAACAGGCCAGGGGGATCCCAACATTCAACCGTGGCTGGCACCGGCCTATCTTGCCAACGATGTGGTTTCCATGACCAAGGGGAAGCACACCATCAGCTTTGGCGGAGACCTGCGCTTTTCCCAGAACAGTCCGACTTTCCTTACCAATCAGTCCGGGAATTTCGGGTTTTCGGCGGCAGAAACCGGCATTCCAACGCAAAACAGCGGAAGTCCCATTGCAAGCTTTCTTCTCGAACAAGTCGATACGGCGAATGCGACGTTCTACACCTCACCGACGATCAAAGCCCATACCAAGAGCTTCTCTCTTTTCGTAGGTGATACCTGGCGCGTTACGCCAAAATTGACGGTGACTACCGGCTTGCGTTGGGAAATCAATCCCCCGGTCTATGAAGCGACCAATCGTTTGAGTTATTTCGACCCGAACGAGCCCAACCCCGGTGCCGGGAACCTTCCAGGCGCCGTGGCGTTTGCAGGATTCGGCCCGGGTTTCTCCAACCGGCGATCGCCGGAAGATATCTGGTACAAGGGGTTCGCACCACGAGTTGGGATTTCCTATGCATTGCGGCCCAGGACCGTGGTACGCGCAGGTTACGGAATTTTTTATGACAGTGCCTATATCCCGGGTTACGACGGGGGAATTGGGCAGGACGGCTATAACACCAATGCGAGTTTCTCCAGTTCGCAGAATGGATTGCAGCCGGCATTTCTACTCAGCAACGGGTTGCCGCAAACGTTTCCGATTCCACCGCAGCTGACTGCGACTTTCGATAACGGATTCAACGCTCCGATTTATCGTCCGCAGGACGCTAACCGGCTCCCCTATGCACAACAATGGAATTTGACGGTCGAGCATGAATTTACTTCTCGGGACTATGTGTCTCTGTCGTATGTCGGAAACAAAGGCACGCGGTTGCTTTCGCAGCTCGATCCCTTGAATGCGATCAATCCTTCCTACCTTACAAGTTTGGGCGGCGCATTAAACGATATTTTCCAACCCGGAGAAACGGAGTTGGATGGAGTGCCAGCGCCGTTTCCGGATTTCGCGACGACGATGGCCGGATGCCAACCGACGGTTGCCCAAGCCCTGCTGCCGTATCCCCAATACTGCAACGGGATTGTCGGGCGGAACGAAAACATCGGCAACTCCACCTATCATTCTTTTCAGTTGAAAGCCGAGCATAGATTTTCGAACGGGTTGTGGGCTCTGGTTACCTACACAAATTCAAAACTGTTGACGGATGCAGACTCCAACGAAAATATCTACGGCACCACGGTTTTTTCACCGTTCGAACCGCAGCGGCGAAAGGCGCTGGCTTTTGAGGACGTTCCGCAAGCTCTGAACATTGCCTTCAACTATGAACTTCCGTTGGGAACCGGAAAGCGCTGGGTCAGCCAGGCGGGCTTTCTGAATACCGTTATTGGCGGGTGGACATTCAACGGAGTGTACCGCGCGCAATCGGGTATTCCGTTCCAGATTTTCTCATCGTTTTGCAATGTACCGGCGCAAATTCAAGCACAATGTTTGCCCGGATTATTGTCCGGAGCCAGTCCTTTCGCGCAGTCGCTCGGCAGTACCGACATCTCTTCCCAGGCTTATCTGAATTCTGCCGCGTTTGAAAATGATTTCAATTTCTATACCGGCAGCGGGTCTCGCACGCAAAATTTCCGCCAGCCTGGATACAGCGATTTTGACATGGGCCTACAAAAGGTCTTCCACCTCAGCGAGCGGGTCACATTTCAGCTGCGTGGCGACGCCTTTAACGTATTCAACGCTCATCATTTCAATGGCGTTGGCGTTTCTTTGCAGGGCGGAGGAACCGGCACCAGCGCTTTTGTCACCGACGTTGCGAGTCCGGACTTTGGGAAGTGGAACGGCCTGGTGACATCGCCTAGAAACATACAGGTATCTGGCCGAATCTCTTTCTAGAAGATAATTTTTGCACGGGTACCTCGCACGGAGAGGCATAGAGCGAGGCGCCGATACCCCAGGGAGAAATAAGATGAGTTCCTCACCACGGCCAACGTTTGACCGGCCTACACACATCCCGTATGAACAGGTGACCCGGCACGTTTGGGGTGACGAAACTTCAGGTCAGGTCATTGATTGGATTTATGTCTCCAGCAGCAAGATCCATCAACTGGTTTTTTCCATGGCGGCCGGAGGAAGTTTTCGGCATTCCGACAATCACCGCACGATTTTCGCCGCCGATGAGTTGTACTACGTTCTCTCTGGAACCTTTGTCATGACCAATCCGGAATCCGGAGAGGTGCATCGGGTGAAGGCCGGCGAAGCGGCTTTTTTTCGGCGGGATACCTGGCACCACGGGTTCAACTGCGGCACCGAGCCGCTTCGCGTGCTTGAATTTTTTGCCCCTCCGCCGTCACAGGGAACTTCAAGCGCTTACGCAAAAACCAAGCCCAACTTGACGGAATTTCGCTATGGGCAGGACAAGTGGCTTGGCAAGTGGCCCATGGCCCAAGCGGAAGCGGAAAACGATTTCCGCATTAAAGTTTTGCGTGATAGAGACGTCTTGTGGCGCATGGAAGGCAAGAACCAGCAAACGCTCACGGGACTTCTGATCAGCACCGATCAGCTGACGGCCGGGAAAATCATTTTGTTGCCGGGCCAGCAGACCGAAGTTGAAACGCACGGCGGCGATGAATGTTTGTACCTGCTCGAAGGGCACCTGGCACTCAGCGTTGAAGTGCCGGATGCTTCACCGTGGTATGAGCTAAATCCCGGCGACGGTTTTTACCTGCCGCAAGGTACGCGGCATCAATACCGCAACATTTCCGACAAGCCGGTAACCTTGCTCTTTGGCATTGCGCCGAGTTACCTTCCCCGTTGACTGTCAGCCGACCGGGCCGCTTAGAAATGTGAGTTGCGATGGGGTCATTTTCCGGAACATTCAAAACGCGATGGTTCTGGTATTCGATTCTTACCATCATTGGTTGGGCAGGATGGGCGCTGTTCCTGAAGCTGGGCTCGGAGGAAATTCCCGCCGAACCCACCCTGTTCCTGCAGACCGCCGGCATGATTCCGGTAGCCTTGGCTCTGCTGCTCAATGAAACTGTCCGCACCTCCGGCGACCGGAAAGGAATCGGCTATTCCATACTGAACGGCATCATTACGGGTGCCGGTATACTTTGCCTGCTGGCCGCCTATCGCCATGGCGGCAATACTTCGGTCGTTGCCGTGACGACTTCGCTCTATCCCTTGGTAACTTTTGCGCTAGCCGTGGTATTGCTTCATGAAAAACTGACAAAAACGCAGCTGGTAGGAATGGCTCTGGCCACCGTATCGATCGTTATTTTTTCTCACTGAGGACACGAAGCGAATGCACCTGGCACCCTGGCTTATTTACACGATCCTGGCGCTGATTTGTTTTGGTCTGGGCGGACTGCTTCAGAAATTGTCCACGGACCGCGTTTCCGCCGAGTCGGCTCTGGTGTGGCTGGTGGTGGGCTTTCTGGTTTTGCAGCCGCTGGTCTATCCCGGCAAATCAGCGCTGCAGTATTCGACAAAAAGCATCGTATTTGTTCTCGTAGCGGGCGTGCTGAATGCGCTGGGCAGCTGGGCGGTACTCGCTGCCATGAAAAGCGGGGGCAAGGCCTCCATCGTGGTTCCGCTTACCGCGGTTTATCCCATGGTCGTTTGCGTTCTTTCCCCCCTTCTCCTGCATGAGCACATCACCGCCCTGCAAGGCCTGGGAATCGCCTGCGGTATGGGCGCGATTTTTCTGCTGGCCAGCTGACACAAAAAATGAACGTCAGGGAGAAACGTCCATGAATCGAGGAAGATGCCAGCCGAAGCGGGGCTGCAGATGACGGGCACGAGCTCAGTCGCCGCACCGGTCAAACGGCACGAGGGCCCGGTACGGATTGCCGTTGTCGGCTGCGGAAACGTCATGGACGGCGCGTACATGCCGCTGCTTGAGAAAATGCAGCATAAAGGCAGGGTGCTCGTGGTGGGCGCGTCTCACACGGCCGAAGACCGCTGCAAACCGATTCTTGAGAAATGGAAGATTCCGCAATATTTTCCCACCTATCAGGAGCTTTGCCGCTCGCCTGAAGTTGATCTGGTTGTTGTTCTAACCTCCATGCAGCAGCATGCGGCCATCGCGCTGGAAGCCCTGCGCGCCGGCAAGCACGTCATGGTTGAAAAACCTCTGGGGATAAATTTGGAAGAAGCCGGCGAGCTGGTAAAGGAGGCCCGTAATTCATCGCCGTACCTGGTCTGTGCGCCCTTTGTAACGCTCAGCCCCACGTTTCAACTTATCCGCAATCGCGTGGAAGCCGGTGACGTGGGCAAAGTATGCCTCGCTCGCGCCAGATACGGCTGGTCAGGTCCTGACTGGTCTGCCTGGTTTTATCGACCGGGAAGCGGGCCGATATTTGATTTGGCCGTTTATTGCATAACAAGCCTTACAGGGGTTCTGGGTCCGGCAAAACGCGTCTTGGCGATGACCGGCACGGCTCAGCCCGAACGCTTCGTGAATGGCCGCGCCATAAAGGTGGAAGTCGAAGACAATGCGCAAATTCTCATCGATTTCGGCGAAGCGGTCTTTGCCGTGGTAACGTCTGGTTTTACCATGCAGAAGTATCGTTCGCCGGCGCTAGAGCTGTATGGAACTTCCGGCACGATTCAAATGCTCGGCGACGACTGGGCGCCGGAAGGTTACGAGCTTTGGCAGAACAGTGTCGGCGCCTGGCAGAGTTATTATGAAACTGATCCGCACTGGCAATGGACGGCGGGCTTGCAACATCTCGTTGAATGCATCGAAAGCGGCGAGCGGCCGCGGGTCACCCCGGAGCACGCCTATCACGTACTGGAAATCATGCTTGCGGCCAAAGTCTGCGGCCGTAACGGGCAGGCGCAGGAAATCAAAAGTACATTTGTTCGGCAGAAGTCGCAGCCGGCCGTGGCGGGAGCGGAATCGCACGAGCGACTTCATGATCGCCGGCGGGAATAGGCGATGAATTCTTAATGCGGCCATCGGCTGAAGAACGTCTAGGCAGCTCCGTTACGCAACGCGAAGCATTCGCCATTGGAATCGATGTTGGCGGCACAAAAATTGCCGCCGGCCTGGTTTCCTTTCCGTCCGGAAAAATCCACGCAAAAGAGATTGTCCCTACCCTGCCGGCGCGCGGCGGACAAGCAGTACTGGCGGATACCTTAGCAGTGGCGCAGCGCATGAAAAATCGTGCGCAAGGGCTCGGCGCTACGGTTCAGGGAATTGGTTTGGGAATCGCCGAACTTGTCAATCTCGACGGAGAAATCACCAGCGAGTATTCCATTCGGTGGCGTTCGCTGCCTGCCCGGCAATGTCTCTCGGAAGTGGCCCCAACGCGATTTGAATCGGACGCCAGGGCGCCGGCCGTAGCCGAAGCACGTTTCGGCGCCGGCAGAAATTTCAAGAATTTCGTCTACCTTACCGTGGGAACGGGAATCAGCTATTCGCTGGTCATCGACGGCGAGCCCTACGCTGGAGCACACGGTCACGCCATAATCGTGGCCAGCGGTCCGCTGACATCTGAATGCGAAGCGTGTGGACACGTCTCCAGTCAGGTGCTGGAAGAGTTTGCCGCCGGGCCCTCTTTGGTGGCTCGCTACAATCGCCACGCGCAGACCAGTGTCACCCGGGGACAAGATGTAACCGCGGCGGCGGCCGCCGGAGATCCGGTCGCAAAGCACGTCGTTGAATCGGCAGGCGCGGCGCTCGGCAACAGTGCGGGGTTTCTCGTCAATGTGCTGGATCCCGAGGCCATCGTCGTCGGAGGTGGATTGGGACTGGCCGGCGGCTTATATTGGGATCGTTTTGTGCAGGAAACGAGAAGCCACATCTGGTCGGACGTGTCGAGGGGTCTGCCCATCCTCAAGGCGTCTCTGGGTGCCGACGCCGGTCTGATTGGCGCCGCCGCCATGATTTGGAAGCACGGAGTGCAGACCCGGGCCTAGATCTTGCAAAGCTGCGCGCGGCAGGGACGGTGATTGAATGCGGACCCACTTTCTTGAAGACATCTTGCGACAACCCGGCGAGCTACAGCGGGCGCTCGACCGGCTCACCGGCCCGGATCGTGCCCCACTTGATCAGGCTGCGCGAGCGATAGGTCGAGCACGCCACGTGTATCTCACCGGCATCGGAGCAAGCTGGCACGCCGCGCTAAGTGCGGGAGTGCTATTTGATTTGGGCGGACGTCCGGTTTATTTGCGTGACGCCTCCGAGCTGCTGCACTTCGCTAAAATTCCGGCAGACTCGACAATCCTGGTTCTTTCCCGCTCCGGGCAAAGCATTGAGATCGTTCGTCTGCTGGGCAAAGCGCGAGCTGCCGGAGCGACGGTGGTGGGAATCACCAATGCGGCCGATGGAACGCTGGCGCGCGAGTCGACGATTGCGGTTGTCGTCCCAACCGGCAGAGATCACGGAATTTCGGTCAATACCTACTCAACATTGGGGCTCGCAGCGGCCCTGCTGGCGACGGTCGTATCCGGGAACCTGGACTCGGCCCTAATTCATTCCCTTTCAAGAGCGCTCGAGGATTCCGCTCCCGCACTCAAGACCTGGCACGAGCAGGTCCAGGATTCGCCATGGTTTGAACCTGCTGCTTCCTATTATTTCCTGGCCCGCGGCGCAAGTCTCGGAACCTGCCACGAAGCCAGGCTTTTGTGGGAAGAGGGCGTAAAACATACCGCGACGGCCATGAGCACCGGCAATTTTCGCCATGGCCCGCAGGAGATCTCGAGGCCGGGACTGCGCGTGGGAATGTGGATGGACGCAACGCTTATGCGGGACGAAGATCTGGCGGTTGCCAGGGATCTCCGGAAGCTGGGAGCATCGGTCATGCTCATCGGACAGAATCTTCCCGAACTTGAGGCCGTCCTGAGATTGCAGCTTCCGGAAATCCCGGCCGAATGGCAGTTCCTGATCGATGCCATGCCTGTGCAACTAGGGGCGGAATATCTCTCGCGCGCTTCTGGCGTGGATTGCGATTCGTTTCGGGTCTGTTCTTATGTTGTCGAGGGAGAATCCGGGTTGCTGGCGGAGAACCAAGCTCTC
>Ga0193716_1000819_pt1 | contig 18578 bp, 18 predicted proteins | sample U2c1metaG_FD_145901 | JGI IMG/M metagenome (GOLD analysis project Ga0193716, IMG submission 145901) | Soil microbial communities from a riparian zone of the East river system, Colorado, United States - U2c1 | ecosystem: Environmental > Terrestrial > Soil > Riparian zone | place: USA: East River...
GGCCTGCCCGTCCGGACAGGGTAAACGGGGCAAGGGCGACTTAGACTTCCAGCCCGCACACAGTTAGTAACGCACAGCTGCGCGAACCGCTGCGCACGCGCCACAGCCGCGCGGTCGCGAGGAAACGTCAACGTCATCCGGACCCGTTCCGGTGAAACCAAAGGGAGTTGGGGATGAGCAACGTCGACTTCGCCGCCGAGGCGAGCCAGCTGGAATCCAGGTGGGCGAAAGACCCCCGATGGAATGGGGTGGAGCGCACGTACACCGCCGAAGACGTAGTTCGCCTTCGCGGATCGGTGAAGATCGAGTTCTCGCTCGCGAAGCGCGGGGCGGCGAAGTTGTGGGAGCTGCTCCATAGCAAGGAATACGTTCATACGTTCGGAGCGCTTACGGGCGCGCAGGCCGTCCAGATGGTCAAGGCGGGACTGCAGGCCATCTACATGAGTGGCTGGCAGGTCGCGGCCGACGGGAATCTCGCGGGGCAGACGTACCCGGATCAGAGCATCTATCCGTCGAATAGCGTGCCCGCACTCGTGCGCCGGATCAACAACGCGCTGCTGCGGGCGGACCAGATCGAGTGGAGTGAAGGCAAGACGGAGCGTGACTGGCTCGCGCCGATCGTGGCGGACGCCGAGGCAGGGTTTGGCGGACCGATTCACGCGTTCGAGTTGATGAAGTCGATGATCGATGCGGGCGCGAGCGGCGTGCACTTCGAGGACCAGCTGGCCGCGGAGAAGAAGTGCGGCCACATGGGCGGAAAAGTGCTCATTCCCACCGCGTCCTTCGTCCGCACGCTCAACGCGGCGCGACTTGCGACGGATGTGCTCGATGTGCCAACGGTGATCGTCGCGCGCACCGATGCGCTCGCGGCGACACTCATCACGAGTGACATCGACGAGGCCGACAAGGCCTTCACCACGGGCGAGCGCACCACCGAGGGCTACTTCCACATTCGCAACGGGATGGACGCCGTCGCGGCGCGCGCGCTGGCATACGCGCCGTACGCGGATCTGCTCTGGTGCGAGACGGGTACTCCGGACCTGGCCGAGGCGAAGAAGTTCGCCGAGTCGGTGCACGGCCGATTCCCGGGGAAGATGCTCGCCTACAACTGTTCGCCGTCGTTCAACTGGTCGCGCAACCTCGACGCGACGACGATCGCGAAGTTCCAGCGCGAGTTGGCGGCGATGGGTTACAAGTTCCAGTTCATCACGCTCGCCGGCTGGCACATGATCAACTACTACTCCTTCGATCTCGCGCACCGCTACAGCTCGGAGGGGATGCCGGCGTACGTGGAGCTGCAGAACGAGGAGTTCGCGCGCGAGGCCGATGGCTACACGGCGACGAAGCATCAGCGCGAGGCGGGCACCGGCTATTTCGATCAGGTGCTGATGGCGGTGACGAGCGGCCAGTCGGCGACGGCGGCGCTCGCGGGCTCCACCGAGGCGGAGCAGTTCCACCTGGCGCACAAGTAAGGCACCCCTGTATTGCACCAACAAGAAAAAGAAACGCCGTCGTCTCGAACCAGAGACGACGGCGTTCTTGTTGTTGTAGTCATCCGTTCAATCCGCTGAATCCGCTAAATCCGTATCCAACTTGTTGATGTTCGCGCGTGCGCCAGGAGCGTTGCAGGGCGCCGACACTCGAGCATCAATAAGTTGGATACGGATTCAACGGAGAGCGGCACAGAGGGGAACTGATAACTGCCATAGCGTGCAGTTATTTCGCTGGAACGCTCGTCGCTGTCGGAGACGAAATCGGCGCCGCGCTCGCGCCCGGAATCGCATGCGCTGACTGCTCGTACCCCATCATCTTGAGTCGCGCGATGCGCGTGGGCATGGGCGGATGCGTACCGAAGAGCTCCGCCATTTTTCCCTCGCTGCTGTTGAGCGAGCGCCCCAGCGGATCGGCGATGCACAGGTGCGCTGCTCCGCCCTTGATGCTGCGCGTCGGCTCGGCCGCGCTCTCGATCTTCGTGAGCGCGCTCGCCAGCGCCGACGGATTGCGCGTGAACTGCGCGCTCATCGCATCGGCCAGATACTCGCGCTTGCGGCTCACGCCCATCGCGAGTAGCCGCGTGATAAACGGCGCCAGGATCCAGCTGATGATCCAGATGACGAAGAGCAGTATGACGAGCGGGTTCGAGCCGCCCTTGCTGTCGCCGCTGCTGCGACCGCGTCCGCGCCCGAAGCCGCCGTTGAACATCACGCGTCCGGCGCCGTCCGCGATCAGCGCGACGACGCCGACGAGAGCGGCGAGCAGCGTCATGAGTCGCACGTCGAGATTCTTGATGTGCCCCATCTCGTGCCCGATCACCGCTTGCAGCTCATCGCGCGAGCAGATCGTGAGCAGACCCGCGGTCACGGCGATGTTCGAGTCCGACTCGTCGTGTCCCGTCGCAAAGGCGTTGGGATCCGGATCGTCGATGATCCAGATGTGCGGCTTCGTGATGCCGGATGCCACCGACATCTCCTCCACCACGTTCACGAGCTGCTGCTCCTGCGGCGTCTGCGGGTCGATGATCTCGCGCGCGCCCGTGGACTTGAGCACGTTCTTGGGGCCCGTGCTGTACGAATACTTCGCCATCCCCGCACCGATGGCGGTGAGCAGGATGCCGAACCACGGGAAGACGTGGTGATACGACTCCGGCGGCGCGTGCTGCGTCGCAAGGTACGCGATGAAGTCGCCGCCAAAGCCGAGCCATGCGAAAAACAGGATGAAGCCAACCACCAGCCATTTAGAGCGCCGGCGGTTGGCCTCCTGCTGCGCGAAGAGATTGACCTCGTCGCTCACTTCTTGGCGTTCATCGAGAGATCGACCTTCACGACCTCACGCTCCGATGCATCGGTGATCTCCCACAGCTGTGCCGGAGTCGCCTTGGCAAAACCCGCGACGAGACTTCCGGGAAACTGCTGCTGGCGCGTGTTGTACACGGTCGCCTGATCGTTGTAGAGCTGGCGCGCGAACGCGATCTTGTTCTCCGTGCTCGTGAGCTCTTCCTGCAGCTGCGCCACGTTGCCTGTCGCCTTGAGGTCCGGATACGCCTCGACCACGGCGAACAGCTTGCTCAGCGACGACGTGAGCTGACCCTCCGCCGCTGCAGTGGCCTGCACCTGCTGCGCGCTGGGAAGATCCGTGGTGCCGCGCGTCGCGGCGATCGCCTGGTTGCGCGCAGCGATCACGGATTCGAGCGTCTCCTTCTCGAAATTCATCGCGCCCTTCACCGTCTCGACGAGGTTGGGAATGAGGTCGTGGCGGCGCTTGAGCTGAACATCGATCTGCTTCCAGGCGTTGAAGACCTGGTTCTTGAGACCGATGAGCGAATTGTACGCGCCGACGAACCAGAAGACGCCGGCGGCAATGACGACGAGCAGGATGATTCCGATCATGTGTCTCCTTGACGGTGTGCACCGTGACGAAAACGCATCGACTCCACGATGGACGAGCGGGACGAAACCGAAGCTCCGTCCCGCAGATTATACGACATTCGCGACCGGAAAGTGTCAGCCCGGCGGCGACTGCGCCTTCTTGCCGAAGAGCATGCCCCAAATGCTGTTCCCAAGTAGCACGAACAGGGGCGTGATCACCAAACCAAGCAGCGAGTTGATCCAGATCAGCGCGATGTAAAAGGCGCCGAGACCGAGACTTACCCAGATGACGCCCAGGGGGCCGTGTGTTTCCACCGATTTCCTCGTTGAGTGTACGTCCGGAGCGGAATCTATGTCGGCTGCGCGGTCGCAGCCAGTGGAGTTAGACTCCGGAATGGACGAATCGGTCGCAGAGCTCGTCGCGCGCCAGCTGCGCGGGAAGCGGGTCGTGCTCGCCGTGTCCGGCGGGCGCGACTCGATGACGCTGATGCACGCGGCGCTCACGCACGCGCGGGAATCGGTGGCGTGCGTCGCGAGCTTCGATCACGCCACCGGCGCACACTCCGCCCGCGCGCTGTCGCTCGTCGATAGCGAGGCGCGCGAGCTCGGTGCCGCCGTGATCACGGAGCGCGCAACGACGACCGCACGCACCGAGGCCGAGTGGCGCGCGCAACGCTGGAGCTTCCTCCGTCGCGTCGCGCGCGAGCGAGGCGCGCAGGTCGCGACCGCGCACACGCGCGACGATCAGATCGAGACGGTGCTCATGCGCACGATGCGTGGCGCCGGCGCGCGGGGGATCGCAGCCCTCGCCGTCGAGGGCCCGTCGCCGATCGGCGTCTTGCGTCCCATGCTCGAGGTGAGCCGTGCCGATGTCGCCGACTACGCAGCGCGCGCACGTCTCGCATGGGAGGAGGATCCGTCGAACGCGCGCACTCGGCACCTGCGCAACCGCATTCGACACGAGCTTCTCCCCGCGCTCGCGCGCGCGCGCCCGACGCTCTCCGATGAGCTCTTCGCACTCGGCGCGCGCGCGGCGAAGCTGCGCGCGGAGGTCGAGCGATTCGTCGATCACGGGCTCGCGCTCGATCGACGCGACGGCGCGGTGTCGGTAGCTCGGGAAGCGATGCTGCGCTATGATGCGTCCGCGCTCGCGTTGCTGTGGCCAGCGGTTGCCGCACGCGCCGGCGCGACGCTCGATCGCAGGGGAACCGAGCGCCTGGTGACGTTTACCACAACCGAGAGAAGTGGCGCGCGAGTGCAACTCTCGGGGGGCTTCGAGGCTTTATCTCACAGAGGCTCGTTCGTTGTGCGGCGGAGCGGGTCGAACACGTCACAAGGAGTATTAGAGCTGTCTGCAGGGGTTCAACTCGGTCGATTTCGTTTCGATGAGCGGGATGAAGACGTCGTCTCGCTATGGAGCGCGAAGCTGCCGGCACGCAAGACACTCACGGTTCGCACGTGGCATCCCGGCGACCGCATGATCCCCGCAGGCGGGGACGCGCGACGCGTGAAGGGGCTCCTGCGTGATGCGGGAGTGGACGCTGCGAGCCGCGGATCGTGGCCGGTAGTGCTGGCGGACGACGAGATCGTGTGGGTTCCTGGAGTGCGCCGCAGCTCAGCGGCTTCCGCCCGGTCCGGTCGGCCGGAAGTGACTTTCCATTGTGAGCGCATCGATCGCTGATCCCAGACTCGACGGCCGCGCCGTCAAGCGCATCGCCTACGACGCCGAAACCATCGCCGCGCGCGTGAGCGAGCTCGGCGCCGAAATCTCGGCGGAATATCCCGACGGGGATCTGCTCGTCTTGGGTCTGTTGAAGGGGAGTTTTATCTTTCTGGGTGACCTGGTGAGGCACATTACCCGCCCCATCCAGGTAGATTTCCTCGTCGCCTCGAGCTACGGCTCGGATACGAGCTCCAGTGGCGACGTGCACATGGTCTACGATCCGGAGACGGTGCTCGAAGGGCGGCATATTCTGCTCGTCGAAGACATCGTCGACTCGGGTCGAACCCTCAGCCGGCTCATGGACCTGCTCTCGGTCCGGCGTCCGCGTTCACTGGCAATCTGCGCTCTACTTCATAAGCACATTGCCGAGCACCTGCGTTACCCAGTACGGTACGTGGGCTTCGATGCGCCGCACGAGTTCCTGGTTGGGTACGGATTGGATCATGCGGAGAATTTCCGCCATCTCCCTTATATCGCGAGCTTGCAGTAATGGCTGACCGCACACCTCCCCCGAAGCGCGACTTCAGTTGGGGCAAGATTTCGAAGACGCTCTCGCTCTGGATCATCGTCATCCTGATCCCGATCGTCTTCATGCAGGTCAACGGGACGCGCGACCAGACGACCGAGGTCGACTATTCCACCTATAGTCAGCAACTGGATCAGGACAACGTCCAGAAGATCTCGATTCAGGAAGGGAAAGTCATCACCGGCGACTTCAAGCACAAAATTCCGAACGCCGCCGCGGCGAAGGACATTCTCCACTTTTCGGTGCGTCTGCCAGTCGCCAACGACCCGAAGGAAATCGAGCGCCTGCGCGCGAAGGGCGTCGAGATCAGTGCCACCGATGCGAAGGTGTCGGTGCTGGGACAGCTCATCGTCTATCTCCCGTTCATCCTCGTCGTCGGCATCTTCTTCTTCATCTTCCGCCAGATGCAGGCTGGTGGCGCGAAGGCGTTCAGCTTCGGCAAGAGCAAGGCAAAGCTGCTGACGGGCGACACGCCCAAGGTCACGTTCGCGGATGTCGCGGGTGCGGATGAGGCGAAGGAAGAGCTCGAGGAGATCATCGAGTTCCTGCGCGATCCGCAGAAGTACACGCGCTTGGGCGGTCGTCTGCCCAAGGGCGTGCTGCTCGTCGGCCCTCCGGGAACGGGAAAGACACTCCTCGCGCGCGCCGTCGCAGGCGAGGCGGGACGTCCCTTCTTCTCGATGTCCGGCTCGGACTTCGTCGAGATGTTCGTGGGCGTCGGCGCGAGCCGCGTGCGCGATCTCTTCGAGCAGGGGAAGGCGCACGCGCCGTGCATCATCTTCATCGATGAAATCGATGCCGTCGGTCGTCACCGCGGCGCCGGTCTCGGCGGCGGTCACGACGAGCGCGAGCAGACGCTCAATCAGCTGCTCGTCGAGATGGACGGTTTCGAGTCCAACGAAGGCGTGATCCTCATCGCGGCGACGAACCGCCCCGATGTGCTCGACCCTGCGCTGCTTCGACCGGGCCGCTTCGATCGCCAGGTCGTCGTCGATCTTCCCGACCTGCGTGGTCGCGAGGAGATCCTGCGCGTGCATCTGCGCAAGGTGCCCGTCGCCGATGATGTGGACGTGACGGTGATCGCGCGCGGCACGCCGGGAATGTCCGGCGCCGATCTCGCGAATCTCGTGAACGAAGCCGCACTGCTCGCCGCGCGCCGGAACGCAGACAAGGTCTATCTCGACGATCTCGAGCAGGCGAAGGACAAGGTCATGCTCGGCGCCGAGCGGAAGTCGATGGTGATGAAGGACGACGAGAAGCGGAACACGGCGTACCACGAGGCTGGACACGCGGTGTGCGCGATCAAAACGCCCGGTTGCGATCCACTGCACAAGGTGACGATCGTGCCGCGCGGACGCGCGCTCGGTCTCGCGTTCACGCTCCCGGTGGAGGATCGCTATTCGATCACCCGCCAGCAGCTCGAGGCGATGCTCGTGATGACCTACGGCGGGCGTGTGGCCGAAGAGCTGGTGTTCGGACACGACAAGGTGACGACGGGCGCATCGAACGACATTCAGAAGGCGACGTCGCTTGCGCGGCGCTACGTCTCGCAGTGGGGACTTTCGGATGCGATCGGTCCGGTGCTCGTTGGCGACAACGAGCAGGAAGTTTTCCTCGGACGCGAGCTGTCGAGGCACCGCGAGGTGTCGGAGCGCACGGCGCAGCTCGTGGACGCGGAGGTCACGCGCTTGCTCAACGACTCGTACGCGCGCGCGAAGCAGACGCTGATCGACAATCGCGATCTGCTCGAGCGGATGGCCGAGGCGTTGTTGGAGCGCGAGACGCTCACGGCTGATGACGCGGCGATTCTGGTGCAGGGGAACGCGCTTCCGCCGCGGAAGTCGGGTGCGCCGCCGTCGATTCCGGAGCCGGTGAAGCCGGGCGTCGTCGTGCAGCCGAAGCCCACGCGTCCGGGGCTGCTCGGTGGACCGGAGGTCGCGCCGGCGTGACCTCCGCCGCTCGGCGCGCGCGCGCGTGAGCGCGGTAGAATGGCGGCTCGCGACTCGCGTGCTGCAACTGAACCGACCCCTGATCATGGGGATCATCAACGTTACCCCCGACAGCTTCAGCGACGGGGGTAAGTTTTTTTCTCCGTCCGCCGCGGCCGCGCACGGACGAATGCTCATCTCGATGGGCGCGGACCTGCTCGACATCGGCGGCGAGTCGACGCGGCCGCAGGGCGCAACGCTGGTGAGCGAGGACGAAGAGCTGCAGCGAGTGCTTCCCGTGCTCGATGCGCTCCGCATATCGGATCCCGACGTGCCGATCTCGATTGACACCGTGAAGAGCGGTGTGGCGCGTGCAGTGCTCGAGCACGGCGCGGACGTGATCAACGACGTCTCGGGCTTTCGACTCGATCCAGCGATGGCCGATGTGTGTGCGGTCGGGAAGGCGGGCGTGATCCTCATGCATTCACGCGGCGGCGTCGAGACGATGGGCACCTACGCGGATGCGGTGTACGGCGACGATGTGGTGGGCGAGGTCATCGCCGAGCTCGGCGCGCGCGTGGAGTGGGCGCGCGCTGCGGGGGTGGAGCGCGAGCGCATCGCGATCGATCCCGGCGTGGGCTTCGCGAAACGCACCGAACATTCGCTGCTCGTGATGCGCGAGCTGCCGCGATTCGCCGAGCTCGGGCTGCCGGTGGCGATCGGCGTCTCGCGCAAGCGATTCATCGGCGAGATGAGTGGCGCGAAGGAGCTCGAGGACCGGGTGGACGGGACGAATGCGGCGAACGTGCTCGCTTTGGCGGGCGGAGCGCGCATCTTTCGGGTGCACGACGTCGACCACGCGAGACGCTCGCTCGACATGGCGTGGAGCATTCTGGGGGCGGGAGAGGGGTGACCATGTTCGAACAACTTCGCTTTCTCACCTTCGGATGGCGCGACGCGATCGAGATCGTCGTCGTGGCCTACGGCGTCTATCGGCTGCTGCTGCTCCTGCACGGCACGCGCGCCGTGCAGATGCTCATCGGGATCGTGGTGCTCGTGCTCACCTACGCGCTCGCGTGGGTGTTCAAGTTCACGATGATCACGTACCTCCTCGGCATCGTCTTCACGTACGGCGCGTTCGCGGCGCTCGTGATCTTTCAGCCGGAGCTTCGCGCCGCGCTCGCGCATCTCGGACAGTCTCGCGTAACGCGCTTCTTCCGTCGCATGGAAGTGAGTGAGGTCGCCGAGGAGGTAGCCGACGCGGTGGAGCGTCTGAGCCGTTCGGGGATCGGGTGCATCATCGCGCTCGAACGTGAGATCGCACTCGGCGACTACGTGCAGAGCGGGAAGGAGATGCAGGCGAAGGTGAGCACCGATCTGCTGGCGACGATCTTCACGCCATATTCGCCGCTGCACGACGGCGCGGTGATCATTCGGGGTGACACGATCGTGGGGGCGGGGTGCATCCTCCCGCTGTCGCAGGCGCAGAACATCGATCGCACCCTCGGCACGCGACATCGCGCCGCGCTCGGCCTGTCCGAGGAAAGCGACGCGCTCGTGATTGTGGTGAGCGAGGAGACGGCGCAGATCTCGGTGGCCGAGGACGGCCGTCTGGTGCGCGGACTCACGGCCCCGCAGCTCCGTGATATCATCGCGGGCGGAAAGCCGCGGCCGACAGCGGAGCATCCGCTCCTCCAGATTCCCGGCTGAGCACCACCGCGAAGGTATCGCTCGGAGCAGCGGCGATACTCTTCGCCGCGTACGCCGGCACGCTCGCGCCGGGGCTCACGATGTGGGACGCGGGTGAGCTCATCGCCGCGGTGCACACCTTCGGGATTCCGCACCAACCGGGAACGCCGCTTTACGTGACGCTCGCGCGCGCGTGGTCGCTGGCGATGCCGTTCGCGAGCACCGCGCTCTCGACGAATCTGTTCTCGGCGGTGTGTACCGCGGCGGCGGGCGGGGTGCTCGCGCTCATAATCGCGCGCGTGACGCGCTCGTGGCCGATGGCGCTCGCGGCGGCGTTGTGCGCGGGCGGAATGTTCACCGTGTGGTCGAGCGCGACGGAGACCGAGGTGTACGCGAGCGTATTGCTGCTCGCGATGCTGGCACTGCTGGCGGCGCTGCTCGCGAGCGGGGCAGGGAATTCGACTGGTACGAAATGGAGAGTGGCGACGGGTTACGCGTTTGCGCTCGCGGTGCCGCTGCACATCGGCGCGCTCGTCGCGGCGCCGGCGGCGCTCGTGCTCGTGGCGCATCGCGACGACGGCGCGCTCGAATGGCCGCGCGCGCTGCCGCTCGCGGCGGTGATGCTGTTCGCGGCGGGGATCGGGATCGCGAACATCGCGGTGGTGGCGGCGGGGCTCGTCGCCGTGTTGCTCGTCGCCGTGGTTCGGCCGCGCGCGCGTGGTGAAGTGCGCGCGATGTTCGGCTGCGCGCTGCTCGCGATCTCCGCCCTCGCGATCCTCGTGGTGCGCGCGCGATTCGATCCGTGGCTCAACGAGGGCGCGCCCTCCACGCTACGCGCGCTGTGGGATGTGATTGGGCGCAGACAGTACGACGTCGCCGGGATGTGGCCGCGGCAGGCGGCGCTCTGGGTGCAAGTCGCGAACTGGTTCGAGTACGCGGACTGGCAGGTCGCGCTCGGACTCTCGAACGGCGTTTCGGCATCGTGGACGCGCACGCCCATCACCGTGGTCTTCGCAGCGCTCGGCCTCGTGGGCAGCCGCACGCACTGGCGAATGCATCGGCCGAGTTGGCGCGCGCTCGCGGTGTTGTTCGCATCCGCGACGGCGGGGCTCATCGTCTATCTGAACTTCAAGGCGGGCGCCTCGTTCGGATGGGGAGTGCTCCCCGACAGCGCGCCGCACGAGGTGCGCGACCGCGACTACTTCTTCGTGCTCGGGTTCTGGGTGTGGGGCGCGTGGGCGGGGATCGGCGCCGTCGCTCTCGCCGAGCGCGTACGCGCGCAGTGGGCTCCCATCGGAGCGCTCGCCGCGGCGCTTCCTCTCGTGCTCAACGCGCCCGCCGCCGATCGCCGCGCGGAGCCCGAGCGCTCGATCGCGCGAGTCACGGCACTCGCGCTGCTCGAGTCCGCGCCACCGGACGCGGTGCTCATCACCGGCGGCGACAACGACTCCTTCCCGGCGTGGTACGCGCAGGCGGTGGAAGGCGTGCGCCCCGACGTCACCGTCGTCGTCGCGCCGCTGCTCGGCACCGAGTGGTATCGCGCGCAGCTCGCGCGCCGCGCTTCCCTCGTTACGCAAGGGGAGATCGCGCACACGCGCCCCGCCTCGACGATGATCGCGGCCATCGCGCGTGAGGCGCGCGCGCGCGGGCGCCCGGTCGCCGCCTCGATCATGACACCCGCCGCAACGCGCGAGGCCGTCGGCGACCTCACCGTCGCGCGCGGCGTCGTGTACGTCGAGCGAGCGTGGGCGCTGAATCGCACCCCGAGGTCAGCTCCGTCGTCCATCGCACACCTGGGCCCGGATGCACCCGATGTCGACACCGTGTTCGCCGCCGCATTCGTTCGCGCGCATCCGCTGCCCAGCTCGCCGAGCGCGGACGCGGGCATCGACCCGGCGCCGGAGAGCTTTCTCGCCTACCTCGGATGCCCGTCGCAATATCTCGCCGTTGCTCGACATGGAATCGCGGCGTCTTCTCTTGATTCAGTATGTAAGCTTCGGTAAATTCATAGCTTATGTCATTTCAAGACCTCGGCGCGCGGCTGGCGGAGGTGACTGATCGGGTGGCGGCGGCGGTGGCGCGCGGGGGACATGCACAGCGGGTAACGCTGATAGCGGTCACCAAGACGCACGGTCCGGACGCCGTTCAGGCGGCGTGGCAGGCCGGCGTGCACAACGTCGGCGAGAACAAGGTCCAGGAAGCGCTCGGCAAGATGGCCAAGGTGGATGTGCCAGTGCATTGGCACCTCATCGGCCACCTGCAAAGCAACAAGGTGCGTGACCTCGACCACTTCACGCTCGTGCATTCGATCGACCGGGTGTCGATCGCCGATGCGGTGAGCGCGTTCGGGATCGCACGCAAACGCAGCGTCGATGCGCTGGTGCAGGTGAACGTCGCGGGAGAAACATCGAAAGGCGGATTTGCGCCGGAAGATATCCCGGCCGAATCCGAGCAGTTCGTCTCGCGAGTGGGCCTCCGCATCACTGGTGTGATGACGATGGCTCCGCTCGATGCGGATGAGCGCGAAACGCGACGCGTCTTTCAAGGCGCTCGCGCCGCACGCGATGTGCTGGTGAGTGCCGGGCATCCGGCGTTCGATCTCTCGATGGGGATGTCGAACGATTTCGAGCTCGCCGTCGAGGAAGGAGCAACGATGATCCGTCTTGGCACCGTCCTGTTTGGAGAGAGAGGCCTATGAGCGATGAATCCTTTCACCTCACTCCGCTCGACATCCGGCGCTATGACTTTGGCGCCAAATCGTTTCGGGGCTACGACGAGAAGAAAGTCGAAGACTTCCGGAACCAGGTCGCCGAGGAGCTCGAACGGCTCACGCGAGTCAACCAGGATCTCGACTCGAAGGCGCGCGGATTCCACGAGCAGCTGCGTGCCTTTCGCGAGCGTGACAAGGCGCTCAACGAGGCACTCGTTTCCGCGCAGCAACTTCGCTCCGAGATTCGCGAGCAGGCCGAGCGCGAGGCGCAACTGATCTTGCGCGAGGCGCGCGCGGAGGGTGAGCGCCAACTCGATGCGATGCGCAACGACACTCGCCAACTCGAGGCCGACATCGTGGGGCTCGAGAAATCGCGGCGTGCGTTCATCGGCCAGCTGCGACAGATCGCCGAGCGGCAGCTCGCCGAGCTCGCCGCCGCGGAAGGCGCCTCGCGCGGATCCGCCGCGCCCCCAACTCCGGCGCCGAAGGCCAGCGAGGATGCCGAAGGGGAGAATCGCGTGCACATGAAGACCCCCGCCTGGCTGGAGTCGCTCGTCAAGGAATGAAGTCGTATCGGCTCGACGATCCACCTGCCCACTCTGCCGTTCCTCCACTCGTAGCGCACACGCGCGCGCAGGCCGCCGCCGCTGCGCAAGTCGTGCGCGACCGATTCGACCACGTCCCCGACGTCGCAATCATCCTCGGCACGGGGCTCGGCGCGCTGGGCCGCGCGATCGAGACGCGAACAGTCATCGAGTACGCGGACATCCCGGGATTCCCGCTATCGACCGTCGAGTCGCATGCGGGACGGCTGCTGTGCGGCACGCTCGGCGGAAAGACGGTACTCGCGATGCAGGGGCGCTTCCATCTGTACGAAGGATATTCGGCGCAGCAGGTGGCCTTTCCCGTTCGCGTGATGCGCGAGCTCGGCGCGCGCACGCTCGTGGTGTCGAACGCGTGCGGCACGCTCAACCCGCTCTGGAACGCCGGCGAGATCATGCTCATCGCGGACCACATCAACCTCCTCGGCACGAATCCATTGATCGGTGCAAATGATGAAGCGCTCGGGCCGCGCTTTCCGGACATGTCCGCGCCTTACGATGAGGAACTGCGCGCGATCGCGCGCGAGGTAGCGCGAGATCAGAAAATCGTGCTGCGCGAGGGCGTGTACGTCGCGATCACCGGGCCTGCGCTCGAAACGCGCGCGGAGTATCGCATGCTCCGCACGATCGGCGCGGACGCTGTAGGAATGTCGACGGTGCCGGAAGTGATCGGCGCGGTGCACGGCGGCATGCGCGTGCTGGGACTCTCGATCATGACGGACAAGTGTCTCCCCGATGCGCTGGTGCCGGTGACGCTCGGCGAGATCGTGGAGATGGCGGGGCGCGCGGAGCCGCAGCTCACGTCGCTCGTGCGCGGCGTGCTGGAGCGCGTATGACCGCCACCGAGCCGCCCGCCGTGCGCTACAAGCTTCTCGCGCCCGAGCTCGAGGCCGACACGCTCGAGCAGGAGATACTCGCGCGGTGGGAGGCGGAGGATCTCGTCGCGCAGACGCTCGCGCGCGGCGATGAGGAGTTCGTGTTCTTCGAGGGCCCACCGACGGCGAACGGACGCCCGGGCATCCATCACGTGTTCGCGCGCACGATCAAGGATCTCTTCTGCCGCCATCGCGCGATGAAGGGATTTCACGTCGGACGCAAAGCAGGTTGGGACACGCACGGGCTGCCGGTCGAGATCGAGATCGAGAAGCAGCTCGGCATCAGCGGCAAGCGCGACATCGAAGCGCTCGGCGTCGAGGCGTTCAACAAGCTCTGTCGCGAGAGCGTGTGGAAGTACAAGGGCGAGTGGGAGCAGCTGAGCGCGCGCATCGGGTATTGGCTCGACTACAGCGATCCGTACATCACGTACTCGAACAATTACATCGAGAGCGTCTGGTGGGCGCTCGCAACGATGTACCGGTCGAAGATGCTCGTGCGCGGGCACAAGATTCTTCCGTACTGTCCGCGTTGCGAGACGACGCTCTCGAGTCACGAGGTCGCGCAGGGATATCAGGACACTGAGGATCCGAGCGTCTATCTCACGCTCGAGCTCACGACGCCGGATGGTACACCCACCGGCGCGCGCATCCTCGTGTGGACGACCACACCGTGGACGCTCGTGTCGAACGTCGCGCTCGCGGTGCATCCCACACTGCCGTACGTGGAGCTCAAGCGTCGTGGCCGCAACGAGCCGACGGTGATTCTCGCCGAGGCGCGCGTGCGCGCGGTGCTCGGCGAGGACTACGCGGATCGCTGGGACGTGGTGCGCGCGTGGACCGGGCCCGAGTTGTCGAAGCTCAAGTACAGGCGTCCGCTCGACTGGCTGCCGTATCCGGCGGGGACGAATCACGAGGTCATCGTCGTCGAGGATTTCGTGAGCGCGGACGATGGTACCGGTGTCGTGCACATGGCGCCGGCCTTCGGCGCGGACGACTACCAGGCAGGGAAGCGGCATGGGCTCGCGTTTCTCCAGCCGGTGAACGGTCGCGGGGAGTTCCCGTCATCGCTGCCCGTGGTCGGCGGACTGCACGTGAAGAAGGCGGACCCCGCCATCACGGTCGTGCTCGAAGAGCGCGGCGTGCTGTGGAAGGCGGGGACACTCGTGCACTCGTATCCGCATTGCTGGCGGTGCGGCACGCCGCTGCTCTACTACGCGCGCGAGTCGTGGTTCGTGAGCACGACGACGTTCAAGGACCGCATGATGGCGCGCAACGCGCGCGTCGACTGGCACCCGCCCGAAGTGGGCTCGGGGCGATTCGGGGAATGGCTCGAGAACAACGTCGACTGGGCATTGTCGCGCGATCGTTATTGGGGCACGCCACTGCCGATCTGGGTGTGCGATGCGGACAACACGCATGCGGTGTCGATCGGCTCGTACGCGGAGCTGGCGGAGCACACGGGGAAGCCGCTGCCCGCGGACTTTGATCCGCACAAGCCGTTCATCGACGCGTACACGTTTGCGTGCGATCACCCGAAGTGCACGGGGACGATGAAGCGCGTGCCCGAAGTGATCGATACGTGGTTCGATTCGGGATCGATGCCGTTCGCGCAGTGGCACTATCCGTTCGAGAACAAGGCGATGCTGGAAAAGCGCTACCCTGCGGGCTTCATCGCGGAAGGCGTGGATCAGACGCGCGGATGGTTCTACTCACTGCTCGCAGGGTAGACCGGCTTAGGTGATGCGCTGCCGAACAACGGCGACGATCAGGCCGCGCCGTATCGCGCGGTGGTCGTGAACGACATGGTGCTCGACGCGACGGGCGCCAAGATGTCGAAGCACATCGGCAACGTCGTGAGTCCGTGGGAAGTGGTGCCGCGGTACGGCGCCGATGCGGTGCGACTCTTTCTGATCGCGTCGAGCCAGGTGTGGGTGCCGCGCCGCTTCGACGAGAGCATGATCCGCGACATGGCGGGGCGCTTCTTCCTCACGCTCAAAAACGTCTACAGCGGGATCTTCGCGCAGTACGCGAACTTCGGGTGGTCGCCGAGCGAGTCGGATCCGTTGCCGGCGGAGCGGCCGGTGGTGGATCGATGGATGCTCTCGCGTCTCGCGACGGTGGAGCGCGAGGTCGACGAGCGCCTCGAGCAGTTCGACGCGACAGCGGCGGCGCGCACGATCATGGATTTCGTGCTGGACGACGTGTCGAACTGGTACGTGCGCCTCAATCGCGCGCGCTTCTACGACGTGGAGACGGCGGACAGCCGCGCGGCCTTCGCGACGCTGCACGAGGTGCTGGTCGTGACGACGCGACTGCTGGCGCCGTTCGCTCCGTTCGTGAGCGACTGGATCCATCGGGAGCTCGCGGGAACCTCCGTGCACCTCGCACCATTTCGTCGATCACTGGGTACGAATGAAGGGTCGGACGAGACGCTCGAGCGGGCGATGAGCCGGGTGCGGACACTTGCGAAGCTCGGCAGGGCCGCCCGCGAGGAGAAGGAGATCAAGGTGCGTCAGCCGCTTTCCCGGTTGGTATGTGTCGTGCCAGATTTCAGGGCTGGAGAGCTTCGGGATTTGCTTCCGTTGCTGGCTAGCGAGCTCAACGTGAAGGCAGTGGAATTCGCGGATAGCGGAAGTGCGCTGGCGACGCTGGTGGGGAAGGCGAACTACCGGGCGCTGGGGAAACGGTTCGGAAAGCAGACGCCCGAGGCCGCGAAGATCGTGGAAGCGCTCTCGAGCGACGATCTGTTGGCGTTCGAGCGTGGCGAGACGGTGTCGATCACGGTAAATGGCGAAACGTTTCCGCTTCTTGCGGAGGACGTGACGATCGTGCGACACGCATCGGGGAGTTTGCTCGTACGGGAAGAGAACGGGTTGTTCGCCGCGCTCGATCCGACGATCACGCCGGAGCTCAGGCGCGAAGGAATGGCACGGGAGCTGGTGAGCAAGATCCAGCAGATGCGAAAGAAGGAACGCTATGCGGTGAGCGACCGGGTGCGGGTGGACCTCGACGGCGGTCCCGAGCTCGCAGCGGTGGTGAAGGAATACGAATCGTACATCGCGGGCGAGGTGCTCGCGAACGAGGTCGCCGTGGGTGGCGGCCTCGCAGACACACCAGACGCAGTGCAAACCATCGAGCTCGATGCTGAGACGGTTCGCATTGCCTTGACGAGAGTGAATTAGCGATGCCGTCCTCGACAGGCGCTAAAAAAGACAAGCCGATGGCGAAAAAGACGCTGGCGCATTTTGAAAAGCGTCTGCTCGACGAGCGCAAGCGCGTCGTGAAGGAGCTCGGCAGTTACGGCGAGGCGTTCGGCGCGACGCTGCAGTCGGCGGATGGGAACCTGAGCTCGTACTCGTTCCACATGGCGGATCAGGGCACCGACGCGATGGAGCGCGAGAAGGCATTTCTGTTCGCGAGCTCCGAGGGCCGCTTCCTCTGGCACATCGATGAGGCGCTGCGCCGGCTCTATCGCTCGCCGCAGACGTTCGGCAAGTGCCACAGCTGCGGCGAAGAGATCGACTTCGACCGCCTCGATGCGCTGCCCCATGCGCGCCTCTGCTTCACGTGCAAACAGCGCGAAGAAGATGCAAAGAAGTAGCTCGGAATCGGCGACGTTCTGGTCGATCATCGCCTTCGTCGTCATCGCGGATTTCGCGACGAAGGCGATGGCGGTTGCGATGCTCGTACCGCAGCACGTGCCGCGTGAAGTGTTCGGCGAGTGGGCGCGACTGACGCTCGTCCACAATCCGTGCGCGGCGTTCGGCGTGTGCACCGGCCCGTACTCGCGGCAGGTCTTTCTGCTGCTCACGCTCGTCGCCCTGCTCGTGCTGTCGAAGCTCTACCGCTCGACGCCGCCGGGGAGCCGACTGCGCATCATCGCGCTGGCGCTCGTGTGCGGCGGCGCGATCGGCAATCTGATCGATCGCATTCGCTCGCCCATCGGCGTCGTGGACTTTCTCGACATCGGCTTTCGCGACTGGCGGTGGCCCACATTCAACGTCGCCGACATGGCGGTGAGCGTGGGCGCGTTCCTGCTCGCGTGGGCGTTGTGGGGCGAGGATGATGTGGCGGAGCCGATCCCGAAATCGGTGACCGAGACTACGAGCGCGTGATGCGCTCACGCCGGGCGGCGGGCGCATGACCGAACCGGCCACACACGAATTCACGCTCGACGCGGACAGCGAGCTTCGCCTGGATCTCTTCCTCGCGCGCGAGCTCGGGACTTCGCGCACGCACGCGGCGACGCTCATCGCCAACGGAAACGTCACCGTGGGCACGAAGCGAGAGAAAGCGAGCTATCGTCCCGAGAGCGGCGATCGCATCGTGGTCGTGCTTCCTGCGCCACCCTCGCGCGAGGTGCTTGCCGAGGAGATTCCGCTCACCGTCATGTTCGAAGACGAGCACGTGATGGTCGTCGACAAGCCCGCAGGGATGGTCGTGCATCCGGCGCCGGGGCACTGGAGCGGAACGCTCGTGAACGCGCTGAAGGGGCGGGGCGGAGCGCTCGCGGGCGAGAATGGCGAGGACCGGGCGGGGATCGTGCATCGCCTCGACAAGGAGACGTCCGGACTTCTCCTCGTTGCAAAAACAGATGTCGCGCTCCGGAAGCTCGGGGCCGATCTCGCGGCACGCCGGATCGTGCGCCGATATGCCGCGCTGTCGTGGGGCCACATCACGGGCGATCGCCTCACCGTCGACAAGCCCGTCGCGCGCGATCCGCGAGACCGAAAGCGCATGGCAATCGTCACTAGTGGACGAGCGGCGAAGACGGATTTCGTGCGACTGGCGCGGTTCGAGTCAGTCGACTTGCTTCGTGCGCACCTCCACACCGGTCGCACGCATCAAATCCGCATACATCTCGCATCGGTGGGACACCCTGTGGTGGGGGATGACATGTACGGTGGAGGCGGTGGACGGCGGCTCGTCGAGCTGCCGCAGCACCGGCATTTCCTCCATGCGGCGTGGCTGATCTTCCCGCACCCGGTCACCGGCGAATCCGTTGAGCTTCGCTCGCCCCTGCCGGCCGAGCTGCAGCGATCTCTCGCTGCGGTCGCGGAGTCGGAGGAGTTGCTCGCGCACCCGGATCCGCTGGACGATCTTGGCTTCTACCGCCTCACGACCTGACTCTGCTTCGGACATAGCGCCCCGCCAGCTACT
>Ga0193716_1000820_pt1 | contig 18547 bp, 17 predicted proteins | sample U2c1metaG_FD_145901 | JGI IMG/M metagenome (GOLD analysis project Ga0193716, IMG submission 145901) | Soil microbial communities from a riparian zone of the East river system, Colorado, United States - U2c1 | ecosystem: Environmental > Terrestrial > Soil > Riparian zone | place: USA: East River...
TGAGTGGATCACGAGCTGCTGCGGGATCCGCACGACCACGCCGGTGCCGCCGCGCGACGACGGCCGGAAGTACACCTGCAGCTTGTGCTTGCGCGCCAACGAACCCACGACCGCCAGGCCCAGCCGGGTGCCCGGCACCTTCGCGAGGTCGAGCGGCTCGTTCGTCGACACGACCGCCTCCGCCCGCGCGAGTGCCTGCGGTTTCATGCCGAGCCCGCCGTCCTCGATGGTGACCACGACCCCGGTGTGCAGCTCCTCGACGTAGACGTGCACCTCCTCCGACGGCGCGGAGAACCGGGTCGCGTTGTCCATCAGCTCGGCGAGCGTGTGCATCACGTCCTCCGCGGCGTAGCCGACGACCGCCGCGGTGCTGCTCGAGTGCACCTGAATCCGTTGGTACGCCTGGATCCGGCCCATCGCGCCACGCAGGATGGACTCCATCACGATCGGCTTGGTCCAGCGGCGGCCGGAACGGGCGCCGGTCAGCACGGCGATGCTGTCGGCGAGGCGGCCGGTCTGCGCGGTGGCGTGGTCGAGCTTGAGCAGGTCGCCAAGCACGTTTTCGGCGTGCCGGCCCTCCATCTCGCGGAGGTCGGCGAGCATGCTCGTGGCCATGGCCTGCACGCGGCCCGCGGCGTTCGCGCAGGTGGCCATCGCGGCCGACCGCTGCCGCTCACTCATGCCGATCTCCCGTACCACCGCGACAAGGAGGCTCTTCGGCACGCCGACGGCCGTCGGCCCCAGCTCGGCGAGGACGGTGTCGGCGGACGCACCGTGGCGGACGCGGGCAGCGGCTCGCGGCAGGACGTCCACGACCAGCCGCGCGAGCCCACTCTCCAGAGTGCGCAGCCGACCGGCCGTCCGTCTCGCGCGAATCGCGCGATAGGTGGTGAAGGCCAGCGCGATGGACAGCCCCAATGCCAGCGCACCCGTGGACAGGGCGACAACCAGCCGGTCCTCGGCGGCGACCTGGAACGTCACCCACAGCGTCACTCCTGCCGTGACGGCCACGGCGAGCAGGAGGAAGAGCAGCACGTCGGTCATCGACCGGTGCTCTTGCGGGACAAGCTCTCGTGCTGGCATGTCAGTCCTCACGCTGGTCGGCGCACCGTAACGCAGGTAGGCAAGATACTGGACAGGGCAAACACCGGAGCGACTTCCACCAAACAGACGCTGCCTCTGGCAAGATAAACGTCCGTGCCGCTTCCCACTCCGCCAGGACCGGCGAACCCCGTCCGCACGATGTTGACCTATCAGAAGGCGCCGCTGGCGTTCCTCACCAACGTGCTGGACACCTACGGCGACGTCGCGTCGTTCCGCCTGGCCACCGCCAAGATCATCCTGCTTCGCCACCCGCACCACATCCGGCGGGTGCTGCAGCAGAAGTCCGGCACCTACGACCGCAGCTCCATGCCGTACAAGATGTCCCGCACCTTGTTCGGCCGCGGTCTCGCCACCGTCGAGGGCGGCGAGGAGTGGCGGTCCATGCGACGGCTGATGCAGCCGTCGTTCCACTACCAGCGCGTCGCGTCGATGGCCGAGCACATGCTGGCCGTGATCCAGACGCGCCTTGAGCGCTGGGACGAGATGGCCGCCGCCGGCAAGGTCATCGACACCGCGCCGGAAATGCGCAGCCTGACGCTGCGGGTCGTCGCGCGGGCGTTGTTCGCGCTGGAGGAGGGCGAGATCTGCGATCGCTTCGCCGCGTCCATCGACACCGTCGACCATGAGCTCGGCGCCTGGATGCAGTTCCCGCTGCTGCCGCTGTCCGTGCCGACGGCGGGCCACCGGCGGTACTGGACGAACCGCGCGATCGTCGAGGAGATCATCGACTACGTGATCACCCAGCACCTTGCCGACGAGGTGGACCGGGGTGACCTGTTGTCGTTGCTGATCGCGACGGAGGACGAGGAGACCGGCGCCCGGCTGACCGACGAGCAGCTACGCGACCAGGTCATGATCATGCTGTGGGCCGGTCATGAAACGGGCGCGAACGTTCTCACGTGGACGTGGTACCGGCTCGGCATGCATCCCGAGATCCAGCAACGGGTGCTGCGCGAGATCGACGACGAGCTGGACGGCAGGCCGCCGACCCTCGCCGACTGCAGCAAGCTGACCTACACTCGCGCCGTGCTCGACGAGGTGCAGCGGATGTACCCGCAGCAGTGGCTGGCGTCGCGGCGGGCTCTCGAGGAGGACGAGATCGGCGGCTTCCGGATCCCCGCCGGCACGGACATCTTCTTCAGCCCGTACCACGCGCACCGGCACCCGGAGTTCTGGGACGACCCGGAGGAGTTCCGCCCGGACCGGTTCACCGCGGAGGAGGTCGCGAAACGCGACCGCAGCGCGTACATTCCGTTCGGCTCCGGCCCGCACCTGTGCATCGGCAACCAGTTCGCGATGACGGAGATGCTGCTCATCCTCGCCAGCACCATGCAGCGCTACCGCATCGAGCTGGAGTCGCCGGAACCGATCAACCCGCGGCCGCTGCTGACGCTGGGCCCGGAGAAGCCGATCCGCGTCCGTCTGATGCCCCGTGGTCGGTCGTCTGCCTGAGCAGTGCCGCGGTCCCGTTTTGTCTGTGGTTCACAGGGATGTTCAGCCGAGTGGCGCCGCCTGTGGACAAAAGCCGATTGCACGATCATGCAGGGGCCCGCGTGACTTTGGGGCACCGTTGGCAGTCAACGCGCCCTGGCGCGCGCGTTCCGCGGCAATCTTTGGCTACCGCGGAACGAGGAGGACAGCCATGCCCCGGCGCAACCTCATACCCAGCCACCACACCGGTCGCGTGTGGCGTGCGGGCTTGATCGCCTTGGTGATCGCCACGACATCGATCTTCGCTGCCGTACCCGGACAGGCGACCGGTAGCGTCGGCAAGCTCGAGTGCACGGAGCACGTTCTGCACGTTCGAATCGCCGACCCTGGGCCGGCCGACTACAGCCTCTGGGGCCAACTGTGCTCCCGGCGTGGCACCTCGCCCAAGACAGTCCAGGTCCTCGTGCCCGGCGGCACCTACAACCATGTCTACTGGGATCTCCCTTATCGGAACGGCAGCTACTCCTATGTCCGCGCCGCGACGGCGGCCGGCTACGCCACCTTCAACTTCGACCGGATCGGAACCGGAAAGAGCGAACATCCGCCCTTTGACACCTTGTACCTCGCGGGTGAGGCGACCGCCTTGCACGACGTCATTTCCGCTCTGCGGTCAGGCGCCGTCGGTGGCCACAAGTTCAAGCAGGTGATCGTGGCCGGGCATTCGTATGGCGGATTTGTCGTGGTGACCGAAGCGGCCCGCTACCGGGACGTCGACGGAGTGATTTCCGTTGGTTCCCTGCACGGAATGACCGATGTCGTCCGAGATGGAATCGGCATCGTGAACCACGACGCCAATCTGGACCCCAAGTTCGCCGGGCTGGGCTACGACGGTTATCTGACCACGGTTCCTGGCGTGCGGGGTCGCCTCTACCACGACCCACGGACATCGAACGCCGCTATCGTCGCCCTGGACGAGCAGTTCAAGGACCTCCACTCCGCCAACTTGCTGCCGGAGAGTTTTGCGTACCTTTTTCCGCCAACGCCGGCCGACGCGATCAGCCGCCAACTGACCGCACCGGTGTTGGCGCTCATCGGCGGCGCCGACTTCGGCTTCTGCGGCGCCGGTGGACTCGACTGCACCAGCGCCGAAACCGTGCGTGAGCAGGAGGCCCCGTACTGGCCGTCGCGAGGAACGACCTTCGCCGTGATTCCCGCGACCGGCCACTCGCTCCACGAGAGCACAACCGAACCGATCACCGCGGCTGTCATGTTGGCCTGGTCCTACACCACGGCCCGGCCGTAGATGAACCACGCCACCCACCCGCCTGAGACCGACCTGATCGTGCCGCTACCCGATGGCGAGCACTGGGACCCGCACACGATCCACACCCACTACTTCAGTTTCTCGATCCCAGAGGCACGGATCGGCGCCTTCCTCTACGTCCGCTACCAGCCGGCATTCCCGTTGTCCCAGGGGGGTGTGGCGATCTTCCGCGGGCTCGACAACATCAACAGCCTCGACATCGACCACCTTGACTACGAGATCACGATGCCGTGGCCCGACATCGACGGAAATACGATCACCACCGCGAATGGGCTGCGAATCGAGTTCGTCGAGCCAGGGAAAGTCGTGCGCATCAGCTACACCAGCACCGACGGGCAGACGAAGTTCGACATCACTCAGACCGCGCTGACGCCGTTGCTCGTACGCGGCCACGTCATGCCAGGCGAGGAGGATCACCACGACGACCCGGGCCGCGTGCCCGGCGGCAGCGAGCAGTTCATGCACTGCACCGGTCACCTGGAGCTCCACGGCGAGCACCACGACATCGACTGCTACGCGGCGCGGGATCGATCGTGGCGTCAGGTACGCAAGGAGACGCAGGGCGGCGTGCCCACTCCCCCGGTTGGCTGGTCCCCGATGTGTTTCGGCCCGGACCTGATCTTCAACCAGATCAGCTTCGAAGCACCGGACACCGACCCGGAGTGGCTGGGCGTCTACGAGATGCCCGACGGAGTACCCACGCACCACTTCGCCTGGCTGCACACCAACGGCGAGACCAAGCGGATCACCCGCGTTCGCCGCGATGTGCTGGAGCGGCAGCCGTACACCTTCGCGTCGCTGCGCCAGCACATCGAGGCCGAGGACGAGGACGGCCGGATCTACCGGTTCGCCGGGGCGGCGATCGCGACGGCGACACTTCCCGCCTGGCCCAACGTGTCCCTCCACGACAGCGTCTACCGATGGGAGGACGAGCAGGGCCGGGTGACCCACTCCACCTATCAGGAGGTCTGGTTCGACCGCTACCAGCGCGCCGTCAAGGCACGAGCCCACAACCTACAGGAGAGAACTCATGGCACTGTCCAACAAGGACCCGCGGGAACTCAGGGATAGCCTGCGACGCTGGCTCGCATTACAGCTGCCAGAAGCGACCGACATCTCGATCGACAATCTCGAGGTGCCCAGCGCCAGCGGGATGTCGAACACGACCGTGTTGTTCACTGCCTCCTGGTCGAACGGCGGGACATCATCGACCGAGGAACTCGTCGCCCGTATCGCACCCGACGGTCCGGCGATCTTCAAGGATTCCGAACTAGGCAAGGAAGCCGCCGTCATGAAGGCCCTGGCCAGCATCGGGCTGCCGGTGCCCGCGGTGCGGTGGGTCGAGGAGGACGCCAGTGCGCTGGGTACTCCGTTCCTCGTCATGGCGCGCGCGAGCGGGAGTGTCCCGGCGGACGACCCGCCATTCACGGCCACCGGTTGGGTGCTCGAACTCTCTGACGAACAGCGGTTACGTCTGTGCACGGCGTCGCTCGAGGCACTGGCTGCCATCCACAACGCCGATTGGAAAGGTCTCGGGCTCGGATTCCTTGCCCCGCCGGACGGCGTGGACGTCTTCGACGCCGAGCTCACGAAGTGGCGCGAGTTCTACGACTGGGCTCGCGGTGCCGAGATCAACCCGACCATCGAGGCGGGCTTCGACTGGCTTGACGCCCACCGACCCGATGACCGGCGCGAGCCCGTCCTCAACTGGGGCGACGCGCGCATCGGCAACATGATGTTCGGCGATGACCTCGCGGTGAACGCGATCCTCGACTGGGAAATGGTGGGCCTCGGGCACCCCGACATCGAGTTGGCCTGGTGGCTGTTCATCTTGCGCCACCACACCGAAGGAATCGGCCTGCCGGTGCCGTCCGGCTTCCCCACCAGGGACCAGGTCGTCGCCATCTATGAGCGGGCCTCCGGCCGCACCGTCGACCACCTTGACTACTACGAGGCCTGGGCCGGGGTACGCCTGGCGATCCTCATGCACCGGGCCGGCAACCTGATGATCGATCTCGGCCTTCTCCCCCCGGACGCGCCGATGAAACTCAACAACCCCGCCAGTCAACTGCTCGCCAAACTCATCGACGCGGAAGCGCCCGTTGGTTCAGTTCAGACTTTCATTGGCAATCGCTGACGAGCCCCGTGCGCAGCGTAGGCGCCAGCCTGCGCTCCCCACCGGGTTGCCAACCGGTTCTCGTGTGTATCGCGAACCGGGGTTGGTCGAACGCAGTTCGGGTGACCAGTAGACCTTGACCCGTGAGCGCGGTCCGGCGGGAGTCCACGACACGTAGTTGTGGATGCCGGTGCCTCCGTCGAGTGATCTTGCCGCCACCACGGCCAGTGCCGCGCGGTAGCGGTCGGGCGTGATCCCCTCGCCCGCGAGGAGCGTGCACATCCGCGCGGCCAGGATCTGATCGTCGCCTGGAAATGTCCACAAAGGAAAGTAGACAGTCACCCCGGTGGCACGATCGGGACTGAAGGCTAGACAGGTCACCGGTGCTTGGGCTGCGAAGGAGTCGACGCCGCCGGTCAGTGTCACACCGAACGCGCGCACCGCGGGACGGGCGAAACCCGGATAGCGGCTCAGGTGCCGTGCCAGACCAGAGGGGCGGTGGTCGTGGTGACGGAAGTAGATCTTCACGCGGGGGGCATGGCCCTGGGACAGGTCGAGGGCGAACAGCACCGGCTGGTCGCTGCCGAAGCCGCGCGCGGCGTGGGCACGCACCTGCGGCCACACCGCGCCGAGGCCGAGCCGCTCCAGTCCCTCCCTGACCCGGTCGGGGGCGTCGTCGTCACCGGTAACCCCTGGATAGAACCATACTTTCCACAGCGGTGACGCTGTGCGGTCCAGTTGGGCACCGAGCATCATGGCCGATCCCCGGCCACCTTCGGTGGGCATGAAGGTGTCCGCGACGGCGAGCCATCGGTCGATGTCGATGTCGTACAGGGCGCCGATCCGCGCCATGGCGCTTTCGGCAGCGAACACGCGGGAGGCGTACCCGTCGGGGCGGCTTGGCGTCAGCGGCTCGACCGCCACCTGCAGGGCGGTGTCGTCGCCGTTCATGGCGAGCGCGAACTCGACCGGTGAGCCGTCCGGCGACACATCGGAGATCGGCAGTTCTCGGATGGGCGCGGCGCCCCATGGCGCCGTCGCGTCCTCGAAGAGTCTGCTGGCGTCGGACAGACGGGCACTCAGGCCGGCGACGCCGGCCAGGGAAAGCAATCGGTCCATACAGGACTCATGGATGCTCGCGTTCAGCATGGCGTTCTACTCTCGGACAAGTGGAATGGGTTGGACGGCAGGCTGTGCGGTCCCCCATGTCCGGCAGACGCCTGAGTAGACGTTAAGTCAGGGGTGACGAAAGGTGTCAAGGGCACGCGAACGCGAGGTCCTTAAAGGCAGCCAACGTGCCCGAATGAACCATCTCACAACTGACTGACCACGATCGACGGCGCTAGCTGGCGGCTCTATGACAGATGACGTAGTTCAGCTTGGGCATCGGTCGCGACCGAGGTCGCCCATCCGCACGCGCGAGTTCGGGTCTGGCGACCGATGAGTTCCCAGCCGCGGCCAGCGATAGTTGGGAAGCACAACAAAAGCCCATCGCGATCGCTGGAGGCGAAAGGGATGTCTGTTCTAGCCATCACCGCCACGACCGGGACCCTCGACAGGGACACCGTCGACGAGTTGTACCGACTCCACGGCAAGTTCCTGCACAACTTCCTGTTGAAGCGCAACAACGGCGATGCGCACCTCGCTGAGGACATGTTACAGGAGACGTTTTTCCGGGCATGGCGAACGCCACGCCTGGCGCGAGATCCAGAACGTGCCCGCCCCTGGCTCGTGACCGTCGCGCGTAACATCATCATCGACCGTTACCGGAAACGTACCCGCAGGCCCGTCGAGTTCGGGGACGTGGATCTCTCACAAATAGTGCACGACAACGGAATCGCCGAGCGGCTGGTCAACAAACTGACGCTGACCGATGCCCTTGCGAAGCTGCCGAAGAATCGGCGGGAGGTGGTGGTGCACCTGTACTTCTACGGCCGCAGCATCATCGAAACCTCTGGCTTGCTTGGCATTCCTGAGGGGACAGTCAAGTCGCGAGCGCACTACGCACTCCGTGAACTCCGGTCGCATCTCGACAGTGCCGAGTTCAGCAACGCCGCGTGAGCCACTCCCGCACGACTCTACGGACTGGTGATCATGCCTTCGCGAACCGCCCACAACGCTGCCTGTGTTCGCGAAGTGAGGTCCAGTTTCGTGAGGACGTTGCTCACGTGGGTACGGGCGGTGCGCTCGCTGATGATCAACACTTGCGCGATGTCACGGTTGGACTTGCCCTGCGCCACCAGGACCAGGATCTCCCGCTCTCGGGGAGTGAGCGTGCTGGAAGTGCGGGTGGGCGCCACGAGCGACCTGGTCAGCGTTCTGGCAACGGCGGGATCCAGGTGGACCTGTCCACGGCTTGCCGCGCGCACCGCGGCGCCCACCTGGTCGGCCTCCGCGTCCTTGAGCAGATAGCCTGCCGCGCCGGCCTCCAGCGCCATGTGCACACGTCCCACCTCGCTGAAGGATGTCAATGCCACCACCTCGACCTGGGGATAGCGGTCCTTGATCGCCTTCGTCGCGCCGAGGCCGTCCAGGCGGGGCATCAGCAGGTCCATCAGCACCACGTCGGGAAGATCGTCCTGGACAGCGAGGACGGCCAGCTCATCCAGCGCCGCCTGGCCGTCGGCCGCTTCCCCCATGACCTCGATGTCGTCGAGCACATCGAAGAAGGCGCGCATCCCCCGACGCACCACGGCGTGGTCATCGACCAGGAACACTCGGATCATCGTCAGTCTCCCGTCTGTGCGGCGCTGCCGGCGAGCACCGCGCGAATCGTCGTGGATCTGGTGGGATGGCTGTCGATGACGAATTCACCGCCCAGCCGTGCCATCCGCTCACGCATGCTCGTCAAGCCCATTCCCCCGAACGACGTGGTCGCGGGGTCGAAACCCGCGCCGTCGTCGGTGACTTCGATGATCACAGCACCGTCGAGTTCACAGAAGACGATGTCGATGCGCTTCGGGCCGGCGTGTTTGATGCTGTTGTGCACGGCTTCCTGCACCACGCGGAAGAGTTCTTCTTCCGCGTTGTCACTCAACGGAAGCCGGTACTCCGGCGCCTGGGTTCGGATGTCGACACCTTCTCTTGACGCGATCGCGGCGCACTGCTTGCGCACCGCTTCGGCAAGCCCGTCCTCGCTCAAGGCTTCTGGCCGGAGCTGAAAGAGCGATGCTCGCATCTCGGCGAGCGCGCCGTGGGTGAGCCCCCGCAGTTCCTTGATGCCGCGGGCAACGGCGCCCTGGGAGTCACCGCCCTCGCGCTGTAGCGCGATTTCCACCGCCCGTGCGTGCAGCGTCATCGAGAAGAGCGCCTGCGAGACTGAGTCGTGCAGTTCGCGTGCCAACCGGTGGCGCTCCTCCAACGCGGCTACTTTGGACGCCTCGTCCAACATCTCCATCACCTCCTCGACACCGAGTTGCTCTTCCCCAGCCACCGAGGTGAGGATCATTCTCGCCGATGCGGCGCCAACCATGCCCGCGAGAATGGTCTCCACGTGTTGCATCAACTCGGCGCCGACCTCGACTTCCGAGTGCGGGTCGATGCCTTGGTCGGCGAATACCTTGTCCGCCGTCTGTTTGCCGAGGGCGCGGCTCAACATCCCATGCAGTGCCACCGGTCCCACGGAGGTTCGCCACAGCCGTGGCCGGTCGGGGTCCGCCAAGGAGTCGACGAAGAGCACGGCTTGCGCTTCTTCACGCGGACTGGTCGGGGTCAACAGCGACACGACGACATAGGCGCCCACATTCACCAGCATGCTCCAGAACATGCCGTGGCTGATGTTGTCCATGCCGGTGATGCCGAAGAGGTGTTCCGGCCTGAGCGCCGACACGCCGAACGGTCCTTCGTCGAGGAACTCCTTGGACAGCCAGCCGGTGGTGGCGAACGCCGGCAGCAGGAGCGTGTAAACCCAGATCACCACTCCCCCGACCAGCCCGACAACGGCGCCGTTGCGTTTACCCCCCTTCCAGAACAGTCCACCCAGGATCGCCGGGGCGAACTGCGCGACCGCGGCGAAGGAGATGAGGCCCATCGAAACCAGGGCCGCGCTCTCCCCGGTCAACCTGAAGTAGGCGTAGCCGAGCAGCATGATCGCCACGATGCTGAGCCGGCGTGACCGCAGCACCACCCTCGCGAGATTGCCCTTGTATGAGCGGCGTAGGAGAAAAGGGACGACGAGGGAGTTCGAGACCATCGTGCTGAGCGCGACCGACTCCACGATCACCATTCCGGTCGCCGCGCTCAACCCGCCGATGAACACCAGCAGCGCGAGGGCGTCCATACCCGCGTCCATCGGCACCGTCAGCACGTACGTGTCCGCGTCGACCGAGTCACCGAGGCGCAGCAACCCCGCCGTCGCGATAGGAAGCACGAACAGGCTGATCGCCAACATGTACAGCGGGGTGACCCACATCGCGCGCTTGACCTGACGCTCGTCGACGTTCTCCACCACACCCACCTGCCACTGCCTCGGCAGCAGCAGGATCGCGAACATCGACAGCACCGTCATCCACACCCAGGTGCCCGTCGAATCACCCAGCGAGAAGATGGACTTCAGTCCGGCCGCGTCAGCGCGCTGGAAAAGGTCGCCGAACCCGTCGTAAATCCAGAACGTGACCCCGATGCCCGCCGCGACGAACGCGACCAGCTTCACGATGGACTCGACAGCGATCGCCCGGACCATGCCCTCGTGACGCTCGGTCGCGTCGAGATGTCTGGTGCCGAAGACGATCGTGAACCCTGCCAGCAGCAGCGCCACGTACAGCGCGGTGTCCGCGAACACCGGTAGGTTCGCCAGTTCGGTCCTGGTAGGTCCATCCGGTGCGTGCTTGATGATTTCGAAGGTGCTGGACACCGCTTTCAGTTGCAGTGCGATGTAGGGGATCACCCCCACGACGGCGATGATCGTCACCAGTCCGCCGAGCGCCGCGCTCTTGCCGTATCGGGCGGAGATGAAGTCGGCCAACGTCGTGATCCGATGCCGCCTGCTGATCCTGATCACTCGCCGCAGCACCAGCCAGCCGAGTGCCAGCATGATCGTGGGGCCGAGATAGATCGGCAGGAAGCCGAGTCCGCTTTGCGCGGCGCGGCCGACGCTTCCGTAATACGTCCACGACGTGGCGTACACCGCGAGCGAAAGCGCATAAACGTACCCGCGTCCCGCCAGCGTGTTGGGTGTGCCCGCACGGCTCGCGCGGCGGTCACCGTAGTACGCCACCGCGAACAGCAGTGCCAGATAGATCGCGGAGGCGACGGCGACGGTCCACGTGGTCAGCACGGCTCGGTCACCCCCACCTGCGTACCGCGAAGGCGAGCAGGGCGATGAGCGCGGCCCAGGCGACGAACAGATATACCCACTGCGCCGGCAGGTGACCAATCCGAGCGTCGTCGGGGAACAGCGACAGCAACGGGGGAAGGAACAACAAGGACCCGAAGGCCCCGATGGCCACCGTCAAACCGGTGAATCGCTCGTCATGCCGTTTACCCCGCCACATTCGCCACCACCGTACCGCCGGACGACTGAGTCACGACCGTACAACCGGGGCGGCCACGCTACGGAGCTCAACTGGCAGCGTTGCACTAGCGGTCGCCACGTCGAGGACGAAAGTGCAGAAATGGTGCCCTTGGACGCCTCGTTCAGCGTGCCGCGCCGCCACGACCCACACCGATGTCCGCGGTGGCTCTGATGGCCGCGATCATCCGCTCGGGCGAGGTGCCCTTCGTCAGGAAGCGGGCCGCCCCCGCGGCGATCGCCGGTTCCTCCAGTGCGCTGGGCAAGCTCATGGCGATGACCGGAACTCCGCGCTTGTTCGCCAGGGTTTCGATCAGGCTGAGACCGTCGCGCTCGGTGGGGATGCGCACATCGACGAGCGCGACGGCTGGCTCGTGTTGCTCGACCAGGCGCAGTGCCTGCGCCGGGGAACCCGCGTCCCCGACCACGTGGAACGTCGGGTCCGCATCGAGCAGCGTGCGAAGGGCGCCACGCACGCGCGGGTCGTCGTCGACGATCAGCACCTTGATCGGACGCGCGCCACCGCCGGTCATGGTGAGCGAACCCGTCCGTCCCGAGTCAATCGTCATATGTGGAAGTCAACAGTGATTCCACTCAGGTTTCGAGCGGCACATGACCGGACTCGCTCGCGACGTTTGTCGCACGGGTCTGTCTCGAGGGCACATCACGTGTACCCGAGGGCAGTTCGCCGTGACCTCACCGTCTACAGCCCAACCGGTGGCGTGTAGCGGGGGACAACACACCCCCCACGTGAGGAACGACGAACCGATGACCAAGTCCACCCAACCGGATGCCGTCGCCGTACCCAGCCGCCGCACCCTGCTGCTGGCAGTCGGCGCGACGGCCGTCAGCGCACTCGTCGCCGTGCCGGGCGGCCGCACCCCCGGACGTCTCCACCGTCAGGAATTGTCCCGTGAGCCCGTCGCGCCCGCCGCCGCCAAGTCGGATGACCGCCTGCCACGGCCGGTCGGTTTGGAGTCGCGGGTCGCTTCCAGCTCAGCCACGATCGTCACCACACCACCGGCCAGGGACATCGCGATCGCCTTCGCCATGGCTCAACGCGGCGCGACCTATGTGTGGGGCGCCACCGGACCGAACACCTTCGACTGTTCCGGGCTGACACTGCGGGCCTATCAGGCAGCCGGCATCCAGCTACCCAGGACATCCCGCGAACAGGCGCGCGTCGGCACCCACATCCCCATCTCAGCCGGCCTCGACGCCCTGGCCCCCGGCGACCTCGTCTTCTGGGCCTACCGCCCGAACAACCTGTCCACCGTGCACCACGTCGCCGTCTATCTCGGCAACCACCAGGTCGTCCATGCCCCCCAGACCGGCGACGTCGTCAAGGTCAGCACAATCTGGCCAACCGGCTACGCGGGCGGCGTCCGCGTCGCCTAGCCGCGCGACTGCCCGTTTTTCTGTGCGACCGTGCCTTTCCAGACAGAATGTCGCGCATTCCGTCCAGCCGCGAGCGGTTCGTGAGCCATCATCAGGTCGATCTGATCGACACCGCCCGTGCGGGGCCCGAGAAGCGGACCACTATGTTCACGCTCCTGCTTGTCGAAGACGATCCCGCGGTCCGGGCAGCACTCGTCAGGACACTGTCCGAGCGATACGCCCTGTTCCCGACCGCCACGGCGGCCGAGGCCCTGCGCGTCCTCGCCACGGTCCGGCTGGACCTCATCGTGCTCGACCTTGGCCTGCCCGACCTCGACGGCACCGCCGCCCTGCAGCTGATCCGCGGCTACAGCGCCGTGCCGGTCATCGTCACGACCGCCCGACAGGAGGAAGCGTCGATCATCAAGCTGCTCGACGCGGGCGCCGACGACTACCTGGTCAAGCCATTCTCCGCGGGCCAGCTCACCGCCCGCGTCAACGCTTTGCTGCGCCGGGCGGGGCAACAGCAACACGACCGGACAATCGTGATCAGCGAGCTGAGCATCGACCTCGGCACCCGCACGGTCACCTTCGCGGGCGACCGGCTCGAGCTGACCCGGCGAGAGTTCGACCTACTCGCCTACCTCGCTGAGCACGCGGGCAAGGTGGTGAGCAGGCAGCGGCTGCTGGACAGCGTCTGGAGCAACTCCGACCGGGGCAACGACCAGACCCTCGACGTGCACATCTCGTGGCTGCGCAGGAAGCTCGGCGAGTCGGCGGCGCAACCGAAGTACCTGCACACGGTGCGCGGGGTCGGCATCAAGCTGATCGTGCCGGAATGACCAGCGCACCGGCACGCACATAGCCGGTTCACAGCGCGCCGACGCGCATCGCGAAGGCCACCGCGTGGGCGCGGTTACGAAGCTCCAACCGGTTCAGCAGACCGTGCACGATGTTCTTGATGGTGCGTTCCGAATAGGCCAGCATGACCGCGATCTCGACGGTGTCGAGACCGTCCGCGAGCAGTTTGAGCACATCGCGCTCCCGTGGCGACAGCAGCGAGGGGCCGGACGCCTTCGGCTGAAGTGCCCCGCCGGACGAGCGCTCGAGCTGGTTCATCAACTGGGTGAGCAGATCGTCCTTCGGATAGCGCTCGGCCAGCGCCTGATCGAGGGCGGCACGCAGGTTGTCGGTCGTGACCGAGGAGCGGGCCAGCACCGACACGACCCGGCACTCCACGATCCGCGCCAGGTCGTCGCTCTCCAACCGGTCCACGATGAGGACCACGACCGCCGCGGAAGACCGTGCCACGTGGGACAGCAGCATGAGTGTCTCGTCGTCGACCTCGTCGGCCACGACGACCGCGACCCGCGCCTCCCGCGATCCTTCGGCGGGGACGATCGTGTATGTCGAATCGGCGCGCAGGAGGTGTTCGATCCCGAGCACGACGAACGGATCCGTGGAGCACACCGCGACCGTTGCCTGTTCCATCTTGGCTCTCCTGACGACACCGTTGTCTGTCAATGAGACCAGGATGGCCGAGCACTCTTCATGAAATCTGATCGCGCTCTTCACGCAGCTCAGACCTGCTGGAACCGGTCCCGCGGAGCCAAGCGCAAGACCCGGATCTTTGCGCGAAGATCCACCCCTAACCAGCAGTTACCCAGGGGAACGTGACGCCACCCAGCCACCGGACCTCCGCACCGAGGGCAGGAACGCAACCAACACTTAGAAATTCCGGGGAGGCGGAACAGTGAACTCCGGCTCCATCGGCCGCGCCGCCTCCAGGGAGCGGATGGCAAGCAGGACGTGGTCGCCGAAGTAGGGCGAGTCGGTGGCACGCAGGGCTTCGACGGACGCGCTGAGTCCGACCAGGAAGTCCAGGTATGCCTCCTTGGTCGGCTGGTCGACCTGGCGGTCGACCCACGGCAGCAACCGGTCGACGCGCTCGGCGAGCACGTCGGCGAGCAGGAGGCGAGGGTCGACCGGGCCGGTCAGGGGCACCGGCGGTGACGATGGGGCCGGCTCGGCACCCGTCATGTCCGGATTCGGCATGTCCACCTCCCGATCGTGGTGCCTCCAACGATGAAGGGTCGGCGGCGCGAACTCCACAGCACGGTTGTGCGTGTGTCCTTTTACGCACCGTAAATCTGCCCGTTCACCTCAACCGGCCCTGGGACGCCCTGAATCGTGACCTGCCATTAAGGACCGGCTAAGGCTGATCGGTCACGATTCCCCGCGGGTGTGTGTCGAGCCGGGAGAGCCGTAGAGATCGGATGCAGACATCGTGAAGCACCGCGGCGAAGAATCGAGCCACGCCGGGCGACCAGGAGATGACATGCAGACCGCACGAGTAGGCATACACGCACCAGACCCGATCACCCACGCGGGACTCAGGACGTTCCTGGGTGCGCGGCCGGAGTTCACCGTGGTTGCCGAGGCGCCGCCGGAGAACTGCGATGTCGCGATCCTGGCTACGGATCAGGTGACCTCCGAGCTGCTGACCGTGCTGCGCCGGTGGACCAGCAACGGCGGTGGGGTGCCCGTCGTGCTGATCACCAACGACCTGCGCGAGACCGACCTGCTGACGCTCGTCGAGTGCAAGGTGGTCGGCCTGCTGCACCGCAGGGCCGCGTCCGGCGATCGCCTCGTGTCGACCGTCGTCGCCGCGGCCCGCGGTGGCGGGATCATGCCCCCGGACCTGCTCGGCGAGCTGCTCAAGCACGTCGAGCGCCTGCAGCGCGAGGTCCTGGCGCCGCGCGGACTCAACGCGTCCGGGCTGACCCCCCGCGAGATCGACGTGCTGCGCCTGATGGCCGACGGCTGGGACACGATCGACATCGCGGAGAAGCTCTGTTACTCCGAACGCACCGTCAAGAACGTGATCTACGCGCTGAACAACAGGCTCAACTTGCGCAACCGCGCCCACGCGGTCGCATACGCACTGCGCACCGGCATCATCTAGTCGCTCTGATGGGGCCGCGGCCCCATCTCCGCCACGGCGGCGTCTTCACAGTGCCATGCCAACGCTGTGAAGGACCCCCTCACGGCGCCCCAACGCCTCGGCCACGCGAAGGGCTCATACGGGACGTCGTCCGATGCCCCGAAGGGCCCCTTCGGGGCGCTCAACGCCCTGAAGGTCACCTTCAGGGCATCGTCACTGTCACAACAGCGCCCTTCGCGACGTGAACTCGCGATGCCGCCACTACTCGACTTGAGACCGCCTGGCCCGCCATGTCCCGAACGCGCCCTGCGCTGTCCCTTGCCGCGCGACCGGGGTCGCCAATCTGCTTGGCTGGGCCGGGCCCGCTCCCCGGTGGAGGATTTCTCGGAGGAGCGGGCCCGGTGTCTCAGTGGTCGGTTTCTCAGCGGTTCTTGCGGCCGTTGCCCGACGTGTCGGTGTTCGGCGAGTTGTTGTTCTGCCCGTTGTTGGGGTTGGCGGAGCCGAGCTTGTCTTCGGGGTTGGCGCCGTTCGCGATCTGTTCGGCGTCGGTTTCGGCCTGTTCGTAGACGTCGCGCATGTCGCGGACGCCGTCGCCGGTCAGGCCGGTCACGTCGGCGAACAGTCGGGTGTCCTTGACGAGGCTCTGCTTGATGTTCGCGATCGACGTGTGGATTTTCCGGCCGCCCTCGTCGTCGCCGCACGCCTTCGGCAGGTCGTGCTCCAGTGAAAGAAAGGAGTTCAACAGGTTGTTCACGTTTGTCGACACCGAGTCGTACCGGGTCGCGGCTTTGGTGAGGTGGTCGGTTTCGACGGACACCTTGTTGACCATGATCTTCCTTTCAGTGAGCCGGCGGGTTGGACACGGCCGCACCGGTCAGGTCGACGGGGTCCGCCGGCATCACCTTCTCGAGATCGGCGCTGCCTCGGACGACCTGACGCGGATCCAGACCCGGCGGAAGCATCGGCGCCAGCAGGTCGGCGACCTTGTCGAGCGCCTGCGCACGCGCGTCCTCGATCGTCGTCACGAGCACCTTCGCGAGTTCGGGCCCGGACAGGTTCTTGAACGCCGCCGTCGGAAACTTGATCTCCTTGACGACGCCGGCGTTGCCGATCGTCACGCTGACGACCTTGCGGGGCGCGGTGACCGTGGCCGAGACGCCGGCCGCGTCGCGCTGGAACTCGGCCAGCTCCGTGCGCCGGCGCTGGTACTGCGCGAGCGCTTCCTCCAACTGCTGTTCGTATCCGGTGGACACGATGCCTCCCTTTGGGAATCTGGTTCTGTCATAGTGCGTCGCGACCGCGCCGCGGCGCTGTTGTTGCTGGCGAACGTGGGTCGAGCAGACCATCAGCACTGCCCGAACGTTCATCCCACGGCCTCTAACCCCTCCCCCACGATCCGCACGGCGGAGGAGGCCACGACGTCTGCTGGCGTGAGGGTGCGTGCGGCCGCCGTCGCCGCGATCCTGCTGGCCAGTTGCTCCACGCCGGCGAGGTCGTGGCCAGCCACCCGGTCGACGAGCGCGTGCCGCACGTCGTCCGGGATCTCGTGGCCCCGGCGGCACAACAGCGCCGCGGCCACCTCGACCAACTCCGCGTCGCTGTGGTGCGCCAACACCCAGGTGTGCGGAACCGCCTCGGCGAACACGGGCACGCGGGAGCGCACCAGCGCCATCCGTGCCGGCTCGGCGATCACCACGACGACCGGGTCGGCGCCGAGCCGAGGCAGTGCCTTCCCCAACGACTCGACGACGTCCAGGTCGTACTCGCGGGGGTCACGAGCCCAGTCCCCGTCGAGGTCGACCGCGAGCACCCCGCCGCTCGCCTCCGCAAGCGCCGCGTCGACGAGCAGTTCCGCCTGCCCCGGCCACTCGGCCCGCAGTTCCTTGGCCACGCTGACCCGGACGACGTGGCCGACCGAGGCGACGTCCAACTCGGCAAGACAGTGCGCGTACGAGGTCGCGACGCCGGTGCGCCCAACGCCGGCCGGCCCGGTGATCGCCACGTTGGCGTGGGTGTCGTAGGGCTTACGTTGTTTCTTCAGCTCGGCGAGCGCGACCAGAGTGCGCTCGGCGGCCGCGCGGGCCTTCCGATGGCCGCTCATTCCCGCCATCCGCCGCCACGACCGGCTGGCCCGCAGCACGGCGACGGGGTCCGCGCCCGCCTGGTTGGCGGTCGCGGCGGCGCCGGACCGGACCTGGGCCAGTTCCTGCGCGAGGTCAGCCGCGGTGAGCCTGCTCAGCTCGGAGTCCTTGGCCGGTGGCGCGGTCGTCAGTCGGGACGCCTGGTTGTTCACCATGGACTCGAACAGCTTGCGGGCGACGCGCCCGTTGCCGAAGGTGTCGCTCTTGGGCACCCGCTCGAAGTACTCGACCAGCGCGGTCGTCGCGTCGTCGGTCAGCTCGTAGTAGTGCTTGGCGCACAGGTTGGTGGTGATCGTGACCAGCTCGTCGACGCTGTAGTTGGGGAACTCGATCGTCTTCGAGAACCGCGAGGCCATACCGGGGTTGGACGCCAGGAACTGTTCCATCTTCTCGGAGTAGCCCGCGACGATGACGACGATCTCGTCGCGGTGGTCCTCCATCATCTTCATCAGGGTGTCGACGGCCTCCTGACCGAAGTCCGGGCCGGAGCCGCCGGACTGGGCGGTGAGCGTGTACGCCTCATCGATGAACAGCACGCCGCCCAACGCCTTGGTGACGACCTCGGTGGTCTTGATCGCGGTGGCGCCGATGTACTGGGCCA
>Ga0193716_1000821_pt1 | contig 18546 bp, 18 predicted proteins | sample U2c1metaG_FD_145901 | JGI IMG/M metagenome (GOLD analysis project Ga0193716, IMG submission 145901) | Soil microbial communities from a riparian zone of the East river system, Colorado, United States - U2c1 | ecosystem: Environmental > Terrestrial > Soil > Riparian zone | place: USA: East River...
GATTTCATCTTCGAGCACGAAATCGGACAATCGAAGGAAGGGCTCAACAATGCCTGGGCGCGTTCGGAACTCGATTACCTCTCGATAGACATTCATGGGTGGTCGCCCCGGCAGGGTCCGATCGTCATCGAGGTGGATCACCCCTTCGGTCACCATCAGCCGTCCGGGCAGGAATTGGCACTTGGTAATTTCGCGCAAGTGCTCGCAATGTCCGAGGCACACGGCGCCAACACCATATCGGCCACGCTGGCGAATACGCTTACGGTCGAAAACCAATTCTCGTTCGTGAATGCAATGGGAATGGTGGCTCTTTAGGGGCGCTTCTCAAACCGGCGGACGAGGATCAGTTTCGTTGGCACGTTTGGAGATTGACGTTATGTCCCGAAGCATCAACATGTTGGCCGCGATGACCGCCACGGCCGAAGCGATGGGCGACCTGACGGCGACCAATGCGGCGACCAGAACCCTTGTCGTCCCCGGGCTCGCTATCGGCTTCGCGGCGGCGACTGCGGTCGCCCAGGACACGACTCCGGCCGCCCTCCACACGAGCGCGACGACGCACGGCTTCGTGAATGAGAGAGACATCACGGTCTCGCATACCAACCATCTGTCGATCGATTTCCCCTTTGGCCCGACGCCGGTCTCGCTGGATGTCTCCATGACTTTCATCTCGACGCATGGCGGCAGCAATTTTCTGTCCGACTACTCGCTGTCCGGGCTGGCGGGTCCGTCCACTCACGGACTGTTCTGATCGCAGCCATCCATCCTGATCTTCAGGCGCAGCACTGAACGACGGCGAGCGCCCTGTCGCATCGTGCCAGCGCGCGATCCATTGCCTGCGCCAACCGGAAATTGCGCCGACCAGAGGCCGGTGGCTGCGACGGGCCGATATCCGAGCGATGCGGCCCGGGCCATGCACCAATGGGCGGCTACGCCAAAAGAGTATCAGTCCGATGAACCTTTGATGCCGTGAACCGCGGACCATAGCCTGCACTCTTGCGGACGGCGCACGCGTTGTGCCCGCCGCCGGATCAACAAGAGACAACAGGAGAGACGCTATGGCCATCCAAGCATTTGACGTCAGCTTCCTCAAGTACGTGAACGTCGACGAAAGGGTCGACGTCGACAAGTCCTTCGACATCAGGGCTTTTGTCCACGGCAACTCCGCGATGGCGAACGCAACCGCCGATGCGCTGGGCCCGAATACGCATACCGAGACCCTGACCCAGACGACGGCCGTGCAAGGCCTGGGCTCGAGTTCTGTTTCGGAGTCCATATCCGCGACCAACGGCTGGCACTTCTACCAGGTGCACTGAAGTGAATTGAACGGAGTCGGCAGCGGTTTAGGCTGCTGCCGGCGTCGGTTCGGGAGCCGCTGCACCACATGTGAGGAAGTGGCCATGCGCACGCGCTATCGAGTTGACAGCGAGAGGGTTCGTCTCGAGGCCGATGACGGCTCGGCGTCGGTCGTGCTTGAACTGTCGCGGACTGGGTTGGGGCGAGCCCGACCCGACGATCCTGGTTTCATCCGCAGCAGTCGCGCGCGCGCTGTTTGCGCCGGACAAGGCCGCTCCTCGAGTTCGTCGAGTGCAGCGAGCAGTGCGGCTGGGCACGGCGTGGCGGAAGCCTCGGCAGCCGGAATCCATCGATACAGGCTCAAGCTGTCAGACTAGGTCCGCCCCAGAGAGCCGGCCCGCTTCCGTGGCATTTCGCTCAATCGGCGCGCAGGTGAAGCATGTCGGACAGATCATCCGAAGGAACTCGCTCATCGAACGGTCCGACCGAACTTGAACGAGTCATCAAGGCTTGCCGTTCGGCTTGCGTCACAGGCGCACTCTTCAGCCTTGTCATCAATGTGCTCATGCTCGCGTCGCCAATCTACATGCTGCAGGTCTATGACCGCGTACTGACCACCGGTCGGATGGAGACGCTCGTGATGCTCACGCTTATGGCGACCATTGCGCTTGCGGTGATGTGCGCACTCGACGCCTTGCGGACATCGATAACGATTCGCGTTGGTTGCTGGTTGAACGAGCAACTCGGCCCGGCCTACCTCGCCTGCGCCGTGCGCGGGCGCCTGAAAGGGGACTCTTCAGGCGCCGAGTCTCTGCGCGACATCTCCCAGATTCAAAACTTCATTGCGACGCAAGGGTTGACGGCTTTCTTCGACGCTCCGTGGGTGCCCATTTTCGTCGCACTGATCTGGATCCTCCACCCCATGCTTGGCGCGGTAGCGGTCTCCTCGGCTGTGGTGCTGTTTCTGTTGAGCATCGCGAACGAGTTCGCCACGCGCAAGGCGAGCGAGGCCGCGAATCGCAAGCAGATCGAGGCGATGCTGCTGGCCGATGCGACGATCCGCAACGCTGAAATCGTGCAGGCCATGCACATGCTTCCCGCCATGACCGCTCGTTGGGCGGCTGTCAATGGAACGGTTGTCGACGGCCTGCGCCGATCCGGGGACGTCGGCGGCTTCGTGCTCGCGACCACGAAGTTCGTCCGCTTCTTCGTCCAGGTTGCGATCCTCGGCGTGGGCGCGTGGCTGGTGGTCAACGCGCAACTGACCGCCGGCGCGATGATCGCGGCATCCATACTGCTCGGGCGCGCGCTCGCACCGGTAGAGCTTGCAATTGCGGTGTGGCGCAACTTCATGGCCGCGCGCTTCTCCTATGGTCGGCTGAAGAAGGCCATCGAAGACCACCCGCCGCCGCCCCGGCGGACCAGGCTTCCGGCTCCGAACGGAAGAGTGGTGGTCAATGAGGTCAGCTACCTCACGCCAAACACGGCCCAACTCATCATCAGCGAGGTGTCTTGCGCCGTCGAGCCCGGCGAAGCGCTCGCAATCATCGGTCCGTCCGGCGCGGGCAAGAGCACGCTGTGCCGGCTCATGGTCGGCCTCGCAGTCCCCAATGTCGGCGAGATCCGGCTGGACGGTTCGCCGATCCACCATTGGGACTGCGATCAGATCGGGAGACACATCGGCTTTCTCCCGCAGGACGTCGAACTGTTCGCCGGTTCTGTGCGCGACAACATCGCGCGCATGCAGTTGGTGGACGACGAGGCGATCGTGAAGGCGGCGCGGCTCGCCTACGCGCACGAGATGATCCAGCAATTTCCGCAGGGCTACGACACCCGCGTCGGCGACGGCGGCGTGCGACTCTCGGGCGGCCAACGTCAACGCATCGGGCTGGCGCGTGCCTTGTTCGGCGGCCCACGGTTCATCGTTCTCGACGAGCCCAACGCCAATCTCGACCAGGCGGGAGAGGCGGCGCTCGCGGAGGCGATCGGCGATCTCAAACGGGCGGGCGTTGCCCTTGTCATCGTAGGACACCGGCCTTCCACCCTGTCGGTTGCGGATAGAATACTTTTTCTGAAGGAAGGTCGGGCCGCCATGTTCGGTCAGCGCGATTACGTGCTCCAGGCGCTGAAGGAGCGTTCGGCGGAGCCGCTCCCTAAAAGCGACGGGTTGAAAGGGCGACGCCGCCTCTCGTCGGGCAACGGCTCGGCAAATGGCTTCTATCACAACGCCAAGGGCGCGACAGGTGCACCATGACCTTCCATGTCGGACGGATCGCGCAGTTTTTGGCGCAGATCTCTTCCGCAAGCGCGATGCCCGATCCGTCGAAACCCGGCGTTCAGGTTCCGGCTCGCTTGGGCAGCGCGCTGATCCTGTTGTTTGCGGTCGTATTTGGCGGATGGGGCTATTTTGTCCCTCTCGACGGCGGCGCGGTGGCGCCGGGCGTGATCAACCCCGACAGCGGCAAGAAGACGATCCAGCATCTGGAGGGGGGAATCATAGCCGATCTGCGCGTTCGGGAAGGCGAAACGGTGAGGACCGGTCAACCGCTCGTCATTCTCGAGAGTACGCAAGCGCGCGCCGCTCACGAGGCGCTGGTGCAGCAGCGCCTGTCGCTCTTGGCCAGGAAGGCGCGACTCGATGCCGAAAAGACGGGCCAAAGCCGCATCGAGCTGCTGCCGGAGCTGCGCTCGGCGGACCCGCAGATCAGGAGCATCGTCGAGGCGCAGCAAGAGGTGTTCGACGCTCGACGCTCGACCCACGCGACGAGGCGGGACATTCTGGCCCAACGCATCGGGCAGCTGGCGCAGCAGATCAAAGGCTACGAAGCTCAGGTCGAAAGCGCGTCTCGACAGATCGACTTCATTTCCGAGGAGCTGGGCGCGAAGGAGTATCTGGTCGGACGCGGCCTCGCGCCCAAGCCGGAGGCGCTGCGGCTGAAGCGCGCGGATGCCGAGATCTCCGGAAAGCGCGGCGAGTACGTCGCCGAGATCGCGCGCGCTCGCCAGCAGATCGGCGAAAGCCAACTGCAAATCCTCGCGGTCGAGGCGGAGCGGGCCGATCAGATCGCCGCCGATGCAGAGAAGGTCCGCGCGGAGCTTACAGAGGTGACCGAGAAGCTGCAGGCGAGCGCCGACGTCGTCAAGCGCACGGTCGTGGTCGCTCCGGTGAGCGGGACCGTGGTCGACGTCAAGTTCAAGACAATCGGCGGGGTCGTTCAGAGAGGGGAGCCGATCATGAGCATCGTGCCGGCGGACGATGAACTGATCATCGAGGCGCGGCTGACGCCGCTAGACGTGAAAGCGGTGCATGGCGGTCTGGAGGCCCAAATACACCTGTCCGCCTATCGGAGCCAGATCGTGCCGAAAATTCCGGGCACCGTTCGGACGGTCTCGGCGGATCGACTTACAGACGACGCAACACGTCAACCCTATTATCTCGCCCGGGTCGCGGTCGACCGACAGACGCTGCAAAGGCTTGCGCCGAGTGTCGATCTCATTCCAGGCATGCCTGTGGAAGTGCTTGTGGTGACCGAGAGGCGAACAATGGTGGACTATCTCGTCAGGCCGTTCCGTGACGCGCTTTGGCGAAGCTTGCGGGAGATTTGAGAATGGCTTGTGGCGAACATGACTCGGCGAAGCCATGAGGAGATCGAAGCGGCTCGACTCCTATCTCAGGCGGTTGCCCTCGTGGAAGAATCGCGCGCCTTGGGCTACGCTCTAACGATGGCGCTGGCGTCTACTCCGCGCGAGGAGTTTTCGCGAGAAGAAATAGATGCGTTGTGCCAGCTGGCTTATGAACTGCTGAACAAGCTCACCAAAGCGCTCGAATTCTTCCGGGAGATCGACAAAGCCTCTGATACCTAGACGCGGCGAGCATTCGTCGGAACTCTTGGCAATATGGTGCCCTCCTGCAGCTTTCCTGGCTGGCGGCAGGCCCTGCAGGCGCGAGGACCATAGGCCTTGCGTCGTGCTGGGCGGCGCGCCTGACTCGAGATCATCAGGCTGACGGGATAACGCTCCAGGACGGCCGACTGGGGGAACGATGCCTCTCGCAGGCCGTTTTCTCTTTATGCAGATTTACCGACGGCACAGACGCGTCGTGCAGGCGCGCGACCCCGAGCTGGGCAAATTGACGGAATTGGAGGTCGCGGCGCGGAAGCGTTTTCTGCGGCTGAAAGACGGCACAAATAGTCTTGGAATGGTCGTGGGCGCACCAATCGATGATGCGCGGGTGATCAGAACCGCGCAACGGTTGTGGCAGGAGGCAGCGGCCCAGCTCGAGCAGTATCAGGCGCGTGCGATCGGGTGGCATTGATCGTCGCTCCAGCCCGGCGCGTGCAACGTCTCGGCGGGCACCGCGTTACATTGCGATGTACGATAGCCTGGAGCGCATAAGGGACGACGACGCCGCAAGGGGCCTGGCGGTTCGTTTTTGTCGCGAGGTCTACATAGGCACTCGCTCGTCCATGCATAAATGGCATGCGGTCTCGTCGATGGAGATGCGTCTTAACGCGAGCAGAGAGGACACCCAGGCTGCGCTCAAATTCGCCATCCGCAAGGGGTGGCTGGACGCGTTTGGCGATCCGATCTTCGCGGTCATATTGCTTGAACCCGGCCGCGTGATGTTTGCCAACGCGGATGTGGCGCTACCAAAAGCGCGCGTGAGGTCGCGGTAGCCAGTTAGGGCCCGAAGCCGCAGCCGTTCGAGTTTGCAGGAAACTCCACCGGATTAATGCGGGCCGCGTCGTTTGCTGGCACATTATGTCGCTTGAGGCAGGGCGGGCGATGGTCGAGGGCAAGACAGCTAGGTCTGGAATCGTACCGCAGCCACGGTGGGCTCTTTGCGTTTCCCACAATATCTTCATGGAGGATGTTGTGCCAAGCCGAATGCCCGAGGCGCTCCTAAGTCCCAACGAGATTGAATCGTTGCGTTGCGTCGCGTCCGGCTTGGGCGAGCGGATATCGCCCGTCCGCAGGAACATGCTTGTCGACATGGGGCTCGTACGAATGGATTCCTCAGGTGTCCTGGCTCTGACCGAAGCGGGCGCGTCGAGATTGGATCAAGAGGCAAGCAGTCTGAAGCGATGATGCGCCGCCGCTGCCTACCGGCATGCAGATTGGTGCAGCCAACACCATCAAGATGGCCGTAGCCAAAAGGCGGCCGAGGTCTGCTAACCCGCTTCGCCGGCGAACCAGATTGCGCCGGAAACCTGCGCCCTCTCGCCAGCCATCCTCATATCAAGGCTGGAGGGCAGGCGTGAAAAAGCGGCGGAAGGCGGACTTCGCCGCTTCTCCACGTCCATCCGCCTCTACATCTTGGGTAGTATGACAGTATCGATCACGTGGATGACGCCGTTCGACTGCTTCACGTCGGCGATCGTCACCGTCGCGACGGAGCCGTTTTCATCCGTGAGCGTGATCTTGTCGCCCATCATCCTGGCGGTCAGCACGCAGCCACCCAGGGTCGTCACTTTATGGGCGCCCTTGTCGTCCTTGATCATACCGGCAATCGTGGTCGACATCGCATTCGCGCCAACAACGTGGCAGGTCAGGATCTTCACGAGTTTGGCCTTGTTCTCCGGCTTGAGAAGCGTGTCGACCGTACCCGCCGGCAGTTTTGCGAACGCAGCGTTGGTGGGCGCGAAGACGGTAAAGGGACCGGGGCCCTGCAGCGTGTCGACGAGACCGGCGGCCTTGACGGCAGCAACCAGCGTCGTGTGGTCCTTGGAGTTCATCGCGTTCTCCACGATGTTCTTGTTCTCCATCATGGGCGCACCGCCGACCATCGCATTCTCGGCGAACGCCGGGGCAGCCGACATCAGAGACACCGCGGCCATCGCCGCAATGAATGAATTACGCATGGACATTTGAGAACTCCCTGGGGTGCTATGTTTACGTATCGCTCTTCGACGCGAGCTATCTGCATCACCTCGCATCTCAACTGGATACGTTGCCCCTCCGAGTTCGGTTCATATCGACCGACGTTGCCGCTACACTGTTTCGTGAAGACCATGATCGAAGGAACGACGGAGGTGGGACGAGCAGTCACGGAACTACCGGCCGGCGTCCTTCGCGGAAACCTGTGAGACGGATCTGCTTCGACACCGGCTCTCCGAGCAAGGAAATTCCAGATTGTCGAGGGACCACATGCGTAAGAACCGTTCGATGCCAGCGTGCACCGTCATACCGGAACTTGGTTATCAAGATGTTGATCGCGCCATCGACTGGCTTTGCGGGGCTTTGGCTTCGAATTGCGATTGCGGATCGCAAACCACCGCGCACAGCTCAACGTTGGCGACGGCGCCATAGTCCTAAAAGAGCTCCAGGTCGGCGCAGTTCGAGCTGCCTCTGACATAACGGGACAATCTCACGCCATGATGGTGCGTGTTGAAGACGTGGAAGGTCACTATGAACGGGCGAAGCGCTACGGTGCCGCAATCTTGCTGAAGCCGACCAACTATCCGTTCGGCGAGCGCCAATATACATGTCGTGATCTCGGCGATCATGTCTGGACCTTCTCGCAATCAGTAACCGATATAGCCCCGGAAGACTGGGGCGGCGTTCTTCACTGGTCGGCGTCCTCATGCTCTTAAGATAAAACTTTTTGAATGCGCGCGAAGGTATCAGGTCAGCCATGCGCCAGCGAACGAGAGATAGAGTCGCAGCAGACGACCCGGTGAGATCATCTTCGCCTGAACCGGATCGACGCCGCAGGTTACAAACCTGGATCGGGGTAGCAGCGCGAGCGGCCTGCCTTATCCTTGCCCTTGGCGTTATCTCTACTGTGCTCCTTTATCCGCCTGCTGCGGCTTTGGCGTGCCCGCAGTGCTATGGGTTCGAGAGTGCGCGTCAAAACGTTTACGTTGAGGCGCTGGCCTCCGCCGCGGAGAAGTGCCGGGCGCTGGCGGCCATCGACGCGGGCAGGGAGCAAGTCAGCCGCTTCTTCGGTAGCCAAATTCGCGAGCCTCGGATTCTGATCTGCGTTCACCAGGCTTGCTACCAGAAGATCGGGAGCGGTAGCTCTTCGGGAATGGCGCTCAGCGACGTGGGGTTGTTCTTATCTCCCAGAGGCGCGACTGAAGTCATTGCCGTTCACGAGCTGTCGCACATCGCTTTGCACGTTCGTTTGGGGTGGGTGAAGACAGCGCGGCGGGCAATTCCACAGTGGTTCGACGAAGGTTTGGCTGTCGTCGTTTCAAACGATCCCCGTTATCTCGCACCGCCTTCTGCAGCCGATCGGTGCCTGATCTTCTCAACAGAGGCCTTGCCGACAGGGCGAGGCGAGTGGATCGAGAATGCTGCGAGCCGTGACCTCTATGCGAAAGCAGCTTGCCGAGTATGGCGCTGGCTGGAAAGCCACCAGGGGTCTGCGGGAGCGCTCCGATTGATCGAACGAGTTTCACGCGGTGAAGATTTCGATCATGTGCTGAATGAAAATCCAGGATCATGAGCGGTGGGACGGTGTTGCGGGCCTTCTGTGCCGGGCGCTGAGGCTTGGCGCCAATCCGGCTTCCCTCGCCTTGATCTGCAACGCGAGATATTTGGAGTAGACCCTGCACTGCGCGAATGACCCGCCCGTAAACCACAGACCAGGTTGAGCGGTCGGCGTCCACATGTTGCAGAGTTCCTGCGTGCGGCCGTCGAAGCCCCAGACGGGACCGACGCGCCGGGCCACGTCCGGTCCGAACAACGTGTCGACCAAATGATCCTGGCCCTTGTAGCCGGTCGCCAGCACGATCAGATCCGCCGTCTGGTCATGGCCATCCTTCAGGCGCAGGCCGACAGCGGTGAATTCCGCGATATCGGCAAATTGAATCAGCCCGATTTCCCCGTGCGCCACCAGATCCGAGCAGCCGACGTTGAAATAGTAGCCGCCGCCACGGGTGCGGTACTTGAGCGGCCAGCCCGTGCCGTCCTCGCCGAAATCGAGCCTGAAGCCCACGCGCTCGAGCGCGTCCAGCAGGGGCTTGTCGTGCGCGCGTGCCTTGTCGGTCAGGAGCTTGTGCTCCCGCTTGAGCAGCCGCAGCGGCACGGACGCGTTGATGAGATCGCGATCGTCGAGCGAGGGCCCTTTGCCGTAGTACACGCCGTCATAGAGCTGGGCGCTCGGCTCGACGTTCACGATCAGGGTCGGGCTGCGCTGCACGATGGTGACGTGCGCGCCGTTGCCGTGGAGGTCCTGGGCGATATCATGGGCACTGGTTCCGGTGCCGAACACATAAACCCGCCGTCCGCGCCATTGGGCCCCATCGGTGAAGCGGCTGGAATGGACGACAGGTCCCGCGAAGCGCTCGAGGGTCGGGATCTCGGGAAGGTTGGGCGTTCCGCTGACGCTCGTTGCCATGACGATATGGCGCGGATGCATTTCGCGCTCGCCGCCATCGCCTCCACCTAGGGCGAGGCGTGCCGTCCACTTTTGTGCGGCAGAGTCGTAGGTCGCGCCAACGAACGTCGTGCGCGTCCAGAAATCGATCTCCATCGTCTCGACATAGGCTTCGAGCCAGTTGGCGATCTTGTCCTTGGGGATGTATTTCGGCCAGGTCGCGGGAAAGGGCAGATACGGAAAATGGTTGCTGTGCTTCTGGTTGTGCAGCTTCAGCCCGCGGTAGCGCTTGCGCCAGTTGTCGCCGATCCGCTCCATGCGATCGATGACCAGGGCATCGATTCCCAACGCCTTCAACCGCGCCGCGGCCGTGATGCCGGCATGCCCGCCGCCGACGATCAGCACCGCGGGGTCACGATCGGCGTAACGCGCCGCTTCCCGTCGCCTGTCGAGCCAATTGGGTCCCTGGAAGTCGCGTTCGAAGGCCGGCTCCTCGCTCTCGTCGAGGATCTTGTGCTCCTCGTGTCCCTTGAGGTCCTCGAGCGCGGTCAGCAGCGTCCAGGCCACGGCCGCGCCGGCCCGGCAGTCGGCACGCTTCAGGCGCAACACGCCGGCGCCGCGCCCCAGGAGGGTCTCGAATTGAAGGATGGCTTCGACGCAGGCCTCGCCGCCACGCTGGACATCGCGCGGCGGGGCGCGCTCGGGATCGATCGCGAAACCGTGTGCACCGCTCGCCACCGCGGCTTCGCCAAGCCGGCGAGCGATCTCGTCGCGATCGCCGACGGTCTGGATTGTCCCGGTGAGTGCCACGACATCGCGCCAATCCGCGTCGGAACGAAAGAGTGCCGCACACCGCGCGGCATCGTCGGCTTGCAGCGCCGCGTTCAGCGCCGCCAGCCAGCCCGCCACGATCTGCGTCGCGTCCCCGTCCACCGCGCAATCATATCCATTCATCGACTCACCAACTCCCTCGAAAGATCGGAGGGCCAGTGTCATCGCTTTGCCGCCCGAACGCCACGCCGCGCGGCCACCGGAGCTAGATCAGTCTCGTCTTGAAGCCATAGCGGGCTGATATGCCAGCCGGCGTCCGGCGCCTGTACCTTCGCTTCACGTCACCCGCCTCACGTCATCCGCCTGGCGTCACCGATCGGAGACCGTCATGGATACTTCTGACAAAGCGAGCCTCAAGGACTACTTCGTCGTGTCGGCCGACAGCCACGTGAACGAGCCCAACGATTTGTGGGCGACCCGCATCGATCATCGGTTCAAGGATCGCGTGCCGCGCGTGGAGGTGGATGCCCAGGGCCGCAAATGGTTCGTGATCGAGGGCTTCCGTCCATCGCGCATTCGAGAAGCGCCGCGCGACCAGGAGGTCAGCGTCGAGACGTTCCGCTCGGAAAACGACAAGAGCCACGCGCGGCCCCAGCTCGATCGCACCAAGGGTGCGATGTTCCAGCAGCGCGGCGCGCCACCCAGTCCCGCTCGCACGGCGGACATGGATTACGATGGCATCGACGCCGAGATCGTCTTCCCCAACAAGGGGCTGACCTGCTGGTCCTCACCCGACCCCGAGCACAACACGGCGATGTGCCGCGTGTGGAACGACTGGGCGCACGAGGCCTTCGCCGGCCAGACCCGCTCCTATCCGGTCGCCGCCATTGCGCCGGCCGACCTTCCAAGCGCGGTGTCGGAGATCCAGCGCGTGGCCAAGCTCGGTTTCCACGCCGTCATGATGCCGCCTCTGCTGCGCGGGAAGGGCTACAACATGCCCGACTTCGATCCGCTGTGGGCGGCGCTTTGCGATGCGCGCCTGCCGGTCTGCTTCCATGCGGGGTCGGGGAAGGACCCGCGGACGGCCGCCGGTGATGGCGGCGCGATCATCAACTACGTCGTCCACGCGATGAACACGGTCCTCGAGCCGGTGGTGCAGCTCTGCAGCTCGGGCGTGCTCGAGCGCTTCCCGACGCTTTACTTCGCCACCATTGAGGCGGGTGCCGGCTGGGTGCCCTATGCGCTTTGGGGCATGGACCAGGGCTTCGACAAGCACGCCTTCTGGGTCGCGCCCAAGCTGAAGATGAAGCCGAGCGAATATTTCCGACGCAACGGCCATGCCAGCTTCCAGGAGGACCCGATCGGCGTCCAGCTGGTGGAGGAGATGGGCATCGGCACGATGCTGTGGGGCAACGACTATCCGCACCTCGAAGGCAGCTGGCCCTATTCGGCGCAGGTGACCGACAAGATGTTCGCCGGACTGAAGCGCGACGACCGGGCCGCGATCCTGGGCCTGAACGCGGCGCGGCTGTTCAACATCGACGTTCCCGAAAAATTTAGTCGCGCCTGAATCCATGCTCCGCGTTCTCGTCCTCGCTCTTTCCTTGCTGTTGCCGCTGGCCGCAGCCGCCGAGACATGGCCGGCGAAACCCATCCGCATCATCGTGCCCTTTCCGCCCGGCGGTCCCACCGACACGCTGAGCCGCTTCCTGGGCGAGCGGCTGTCACAGAGCCTCGGGCAGCAGGTCATCGTCGACAACCGGCCCGGCGCCGGCGGCAATATCGGCGCCGAGGCCGTCGCCCGTGCCCCCGCCGATGGCTACACCTTCCTGCTGGCCTCGCAGGGCGTCTATGTGACGAACGCCGCGCTCTTTTCGAAGATCGGGTTCGACCCCAAGACGGATTTCACGATGGTGAGCCTGATCGCGGCCGTGCCGAACGTCGTCGTCGTGGGTGCGGGCTCGGAGATCAAATCGATCCCGGAGCTGATCGCTTTCGCCAAGGCCGAGCCGGGACGGGCGACCTGCGGTTCGGGCGGCAACGGCAGCGCCGGGCATCTGTCGCTCGAGCTACTCAAGACCATCGCAGCGGTCGATATCGCCCATGTGCCCTATCGCGGATCGGCGCCGATGCTGGCCGATCTGCTGGGCGGTCAGACCACCATGGCGATCGATGCGCTCAATTCGGCGCTGCCCTACATCCGCGATGGCCGGCTGCGCGCCATCGCCGTGACCACGACGCGGCGCTCGTCGTCGCTGCCGGACGTGCCGACGGTCGCCGAGCAGGGATTCGCCGGCTACGAGTCGAGCGCCTGGTTTGCGGTGGCAGCGCCGGCCAAGACGCCAGAGAGCATCGTCGAGCGCTTGTCGAGGGAGATCGATGCCGCGCTGAAATCGCCGGATCTGTCTGCGCGCATCCGGGGCCTGGGTGCGGAGCCGATAGGCGGCTCGCCAGCAGAAATCGCCGCGTTCTCTGCTGCCGAAAGAGAGAAATGGACGGAGCTTATCCGGCGCGCACAGGTGAAGGTCGATTGAATGACAGATAACGCACGCAAAGCCTGCATCGTCGGTGTCGGCGAAAGCGAATACACGCGCTGGGGCGGCATCGCCGATCGCAGCCAGTTCCAGGTCGCCTGCGAGGCGATCCTGGCGGCAATCTCGGACGCGGGCCTCTCGCCGGCCGATATCGACGGCTTCACCTCCTATTCGAACGACGCCAACGACGCCAACTTGCTGCAGGTGGCGCTCGGCGTCCCCGAGCTGCGCTTCGCCGGCATGGTGTGGGGAGGCGGCGGCGGCGGCTCCTGCGGCGCCGTCTCGTTGGCGACGGCGGCCGTCGAGTCCGGCCAGGCGCGCACGGTGGTGGCCTTCCGTGCGCTTTGCCAGGGCCAGACCCGGCGGTTCGGTCGCGCGAGCAAGGGGCGCACTCACGAGAATTTCGTGAACCCGTTCGGCCTGTTCTCGCCGCCACTGATGCTGGCGCTGCTGGTGCGCCGCCACATGCATCTCTACGGCACGACCGAGGAGCATCTCGCCGAGGTCGCCATCAGCACGCGGGCCAACGCCAATCGCAATCCGCGCGCCGTCATGCACAAGCGGCCGCTGACGCGTGAAATCTATTTTGCGGCCCGCATGATCGCCGAGCCGTTGCGCTTGTATGACTGTTGCCTGGAGAGCGACGGCGCCTGTGCCGTAATTGTGACCAGCCGCGAGCGCGCGCGCGATTTGAAGCAGCGGCCGGTCGAAATTCTCGCGGCGGCACACGGTAGCGGACCAGGCTGGGGCAGCGGGCCGCTGGGCAGCCACAATATGCCGGACGACGATTATGCTTCGACCAACAGTCGGCGACTGGCGGGGGACTTGTTTGCACGCGCCGGCGTGACGCCGGATGACATCGATGTCGCGCAAATCTACGACCATTTTAGCGGAATGGTCCTGATGGCCCTTGAGGACTATGGCTTCTGCGGCCGTGGCGAGAGCGGCCCGTTCGTGGCCGGCGGCAACGTTCGCTGGCCGAACGGGAAGCTGCCCCTCAACACGGCGGGCGGTAATTTATCCGAGGCCTACATACACGGCTTCAACCACGTCGCCGAGGGCGTGCGTCAGATCCGCGGCGAGTCGACCTCGCAGGTGGCGGATGCCGAATTGTGCCTGGTGTCCGGCGGGCTCGGTGTGGCACCGACCAGCGGCCTGATCCTGGGGCGCGCGTCATGAGCTATCTGGCCGAGGGCACGCCGCTGCCCGAACCCAACATGGACGATGCCAGCTTCTGGGAGAATTGCGCGCGACGGCGGCTGGCCTTTCAGGCCTGCGGCAACTGCGGCACGCTGCGCCATCCGCCGACGCCCGTTTGCCACCATTGCCGATCGACCGCCGTGGTGTGGCGACAGGCGCCGAGCCGCGGTCGCGTCTATTCCTACACCGTGGTGCATCATGCCGCGCACGACGCGGTTCGGCCGTCGGTTCCCTATGTGGTCGCCGTGATCGCCTTTCCCGACTTCGGCCCCGTCCGCCTGATCTCCAACATCATCGGCGATCCAAAGGCCGTGCAAGTCGACATGCCGGTCGAGCTCGTCTGGGACAAGGTCAGCGAGACGATGTTCCTGCCCCGATTCAAGCCGGTCTGACAATCCAGTACGCGACCGCAAAAGGAGTTCCATGTCGACCTCGCTCTACGATACCTCCGACCTCACGATAGGGCGGTTGCTCACGCTCCAGACGGAGCAACGTGGCGCCAAGCCTTTCATCCGTTCGGTCGAGGACGGACGCAGCTTCACCTTCGCCGAGTTCGACTCGGCCACGACGCGGCTCGCCAACCGGATGCTGTCGATCGGCATCGATCGCGGCGTCCATGCGGCGATCATGATGGAGAACTCTCCCGAATTCCTGCTGGTCTATTTCGCCCTCGGCAAGCTTGGCGCGGTCGCGGTGCCGATAAACACGGCCGCGCGCGGCAAGCTGCTGCGCTATTATCTCGAACAGTCCGACTCGTCGGTCCTGTTCGTCGATGATGCGCTCTACGACCGTGTCGCCGAGGCCGAACTCGACCCGAACGCGATCCAGGCGGTGATCCTGATGTCGCAAGTCACGGGATCGGAACGGCGCGAGACGCTGGGCGCGAGAACCTACCGCTATTCCCGCGATCTGACCGATGGACCCGACACCCCGATCGCGGCGCCGCCGGCGTGCCACGATCCGGCACTCATGGCCTACACATCGGGCACGACCGGGCCATCCAAGGGCAACATGCTCTGCCAGGCCGCGGCGATCTGCTTCGGGCTGAGCAACGTGGATCATCACGGCTACCGTGCCGACGATCATTTCTACATCTGTCTGCCGCTGTTCCATTTGGGCGCGCTCGGCCAGATGTTCGCGGCGCTGACCGCGGGCAGCACACTGACACTCGCGCGGCGCTTCTCCGTGTCGGGTTTCTGGTCGGATGTCCGCAGCAGCGGGTCGACGGTCACGACCCTGATCGGCTCGATGAGTCACTTCATGTGGAACCAGCCGCCTGATCCAGGCGACTTGGACAATCCGCTCCGCATGGTGATGATGGCGCCGGTGCCGAAATTTGCGATCCCGTTCCAGGAGCGGTTCGGATTGAAGATCGGCAGCAACTACGGCCTCTCCGACTATACGCTCGCCGCCGGGTACCGGATCACCGATCCCGTGGAGAAGCTCGGCTCCGCGGGCTGCGCGCGCCGCAATGTCGAGATGCGCATCGTCGACGACAATGACATGCCGCTGTCGACCGGTCAGGTGGGCGAGATCGTGATCCGGACCAACGACCCGTGGCGCGCGGCCAGCGGCTACTACAAGATGCCGGAGGCGACGCTGTGGGCGTGGCGCAACTTCTGGTACCATACCGGCGACCGCGGCTATCTCGATGCCGATGGGTTCTTGTTCTTCGTCGACCGCAAGAAGGATGCGATCCGCAGGCGCGGCGAGAACATCTCTGCGCACGAGGTGGAGATGATCGCGGCCGGTCATCCGGCGGTCGCCGAGGCGGCGGCCTTTCCCGTGAGATCGGAAATGAGCGAGGATGAAGTAGGCCTGGCCGTGATCGCAAAGGCGGGCGCCCGGGTGATCGAGGCGGATCTGATCGCCTACTGCCAGCGCAACATGGCCTACTTCATGGTGCCGCGCTTCATTCAAATCCGGGACGACTTCCCGCGCGCACTGAATCACAAGGTGGAGAAATACAAGATGCGCGAGGAAGTCGAGAAAACCCTGTCGACGGTCTGGGACCGCGAGAAGGCGGGGATTGTCGTCACCCGCTGATCAAGCGCGACGCTTCGCCGACGTCCGTCGATCGCTGGTTGGGGGCGACTTGGCGGCAACGCTCTCCCTCAGAAGAGCCGCGATCTCGCGGCCGACCACCCGGGCTGCCAAGGTCAGGGGCACATCTTCCTTGGTCGCGAGCACGAGGGTGCGGGTCAGCTTCGGCTGCAGCGAGACCATTGCGAGGCTACCCTCCTTGAGATCGAGGTAGCACGAGGTCATCGGCAGGATCGAGTAGAGCGGACTACGGGGCGTGGCCTGCGATTTGATGACGTCCTTGATGATGGTCAGGCTGTCGATCTCGATGACGGGCGCCAGCGTGGCGCCGCGCCGCGCCGCCAGACGATCCATCAGGCGCCGCGTGCCGCTCGGCGAGCGCGGCAGCACCATCGGCAGTTCGGCGAGGTCGGCGACATCGACCTGCCGGCTCGCCATCGCGGCGCTTCCCGGCACGCCGACCAGGAACAGTTCCTCGGTCAGTAGTTGCTCCTCGACCAGGCCCTTGGAGTTCTCCGATTGCGAGATGATGCCGATGTCGACATAGCCCGACTCGACCCAATCTCGAACGAGTCCGGTCGGCCCCTCCGTGATCTGCAGGAAGACCAGCGGATGGCGCGCGCGCATGCGGGCCACTAGATCGCAGGTGAAGTTGACCGGGAAAATCGGCGGCACGCCGAGGCAGACGGGGCCGGCGGCCTGGGTGCGCACTGCGTCGAGTGACTGGCGGATGTCCGACATCAGGCCGAAGATCTGCGCCGCGCGGTCATAGACGAGGCGGCCATTCTCGGTCAGCGAGACGCCGCGTGCATGGCGCTCCAGTAGCACCGCGCCGAGCTCCTTCTCCAGGAGTTGGACCTGTCGGCTCAGCGCCGGCTGGGCCACATCCAAATGCTCCTCCGCCTTGCTGAAGCTGCCGAGGCGCGCCGTCTCGTAGAAATAGTAGAGGCGATTGGTGTGCAGCACCGCGACGTTCATATCCTCCCCCGCACCATGCCTGTCGCGCCGATCCGGCGCCGCATATGCCTTCTTGTTATGGGACGTATCCCGACCCGTGATGGACCGAGATCGCCTGTAATCGATACGCTTCGGCAACCAATAGAGCAAGATCAGGGCAAGGAAACACCCGCTTGGCGCTTCAAGCGACGGGGAGGAAAGAGATGCCAATCTGGATGAGACGCTGCGTCGTTGCCCTGGCTTCGGCCATGGCCATGGCAGTGCTGGTGCCGGCGGCGTCACGCGCCGAGACGTGGCCGACCAAGCCCGTCACCTTCATCGTGTGCTTTCCGCCGGGCGGCCCGACGGACCTGCTCGCCCGCAAGCTCGCTTCACTGATTTCGGAAAAAAGCGGCCAGCCGGTCGTGGTCGAGAATATCAGTGGCGCTTATGGCGCGATCGGCCTGCAACGCCTGGCCAAGTCGCCACCCGACGGATACACGATCGGCCTCGGCATGATCGGCACGCAGACCATCGCGCCGCACGTGAACCCGGTGCCGTATGATCCGATCAAGGATTTCACCCCGATCACGATGGTCGCGAAGCATGCGAACGCGGTGGTGGTGAAGGCAGATTCCCCGATCCACTCCATCGCCGACCTGATCGCCGAGGCGAAGCGCAAGCCGGAAACGGTAAGCTATGGGGATTCGGGCGCGGCCTCGACCACAACGCTTTCGTCACGGATGCTCGAGACGATGGCCGGGGTGAAGATGCTTGGCGTGGGCTACCGCGGCGCCGCGCCCGCGCTGAACGATCTGATGGGTGGCCAGATCACTTTTTACGTGGACGTCGTCGGCTCGATAGCGCCCCTGGCCAAGGGGGGGCGGCTGCGCGTGCTCGCCACCACCGGCGCGGAGCGCAACAAGGTGTTCCCCGATGTGCCGACCGTGGCAGAGACGCTGCCAGGCTTCGAGATGACTGGCTGGTTTGCGATTTTCGGGCCAGGAGGCATTGCCAAGGAGACCGTCGCGGCGATGCATGCGGTGATCGCGGGCGCGGCGGCCAGTCCGAAGATGGCCGAGTATCTGGACCAGCTCGGCTACGACCCGAGTACGAGCACGCCAGAGGAGCTCGCCCATACTGTCGCGCGCGACCTCGATCGCTGGGCGCCGATCCTGAAGGCAAGGGGCCTGAACTAGCGTGTGCGTGGACGCTACGCTGCGTGGTTGGACCAGAATGCGCCGTATCAGTTGGTGGCAGCATCGATAAAAGTGTTATTCCCCGTCACCCGTTGTGAAGGGTGAAGGCGGAATCAGAACACCCGGCACAATTGCGCTTTTTCCCTTGCGGTGATGTAGTGTACGGCCTTGCTGTGTTGCAACCAGTCGGTTCGGCAGAGGGAGTGACGAAAGTGAATGACGGGAACCAGGGCGATACCCGTCG